>Ga0316187_10002234_pt1 | contig 16837 bp, 12 predicted proteins | sample CroRivburrow1_MG_FD_204927 | JGI IMG/M metagenome (GOLD analysis project Ga0316187, IMG submission 204927) | Coastal sediment microbial communities from Maine, United States - Cross River worm burrow 1 | ecosystem: Environmental > Aquatic > Marine > Coastal > Sediment | place: USA: Maine... | reverse complement strand
CTGCCAATTGGCCTGTACTTCTCGGCTCGGTCTGTTCAGCGGCATCGCTGGAGGTTGGAGCACGACGTGGCTTTCAAGCGCCACCGGGTGGCATTTCGCCGAGCCCGAAAACAGCTCCACCAGATTGACGGGATGGACACCGATCCGGGGCAAATGGGGCAGTCGACATCGCTGTGCTTGCGAGAGTACATCGGAGACAAACTGGGTCTGGAAGGCGCTGCGCTGACGCCCGCCGAGCTGGACGATACGCTGAGGGCCCATGGTGTCAGCGAGGCCCTGGCCGGTGAGAGTCGCGACCTTCTGGAGCGATTGGAGGCAGCCCAGTTCGGGGCGGCTTCCGTGGAGGCCGGCAATCTGATTCAGCAGGCCTCCGCCCTGCTGAAGCGGCTGGAAGGGGAGCTCGAGAAATGAGCCGCAGGACGATTTCGGGTCTGGTGGGATTGGTCGTGCTGACCCTGCACGCCCACGGGCTGCAGGCGGCGCAGGTGGCCGAGGCGGAAAAGGTCCAACTCGAGCTCTCCGAGTCGCACCTGCCACCGGAGGAAGACGTCGCCGAGCTGCCCTCGGTAGCGTTGCGCAGTGTGCTTTCTCCAGCCTTGGCGGCGGAAGTCTTCCTGAAAGCGAATGCCGCTTACGAGGAGGGTGCCTACGCCAAGGCGGCTGCGGGCTATCAGCGATTGGTGAGAGAGGGTTTCGATGACGGCAGGGTCCAGTTCAATCTGGGCAACGCCCTATTGCGCCACGGCGAGCTCGGCAGAGCCATCGCCTCGTACCTCAGAAGTCGGGCCGCAAGTCCTCGGGACGAGGATGTCCGGGCGAATCTCGACTTCGCTCGCCAGAGCACCAAGGATGCCATCGCTCCTCCGGAGCCCTCGGAGGTTCTCTCGACACTCTTCTTCTGGCACTTTGCCTTGAGTCATCGAGAGCTCGCCATCGGACTGCTGGCAGTCAACCTGATCTTCTGGGCGGTTCTCGCTCTCGGCCTCGTATGGCCGAGCCGGGAGCTGATCCGGTGGGCTTCCTTCCTTCTCCTGGTCCTCCTGCTCACTCTGGCGACCTCTCTGCTTGTCCACCGCTTCCTGGACCGGCCGCTGGCAGTCATCGTGCCGCAAGAGGTGAGCGCTCACACGGCTCCGGAAGAGGGCTCGGTCGTGCGCTTCAAGCTGCATGCCGGGACCGAGCTTCGGGTGCAGGACCAGCGGCCGGGCTGGATGCGGGTCAGCCTACCGGATGGGCAGCAGGGCTGGATTGCCGAAGAATGGATCGAGCTGGTGTACCGTTAGCCCGGGACCTGCTCGGCTCACCGGAGTTCCAGAGTGGCCTGGTGCACCTTGCCGTCACGCAGATACTGCAGGTCCAGGGTCTCGCCCGGCGGGCTCCGTTTCAGGTACTCGAAGAAGTCCTTGTCACTCATCAGCCCATACTGACCGACCCAAAGAACGAGGTCTCCTTTTCTCAGGCCGGCCCGGGCAGCGGGGCTCTTCTTGTTGACCTCGTTGACGAGAGCGCCTCGGAGATTCAGCTTCTTGTAGTTCAGCTCCACGAAGCGCAGGCCGATCTTCTTGGGTGGGATCGGCTTGCTGCGCGCTCGGGGAGCGGCTTTCGAACCGGATGCGATGGCTCGCTCGGTCACCAGGCGACCACGCACGATCTCCAGGTTCCTCTTGGCGGCTTCAGATTCGGGGTCGAGACTGAGAGCTCTCGAAAAGGCCGTTTCGGCCGGCTGCAGAGCATTGTCCGCGACCAGGACGTGGCCCAGATCGAGGAAGAAATCGGCTCGGGTGGGATCGAGTTTCGTCGCTTGCTCGAGGCTTGTTGCCGCAGCATCCAGGTCACCTGCCGCCTGTTGGGCCAGGCCCAGAACATGCCAGGCTGCCGCATAACCCGGGTCCCACTGAGCGGCCTGACCAGCCGATTCCATGGCCGCGTCGTAGCTGCCCTGCTGGTAACGGATCCAGGCGATTTGCACCGCGGCCGGGGAGGCTTCGTCCTCGGCGTTGCCGGGGTCGGCTTCGATCGCCCGTTGAAACGCCAGAGCCGCCTGTTCCGGCGATCCCAGTTGCCGGTGGGCGCGACCTAGGCTCGACCAGAGGGCCGCGTTTTGGGAGTGTTGCTCGAGGCTCGCGGTGAGCAGATCCACCGCCTCCGGCCCGCGGGCGCTGTCGATCAACGCTCTGGCGAGGTCCATGGCCAGGCTGGGGTCTTCCGGCTCGATTCTGATGCCTGTCTGTAGCGCCTGAACGGCTCCAGGGTAGTTGTCCTGCTCGAGGCGGACCAGACCCAGGCTCTTCCAGGCGAGGACATCCTCTGGATGGGCCCGAGTCGCCTCGAGAAAGGCCGCCTCTGCATCCTGCCATTCGCTTCGGTTGAAGAAGATGACACCGATGCTGGTCTGGGCCTTTGCCCTGAGGCTCGCGGCACTGGTGGAGTCTTCGTTGAAGGTGAGAGCGGCGACCCGCTCGAAGCCGGTCATGGCCTGCTCCTCAGCTCCCTGCCTCAGGTCCAATAGGGCGAGATTGTAGATGGCCACGGCGCTGTCGGGAGTCAGGTCCAGCGCCTCCTGCAACCGCAGGCGAGCCACGGAGTCCTGTTCGGCCTCCATGGCGACGAGGCCTTCCTGGACCTTCTGAGCGGCTTGCCTCTGACGCCTCCTGGCAACTTCGTCGAGGGCCCGCTTATACAACACCTCGAAGTCTCGGTTGTAATGGCTGGCGTCGAAGGGATACTGCGGATCGATGGTCAGTGCCTGGGTCAAGGAATCGAGCGCCGCCAGATCCTTCTGTTGGAGGTGCTGGAGCCAGCTGGCTGTGACGAAGGCCTGTGCCCGGGCGCCTTCCGCGGTCTCCATCTGGGCGATCTCCAGGTACAGCTGAGTGGCACTCTGCAGATCGCCCTCGGCATAGCGCTCGCCCGCCAGGCGATGAAGGTTGGCGACGGCGGCCGTGTCGGTAGTCTGGGCGGCGCCCATCGGCGGCAGAAGAAGGATCAGCCAGGCAAGGAGAAGAGCGGCCGGATAGTGTGCTTTGTGATCCACTGTGGTCTCCCGATCTCGGTACTTCCGTCTCAGTTGGGTCCGGGGCGACTGCGAACCGAGATCTCCTGCCGGCCGGTCAGATCGAAAGTCACCACAGTCTCCTCGCTGGTTCGAATGTCGAGCGTTGTAGTAGCAAGGGGTGCCGTGGCTCCCTCGAGGGAGTAGAGCTCGAGTCGATGAGAGCCGGGCGACAGCTTCTGGCCTCGTATTGGGCTACTGCCCACGAGATTGCCGTCGACTGCAACCAGTCCCTGGGGTGAGCCGAGGCTCGCCTGCACCGTCAGCTGTCCGGGCCTCTGAATCGGGCTTCTGAGCGTTTGCTGCTCGCCCGGTTCCAGCTTCAGACGTACAGTCCGTCTGGCGGAGTAGTCTGGAGTGGAGAGCGAGAAGACCACCGTGTGATCGCCTGGTTGTAGCTCGAGAGAGCGACCCTTCGAGAGGTTCATGGATCGACCGTTGTCGATTGCAACAGTCGTTTCGGGATGCCAGCTGGTAGCGATTGTGAGAGTGGCTTCCACTACGACCGGCGCTTCAGGTTCTGGATCCGGCTCCGCATGGAGATCGACGGCAGAGGGAGCCGCCTCCGGCACGGTCGCTCCAGAATCATCGGTGCCGGTGGTCGCACCCTGTCGCGATGGCTGGGGTCCCTCTTCGGCTCGTGCTGGCGAGTCGCCGGAAGCGTTCGAGTCGCTGCCAAACGGCGGCGAAGTCGAGGCCTGAGCATCGACCTCTGGAAGCATCTCCACACCGTTGCTCGGCGCTAGGGGGACAACGTCAGAGCTGGCAGCCTGTTGCGGCTGCCGGTCCTCCGGCCACGGTGCGAATCCCCGAATCCCGAGCCAGGCGTAGGCCCCACCGAAAATCAACATGGTGCATGCCGCTATCAGGATCCGCTTGATGGCGACTCGCTGTTTTGGGATCGCGATTCCGCTCGGCGTCCACTCATGCTGGATCACAGGGTCGAAGGCCTCGCCCTCTCTGGCAACCCGACGAGAAGTGCGCTCCGCATCGACAGGGCTCTGCAGTGGTGGTGTGGATGACTTGCGCAGAGCTGTGGTCAGGTCTCTTCGATGTGGGTCGGTCTTCGACGCCTCGCGGATTGATTCCAGGGCCTCGATGATGTCTCCACAGGTCGTATAGCGCCGATCCGGCTCCTTCTCGAGGCAGCGGAAGATCAGCTGGCGTAGGCCCTCGGGACATACCGATGAGGGAAGAGCGATGGGCCTGGGATCGTCATTCAGAATCTCGTAGAGAATGGCCGAGATCGTCTCCTGTCCGAACGGGCGCTCACCTGTGACCAGTTCGTAGGCGAGGACTCCGAAGGAGAAGATGTCGGTTCTGCCATCGACCTTCTCGCCACGTATCTGTTCGGGGGCCAGATAGGCAGCTGTTCCCATCGTGGTACCAGCCGCCGTCAGTTGGGTATCGGAGTGCTGCAGCATGGCGACGCCGAAGTCCATGATCTTGGCGGAGCCGTCCTCTAGAATCCGAATGTTCGCAGGCTTGATGTCTCGATGAACGACACCTTTGGAGTGGGCATACTGCAGTCCACGGGCGATGTGAATCAGGTACAGCAGTCGTTCGGGGTGTGGCACGAAGGCCCGGTTGCTGATCTTCTTGTCGAGGTCCTCTCCAGACAGGAATTCCTGAACCAGAAAGGGTGTTTCCTCCTCGATCCCGAAGTCGAAGATGCGGACGATGTTGGCGTGGTCGAGTTGGCCCGCGATCTGCGCCTCACGGGTGTAGCGTTGTTTGAGCTCTTGGTCGGGTGAGGTGCAGGTCTTGACGGCGACGAATCGCTGAATGAGTGGATCGAACCCTTTGTAGACGACACCGAATCCACCTTCGCCGATGCGCTCCAGGATCTCGTACTTGCCCAGACGGGGTGGCTCGGCCGTATGTTCAGCCGTGGTTCGTCGATCGGGTCGTGGGTGCCGTTGCAAGTCTCACCTCCCGGCACGTCTCTCGCGAGTCGGCCGGAGATGCCTCCGGCAAGCGATTCGGGGACGAGCGGGCACCTGGGTTCTGCTGCTGCGGAGCCCTGAATTCATGGTAGAGGTGGGTCGGCGTAAGTCCTATGAAGTGGGTCACTTCCAGCGATCGTCAGTAGCGCCAGCTGGTGAGATCGGCGCCTTCCGGGGCCGACTTCTCCATGCGTTTCAGGATCCGCGGTAGGTAGAAAGTGTTGTATCTCAATCGGGAAATGGCGTTGGGGTTCTCATGGTCGCCATTCCAACAGTGCTCGGCCCTGTCTCCGTAGTCCACTTCGCCGCCGTAGTAGGGATCGGTCGTCGACTCCAGGAATTTCTCCATCAGATAGACGGCGTTGTTGAGGTAGTAGTTGTCCATGTCGCCGCAGTAGATATGGATCTTGCCTTCGAGCTTCGGCCCCAGGGTCGCCCAGTTCTCCTCCAGCACGAGGCGTAGGTCGTACTTCTTCCAGTGCTCGGCGACTTCGTGGTCGATCTCGCCGGTGAGCTTGTCCCATATTGGGGCGGGGTAGCCGTCCGCTCCTACGGGTGAATACACCGCCTGCCAGATATCGTATTGGTCTCCCGAGCGTGAGTTGGAGCCCAGGGCGAGCTCCATATGGTTCCAGTCCTCGAGGGTCGCGTCGACCTCGCCGAGCCAATTGCGATGTCCGGGGCGCGCGATGCGTTTGAAGTCTCCCTGGACGTAGTAGGCGTTCTGGTCTTCATAGATATTCACCATCGTGTAGGCTCGAAAGTCGATCGGATCGGGGCAAGCGGCGAAGCACCCGTTGTACTGATCTGGATAGAACACCTGGGCGGCCAGAGCTTCCCAGCCCCCAGTGGACCCGCCGTAGAGGAACCGAGCCCAGGGCTCGCCAAGGCCGCGGAATCTCTTCTCGATGTAGGGGATCAGCTCGAGGGTGATGGCGTCACCGTATGGGCCGAGATTGGCCGAATTCACGGCGTACGAGTCGTCATAGTAGGGATTGGCGTGTTGGATCTCGATGGCCAAGAATCTCGGAAAGCCGGGTCCCTTCCAGGTCTGGTAGAAGTCGTAGGCTTCCTGCTGGACAATCCTGTTGTAGCAATCCAACTGGAATCGTTCACTGTATTCACACTCCAGGTCGGGATCGGGCGGCGTGGTTCGAAAGCCGCCGAAATCTTCGGGAAAGTGGCCGTGAAAGATCATCAGGGGGTAGCGTGCTTGCTGGTGCTCATCGAAGCCTTCCGGCAGGAGGACGTGGGCGCCTAGATACATGGGCCTGCCCCAGAACTCGGTCAGCAACTGGCTTTGGATCCTCACGTGTTTGATGTAGGCCGTGTCCTCGGGCTCGTCGATGGGTGGGATGACCTGGTTCAGAACGAGGTCGAATCGGCTCTCTTCGGCTGGATCGAGGCGCATTCGGGTCGGCGTGCTGTACAAATTGCCAGGTGCCCGGTTCCAGTGCTGTCCTTCGCCGCGGTCCATCGGTAGCTTGACGACGTGGCCGTCGGAGCGGTGAAAGGTCTCGTAGCGATGGAGTACCGCCTGGACCCAGTACTCGCCAGCCGGCAGATGCCCAAGGCTCTGGATGGGGTAGCCGAAAGTGGACGCGTCGATCCGAACCGGCTCACCTGGAGCCAGCCCGTCGACATCGACACCGGTGATCTGGATGGCTTTGAGCCCCGCCGCTACCTGCATACGGGGTTCTGTATCACCGTCGTGTGAGATCAAGACCAGCACTCTTCCATCGACAGGCTCGGCGTGAGTAGTGGCTAGGAAGCTGACCGCAATCTCCATGGCGTCTGCAGTTGCGGTAACTGCGAGGCCGGCTGCAGCCAAGGCCAGTCCAGCCAAGAACCATCGCAACTGCGGCCGTTTCGGTTTCGAGCGCTGTAGGTCGAGCATCGAATCCCTCCTTGTTTTGGCACGTTAGTGGCAGTCTATCTCCTCGATCGCGGCAAGTCTGCTCGCGGGAATCGTCGGCACCACCGCCATCAGGACAGGTCTAGTGCCCGAAAGAGCAGTTAGAATAATTGGTCGAGATGATCTCACCATTGCCCCGAAACTCCTTCGACTCGGCTCTCCATCGCAATGGCCTGGAGCCGTTGCGTCGAGGTCCTGTGACAACCCTGCAGATCAACGTCGGGATGGTCTGCAACCAGGCTTGCCACCACTGCCATGTCGAGGCGGGTCCGACTCGCACTGAGACCATGGTCTTGGCGACGGTGGAGAGGATCGTAGAGCTTCTGACCTCCAATCCGGAGGTCGAGGTGCTCGATCTCACCGGGGGCGCACCGGAGCTGAATCAACATTTCCGGCGTCTCGTACAGTGCGGCCGGCGCAGCGGTCTCCGCATCATCGACCGCTGTAACCTGACCGTTCTCGAAGAACCCGGCCAGGAGGATACAGCCGAGTTCCTGGCCGCCCACCAGGTTGAGATCGTGGCCTCCCTGCCTTGTTATCTGCAGGAGAATGTAGATCGTCAGAGGGGAGGGGGAGTATATGAGAGGAGTATTTCGGCCCTCCAGAATCTCAATAGGCTGGGTTACGGCATGCCGGGAACCGGTTTGATCCTGAACCTGGTCTACAACCCTGGAGGAGCCAGCCTGCCACCTCCACAAGCCGAGCTCGAGCCCAGCTATCGGCGCGAGCTCAGGTCGCGCTTCGGACTCGAGTTCACCAATCTCCTGACTTTGACCAACATGCCCATTCGGCGATTCGCCGACTTCTTGACGCGGACCGACCAGCACTCCGCCTACCTCTCGCTCCTGGCCAACCACTTCAATCCAGCCACGGTGGTTGAGCTGATGTGCCGATCGCTGCTGTCGGTCGGCTACGATGGTCGGCTCTACGACTGCGACTTCAATCAGATGCTGGCTCTGCCCACGTCGCAGGGCCGCGAGACGATCTGGCAGCTGGACAGTCTGCAGGAGATGGAGGGCCTGCCCATTGCGACCGGCTCCCACTGTCTCGGCTGCACAGCGGGCGCTGGCTCCAGCTGCAGCGGAGCCTTGGCCTGAACAGCTGCTCGATTCTCTCGCTCAGTTGAACGACGCGACGGCTTCGTCCTCGTCGTCGAAGATCTCGAAGACGCGGGAGATCTGTGTGATGGTGAGGACATCTCGGATGTTGGAAGGCAGGTGAAGCAGCTTGATTTCTCCTCCGGACTCCTTGACCTTCTTGAAGGCGGCCACCAGCTCTGCCATGCCGGAGGAATCCATCTTGCTGGCTCTCTGGAAATCCACCAAGATGCTTGTCGAGCCGGCGGCGAGCGCATCGTCGACCGCATCCCTCAGGGCCACGTCGCCGATGCCAATGGTGATCTTGCCTGTCGGCTGCAGAATTGTCACGCCGTCGCGGTTACGTACTGGGATCTTCATGAGTCGTCCTCCTCGGAGCCTGCATCGGAGGGAGGGGATGGGAGACTCTTCTTGAGAGTCACCTGGGTTCCGCCATTGTTGTCGAAATCGAAAGCGACCTCGTCCATGAAGGCTCTCATCAACAGAATCCCACGGCCGCTGGGATTGAACAGGTTATCGGCGGCCAGGGGATCGGGAATCGCATCGACATCGAATCCGCTCCCTTCATCCGTAATACGCAGCGCCATTACATCCTGTTTCAAATCGCAGGTGAGCTCGACCTTCTTGGTCGGCTCTTGCCGATTGCCATGTCGCACACCGTTGGCAACAGCTTCTCGAATCGCCAACCCGAGTCGCTCCACAGTCTCCTCATCGAAACCGAAGTGCCGCATGGCGGCCTCCATCACGGCATCGACGAGGTCGATGTTCTCGAAGCGGCTCGAGATCGCCACCTTGATCTGAAGAACTTGTTCCGCCATATCGGTCAAGGCCACGGAGTCTAGCAAAACAGCCTCCCGGGGAGGCTATGGACCTCCCCGGGGGGCTTCGGTTCGAGCCCTATTCCGGTATCAGCACCGCCGGTGCTGACTTCTCTCTGACTAGCCTGTTGAGCTGTGCGATCTCCTCGCCAACGACCCCGTCCAACTCGGCCAGGTAGCCGTCCAGCTCACTCCGCAGGTCGCGGAAGAGCTCGATGGCCCCGTCGGTCGGCCTGGCGTCGGCGCTTTGCACGCTGCTCATGACATCCAGGATCTTGTTGTCCAGTCGAGGAGGGTAGTTGAGGATGTCTTGGGACGACTCATTTCTGGTCTGGTAGATCTTCTCTTCGATTGCTGTGAGCTGGTCGCCAATGGTTTCGGAGAGCTCGGCAATCCCATCGCCATAGCCGGCTTTGTCCAGACGCTGGGTCAGCTCCTCGACCTGGGAGCGCATGTCGCGAATCCTGCCGAGGGCTTGGTGGCTTTCACTCAGAGCCTCCCAGATCTCTGTCGCCAGCTCGTATTGGGCAATCAGGTCTGCCTGGCTGACCTCGACACGCGGGTCCTTGACGAGCTGGATGTCCACCGTCTGGCTCCAGTCACCATGGGAGAGGCGGCCCTGATAGCTGCCAGGAGGAACGATGGGACCTCTGGCCATGCCCCAGAGAACGGCATCGTCGACCAGCTCCGCATCGTGCCGGCGGAGGTTCCAGACATACCGGTTGAGCCCCTTCTCGGCAGCGAGCTTTCGACTGCCGGCCATTTCGGGAAAGAAACGCCGCCATGGGCTCGGAGCCTGGGGCTCCTCTTTCTCACTGGACAGGGTCCGCAAGACGGCCCCATCAGCGTTCAGAATCTCGAGTTGGAGCTCGCCCTCGATCTCTTCACCCAGGAGGTAGTACAGGATGACGCCAGAAGGCGGGTTGGTGCCCGAACCTCGGTCTCCAAACCCACCGCCACCTCCGAACCGGTACGTAGTCCGGGGGGCGAACAGGTGTGCATCCTCTTCGGCGATCTCCGGGGTCATGGAGTGCAGCGGCGTCACATCGTCGAGGATCCAAAACGACCGCCCCTGGGTCGCGACGACCAGGTCCTGGACCGTGAGGACCATATCGGTAATCGGGGTGATTGGCAGATTCTGCTGGAAGCTCTTCCAGGTCTTGCCATCATCGAACGAGAGAAAGAGGCCGAACTCGGTGCCTGCATAGAGGAGCCCCTTCCTGTCCGGGTCCTCGCGCACGACCCGAACAAAATGGTCTGCAGGAATCCCATCAGTGCCACCGGTGATCAGGGACCAACTAGCTCCGTAGTCGTCGGTGCGAAAGATGTAGGGTTTGAAGTCGTCCATCTTGTATCGCGTCACCGCCAGGAAGGCGCGTCCGGGATCGTGCACTGAGAGCTCGATCATGTTGACCTGGCCCCAATCGGGCATCCCGGGCGGTGTGATCTCGTTCCAAGTCTCACCATTGTCCCGGGACAGGTGCACCCTGCCGTCGTCCGTTCCCGCCCAGAGTAGCCCCTTTGCCTGCCTCGACTCCTCGAAGGCGAAGATTGTGTCGTAGACTTCGACGCCCGTGTTGTCCCAGGTCAGGTCACCGCCCGCATAGCCCTGCTTCTGTTCGTCGTTCCGGGTCAGGTCGGGGCTGATCACTTCCCAGGATTGGCCATGATCGGTGGAGCGGTGCACGAACTGCGAGGTGTGGTAGAGGACGTCGGGGTCGTGCGGTGAGAGCCGGATCGGCGCGTTCCACTGAAAGCGATAGCGCAGGTCCTTGGCTGCCTGGCCGACGGCGAGTTGGGGATAGGCGTTGATTTCCCGTTGCTGTTCTGTCGCGTGGTCGTAGCGACCGATGGAGCCGCCGTAGCAGCCGGCGTACGAGATGTCGGGATTGCGTGGGTCGACCGCCACATGGCCACTCTCGCAGCCACCGATTTCGTACCAGTCGTAGCGCGCTATGCCCGAGGAGGAGGTGCGGCTCGGCAGCGAGACGCAGGAGTTGTCTTGCTGGCAACCATAGACGCGGTAGGGAAACTGGCCGTCTACTGCCACGCGATACATCTCCGCCGTGGGCTGATTGCCTTGGGTAGACCAGGTCTTGCCGCCGTTGAAGCTGACGTTGGCTCCGCCGTCGTTGCCATTGATCAGGTTCAACGGGTCGTCAGCGTTGATCCAGAGATCGTGGTGATCGCCGTGAGGCGCTCGGATGTAGGAGAAGCTCTTGCCGCCGTCGGTCGATTTCCAGATGCCGGTATTCAGCACATAGACGGTCTGCGGATCCCGCGGGTCTGCAAAGACATGCGTGTAGTACCAGGCTCGCTGCCTGAAGTTCCTGTCGGGGTTGATCAGGCGAAATTCATCGCCACCATCGTCGGAACGGAAAAGGCCGCCTTCGTCGGCTTCCACCAGGGCCCAGACCCGATTGGAATCAGCCGCGGAGATGCTGACCCCGATGCGTCCCTTGATCCCTTCAGGCAACCCTTCAGTCATCTCGTCCCAGGAATCGCCGCCATCCTTGCTCCTGTAGAGACCGCTGGACTCGCCGCCGCTCAGCATCGTCCATGGCTTGCGCTCGGCTTCCCAGATGGCGGCGAAGAGGATGCGAGGATTCGAGGGATCCAGGGTCAGGTCTACCGCCCCCGCCCTGTCATTGAAGTAGAGAACCTTGTCCCATGTCGAGCCGCCGTCACTGGAACGGAAGACTCCGCGCTCCTCGTTGGGTCCGAATATGTGACCGAGAGCTGCTACGTAGATCAAGTCGGGGTCTTTCGGGTGCACATGGATGCGCGCAATCTGTCCCGCATCATCGAGACCAGCGTGATGCCAGGTCTTACCTGCATCGGTCGAGCGATAGATGCCATTGCCCGGCGACACGTTGCCTCTTGGGCAGGCGGAACCGGTTCCAACGTAGATCACGTTCGGGTCCGAAGGTGCCACCGCTACGGCGCCGATGGATCCCACCTCGAAGGTCTCGTCGGAGATATTCCTCCAGGTCGTCCCGGCGTCGCTGGTCTTCCAAACGCCGCCTCCCGTGGAGCCCATGTAGTAGGTTTGCGGATCGCCGGCTACCCCGGTGACAGCCGTGACGCGGCCGCCTCTGAAGGGGCCGATGTTGCGGAACTCCATGGCCTCGAGAAAGGACTCTTCTGAGCCGTCCTTCGACTCGTCAACGGCAGCCCGTACCGGCAGTCCGATCGTCATGAGAGCCAAACACAGGAGAACCAGTCTTGCTGCCAGGGCTCGCAGATCGAGATTCCTCCCAAAGTGCTGTGAACGCATCACGCTCCTCCGAATATCGAGAACAACTTGTGGGTTTTGAGACTACCCTCCATCACAGGCGAGCCGGAAGTATATCTCCGGTCTGGGAACTTCGCCGTCTGGTCAGGGAACCCTCATGACCATCGCGTCGGTGAGGTACGGATTGTCGAACTTCACCAGCTCTCCAGCTGCTTTCCCAGGGATGGGGAGCAATCGTGCGGCCAGTGGTTTCTGCAGTCTATGGGCCAGCGCGGCCACGTCTCCAATGATCGCAGCCAAGCAGCCGGATTCGATATCGCCGGGCAGGGGCACTACATCGAGGCCGGTCCCGCACACTGTGGAGTAGAGCAAGAGATCGTTCAGCGTGAATCTCCCCTCCGCCGCGCGCTGTGCCAGGCGAACGTCTTCCAGTACAGGCAGCATCAACCCCGAATAGCCACACCTGGGTACCGATGCCTCTGAGAGTACTCGCGTGATCGTGGCACAGGCTCCGAGGGTCGAAGGGGAGCCGAACGGGAGACCCGTCAGCATTTCGATCGCCACGGCGATGCTCGCATCGAGCCCAGGAGCCGGGCTCATGTCGATGCCGAGGAATCTCCTGGAGTGGCGGCGGGCGATGGCTGTTGCTTGGGCCACAACAGGCTTCAGTCGCTCTTCGAGGACCTGTTGGAGGCGAGATCGAGCCGACCGAGGATCCGCCGAGCCGCCGAAAGCGATCTCGACGAGTCTGGCTGATTCGAGGCCGATGCTGAAGGCGGGCTCACCGCGGTGGTAGGCGACGGGAAAGAAGGGTGTGCCTGGGGAGACATTCGCCGCGGCGGCGAACCGGAAGTTGGCTTCCCCTCCCTCGAGCGCCGAAGCCAGCGACAGCATGACCTGGGCTGCGACTCGTAGGGCCCGTCCATCGACGCCACCGTCAGGCGAGGCCACCGGGATGCTGAAGCTCAGGTTCGACGTGGCCTGCATGAGTGCCGCGGCCCATTCGGCGATCGCGCTGGCACTTCCCCCCTCGTGGGCGATAGGGCCGATAGACAACAGAGCGCTCGCGTCCGAGACCAATGAAGCCATCGATTGCAGCGCCGGAAGAGCTGTTGACAGGGACCTGTCGTCGGCCGCACTGATTAGCGGTTGAGTGGCGATTCGAATCGTCTGTACTTCGAGATCGCTCTTGAGAAAATCGTCTCGCGCGGCCGAGAGGAAAGCCAGGTCTTCCTCCAGCATCCCAGTCTCCTGAAGGTCTGGAAGCTCTCTGCCCGCTGTGATGGTGCGAATCCTCAATGGTGGGCCGTTGTTCATACCTGTGCTGTCGTGCTCCATCGATGATCCAGCCTGCCAGGATTCGACAACGGCCTCGCTATTCAGCGTCCGTCTTGCGAGCGTACCAATCACCCGACGAAGGTCGCCCGGCAGATAGATCGAAAGCGAGCCACCGGCCTCGAATCTCTCCCTTGACGGTGTCGAGCACTCCCTTGACCGTTGCGACTGCCCCCTGGCGCGAGTCGATCATCTCGAGCTCCAGCTTGCTGCCCACCAGGGTGCCTCGCATGGAGCCCTGGTTGCCGTTGCTCATGCGATAGGTGCCGGTTACCAGGAGGTTCTCGGCTGCCAAGTCGAAGACTCCGTAGAGATCGATCGGCTGGGCTTCGACCCGCCATACGCCCGCGATGCCGCCGCTACGAGTCTGTTGGCGCTCCTCGCTCAACTCGTATTCCTGCACGATTCCCGACAGCCGACGCATGCGCTCGTACATCCTCTGACGCGCAGCGGCACTCTCCTTGGCGCGTGCGCAAGCCACCTCGATGGCCACTCCGACCTCCTCCTCGAGGACGGTGAAACTCGATAGCGAGGCGTTGGGATCCTCGATCAGCTCGTCGAGCTGGGCGTTGAGCCGCTGCAGATCGGCGACGGCTCGGCTTTCGCGGGCTCGAGCTCGGCCGTAGGTGGCGATCTCCTCGTCGAGCAGACTCGCCTCGATCGAGAACGCGCTCTCTAGATTCGCTATCGGCTCAGCCGGTGCCGCAATAGCGGCAATTGACAACAACGGGAGACAACAAACCAGCAACATCCTCGATGCTCGCATCTTTCTATCCTAGCTCGAATTCCCCGTTGACGGACCCCTGGGAACTGCAAGTCTTCTGGCCTCTTCCAGTGTCGAACCCCGCATTCGCAGGACGACTTTCCACCGCTCGTCGATGCGTGGTGGAGTCCGGACTCCACAAAGCACCGATCACGGCATTCTTCACGCGGAGGCGAAGCACGACGCGAATCAAGCGCTTCGTCGGAGGCGGCGACTACTTGGTGACTGCAACCGAAGGAACCTGGCAGGGATTCAGGTCGCGCCTCACTTCACCCTGACAATGAAGTAGGTGCCATGGTACTGCGGGCGCCCCTCACCACCGTGATTGTGGTTGCCATTGACGTTGATCTGCAGATCGTGAGTATGTCGGAAGCCCCGATTCCCCGAGGAGTCGAGGTAGCGTGGGCTGCCTGACACCTGGTTGACGCGATTGGTGGCGTTGCCGCGGTGATTGTGCTGGCCGTCCATGACGACTTCGTTGGAACCTCCTGTGCTATTGAGCTCGTCGGCAGAGCTCACCCCCATCACGAAGCGATTGTCCATGAGGTTGGGGATCGCGCTGCCATGAAACGGTGAGTTGGGGTCGCTGACGGTGCGACCGTCGCACGGGAGCCACCCCTGCGGTAGCGAGTCGAGGCTGCCGACGTAGGGCAGAATGGCGCCGACTGGCACACCCATGAGACCCGAGCCCCCGCTGCCACCGGCAGCCTGGTCGGCTGGAGCCAAGTCGCCCCGGTCGGGCTGTGCAAGCAGGGCGAAAGCGCCCAGGACAGATACTCCTACTACGAGCGAGATGAGCCAGAGCCGATGCTGTCGTTTTGAGCTTCCCATGCTGATCTCCTTACCGCCGCTCGACAGGCGGTCCATTCAATCGTGTGGTGACTCGCCGAGCCTAGCAGCTTCACTTCGAAAAGGCCTCCGATTTCAATTGCTCCGACCACTCTGTCTCGATTTCTGCAAGCCGCGGCCTCCCCTGCTGGCGGAAGATGGTGGCCAGTCGCCGATGCGCCTCCTCGTCATCAGTCAGGTCGAACAGAAAGAGAGATCGCCCCAGGATCGCTGCCGGCTCGCGTGTTTTGAGCCAGGCGAAGGCGTCGGGACCGGGTTGATAGACGCCTTGCAAGTTGGTAGCCGACACGGCGAGAAGGGCTTTGGATTCGTCGCGAAGGTCGAGGCTCGGATCGCCGCTGCGCGGTCGAGAGGTCTTGAAGTAGACGGGGAGGTAGCGGATGCCATAGGCCTCGGGATCAGCGTTGCCAAAGTAGGAGAGGTAGGCGCCGCCGACGCCCTCGTCTCTGAGATAGTCATCGAGGTGGCGCAACTCCTGTCCCCAATCGAGGTTGGAGTCCGCGAGGTAGTCGATCGCGGAGTCCGGGTCGCCGATCAGCTGATTGAAGTAGGCGATGTAATGTGGATGAACCCTGGCCGCATCGACGACCATCCAAAGTGCCAGGAAGCCGAGTACCAACTGTAGGCCAAGTCTCTTTCGGCGCCAGAGTCGTCCGCCCGTCTCGCCCACAATCAGGCAGAGCAGAGGAAAGATGGGCAACAGATGTCGGAGCCCGATCTGGAGATCGGACAGCGACGCGACGAGAAGGAACAGGGCGGAGGGAAAGACCAGCCAGAGGGTGACGACTTCGCGCCGCGGTGAGCCTCGAAGCATGAGGAGCGCCGTCGCCAGCAGGGCCAGGAATGGAATCGGAGTCTTCAGCAGGAAGGCCACAACGAAGTAGGCGACCCATCCGTTGGGCGATACTCGGCCAAGCAGATAGTTGTCGCCCAGGCCCCCAGCAGCGCTGTGAAACAGGACCTCCTTCACCGAAGCGAGGAAGGCGCCGAAGTCTCCGAAATAGACCGTCGCTATGACCACGAGAGAGGTTGCGAGGCAGAGGGCTCCATGCTTCAGGAAGACCCTGCGGGTGGGTGGCTGCCCACGCCAGGTCCACGCCAGAATGAAGAGAAAGGTGGGTAGCAGGATAACGGCCGATCCCTTGGTCGCCAATGCGGTGCCGAGGCCCACGCCCACCACCACCGCCCGCCACGATCCGGGGTGCTCGACGTAGTGGTAGAGGCAGAAGAGCGCGAGCGGAAACGCCAGGGCGATGGCGAGATCCGTGGTGGCGAGATGGCCGTGCGCCAGAATCAACGGGCTGAAGGTGAATGTGAGAAGAGCGATGACTCCGGAGGGAGCTTCGAAGAGCCGCTCACCCCACCACCAGAGCAGCGCCCCGAGCAAGATCGTCAGCCCGATCACCATGCAGCGAGCCGGCATCAGCATCTGATCGGCGGGTACGGTGTTCTCGTAGAGGAACTCGACGCTCAGCGGCCAATACGCAGGCATCGAGCCGTCTGGGTCGGGCACCGCCGTTTCCAACGGCAGGAACAGCAAGGGCAGCGATTCGATGAGCCTTGCCAGCGGCGGATGCTCGCGGTCGATGTTGTAGTGGCCTGTCTTCCACAGGTAGTGACCGGCTAACAGGTTTGGCGGCTCGTCCAGGGTCCCGGAATCGTGCTCCGCTGCACTGAAAGTCAGTTCGAAGTGGACACCGAGAAGCAGAATGGGAAGCAGCAGTCCGAAAAGCCTGCGTCTGGAGGCGGCAGCGCTGGATCGTGTGGCTTTCATGAGGCCTTGATTCCGTCCTCAGGCCAGGTGTAGACGGCCGATTACGGTCCTGC
>Ga0316187_10002233_pt1 | contig 16839 bp, 10 predicted proteins | sample CroRivburrow1_MG_FD_204927 | JGI IMG/M metagenome (GOLD analysis project Ga0316187, IMG submission 204927) | Coastal sediment microbial communities from Maine, United States - Cross River worm burrow 1 | ecosystem: Environmental > Aquatic > Marine > Coastal > Sediment | place: USA: Maine... | reverse complement strand
CATCTTGCAGGTGTCGATGCCGAACAGCGTGTAGGCCGGGCACCAGCCGATCAGCCCTGTGGCCAGTGGCACTACGCCGATCCATCCCCAGGGGCTCTGCGGCCCGATGAAGACCAGGCTGATCAGCACCAGCCCGGCGACGATGCGAACGATCCGGTCAATCGAACCTTCGTTGATTTTCATGGCTTGCTCCCATGTGTGTCTGGTGAGGCCTCCGTGCAGCCGTGCTCCTTTCCCTTGATTCTACGCTCAGTGCGAGCGGGCGCACACAGGGAAAAGTCTCGCTCCGCCAACGGCGTTGAAATACAGGCGGCTATCGTCCAAGCTGACCAAATGCCGCACTGGTGGTGGAGTCGCGGACTAACTGCTGGAGGATCTCGATGTTGTCCCGTGTGCGCCTCGTGGTTCGTCGTACGCTGAGTATAGTTCTCTGCGGTCTGGCGGGGACCGTACTGACCTTGCTCGTGGTCTTCGTGCTCTACCTGCACAATCGGCCGGACCTCGAGGTTTGGCACCTGGCGGAGCTGGACGAGGAATTCACTGAAAACTCTCCGGTGGCGAGCTTCGCGGGCTATCTCTCGCTGGAAGATCGCCTGTTCTCACAGCTGAACGACAGGGTTTACGCCCAGACCGGCCCGGCAGGCGATGACCGCATCAATCGCTACAAGCGCGGCAGCCTGTCGGACCCGGAACGCTGGTCGCCGAACTGGAATCGTAGTTTCCTGATGGTGGCGGACCAACCCCGGGCCTCGGTGCTCTTGCTGCACGGCCTGTCGGACTCTCCGTACAGCATGCGCAGCATCGCGGAGCGCCTGCATGGCTCCGGCGCCACGGTGCTGGGGCTGCGCGTGCCGGGCCATGGCACGGCGCCATCCGGATTGCTCAAAGTGCGTTGGCAGGATATGGCTGCTGCCGTGCGCCTGGCAGCGCGCCACCTGGCGGAGTTGCAGCCTGGCCAGTCCATCTACATCGTCGGTTATTCCAACGGGGCGGCTCTCGCGGTGCACTACGCGCTTGCGACGATCGATGACCCCACTCTGCCACCTGTGAGCGGACTGGTCCTGCTGTCACCCGAAATCGGCGTCACGGCTGCGGCTGCTTTCGCCGTCTGGCAGGCGCGACTCGGACTCCTGTTGGGGTTGGACAAGCTTGCATGGAACGAAATCCTGCCCGAGTACGACCCATTCAAGTACGGGTCCTTCGCGGTCAACGCGGGGGATCTTTCACACCGTATCACCAGCGAAATCCAGCGCCGCCTGGACGAAGTGTCGGCGCAGGGACAACTTGGCCAGGTGCCTCCGATCCTGGCCTTTTCCTCGGTAGTCGACGCCACCGTACTGGCCCCGGCATTGGTGGAAAACCTGTTCAACCGGCTGCAGGTCAGCGGACACGAACTGGTCCTGTTCGACATTAACGCCCAGGCAGGCATCGAGCCGCTGCTCAGCTGGCGCCCGGATGCCATGCTGGACGCCCTGCATCAGAAAGCACACGCCACGTTCACGCTGAGCCTGGTGACCAATGAAGACGCCTACAGCAAAAAAGTGATCGAGCGCAGCTGGCGGCCGGGGCAGCAGATCGGCACCGACAGGGTGCTCGGCCTGGAGTGGCCGGATGACGTGTACTCCCTGACGCACGTGGCTTTGCCTTTTCCGCCCGGCGATCCGCTGTACGGTGGCCAACCCGATCGGGCCAGCCCCGGCGTTTCCCTTGGACGTCTCGCGCTGCGCGGTGAGAGGGGGGTGCTGCAGGTCTCCGCTGCGCAGATGCTGCGCTTGCGCTGGAACCCTTTTTACCCTTACCTCGAGGAGCGCGTTCTCGACTTCATGGCTCTCGCGGAACCCTGACTGCGAACACTGCTGGCCCGGCCGCTGGCTATCCAGGTTAATCCGCAGCTGTTGCGGCTGCCGCGCTCTCCAGGGTTTGCTGATTGATGACCGCGTAGTACGCCGCTTCGTGCCCGGAGCCGCGCATGCCTTTCTTGATCATGCCTTCCAGGTTAGGCCGCTTGGCGTCGGGTTCGCCCGGGCCGATGCCGCCGCCAAACTCGAAAATGGCGGCAACGCCCTCGGCCAGTGCCGTTTGCAGGTTGGCATGCCACAGCACCGGGTGGAATAGCTGGAAGAACAGGCGCGCACGGATGGACGCTGGATCCGCCTCGTGGAAGCCGCCGGTGAAATTGGACAACACCTGGAGCCCGGGTCGATCGAAGTCGGCGTCGTCCAGCACGGTGCGATAGTGCTGCGCTGCCGTCACCATGTAGTAGGTGTGGAATGCGCCCTCCGTTTTCAGCCGCACCGCGCGCTTGCGTGGGAATGCTTCGGCAACCGCTTCCTCCACCCGGGCCAGGTCTTCCGGACGTCCGCCGATGACGGTCTGCTCGGGCAGGTTGCAGCCCGCGACGGCGCAGTGGTAACGCTCGGCGATGGGACGCACGGTATCGACATCCAGCGGGAAGGCGGTCATCTCGCCTTCGCCGTGGGCGCCCATCAACTCGCCGCGTTTCTGCACCAGCCTGAGCGCGCCCTCGAAGCTGAGCGACTTGGCGGCGACCAGCGCGGAGTACTCGCCGAGGCTGTGCCCGGCCGCCATGGCCGGCTGCAGGCGGTCGTCGGTCAATTCCCTGAACACCTGCAGGCAGGCGATGGAATGCGTCAGCAAGGCAGGCTGGGTGTGCCGGGTCAGGTTGAGCTGGTCTTCAGGGCCCTTGAAGCACAGATCGGCGATATCGTAGCCAAGCACCTCGCTGGCCTGCTCATAGATCTTGCGGGCCGTGGCGTATTCCTGGCACAAATCCTGACCCATACCCACGTACTGCGAGCCCTGGCCGGGAAACACGAACAGGATGTTCTGTTTGATATCCATTAATCAGCAGACTCCTCGAATGCTTTCCGTACTTCCGGTGGCGCCTGCACCAGTTCGATCAGGACGCCTTCTCCCCCGATGGGGGATGTTTCGTTGCCTTTCGGGTGAATGAAACAGATATCGAAACCCGATGCACCCTTGCGAATGCCGCCGGGCGTGAAGCGCACACCGCGGGCCTCCAGCCAGGCAACAGCAGCCGGCAGATCGTCGATCCACAGGCCAATGTGGTTAAGTGGTGGGTTGTGCACGCTGGGCTTTTTCTCCGGGTCGAGCGGCTGCATCAAGTCGACCTCCACCTTGAACGGCCCCTCTCCCAGGTTCACGATGTCTTCGTCGACGTTCTCGGCCTCACTGCTATAGTGACCGGCCGGCTCCAGGCCGAAGATATCAACCCACAGTGCGCGCAGGCGCTGTTTGTCTGGACCGCCTACCGCGACCTGCTGGATGCCCAGCACTTTAAAAGGTTTTTTCTCCATACCCAACCCTCCGCGCGACTCAGCCCCGCTCGCGATGTCGATCCAGGTAAATTTCCAACAACTGGCCGGCTGCGGTTGCCGCCGGCATCCTGCCCTCGCTCACGGCCGCCTCCAACGCCAGCAAGCGTTTGCGGACCGCGGCATTGTCCTTCAGGTCAGCGATGAGGTTGTCCTGCAACTCCGACCACATCCATTCCCGGGACTGCCCGGAGCGCCGGGCAGCGAGTTCTCCGCTGCTGTCGAGCGCCTCGTGGTGGCGCAATACGATATCCCAGGCCTCGGCGACGCCTGCACCGTTGAGGGCTGAGCAGGTCCGTACCTCCACTTTCCAGTCCGCCGAGCGCGGGTGCAGCAGGCCCAGCGCATTGCGGTAATCCCGGGCGGAGTTTGCCGCCAGCTGTTCCAGGTCGCCGTCGGCCTTGTTGACGAGCACCAGGTCCGCCAACTCCATGATGCCGCGCTTGATGCCCTGCAGTTCGTCACCGCCGCCAGGCTGCAGCAGGAGCAGGAACATGTCGGTCATCTCGGCCACCTTGGTTTCGGACTGCCCGACACCCACGGTTTCCACGATGATGACGTCGAAGCCCGCCGCCTCGCACAGCAGCAGGGATTCCCGGCTGCGACGGGCGACGCCGCCCAGCGTATTACCCGAGGGCGAGGGGCGGATATACGCCTCGGGGCGGCGTGACAGCGTTTCCATGCGTGTCTTGTCACCGAGGATGGAGCCGCCGCTGATTGCCGACGAGGGATCGACGGTGAGCACCGCCACGCGGTGGCCCGCGTCGATCAGGTGATTACCCAGCGCTTCGATAAACGTGGACTTGCCAACGCCGGGAGCGCCGGAGATACCCAGCCGGATCGACTTGCCCGCGTGCGGCACCAGCCGCTCCAGCAAAGCCCTGGCGGCGGCGCGGTGGTCGCGGCGTGTGGATTCCACCAGGGTGATGGCCCGGGCCAGGGCCCGCCGGTCACCGCCCAGGACGGCATCGGCAAGTGCATCTGTTTCCGGGGTCACGGCCTGTTGCGGCGTGGCTTTCCGCACCGGCATCGCCGCTACTCGAATTCCATGATGGTGTCGCCGACTTCCAGGCTGGCGCCCGGTTGGAAGTGAATTTTCGCGACCGTTCCGTTGCGCTCGGCGCGCAGGGTGTTCTCCATCTTCATCGCCTCGAGTACCGCCAGTTCTTCGCCCGCCTTGACTTCCTGCCCTTCCGCAACGGCCACGGAAACCAGCAGGCCGGGCATGGGTGATATCAGGTGCTTGGAGGTATCGGGCGGCGCCTTTACCGGCATGTGCCGCATCAGCCGTGCCGCCCGCGGCGTCAGGATCAGGATATCGGACTGCGATCCGCCACGGGACAGGCGGTAGACCTGGTTCCTGCGTTCCAACTGGACATGGATCTCCTTGCCGTTGATGGTGCCGCTGAACAGGTGTTGCCCGAAATCCCAGGCACTGCGCACGGCCAGCGTTCTGCCCTCGTAGACCACGTCACAGCCGCCGTCGGTGGGAACCACCGAGACCGGGTGTTGCTCCTGGTTCATCACCACCACCCAGTCGCTCGGTACGGTGCGTTCGTGCCCGCGCAACTGCCCTTCGATGCAGGCAGCGCGATCGCGGTAACGCCGCACGATCGACGCCGCCACGGAGATGATGATGGCCGGGTCTTCGTGCGGCAGGTCTTCGGGTGAGAATCCGTCCGGGTATTCGTCGCCGATCATGTTGGTGCTGATGTTGCCGTCAACGAAGCGCGGATGCGCCATCAGCGCCGACAGGAAGGCCAGGTTGCAGGAAACGCCGCGAATGATGAAGCGGTCCAGCGCCGAGCGCATGTGGGCGATGGCCTCATCGCGGCTGTCGCCGCGTGTAATCAGCTTGGCGATCATCGGGTCGTAGAACATCGAAACCTCGCCCCCCTCGAAAACGCCCGTATCCACGCGCACGTGTTCATCTTCAGCGGGCGGGCGGTAGTAAACCAGGCGGCCGATGGAAGGCAGGAAATTGCGGAACGGATCCTCGGCATAGACGCGGGACTCGATGGCCCAGCCGTCGATGCGCACGTCCGCCTGGCTGATCGGCAACTTCTCGCCGGCCGCAACGCGGATCATCATTTCCACCAGGTCCAGGCCGGTGGTCAACTCGGTTACGGGGTGCTCCACCTGCAGACGGGTGTTCATTTCAAGGAAATAGAAATTGCGCTTGGGGTCGACAATGAATTCCACGGTACCGGCGGACTGGTAGTCAACGGCCTTGGCCAGGGTCACCGCCTGTTCGCCCATCTGCTTGCGCGTGGCCTTGTCCAGGAACGGGGAGGGCGCCTCCTCGATAACTTTCTGGTGGCGGCGCTGCAGGGAACATTCACGCTCGTTCAGGTACACCACGTTGCCGTGGCTGTCGGCCATGACCTGGATTTCGATGTGGCGCGGCTCCTCGATGAATTTCTCCACCAGGATGCGATCGTCACCGAAACTGGATCGCGCCTCGTTGGCGGCGCGCGCGAAGCCGTCACGACACTCGGCGTCGTTGCGTGCGATCCGCATGCCCTTGCCACCGCCCCCGGCGCTGGCCTTGAGCATGACCGGGTAACCAATCTGGTTCGCAGCTTCGACGGCATGCTCGGCGTCGCGAAGCACGTCGGCGAAGCCGGGGATCGTGTTGACGCCGGCTTCATCGGCCAGCTTCTTGGAGGTAATCTTGTCGCCCATCGCCTCGATGGCACGGGTATTCGGGCCGATGAAGACGATGCCCGCAGCCGCCAGTGCCTCGCAAAACCCGGAGTTTTCGGACAGGAATCCATAACCGGGGTGAACGGCCTGCGCACCGGTGTCCAGGCAGGCCTGGATGATGCGGTCTTTCAACAGATAACTTTGCGCGGAAGGGGATGCGCCGATGTGCACGGCCTCGTCGGCCATCCGCACATGCAGGGCGTCGCGGTCGGCGTCGGAATAAACCGCCACCGTTTTGATGCCCATCCGGCGTGCCGTCTTCAGCACCCGGCAGGCGATCTCGCCACGGTTTGCAACCAGGATCTTGTCAAACACCTGTAGTCCCTCCAGGGCGATTGGCCTTAATGCCCTTGCTAGAGCGGAATATTGTCATGCTTGCGCCAGGGATTATCGAGCTGCTTGTCGCGCAACATCGCCAGTGAGCGGCAAATGCGCTTGCGAGTTGCATGCGGCGCGATGACATCGTCGATATAGCCGCGGCTGGCGGCGATGAACGGATTGGCGAACTTCTGCCGGTATTCTTCCGTGCGCTCGGCGATTTTCTCGGCATCGCCGATGTCTGTTCGGAAAATGATTTCCACTGCGCCCTTGGGTCCCATGACCGCGATTTCCGCGCTGGGCCAGGCCAGGTTCACGTCGCCGCGCAGATGCTTGGAACTCATGACGTCGTAAGCGCCGCCGTAAGCCTTGCGCGTGATGATGGTGATTTTGGGTACCGTAGCCTCGGCATAGGCGAACAGCAACTTGGCGCCATGCTTGATGATGCCGCCGTACTCCTGTGCGCTGCCCGGCATGAAGCCAGGCACGTCGACGAAGGTCACGATAGGGATGTTGAATGCGTCGCAAAAACGCACGAAGCGGCCTGCCTTGATGGACGACTTGATGTCGAGGCAGCCAGCCTGCACCATCGGCTGGTTGGCCACGATGCCTACCGGGTGGCCGTCCATGCGGGCGAGACCGATGATGATGTTCCTGGCGTGATCCGGCTGCAGCTCCCAGAACTCATTGTCATCGACCACCTTGCGGATGGCCTCTTTCATGTCATAAGGCTTGGTGGGGTTGTCCGGGATCAGCGTGTCCAGCGACATTTCCATCCGTCCCGGCTGGTCCGGCGTGGGCCGGAATGGAGGTTTTTCGCGATTGTTCGAAGGCAGGTAGTTGATGAAACGACGCACCATGGCCAGCGTCTCAACATCGTTCTCATAAGCACAATCACAGACGCCGGAGATGGTGGAGTGGGTCACGGCGCCACCCAGCTCTTCCGCCGTGATTTTCTCGTGGGTCACGGTCTTCACCACGTCGGGGCCGGTCACGAACATGTAAGACGAATCCTTGACCATGAAGATGAAGTCGGTCATGGCCGGCGAGTATACTGCGCCGCCGGCACAGGGGCCCATGATGACCGAGATTTGCGGCACCACGCCGGAGGCCAGCACATTGCGCTGGAACACTTCGGCGTAGCCGCCCAGCGAGACAACGCCCTCCTGGATGCGCGCGCCACCCGAGTCGTTGAGGCCAATCACCGGTGCGCCGACCTTCATCGCCTGGTCCATGACTTTGCAGATTTTCTCGGCATGCGCCTCGGACAGTGAGCCGCCGAACACCGTGAAATCCTGGCTGAACACGAACACCATGCGTCCGTTGATGGTGCCGTAGCCTGTGACCACGCCGTCGCCGAGTACCTTCTTTTCTTCCATGCCGAAATCGGTGCAGCGATGTTCGACGAAGGTATCCCACTCCTCGAAACTGCCCTCGTCCAGCAAGAGTTCAATGCGCTCGCGGGCGGTCAGCTTGCCTCTGCTGTGCTGGGTGTCGATGCGCTGCTGACCACCGCCGAGGGCGGCCGCTGCGCGTTTCTGTTCCAGTTGTTCGACGATTTCTTTCATCTGCAGTCCCTGGTCGAGGGCATTCGCCCGTGGTGTGCGAGCGCCGAGTTCTCTTGCTTTGTCAACGGTCTTCGCGCCGCTCCTGGATTTTTTCGAGCACTTCTTGCGCGGCCAAAAGGATGTTGGTGCCCGGCCCGTAAATGGCCGCCACGCCGGCAGCCAGCAGTTCGTCGTAATCCTGCGGCGGGATCACGCCACCGCAAATGACGATGATATCTGAGGCTCCCGCTTTTTTCAGGTGTTCGATCACTTGCGGAACCAGTGTCTTGTGACCGGCGGCCTGCGAGGAGATGCCGATCACGTGTACGTCGTTTTCGATGGCTTCCTGTACCGCCTCTTCGGGCGTCTGGAACAGGGGCCCGATGTCCACGTCGAAGCCGAGGTCGGCGAAGGCCGTTGCAATGACCCGCGCACCCCGGTCATGGCCATCCTGCCCCAGTTTGCATACCAGCATGCGCGGCCGGCGCCCTTCGGCCCGGGCGAAGCGTTCGATTTCCTCTTGCATGTCAGCAAATCCCTGGTCGTCTTCGTAGGCAGCGCCATACACGCCGGAGATGGAGTGCGTCATGGCCCGGTAGCGCCCGTAGACCTTCTCCAGGGCGTCGGAAATCTCGCCGACCGTGGCCCGCTCCCGCGCGGCGTCGACGGCCAGCGTCAGCAGGTTGCCGGTCTCTTCCTGCGCGGCCCGGGTCAGCGCGTCCAGGGTCTGGCGGCAGGCCGCTTCGTCGCGCCGCTCACGCATCTCGCGAATCCTCCGCACCTGCGCTTCGCGCACGGCGCTGTTGTCGATGTTGCGGATCTCAACCGGCGGTTCCTGCGCCGGCTGGTACTTGTTGACGCCAACGATGACCTCCTCGCCGCGGTCGATGCGCGCCTGGCGCCGCGCCGCCGCTTCCTCAATGCGCATCTTGGGCATGCCGGACTCGACGGCCCGGGTCATGCCGCCCATGTCCTCGACCTCGTCGATCAGTCTGCGCGCTTCTTTTGCCAGCGCCGCGGTGAGGCTTTCGACGTACCACGAGCCCGCCAACGGATCCACCACGCGGGTGATGCCGCTCTCCTCCTGCAGCACCAACTGGGTGTTGCGGGCGATGCGGGCGGAGAACTCGGTTGGCAGGGCCAGCGCCTCGTCGAAGGAATTGGTGTGCAGCGATTGGGTGCCGCCGAGTGCGGCCGCCATGGCCTCGATGGTCGTACGCATGATGTTGTTGTACGGATCACCCGCAGTGAGGCTCACGCCCGAAGTCTGGCAGTGTGTGCGCAGCATCAACGAACGGCTGTCGTTCGGATCGAACTTCTCTGCCATGAGCGTGGACCACAGAAGGCGCGCCGCCCGCAGCTTGGCCACTTCCATGAAGAAATCCATGCCGATGGCGAAGAAAAACGACAGGCGCGGCGCGAAGGCGTCCACGTCCAGCCCGCTGGCGATCGCTGTCCGCACATACTCGATGCCGTCGGCAATGGTGTAGGCCAGTTCCTGGGCGCAAGTCGCGCCGGCCTCCTGCATGTGGTAACCCGAGATGGATATCGAGTTGTAGCGCGGCATGTGGGCGGCGGTATACGCGATGATGTCGGAGACGATTCGCATCGACGGCCGCGGCGGGTAGATGTAGGTATTGCGGACCATGAACTCCTTGAGGATATCGTTTTGCAGGGTGCCGGCCAGCTTTTCGGGTGGCACGCCTTGCTCCCCGGCGGCGACGATGTACATCGCCATGACCGGCAGCGCCGCGCCGTTCATGGTCATCGACACCGACATCTGGTCCAGCGGGATGCCGTCGAACAGGATTTTCATGTCTTCGACGCTGTCGATGGCCACGCCCGCCTTGCCCACGTCGCCGACCACGCGGGGGTGATCGGAGTCGTAGCCGCGGTGAGTGGCCAGGTCAAAGGCTACTGAAAGCCCGGTCTGCCCCGCTTCGAGGTTGCGTCGATAAAACGCGTTCGACTCCTCGGCAGTGGAGAATCCCGCATACTGGCGCACCGTCCACGGGCGGCCGGCGTACATGGTCGCCTTGGGCCCGCGCACGAAGGGCGGCAGGCCGGGCAGGGAGTCAAGGTGGCCCAACCCTGCGACATCCGCCTCGGTGTAGAGTGGCTTGATCGCGATCCCTTCGGGCGTGTCCACGGTCAGTTCGTCCAGCGGCCTGCCGCGGCACTCCTTTTTGGCCAGTGCTTGCCAGTCGTCCAGAGTCTTCTTCGGAAACTGTGTCATCAGGAAACCCGCACCCTGTCGCTTTGAGTCATTTGGGAAGTATACGCAAACCGCGGCCCGGCAGAGAAATCAGCCGGAGCAGGCAAAGAAATCTGAAACGGCTTCCGTTGTGGAGTTCAGGCGCACTCGGCCTCGCGCCCGCGGACGACGCGCCGGCCTTGCAGCGGGCCTGAAGTCTCGGTCACCACGGTACGCTGGGCCTCGGGCCCGTGGTCGGTGTGGAAATACAGCACGACCCAGTCGCTGGTCTTGCCCAGTTCGTGTGCCCGCGCCGTGTTCGAGAACAGCGCGGTGATGTGCCAGTCTCCGCGCTGGGCATGCAGGATTGGCAGCCACGCCTCGCGCGAGGGATTGAATCGCCGTGGGGCAATTTTGCGCAACTTGCCGCGCGCTGCTTTGTCCCGGTATTCGCGGTCGACGTCCAGCAGCAACTCGGCGTCCGGCTCGGCGGTGGGTTCGTGTGGATGGGGCTGCCGCCGCTGCAGCATCTGCCCCAGCGCTGCAGCGATCATGCGCGCTCGACGTGGGCCGACGCCGGGGACCTGCTCCAGCCGCCCGTCGTGCGCGGCCAGTTCCAGCTCGGGTAACGATTCGATTTCCAGCGCCTCGTGGATGCGGCGGGCCAGTTCGGGACCGACACCGGGGATAGACTGAAACACCTGCTCCGGGTCCAGCGTGCCGCGCAGGCGCTCGAGCTGTTGCCAGCGCCCGGTGCGCAGCATTTCCTGGATGGCCAGGGCGATCGAGCGCCCGATCGTGGGCAGTTGATCCAGGCCTTCCGCTCCCTCGCGCTCGGCCAGTTCGGCCAGCGGCTCGGGATGTACCGCGACCGTCCGGGCTGCTCGCCGATAGGCGTTCACCCGGAACGGGTTGGCGTTCTGCTGCTCGAGAAGATCGGCGAGTTCCAGCAGTTTGTCGGCGATGGCCTGGTTGTCCCAGTCATGCATCGTGGTCATCCCCGCCAGCGCCTTCGGCGGTGCTGGCCTGCCACCCCATTCTCGGGCGGCTCTGTTCCGGGCGCAATACCACAGGCGACATTGCGATATCCAGGTCAATTCATCTTGAGCTGCGCCCCCATAGCCCCCACCGGCGCTTCGACGAATTCCACCCTGCAGTCCGAATGGTTTCCGAAGCCTTTTCATCGGCGTCTTGGAGGGTCCAGAGGCAGGATGTTCCCACCAGCACGACCGCCGGCAGTGATCCGGATTGCTCAATTCGTCTTGGCAGGCGAGAATGCAACGCTTACCGACCGATTCAAACAACATCACGGGAGCTTCACATGATACTTCAGCGAATCCGGGAGTCGCTTTTCAACGTCGCGATAGTCATGGGTTGTCTGCTGTTCGCCGGCAGCCTGGCGGCCGATCAGAAAGCCCTGGTCGGAGGGCGGCTCATCGATGGCTTTGGCCATCGCCCTCTTGCCGACAGTGTCATCCTGATTAACGGCGACACCATAGAAAAGATCGGCACGACCGACACGCTGGCCGTGCCCGAGGGCTACGAAGTGATTTCTACGGAGGGCATGGACGTGTTGCCCGGACTCTGGGAAAGCCACGCACACCTGATGATCAATGGCCATGCCGACTATGATCACTGGGACCGTACTTACGCCGATCGGCTGGCTGACGAAATCATGCCGGCGAGCGCTGTCCAGCTGTTGTTGGCCGGTATTACGAGCGCCAGGGACCTCGGCGCTCCCCTGGAAGCATCCATTTCCGTCAAGACACGCATCGAAAATGGCGACATTCCCGGCCCGCGTCTGTATGTGTCGGGCCCTTTCATCCAGCATGAGGCCTACCCTGGCGCCGAGGCCTTTCGCTGGGGCGTGAAAGGCGCCGACGACGCCAGGAAGAAAGTCAGGAAACTGGTCGATGCCGGGGTCGATGTGATCAAGCTGATCGACCAGGACACCATGACGCTGGAGGAGGCCCAGGCGGTGGTCGACGAAGCCCACAAGCACGGCTTGAAGGTCGTGGCCCACTCGCACCGGCCCAACGAGATCCGCCGTGGCCTGGAAATCGGCGTGGACAATTTCGAACATACGGGTTTGACGACGGCTCCCGAATATCCGGCCGACGTCATGGAGAAGATCAAGGAGCGCACCGCGACGGGACGGGTCGCCGGCGGCCCCCTGTACTGGACGCCCACGGTCGAAGGCCTGTACCAGTACGAGTCGACTGTCGACAACCCGGAAAAGCTGGACGACGACTGCTGGCACCGGGGCCTGAAGCCCGACACCATCGCTGACATCCGGCAGTCGCTGGAGCATCCCGGCCAACTCGAATACATGCAGTTGACGCCGCTGCGGAAACCCACCCTGAAGCGCAAGATTCAGCAACTGAAGGAAGCCGGCGTGGTATTCCTGGTCGGCACCGACAGCGGAATCCCGACCAAGTTTCATTGCCAGAGCACGTGGAATGAGCTGACGGTTTTGGTCTATGAGATGGGTATCGCGCCAATGGATGCGATCCGCTCAGCCACGTACTGGCCCGCCGTGATGATGGGCGTGCAGGACAAGACGGGCACCATTTCGGAGGGCAAGCTGGCAGACATTATCGCGGTGAAAGGTGACGTGCTGCGCTACATCAATCTGCTGCAGGACGTAAAGCTGGTCATGAAGGGCGGCACGCTCTACAAGCAGGATGGCAAGGTGATTGAATCCGCCCTGTAAGCGGTAAGCGGCCGTCGATGTTCCCGCAGGTCGTCGGCCTTCGCGACCCGCAGGCAGGGCTGGGCGCGCCCCTAGCTCAAGTCCTCTGCGAACCGTTTACCGCCTGGAATCCGCAGATCCTCCAGGACCATGTACAGGCAGGGCACCAGCACCAGGATAATCGCAGTGGCGAAAACGATGCCGAACCCGAGCGAGATGGCCATGGGAATCAGGTAGGCTGCCTGGCGCGAAGTTTCCAGGATGATCGGCGTCAGGCCGCCGAAGGTCGTCAGCGTGGTCAGGATGATTGGCCGGAAGCGGCGCAGGCCGGCCATGTGGATGGCCTCGAAAGCGGAACTCTCGGCGCGCCTGCGGTTGGCAAAGTCGATCATGATCAGGGCGTCGTTCACGACCACGCCGGACAGGGCGATGACGCCCATGAAGCTGATCAGGGACAGGTCAAAGCCGAGAATGATGTGTCCGATAACGGCCCCGACGATGCCAAAGGGGATCGCCGTCATGACGATGAGCGGTTGCAGATAACTGCTGAAGGCGATCGCCAGCAAGGCGTAAACCACTGCCATGGCCAGGGCGAAGCCGCCCCACAGGGCTGCCGTTGAATCACGCATCTCCGCCTGGCTGCCCTCGAAGGTCCAGGTGAGGCCGGGGAAATCCGCCCGCAATTGCGGCAGGGTTTCGGTCCGGATGGCTTCCAGTACGCGCCTGACTTCGCGCTTGGGCTCGACGTCCATACCCACGTTCACCACGCGCCGGCCGTCGCGGCGGCTGATTGAGCTGAAGGCCGCCCCGCGCTCGACTTCAACCACGTCCAGCAGCGGAACCTCCGCGCCACTGGGCGTGCGGATGACCAGGTCCGCGAAGGACTGGATGTTCTTGCGATCCTCGGCCGGCAGTTTCACGCGGATCTCGATCTCGTCGGTTCCGCGAATCTGGCGCATCGCCAGGGCGCCAAAGAAGGCGTCGCGAACCTGTTGCCCGACGTCCGCGGGCGTCAGGCCGAGATTACGGCCCTCCGGGAGCAGGGTGAAATCGAACTGGGCCTTGCCCTTGTCGTAGTTGTCGTTGACGTTCACGACGCCCTCGAATTCCCGCACGCGTTCCAGCAGGGCCTGGCTGGCCATCGCCAGCACGTCGATGTCCGAGTGGCTCAGATCGATGCTGATGTCCTGCCGCCATCCACCGGGGCCCCGTTCCGCCTCGAAGGTAATCTGGTCGACGCCCTCGATGTCGCCGATCTGGTCGCGCCAGAGCGCGATCACTTCCTCGGCCGTCGTGTCATGTTCGTCGGGTGGCCGCATGACGATCTCCACGTCGATGAAGCTGCCGCCGCGCACGTTGGTCTTGATGCCTTCGGCCACCTCGTAGAGATTGTGTTCGTCGAACATGCGGCGCGTCGAGGCGGTGACCTCGTTCGCCACCCTGGCCGCCTGGTCCGGCGTGGTGCCGACCGGCAGCCGGATGCCCGCCTCGATCTCATCCGCGGCCACTTCCGGCATCATGATCATGCCCATGTGGCCGCTGAAACCGTATCCCGTGACCACGATGAACACGGCAACCGCCGCACTGAGCGTGATGTAACGGTGCCGCAGGCACAGGTCGAGAAAGCGCCGGTACCGCGTATCCACGAAGCGGCTGAATCCATGGGCGAAGGCCTGCTGCCAGGCGTGCAGTCGGCGGCCCGCGCCGGTGTGCGGCGTGCTCGAACTGTGGGCCAGGTGGGCCGGCAGGATGTAGAGGGCTTCCAGCAGGGAAATGGCCAGCACCATGATGACGACGGCCGGTAGCGGCCACCAGAACTTGCCGGTCGTGCCCGGCATGAACAGCAGGGGCACGAAGGCGACAATGGTCGTGATGATGCTGAAGGTGACCGGCTTGGCGATTTCCCTGGCGCCCTTGATCGCCGCCGCCATGTGGCCCAGGCCCTCCTGGCGGTACTCATACACGTTTTCGCCAACGACGATGGCGTCATCGACGACGATTCCCAGCGCCACCAGGAAGGCGAACATGGAGATCATGTTGATGCTGACACCGACGACCGGCAACAACAGCAGGCTGCCCACGAAGGAGATGGTCATGCCCATCATGACCCAGAAGGCCAGCCGGATCTCGAGGAAAATAGCCAGGATGAACAGGACGATGCCGATGGCCATCAGGCCGTTGTTCAGCAGCAGCGAAAGCCGTTGTTCGTAGTCCTTGGCGCGGTTGCTGTCGATGCGCCACAGCACGCCGGCCGGCAGGGTAGTCTCGACATCCGCCATGATGGCATTGACGCGCTTGGCGATCTCCAGCGGCGACTGGTCGCCGATCCGGTAAATTTCGATTTCCACGGACGGCTGTTGGTTGAATTGCGAATGGAATCCCGCCTCCTCGAAGCCGTCCGTAATGGTTGCGATCTCGCCGAGGGTCACCGCGGCTCCGCTGTCCGAAGTGATAATCTGGATCTGCCCGAACTCTTCGGCCCATTGCCGCCGCTCCTTGAGCCGCAACAGAATTTCGCCGGCATTGGTTTCCACCGCGCCGGCCGGAACGTCTTCGCTGGAGCGACGGATCAGGCCGGCCACCTGTCCCAGCGTCAGGCCGTATTCGCGCAGCCGGTGCTGGGGGATTTCCACGTGGGTCACGTAGTCCGGCGCATTGCCGAGCTCCACCTGGGTGATCGACGGATCGGCAATCAGGCGGTCGCGCAGCTGCTCGGCCAGTTTGCGCAAGGTCCAGATGTCGACCGGGCCATACAGCACGATGTTCATCACGTCCCGCCGCGGCGACACCAGGCTGACTTCCGGCTCCTCGGTGTCGTCGGGAAACGTGCGAATGCGGTTCACGGCCTGGTCGATGTCCTGGAACGCCTTCATCCGGTCAGTCCCGGTGACCAGCTCGATCTGGATGCGGCCAGAGCCTTCGCGCGCCGTCGAAGTGATTGCCTTGATGCCCTCGATCCCGCGAATGGCCGACTCGACCGGCCGCAGAATGCCCTGTTCCACCTCCGTCGGCGCGGCGCCCGGGTAGCTTACACTGACGTTGACGATGTCCAGGTCGAACTGCGGAAAAACCTCTTTCTGGATGTTGAAAGCACTCCAGATACCGCCACCGATCAGCAGGATCATCAGCAGGTTGGCAGCGATTGAATGCTGCGCCATCCAGGCAACCGGACCGGCGAACGAATGCTCCGTTCCGCCGGGCGCCCCGGAACCGCTGCTCATTCAGCGGCTCCTTCCAAACGCAGCGGGGCGCCGTCGACAACGGTCGCCAGGTTGGTGGTCACGACCAGATCGTCCTCGTCCAGGCCTGCGCTGATATAGACATACTCCTGGTCGCGGAACACGACCTCCACCGGGCGGATTCTCAGCATGCTGCTTTCGTTGACCCACACGGTATCGTTCTGGCGCAGGTAATCCGTGGAGATCCGGATCACGTTTTCAATGGGTTTCCCCTCGACGCGTGTCTCAACGAAGGAGCCCACCATCAAGGGCGGCAGGCCGGCAGAGTCCGGGTCATGGGCCAGGGGATCGGGCACTGTCACCAGTATGCGCGCCAGCCGGGTCTCGTCCTCCAGCGCTCCAATCAGGCTGTGGACCCGTCCCTCCCGGAACATGCCTTCCGGCCAGGCCGCCCGGTTGCGCACGCGGGCGCTGGCCCCGGGCGCCCCGGTGTCCTGTGGGAATTCAATCCAGCGCAGATTGGACACCGGCACCGCCGCCTCGACCCAGTAGGATTCGATGCCCACCAGGCGCCCCAGGGTTTCGCCGGGCCCTACCTGCGAGCCGACGTTCGCCTCGCGACTGAGGATGTGCGCGGCGAAAGGTGCGCGTATGCGGGTCCGTTCGAGGTCGAGCTCGGCTCGCCTCGCCGCCGCCTCGGCGGCCTCCACGCGGGCCCGCGCTATGTTGAGCTGTGGTGTCCGCAACACCAGGGTTTCATATTCGGAGGAAATCGTGCCCTTGAGGTCTTCGTAGTCCTGCTTCGCGAGTTCCTGGCGGCCCAGCTCCAGCTCGAGATCAGCGGACG
>Ga0316187_10002229_pt1 | contig 16853 bp, 9 predicted proteins | sample CroRivburrow1_MG_FD_204927 | JGI IMG/M metagenome (GOLD analysis project Ga0316187, IMG submission 204927) | Coastal sediment microbial communities from Maine, United States - Cross River worm burrow 1 | ecosystem: Environmental > Aquatic > Marine > Coastal > Sediment | place: USA: Maine... | reverse complement strand
AGGCTGCGCTCGAAAAACTGCGTTTTGCCATTCCAGAAAATAAAGTAAACCAGCGCGACAAAAAAAGCAGCAAACCAGACCGGTTCGACGCCACCATTAACCAGCCCCTTCGACCACTCCGAGCTGATCTCTGCAACAATGCCCATAACACCCATTACACTGCCGCTTACTCCGGCAGTCAGGGCCACAATAAAAAAGATGCCGACCAGCGGATGAATGTGTCGCCGGAATGCCTGCAGGGCCGTTTCCCCGGTAACCAGCGTCCATCGACCGTAGACGTTGATCATGAAATAGGTCGCGAGGCACGACGCCACGATGGTCCACAAAAGGGACATGCCGTAGGTCGCCCCCGCCTTGGCCATAGCCGTAACACTGCCGGTGCCGATATTGAATCCCAGCAGGAAAATTCCGGGAAGAAATAGTGCCAGTGTTTTGGAAAATCGAGTGCGCATTGCGCATCACGATACCAGACTTGGTAAGCTGACGAGAACGCCCTGCCAAGCGACGCGCAGGGTCGAGGACTCACTGCAATGGAAGAAACCTGGCGCTGGTTCGGGCCCAATGACGCGGTCACGCTCGAACAAATACGACAAGCCGGTGCCACCGGTATCGTCACCGCACTCGATCACGTGCCAACCGGCGAGGCTTGGCCCGCTGTCGAAATTGAGGAGCGCAAGCGCCTGATCGAGGATGCCGGTCTCAGCTGGTCGGTCGTCGAATCGGTCCCACTGCACAACGACATCAAGACTCGCTCAGGAGAGTATCGCCGCCATATCGACAACTACAAAAAAAGCATCCGCAATCTCGGTGCTGCCGGTATTCATCGCGTTTGCTACAACTTCATGCCGGTCGTCGACTGGACACGCACCAACCTGACTTACGAAATGCCTAACAAAGCGCAGGCGTTGCGTTTTGAGATGACGGACTTCGCGGCTTACGACCTGTTCGTTCTTAAGCGTGACGGCGCGAAACACAACTATAGCGACATCGTCGTCGCGCGCGCTACCGAACGATTCAATGCGATGTCGCACGAGACACGTGCGGTACTCGAGCGTAACATCATCGCCGGGCTGCCGGGTGGTGAGGGAAGTTACGATCGCGACAGTATCCGTGCCGCGATCGAACGGTTTTCGAAGCTCGGCAACGAAGCCTATCGCGCCAACCTGATCGCGTTTCTCGAGGAAATCATTCCGGTGGCCGAAGAATCCGGCGTCGTCATGGCGATCCACCCGGACGACCCGCCTTTTTCCTTGTTTGGCCTGCCGCGCGTCGTATCGACCGCCGACGATGCGCGCGCGCTGCTCAACGCCGTGCCGAGCCCCGCGAACGGCCTGACAATGTGCGCCGGTTCGTACGGTGCGCGCGGCGACAATGATCTCGTCGCAATGATTCGAGAGTTCCATGACCGTATCTACTTCGTGCACCTGCGCAACATCAAGCGCGAGGATGACGGTTCGTTTTACGAGTCCGATCACCTGGATGGCGACAACGACATCGTCGGCATCGTCAACGCTCTGCTTGACGAGGAACAGCAGCGACAGGGTCTGCCGCCTGGGCGGTGCTCGATTCCGATGCGGCCGGACCATGGCCACACACTGGGCGAGGAACAGTCCGACCAGCGCGTGCGGCCGGGCTATTCGTATTCCGGCCGTATGAAGGGACTGGCCGAATTGCGCGGTGTCATTCACGCGCTCACGGCTATTCGGGGCGTCGGGTGACCCTGAAAACGATGCCGGGAAAAATAATCATACTCCTCAGCGTGATCCTTGGATGTCCAGCTTGCGCGGATAGACCGACGGCAGACCGGGAGGAGCGCCAGTCCACGTGGCTATTGGTCGAAAATTTCGAATCAGGTCTCGGGCGTTGGACACATATTGACGTCGAAAATAACACTGATCCATTCGTGCCCGACCCACAGATCGCAGAGCTTCGTATCGATGCGCAGACAGACAACCATTTCATGCTGAGAAAGCCTGCAGCTGATGGTGTCGTTGGGAATCGCAAAGCGATCGGTTTCACGCCGTTGCCGGTTACCGTCCGGGTCGGCGAGACCTACACGTTCTATACTCGTATCAATGTCGAGTATTTTCCCAACAACCACTCGTTTGGCCTGGCTAATGTGTCGGCGTCCGAAATTCCTGACCAAAATTACAATTCTTTTGAACCGATGATTCGCGTTACGGACAAGTGGGAGTCGGACGGCAGCAAGAATGACGGGACGCTAATGGTCCTGAGTGGCAGCAACAAGGCGTACAGAAAAATCAATAATCCGGAGACGGGTGAGTCCGCAAAGCCGCTGCAGACCGACGAATGGTACGAAGTGTGGTATGTCGTGAATAATGCGCCGCGTGATGAGGGTGGCCAACGCTATGATCTCTACGTGCGCGGTGGGGAATTTGGAACACGACAGCTTGTCTTCGAGGGTGCGGATTTTCGCATGCGCAGGACATTACCTTTGTCGTTCTTCATGACGATCTGCAATACCGGACCGCACGACAGTCCGTACGGTAATGGTGGCGTACGGTACGACGACATCTACATGGCGCCTGGCCGCAACTTGATATCGCCGCTGCAGTGAATATTCCCGACTACGGGTGGCAGGTCGATATCGAATCATCACCGCATGAAATAGCGAACATTATTCTCGAGAGGCTACGTAGCGAATGAAATTCACGAACCCCGTCGCAACACTAATGGTAATTCTCGTAGTATCGGCACCGGCGTGCTCACAAGAGGGCGACCATCCCAGGTTGATTATGACCAAGGCCGGTGTCGAACAGATTCGGGCGGAGCTGGGTACAGTTCCCCTGTTTGATGCGACGTTGGCAAGCGTCAAGGCAGAAGTCGACGCTGAGATTGAGCTCGGCATCGACACCCCGGTTCCCCTGGACTATTCCGGCGGCTATACGCACGAGCGTCACAAGCGCAACTTCTTCGTCATGCAGAAAGCTGGCGCGCTATACCAGATCCTCGAAGATGAAAAGTATGCCAACTACGTTCGCGACATGCTGTTCCAGTACGAGGGCATGTACATGGACCTGCCTCTGCACCCCAAGGAGCGATCCTATGCGAGGGGCAAGTTGTTCTGGCAGTGCCTGAACGATGCCAACTGGCTTGTTTACGTGAGCCAGGCGTATGACGCAATTTATGATTACCTGTCAGCGGAAGAACGCAAGACGCTGGAAGAGAATCTGTTCCGCCCGTTCGCTGATCACATTTCCGTCGACAATCCGCAGTTCTACAACCGGGTGCACAATCACAGCACGTGGGGCAATGCGGCGGTCGGCATGATCGGCCTTGTCATGGGAGACGATGAGTTGGTCGAGCGCGCGATGTATGGCATCCCGTTCGATGAGATTGATACTACCGCCAAGGACAACGATGGTGGCTTCATCTATGACGCCAACGGGAAAGCCGGGTTCCTCGCGAATCTCGAGGAGCCATTCTCTCCGGACGGTTATTACACCGAAGGTCCGTATTACCAGCGTTATGCCATGTACCCGTTCCTGATCTTTGCGCAGGCGCTCCAAAACGTGAAACCGGAACTTGAAGTACTCAAGCACAAGGACGGCGTGCTTTTGAAAGCGGTGGATGCATTGCTGGCCCTGTCGGATGCCGACGGTGAATTCTTCCCTCTGAACGACGGACAAAAAGGTATGTCGTATCACTCCGGCGCACTCGTAACAGCGGTCGATATCGCTTACCACGTAGGGGGGCAGGATCCGCGACTCCTGAGCGTCGCCGAAGAGCAAGGTCGCGTGCTGCTCGATGATGCAGGATTCTCCGTTGCGTTGGCTGTTCGCGACGGAAAAACGCAGCCCTTCGACAAGAAATCGATCAACCTTTCGGACGGGCCCGACGGCAAACAGGGTGGTGTAGCGGTGTTACGTTACGGCAACGAGGACTTGACGCTCGTGTTCAAGTACGCCGCGCAGGGCCTGAGCCACGGGCACTACGACAAGCTCTCTTTTTCCCTCTATGAAAAGGGCGATGAGGTCCTGCAGGACTACGGTCTCGCGCGCTTTGTAAATATCGAACAAAAAGGTGGTGGCAACTACCTGAAGGAAAACACGACGTGGGCCAAGCAGACCATTGCGCACAACACACTTACCCAGAATGAGACTTCGCACTTTCAGGGTAAGTACGAGATTGGCAGTCAGCACCATTCAGACCTCTACTTCTACGACGACAGTAACCGCGACGTTCAAGTGGTTAGTGCGACAGAGACCAATGCTTATCCGGGGACGGAGGTGAGGCGGACTATGGCAGTCATCAAGAATGAGGGGTTTGAAAAACCGTTCCTGCTCGACATTCTCAAAATACGATCAGTTGAGAAGAACCAATATGATCTTCCCTTCTATTTCATGGGCCAGGTGCTGAAAGTCAATTTCGAATATGCTGCGCCGTCGACCTTAAGTCCTTTAGGTGACAAGAATGGGTACCAGCACCTGTACCTGGAGGCCAAAGGGAAACCCGCCTCAGACAACATCAAGTTCTCGTGGATGGGTAATGGCAAGTTCTACACGCTAACGTCAGTCTCCGATTCCTCCGATGAATTGCTGTTCACTCGGCTCGGAGCCAACGACCCGGAGTTCAATCTGCGGCGGGACGCTGCGTTCATGATTCGCAGGCAGGGTGTCGGTGACACAGTGTTTGCCTCGACGATAGAGACGCATGGCGGCTACAGCCGGGTTTCAGAGTTAGCCGTCAACTCGAAGAGCAATGTCGCCGAGTTGAAAGTGGTTCATGACGATGAGGACTACACAGCCGTGTCCATGGAGGACCTTGACGGGAACGCGAGCCTGTTCTTCCTATCGAATAAGGACTCGAGCAAGTCGACGGATCACGAACTCAAGATCGACGGGAGCACGTACCGATGGTCAGGGCCCTATAGCTACACGTCTCGCGGCCGGCGACCAGTAGACTAGTGCAGCAGAATAAATTGGTAATATAGGTCAACTCCGGTCTGTTAGCCCAACAAATATACAGAAAAACAGTGAGTTGAGGTTCGTATCCGCTGTCTTGAACTAATGCGGGATGGTCGGTCCGCGCTGTGCAATAGACAATTGGTCTGACAATTGGTCGCAAACAACGTCCTGTCTTGGTAACCTTATTAGGTTGACCAAACGCTCCCATTTTGGTTAGATGGCCTTACAACCAAACCAATCATTCGGGGGAATACCGATGAGAATGTTCCGGAGCGTCGCGTTGAGCGGCTGCCTGTCGATTGCTGTATCTGCAATTCCTGTTGTTTCACTCGCGTTGACAGGGGTATTGCTCTGTGCGCCATCCCATGCCCAGCAAGCAGACGACGAAGCGATCGAAGAAATCGTTGTTCAGGGCAGCCGCGCAACGATCCAAAGCACGATCAATATCAAGCGAAACTCTACAACAATCGTTGATGGGCTCTCCGCGGTAGATATTGGTGACCTTCCTGCCCTGTCGATTGGTGAAGCACTTGAGACAATCACCGGGGTGTCGTCACACAGAGAAAACGGGGGCGCGACAGAAATCTCCATTCGAGGTTTGGGACCGTACCTTAGCGCTACGACGTTCAACGGTCGTATGGCAACCAACGGCACCGGTGACCGTTCAGTCAACTTCTCACAATTCCCGTCTGAACTGATGAATAAGCTGGCGGTTTACAAGACGCAGGATGCAAGCCTGGTTGAAGGTGGCGTTGCTGGCTTGATTGCGCTCGAAACGCTAAAGCCGCTCGATTATGGTAAGCGCCGTTTCCAGGTTGACCTGAAAGGAAACTACAACCCCGATCAGCAGAACATTGATGACGCAATGGCCGGGAGTATCGGTGTTCGGGGCACCGCCAGCTATGTCGATGCATTTGATTTCGACAATGGCGGCCGACTCGGTGTTTCGTTTGGGCTGCAGCACAGTGATATTTCGCAGCCAGAACAGGAAATGCGGTCCTCGAGTCCAAGTGGAACTTCTCTGTTTGCTTGTTTGGCGGACAATGATCCCTTTCAGGGCTATTCGAACATCACTGGAACCAATGATGATTGTGAGGACAACCCGGCTGGCTCAAGCAACAATGGCGGATTTGATACTTCTATAGACCCGCAGACCGGCGAAGCTGTAGACAAAGATCGCCCCTACGCCTGGGCAGGCAGCTCGCGCGGATATCGCCAGAATGACACCCAGGATGAGCGTGACGCGGTCTTTGGGGCGCTCCAATGGCAGCCCAATGACAAGCTGGAATTTGGCCTGGACTTTCAGTGGTCGGAGCGAGAGCAGTCCGAGGATCGTTACGATCTGAACTTCGCAAATATGAAGCGCAATCAGCGCGGCACAACACTTGACTCGCTGCAATTTCAGACCAACGGTGTGGTAACAAGCTGGGCAGGTGATACTGACATTGATTCCAACGGCGAGCTGTATGCCCGAACGGAAGAATATACCGGGTGGGGATTTAACTTCGAATATCACATCACCGATCGGCTCAGTTTTGCAGCGGATCTTGCATCTTCCAAGACCACACGTTTGGAACAGCAGGCTACATTTCGCCAGCAAAGCCAAAGCAGGCAGGATGTAACTTTCTCACGCAACAACGAGGGCTTTGTTACCTGGACGGTCGAAGATTTCGATATTAACGATCCCGCCAATTTTGACGACGGGCTACGTGTTCGTATTGATACAGATGCGGACAGGGAGAATGTGATCGACGCTCTGCGTCTGGATTTCAACTACGATCTGGATTCCGGGTTCTTCAACAGCTTGGAGTTCGGCGCGCGTCTATCCGAACTCACTTATTATTCTGCCCGCTCGGGAGGTGCATCAGATAGTAACGGGGGACGCATTACCTATTCCGTATCTGATGCCGATCCGGCGGTGATGGCGTGCGCTCGGGAATTCCCAGAAAGTAGTTATATGAGTGCATCGGGTGCGAGGCCCCTGGTCACCAGTATCGACGCGAACGGGAATACACTCGATACCTACAATAGCTGGGCTATTTTTGACAACGCATGTCGCCTTGACGCCATTTTGACGGGCAACGATGCGACCCTGGCTTTTCCAGAGCTGGGCAATCACCCAGAGACAGTTGATGTCACTGAAGAAACCCAGGCGTTCTACGTGAAAGCCAATTTTGATGGTGATTGGGGCGACAAGCCGGTGAGAGGTAACTTTGGTATTCGTGTTGTGAATACCGATGTGACCTCCGTTGGCTACAGAAGCGCATTCATTATCGTGAGAGATCCGGATACCGGGACGCTTTCGTTGGTGACGACAGGTGAGCTCGAGTCAATCAGTGCGAAGTACGATTACACAGAAGTTCTTCCGAGCGTCAATTTCGTGATGGACCTCAGCGACGATTGGGTAATGAGAGCGGGAGTCTTCCGTGGCCTGTCCCGAGCCGACCCAGGTGATATGGGCTTTCAACGGGCCTTCCAGGTAGCTGATGAGGATGAAGAGCCGGAGACAGTTGACGAATTGATTACCGGGGTGAATGGGTCTGGCAACCCCTATGCAGATCCCCTGATGTCCTGGAACTACGACCTTGCGTTGGAGTGGTACCCAAATGCGGATTCAATTCTAGCCGCAACTCTTTACGCCAAGCAGTTTAATGGTGGCTTTATAAACACAGTTGTTGAAGAGCAATACGTGGTGGACGGTGAAACGGTGACATTGCCTATCGTCCTGCAGCAGACTAGCGATGACAACAGTCTTTTGACAGGCATTGAACTGACCGGCGCACACAAGTTTTCTTACCTGCCGGGGTTCTTGAGTGGGTTCGGCGCAAAGATTAGTTATAACTACGCTGACTCAGATTTCGAATTCCAGGACAGCCTTTATGGCGATCGGGGCGTAGTTGATGAAAACGGAGACTTTGTTCAAACCCACATAGGCATCTTAGCGCCCGGCAACGTACCTGGGTTTTCAAAGCACTCTTTCTCCGGCCAGCTTTACTACCAGATTGGCGAGTTTGATGCCTCACTGATCTACAAGCATCGCAGCGACTATTTCCAGCCATATACTTCCAATGGTACTCGTTTGCGGTATGTGGGAGACGTGGGTGTCTGGGAAGCTCGAGCCTCCTACTATGTTACCGACAACATCAGACTTTCGGTTGAGGCGATCAACCTGGCGGACGAACCTAAATCTCAGTATTTCTTTACCGATGACAACCTCGGTGAAATGAACTACTACGGTTCAAGAATATTCTTTGGTCTGCGCGCTAAATTTTAGCCCCCCATAAGAACCTCTATTCGAAGGATATAGACATGTATTTAAGACTACTCTTTTTAGCAGGTGTTGCAGCGACATTGATCGGCTGCAGTGGGGGAGACAGGGAAGTTTCGGATTTCGGCACGACCAATAGCCCTGGCAATGCCAGTCTCTCCGGCGTCGGTCTGGTGGGTGAGACACTCACAGTTGTATTGTCCGATCCCGATGGGGTGCAACGAAACACTATATCTTATCAATGGGTGGGAGACGGTATCGTTATTGCGGGAGCAGATCGTTCAACGTATACATTGACTGAGGACGAGGGTCGCGCCGCGGTTTCCGTGAGAGTCCAATACACAGACGACAGAAATCTTACGTCTACAGCTGTTTCCAATTCAATCACTGTAAGGCCACTCAATACAGCACCAACATTGGAAATTGATGTACCCGCAGCCGGAACGCTGAAAGGGCAGACGCTCACAGCAGTGCTCGTCGATGACAACGATTTTGGCGTTGTGAATTATCAGTGGATTGGCAGTGTCACAGGACCAATTCTTGATGCTACAAACGTTAGTCTCATCTTGACGGACGATCACGTCGGTCAGAATATCTCGGTATCTGCAATGTATACGGATAACGACGGTTACGATGAGGATTTGACGTCGGCTGAAGTAGGTCCCATTGAAGATTCGCCACCTGAGGGAAATGTGACGATTACTGGCGTCATAATAGTTGGCGAAACGCTCACCGCTACTGTTTTTGACGGTAATGGATTTGGTGCTGCTCCTTCTATCAATTGGGTTTGGGAGGATGAAGACGGTGTTGAGCTGGCGAATGTAACAACGGATCAAACCACTAATGACTATGTACTTCTGCCTGCGCAGCTGGGCCTTTCGGTAACTGTCACTGCTACTTATACCGATGGTGAGGCTAATGCGGAAACGCCTTCTGCGACTACGAGAGACCTCATACACAGCTTTATTGTCGACGGTGAGACGTCGCTTGCAGAGGCTGTAGGCCTGGCAGTGGACGGCGATATTATCGGACTCGACAGTGCCCTCGGCGGTGACGATTACGAGGATATGGCTGAACTGGAGATAGCCACGGACAATATTACATTGAGGCTTGTCTCAGACAGTACAGCGGTAATCACAGGTTCCACCTGCATTGTTTATGCGAGTACCTCAACGGGTGTAACCATTGATGGCCTGGTGTTTGATGATTTGTCCAACCCGAATACCGATAACTGTGGTGAAGGGGAAGGTTCTATTCGACTGCAGGGGTCATTCAACACATTTAGCAATAACCAGATTCTTGGGCAAGCGGAAACCCGGCCTCCGCACATAGGTGGCAGCGATGAACTGCACTACATGACTGTGGGCGGTACCGACAATGTGGTTGAGCGCAACCTGTTCGAAGGCTTGCCCACAAGTGAAGCAAAGGAAGGCGCCGCGATTAGTATGTACATTAGTGCCGGAGCCGACATCAATGTGTCTAACGGTAGTAATGAACGCAATATTATTCAGTACAACCTGTTCAGGAACTTCTTGCCGGATGCCACTGAGGGCGGCGGTACCGAATGGGATACGGATTCCAACGGATTCGGAATCCAAGTCGGTCGATCAGGAAGTGCTGATGGAACAGGGCTGGGTGCTCACGTGATTCAGTACAACCGCTTTGATACGGTGCTGACAGACAGACGCGTTATCCTGGTACAAGGCGGTGGGAATACGATTCACGGCAACACCATCGTAAACTCCTGGGGTAATGTCGCCCTGGAGCATGGTTACGACAACACGGTTTCCAGCAATATTATTATCTCTAACGGTGTCGGCTACGAAGCCGATTTTGGTGGCGTGCTCGTATCCGACAATCTGGACGGCGGTATTTCGTTTGTCCCACTAGGCCACACGATTATTGATAACTACGTGGGGAACATTGCCTCAAATTCTTCTGACCGTGCGGGGTTGCTCATAGACTCGGAAACACTGGAGCCTAGTGACTCCTCGAGCATCGATATCATCAATTCTGGTTTGGATTTGACCAACGTCGTAGCCAACAACACGTTCATTAATATTCGAAACGCTATTCAGTTTGAACACAATGCTGATGAAAGCGGCGTTGAGAACTGTACGAGACTGGATTACCTGCTCGACTTTGACGACAACCTGGTTGCGAACCAGAGTGAAGCCCAGAGCATTTTTGGTACGGATGCCGGTGCAAGCAGAAATGCGATCCTCCTGGATGAATACACATCGCCACATGGATGCAGGCTGGATGATGCGTCTGCGTTTACCAACACGCACATTTACTCACAGACCATTTCTGATGACGATATTCTATTCAGATCCGGCGGGTCGGCACTGGTCACTGGCGTTAACGGCAACATAGCTGTTGATGCCTCGGAAGATGGCGCCACACTAACCCCCGTGGATGCAAACGGCCTGGTAGAGGGTGCCGGTGCAGATGCAGGTATCGGGGCTGATATTGATTCACTAATCTTTATTACTGAAGACATGGTCGGCCCAGGGTCGACCTGGACGCCAACCCCATAATCCCCCGACGGGTGTTTGGCATTGTGAAAGGACCGGTGTGCGCAAGCCATCGGTCCTTTTTTTAGTTGAGAACGTGGGTCATGAGAAAAACTATATTCTGGATTGCTGTCATTCTGACCCTGCCTGCGGCAGGTATGGCAGAAATCATTAATCCCGGATTCGAGGAAGGCTGGGCCGGCTGGACTGACGGCGATCCGAGCGGCTCCGGCACGGCTCTATCGGGTGATGCCCACAGTGGTGAGCGGTCGATCAAGCTGACCGACGATAAGGCATTCGTTGCGCAAACCGTCGCTGTGCAGCCCGACACGACGTATCGTCTCAGTGCCCACGTGCGCGGCCCCGGCAATCTCGGCGTCAAGGTTGGTGCCGAGATGTTCTTCGAACAGCAGCCGAAGAAGGGCAAGAAATGGCATGAGCTGTCGGTCACATTCTCGTCCGGTGCCGCCGAGAGCGTAAGTGTCTTTGCGAGCTGTGGCGGGATCGAGGTTCGATTCGACGATTTTCGACTCGAAGCGATTGGCACGCAGGAGGTTGAAACCAGTGCGCGCATCATCAGTTCCCGCGCCGGTGGCTACGGACTGTCGCCCGACCTGCCGCCTGGACGAAACTTCGATCTTCTCGGCTGGTACCTGAGTACGCCCGCCGACGACAACAAGGATGGAAAATCCGACCAGATAAAAGAGGTGGAACTGGCCAAAGGCGCAATCGATGAACGCTACTTCTATACAGCAAACGATGGTGGAATGGTGTTTCGGGCCACTGTAGCTGGCGCCAGAACCTCTAAAAACACGCGCTTCACCCGCACCGAGTTGCGCGAGATGTTGCGGCGGGGCGATACCAGTATAGGAACGAAGAACGACGATGGCAGCCCGAACAAGAACAACTGGGTGCTATCGAGTGCGCCTGCGCGGGCCCGCAAGGCCGCTGGCGGTATTGACGGCACACTGCGTGCGACGCTGGCCGTCAATCACGTGACCGCGACGGGCGATACGAACCAGGTAGGACGGGTGATAGTCGGGCAGATCCATGCCGCTGTTGACGAACCGATCCGGCTTTATTACCGAAAGCTGCCGGGTAATACGCGCGGTTCAATATATGCCGCTCATGAAGTGTCCCGCGGCGACGATGTCTACTTCGAACTGATTGGCGACCGGAATAGCGATGCAGCGGACCCCGCAGACGGCATCGCACTGGATGAGAAGTTTTCTTACGAGATCGAGACCCGGGGGAATCTTCTGCACGTGAGCATCAGCCAGGACGGCGAGGTGCGTGCCGAGCAGACTATTGACATGTCGAGCAGCGGCTACGACGTTGATAAAGACTACATGTATTTCAAAGCTGGCGTGTATAACCAGAATAGTACGGGTGACGCGGATGACTTTGCGCAGGCCACGTTCTATGAGCTGGAAGCGAGTCACAGTGAATATGACCGTTAGACTGGCGTTCGCCGCCTCGTTATTGGTGCTCGGTAGCTGCGGCGGCGGCGGTGGCACTCCTGCCCCGGTTGGCGGTACGCCGCCCAACCCGGACCCGGAACCGCCAACCGATACAGTCCCATTCAACGTGCTAACCACGCGCACCCTGGACGCCGACGGCGACATGGTTGGGCTCGACACCTACGACCTGGTCCGCGACTTCGGCGGCCCCAGCCCGATTGAGGCGCCAGACCTGTACCCGGTCAACCACCCTGGCGTGCGGCACATTTATGAAGACTACGATGCAGACATCGGTAACCATTTCGTATTCATTATTCACCGCGACATCGACATTGATCGCGACCGTGTCGACATAACCGATCGGCAGCGCAACGAGATCAAAACGTATGACAAGTCTGAGGAGGCTGTGAAAGGCTTCGAGAGCGAAACGTTTGTTTATCGCTGGAAATTCAGAATCAACGCTGACATGGAAGTATCCACACGGTTCTCGCACTTCTTCCAGCTCAAGGCCGTCGGCGGTGATGACAGCCACCCGATTCTGACCATTTCCGGCGCCGAACGCAGTGGTTCTGATGGGATTGAGGTGCGCTACAGTCCGCTACAGGACGACACCATCTTGCAGCGGACAGACTGGAGCATGGTAACGGGTGAGTGGCTCGAGGCGTATTGCCGGGTGACTTTTGCCGAGTCTGGTGACCTGCGCCTGATCGTCACGCGCATGCGCGACGACGCGGTCATTTTCGACATCGACGAACGCGGCCTCGACCTGTGGCGCGGCGAAGATGCCAGCCACTTCGTACGTCCCAAGTGGGGTATCTACCGCTCCATACTCGACTGGGACAATCTCCGTCCCGAAGAAGAGAACGTTCGCTTCGCCAACTTCAGCGTCAGCGAAGTCATGTTCACAAACTAGGCGGGGTTCGCCCTATGGCGAAGCAAGGTGATTTAGCGAGAATCGTTCGCGGCTTTCCAGCGTCTTGCGCCTGATCTCGTCGAATTGCTGTTGTTCGTCGGCTACGATGAGCTTGTCGAGAATTCGTGCGAAGTGGCCATGCATTGCCTTGCGAGCGGCTAACGGGTCGCGGTCCTTGATTGCTTGCAGAATCTCCATATGTTCGTCGACGCGTATCTGGCCGTCCATTTCGCAGATGGCCTGATAGGATCGATGCACCACCGGCGAATTATCGCGAATAGACCAAAGGTTCTTCGCGATCGCGATCAGCATATTGTTGCCGGTCGCCTCAGCGATGATGGCGTGAAACTGCTTGTCCGAATCCTCGGACGTCAAATTGCCGTCGGCTGACTCGTCCGCCATTTCGTGCAGCGATTCCTCCAGCTTCTGAAGCTGTTCGTCACTGATCATGGTGGCGGCCAAAGCGGCCGTCTCTCCTTCGATCAATGCACGTGCCTCGGTTAGTTCAAAAGCACTGATCGATGGGTCGTAACCGTAGGCGCTATCGGGATCGTGCGCCAGCACGTAAACGCCGGAGCCGGTCTTGACCTCGACACGCTCGAGAACCTCCAGCGCAATAATTACCTCGCGGATCGTTGGACGGCTGACGCCGAAGCGCTGGGCCAGTTCGCGCTCGGGGGGCAGTCGCCCACCTACCGGGAACTCGCCACTGTCAATAAGCGGTAGCATTTGCTTCAGGATGCGTCTGTAGAGGCGTTTCTCTTTTGCCATCGTTGGTCTCTTTTCAAGGATTTGCTGCGAAAGTGTAGCACGGTTATGGCAATTGGTCATGAACGTGTTCTGCCAGTTTTGGCTGGACACTGCAGGACGTCCAATACGCCAGAATCCGCCGGCTTAATTCGTGTGGTCGGTTGCCATCACGAGCCTTGCGGCAACTGCGTGGGGGCAGCGGCTGCCAAGTGGCATGACCAATTTACGGGTAGTATGGCGGCGGTTGGTCATTCAAAATGGTTGACCATTTATCCATAGGTTGGTAATGTTCATTGCTTACCAATGTGATCGGTTGGGGGAACTCCAGCGAGTTGCGCCAAGTCAACTCCTGCGATCACAAGCGAAGGGGACAAGAAGTGAGGCTATCACCTGTAAATTGGCCATGGCTGACATTTGCCATGGCTATCCTGGCCAGTTGTGCCTCTCCGGCGGCCGAGATCAAAGTCAATTCGCAGCAGGAGTACCGGGACGCTATCAAGGCCCTGCAGCCTGGTGACACTGTTGTCCTGGCGAATGGCGAATGGCGAGACTTCGAAATCCTGTTCGTTGGCGAAGGCACGGCCGAGCAACCGATTACACTGACCGCCGAGACGAAAGGCGAGGTGATCATCAGCGGCCAGTCAAACCTCCGTATCGCCGGTAAGCACCTGGTCGTATCCGGCCTCGTTTTCAAAGAGGGTCACTCACCGACGAACACCGTCATCGCATTTCGTCGGACCAAGGGTGAGCTTGCCTATCATTCACGTGTTACAGAAGTCGTTATAGACCACTTCAACAACCCGGAGCGCTTTGAGCCGGATTCCTGGGTGATGATGTACGGCAGGAATAATCGCTTCGATCACAACCATCTTGAGGGCAAGAGCAATCAGGGTGTCACCATGGCGGTGCGGCTGGATAGCGTCGAGAGTCAGGAAAATCACCATCGCATCGACCACAACTACTTCGGTCCGCGTCCGGTGCTGGGCTCCAACGGTGGTGAGACCCTGCGCATTGGTACCAGCCATTATTCCCTGTCGAATTCGTTCACCGTAGTTGAGGAAAACTACTTCGACCGCTGCAACGGCGAAGTGGAGATCATCTCGAGCAAGTCCGGTATGAATACGTTCCGCGGCAATCTGTTCAATGAATCGCGCGGCACCCTGACTCTTAGGCATGGCAATGGCAACGTCGTCGAGAACAATGTATTTCTCGGCAACGGCGTCGATCACACCGGGGGTATTCGTGTGATCAATAAACGCCAGACAATTCGCAACAATTACATGCACGGCCTTACCGGACACCGATTTGGTGGTGCCCTGGTCATCATGAATGGTGTGCCCAACTCGCCGATCAATCGCTACCATCAGGTCGAGGACTCAGTCATAGAGAACAACTCCGTGATAGCGAGCGATCACATAGAACTGGCGGCTGGTGCCGATGATGAGCGCTCCGCGCCACCCATCAGCACTCGCTTTAGCAACAACCTGATTCACAATCCTGACGGGGCCGACTCGATTGCGGTGCACGACGATATCAGCGGCATCGAATTTTCCGGCAATGTTCTGGATGGCGTTTCCGCGCCTGCCGACACGTCCGGATTCACGAGCGCGTCCGTGACACTCGAAAAAGCGGCAAACGGTTTGCTGTACCCGGTGGGAATGAATGTCGGGGCAGGGCGTGATCTGAAAGTGCTGGACAAGGCGTCAACAGGTGTAGCCTGGTACCCGAAGCCAGGTCCTGATGATCGCTTCGACACCGGCAAAACTATTGCGGTCACAACAGGCGTAGGCGCATTGTCGGCCGCGATTGATCAGGCGGAAGGCGGAGACATTATTGAGTTGGGTGCAGGCACACACCTCGCTGAACAGGTGCTGGTAATCGACAAGCCGATCAGTTTTCGATCGGCAAGCGGCGCAACCGCCAGAATCGAGTTCGAACGGACTGCGCTTTTCGAAATCGCGGACGGTGGCAGTTTGAAGATCAGCGACCTGGGAATCTCGGGGGGCTCTTCAATGGACGTTGCCGGCAATACCGCCATTCGTACCAGCCGCTACTCAATGCTCAATAACTATGTACTGCTTGTCGAAAACGTCAGCGTCAGCGATCTCGATACCAATCACTCTTTTAACTTCTTATCGGTGGCGAAGCATACTTTCGCGGACCGTATCGAAATATCCGAATCAGAGTTCAGAAACATCACTGGCCACGTTTTGTTCATGAACAAGGAGTCGGAAGACCTGGGTATCTACAATGGCGAGTACATTTCGATCGTGGACTCGAAGTTCACAGATATCGAAGGTACCGTCGCTGACATCTATCGCGGCGGCACCGACGAGAGCACCTTTGGTCCGCATTTCGAATTGCGCGGGTCGACACTGGAGTCCGTCGGTCATGGCAAGCGCAACAAGTCAGCCGCTTCGATCGCCTTGCACGGGGTGCAAGCAACCAATATTCACGACAACGTGTTCGTCGACAGCAAGCCAATACGAATTGCGGAGACTGTCGGTGAGCCGGTTACGACATTGAGTAACAATCGGTTCGATGGCACCGAGGCGCCGGTTGTCGACACGACACTGCGGCCGTAACAAGACGCACGATGAAGAACGATGAGAAAGCAGAACTTGCCGGGCTGGAGACGCCCAGGGGGAGCATAAATGAAGGGTAAACTCAGGTGGCTTATCGTCAGCCTTGTCGCGCTCGCGACCATCATCAACTACATCGATCGGGGCGCGCTCGCGGTTCTATGGCCTGAGATCTCTGGCGAACTGGGCATGACGAAGACCGACTACGCCATCATTATCAACGTCTTTACGTTCGCCTATGCGTTCGGCCAAACCTTATTCGGCAAGATATTCGACTGGATCGGCACGCGGCTCGGTTTCGTCCTCGCGATTGGTGTTTGGTCCATCGCAACGATGTTGCACGCCATTTCCCATTCTCTGTTGACGTTCTCCATCTTCCGCGGACTTCTGGGTGTGTCGGAAGCAGGAAACTGGCCCGGCGCCACCAAGGCCAATG
>Ga0316187_10002228_pt1 | contig 16857 bp, 16 predicted proteins | sample CroRivburrow1_MG_FD_204927 | JGI IMG/M metagenome (GOLD analysis project Ga0316187, IMG submission 204927) | Coastal sediment microbial communities from Maine, United States - Cross River worm burrow 1 | ecosystem: Environmental > Aquatic > Marine > Coastal > Sediment | place: USA: Maine... | reverse complement strand
ACGCCGCCAGATCGGGTGTGCCCTTGAACGCGGAGTGGACGGACTTTCCAACCAGCAGGTCAGGCTCGCCGGTGATCACATCCTTGAACGCATTGCCGGGTGTGCCGGGCGCCAGCGGAGACCCCGGTGTCGTCGAGTCGTGGCGCACGAAGACGATCGGCCAGTTGTGGTCCCGCCACGCGCCGACCAGTCGGGCAACGTTGGCTTCACACTCGGGGTTGTTGCGTTCACCCCAGATGGCCTGATCGTCAAACCCCTTCTGGACGTCTACGACGATGAGTGCGGTGCTCCCGCTCCAATCGGTCATGAGTAGAACATCGGTCCGAGTTTCGCGAACTCATCGCGGGACGAGACCGGCACGATGTAGCCGTCCTCGATCCGCACATCATCGACGTTTTCGGCCACGTCCTCAATGGTGAGCGGCCCATCACGATCCGGGTGTTTGAAGTAGCCCTCGCACAACGCCGTGAAGACACGGCTGACTGAACCTCCGCCGACGGACCAGAGCTCGCCGCTGTACCGGTTCGCCTCCGAAGCGAGGTAGGCGACGGCCGGAGCGACCGAGTCGGCGTCGAACCGATCGGCCCTATCCCCAAGGATCTCTTCGGTCATTCGCGTGTGGGCAATTGGCGCAACGGCGTTCACGAGCACGCCGTATTTGGCACCCTCGAGCTTCAGTGCGTTCATGAACCCGACAAGTCCGGCCTTGGCGGCTGCGTAGTTCGTCTGGCCGAAGTTGCCGAACACACCCGCTCCCGACGACGCAAATATGATCCGCCCGTATTGCTGCGCCTTCATCAGTCGGAACGCTGGCATGGTGACGTAGAACGCCCCTTCCAGGTGAACGGACAGAACGGCTCGGAGATCGTCAACCTCCATCTTCGCCAACGTGCGGTCGCGCAAGATACCCGCATTGGAGATGAGGATGTCGACCCGCCCGAACTCCTCCTCAGCACGCGCAATGATCGCCGCACCACCTTCGGGGTCCGCGACAGAGCTGTACTCGGCAACCGCGGTTCCGCCGTTCGAACGAATCTCCTCCACGACGGAGTCAGCCGCACTCGCATCAGCCCCCTCGCCGGTCACCGAACCGCCGACATCATTGACAACCACCGACGCCCCGCGCGAAGCCAGCAGGAGCGCATATTCGCGCCCCAGTCCTCCGGCGGCGCCTGTGATCACCGCAACACGGTCCTGGAAATCGATCATCCTGCCTGCTCCTTGACGGCTGTCTGCATCGAACGATAGCCAGCACGGGTGGCACACATCCCGTCAACGCACCGAGAACCACGGCCTAGCATCGAATGATGCGACGAGACAATCCAGCGGAGAACGTCCGGCCGCTGACCCCGGGTGATGGTGCCGCGGAGGAACACACAGTCCGAGCGCGTCCGAGCATCGGCATCGCGATCGGGGCGAGTGCGGTAGTGCTGCTCCTCGTGTTGGTTGTCTTCGGCGCCGGAGGCGGCAACAACCAGACGGGAGTTGATCCGGACTCTGAGACCGGACCAGACGTCGCAGCCGACGTCCAAACCCCCACTACAACACTTCCTGCGGCGCTCTCTCAGTTGATTCCGGTCGAGACCGACCAACTCGTCGCCGTTTCCCGATCGGGCGACCCAAGAACCGTTGTCTGGCTGCCGTCAGAACGGTTCGCCCAGTCATTTCGTCTTCCCTCGGTGCCCATGTCGGCAGTGTTCGACAGCGTAGGCCGGGCGATCGCCTTCATTGACTTCTCGTCGACTCTCTTCGCTGGGCTGCTTCCCGGTGACACGTCGGTTCCGATTGAGACGATGGTCTCGGCAGCGGTGTTCCATCCGACCGAACCTGCAGATCTGACCTACACCGCGGCGCCAAACGGTCCGGGTTCGAACACGCTTCGCCGTCTTCAGGTCGCCTCAGACCTCCCTGGTGGAGCCGGCTCAACCCTCATTGCGCCACTCGCCGACGGAACCCGCCTTCTCACCTGGGGCGACTGGGGATATGCCGTTGCGACCGAGGCACCGGCCGCCGTGGTCATACTCGATCCTTCCGGACAACCGAGGCGCACGATGGGCGGACTTGCCCACGCCGCGGGGGGCGATGCGATCCTCGTGGATACGACCGGCTCCGCGGATACCGGTGCACTTGGGCGCCTGGCCCCCACCGTTGTGGACCGCGCCCCCATGATTGGTGTTGTCGACCTGGACTTCGAGGCCATTATCGAATTCCCGGAACCTGAAGCCGGGAAATCGAGCGTGACGATATCGACCGACGGCCTGAGGATTGCAGTTCTCACTCACCCCGAGGCGGGTGGGACGTTGCTCACGATTCACGACCGGTCTCGCTCGGCCGTGGTGACGGCGGACGTGGAACTCGACGCAGTCGCCTATGCCCTTGGATTCACGAAAGACGGCGCGCTGCTCAGCATGCAGGACACCCACACCGACGAGATCCTCATGGTCGACTGGCTGACCGGCGTCCACTACCGGATCCCCGGACTCACCGGAGACTTCATCGCCGCCGGTCTCGCGCCCTTGTCGTAGGGCATCTTGACCCCCCCGGAACGCCGATACCGTCGTCATCCAGAGGAATCGCTGATGGCGGCCGCCTTTCGGAGCGGCGCAGCCAGTTCACCTCGGTCGACGATCTCCACCTCGTCGAGATCGAGCCAGGTTGACAGCGAACGAAGCTCGGACGCCAGCGCCACCGCTACGCGAGCGGGCTCACGGCCGGGCTCGATGTGTGCGGATTGCACGAGGAGGCGTCTGCCCTTGCGGTCAGCCTTGAGATCGACGCGAGCCACAAGCTCGCCGTCAAGAAGGAACGGCACCACGTAGTACCCGAACCGGCGCTGGCCCTTCGGAACGTAGATCTCGATCCGGTACCGGAATCCGAAGATACGTTCGACTCGATCGCGGCTCCAGATCAGGGAATCGAATGGGCTGAGGAGAGCAGTCCCTGCAGGTCTCCTCGACAGGACGGCCTCCGGGTGGAGGTAGGCGGGGCCCCGCCATCCATGGACCTCGACAGGAACGACGGCCCCCTCGGCCGCAAGGTCGGCGAGGATCGCTCGGGCGGTTGGTGTGTGGAGCCGGTGATAGTCGGCGAGATCTGCGGCGGTCCCGACCCCATGGTGACGCGCAGCGTCCACAAGGAGGCGCCGGTATGCCTCGGTCTCGTCCGGAACCGGCTGCAGGATCGCCCACTCCGGCACCACTCGTTCCGGCAAGTCGTAGATGCGCCCGAACGTACGCCCGCGGTAGGCGGCGACTTCGCCCTTGGCGAAGAGCCATTCGAGCGCGTGTTTGCCTGGGGAGTAGCCCCACCAGGGCCCGCCACGTTCCCCGGGATCCTCGAGATCCGACACCGTCATCGGGCCGCGGTCGGCAACCTGCTCCAGCACTCCTTCGACATACCCCGGCCGTTCGTCGAGCAATCGCCGGATACTCCCCCACGGCTCCATCGCGTCGATCCGAAAACCGAACGTGGAATACAGGCCGACCGGGATCAACGAGGCTTCATGCCCCCAATACTCGAACAGCTCTCCCGAGCGAGCCGTCCACCGGTCGAATGCCGATCGATCGTACGGGCCGAGGCGGGAATACATCGGGAGGTAGTGAGACCGCTCGAGCACGTTCACCGAGTCCAGCTGGATGAGTCCCACGCGTTCGAGCACGCGCCGGAAATGTCGAACATCGACGCGACCCTTCGGACGCGGCGTCGTGAATCCTTGGGCGGCAACAGCGATCCGTCGCGCCTGGTCGGATGTGAGCCGTTGCTGTTTCATCGTGTAGCGTCCTCCGCCATCGCTACGCTACCGATCCATGGTTCGAACTCTGCGCGCAGCAATCAGGACGCTTGTCCTCGTCCCGCTCTTCTTCTTCTACACATTGTCGCAGGCGGCCTACGTGACCTGGGTCGGGAGACACAATCGCGACTCACCGAAGATCGAGCAGACGATCCAGCGCTGGTCTGGGCACTTCCTCAAGATCCCGCCGATCGTGATAACGGTCGAGGGTGCCGAACAGGTCGATCCCGACCGCCGCTACGTCGTTGTGGCGAACCACACGTCGAACTTCGACATTCCGGTGCTGTTCCGAGCGATCCCGACCCCGATCCGGTTCCTCGCGAAGAAAGAGCTCTACAAGATCCCGATCCTCGGACCCGGCATGGATACCGCGGGGATCGTGAAGGTCGACCGTGGCGGTGCGATATCGACCAGGCAGGCAATCAACGATGCAGCCAAGGAGACCTATCGCCGCGGGTACTCGCTGATGGTGTTCGCCGAGGGGACCCGGAGCCGGACTGGAGATATGGCTACGTTCCACAAGGGTGCTGTTCGCCTGGCAATCGACAACGGCGCCGACCTTCTGCCGGTGGTTATTTCCGGGACGTTCGACATCAACCCGCCGGGATCGTGGTTCGTGTACCCGGGCCGTGTGGTCGTAAGAATCCTGGATACGGTCGATACGGCCGACTACACGTTCCGGGATATCACCCCGCTGACCAACGAGCTGCACGACCGGATGTTTGCCACCTACGAGGAGATGCGGAACGCACCCTCCTGACGCCGGGCGATCAGTCATAGATCCCCGTCAGCCAGGTTGCGCCACCCCTGATCTCGCAGAGGAACGCACCCGCCGAAGTCACGATCTGATACTGATCACCCGGCTCCTCACCTTTCCACCAGCGTCCGACCCTCCTCCAGGGTCCGGCCCACGACCGGACCGTCACCCATCGACTCCCCAGCCGGACCCGAGTCGGCATTCCTCCGTCCCACTCGATGTGAAAGGGCTGAGGTTCGGGTGGCACAAGCGCCGGCGAAGGACCCGGAACCCGTCCCGGCCACGGGGCATCAGGATCTCGCCGAGTGACCGGTGGTTCACCCCACCGGTGCCAGGCAACTCGGTCGCCGAACTCGCGGCCCCCCTGCGGGTGCGCCTGGAGCAGCTCGTCCCGGCCGATGATCGCTTGTGTCTCGGTGAACGCGCGATCGGTTTCTGCAGCCGCCCGCGCATCTTCTCCGAGTGCGAGCTGTCGTCCTGCCCCCGAGAGATTCGCCGGCTCGATACGGAGCGCGATCAAACCACCGCGAATACCCGCCCCTACCCCGTCAACCCAGGCCCGGAGCTGCCATCGCACCCGATCAGCGATCGCCCGATCATCCAGCGGATCGGCGCTCAACCACGTTCGTGACCGAACCGTCCCGTCGGCAGCTTCTGCTTCCACCACGATCCGAAACGGAGCCGCCCCAAACGAGGCGAGGGCTTCAACGAGCCGACCAGCCATCGACCGAGCCACGAACGCTGCCTGCTCGAGGTCTTCGAGCGGGGGCGAAAACCGCTCCGAGACAGTGAGATCGATGGGGATATCGCGCGGGTTCAGATCACGGTCCCGGCCGGAAGCACGTCGATGGGCATCGAGACCGGCCGCCCCGAAACGGGCGGCGATGGTGTTGCCCGGGAGTCGTGCGAGTTCTCCGAGTGTTGTGATCCCGAGCCATCGGAACGTCGAGACGAGCTCTTCCCTGCCAACCGCCGATATGTCGAGCGAGGCGAGGAATTCCTCGTCGTTTTCGACCAGGAGCATCGGCGGATCACCGGTTGCGTTGATCGACGCTTGTTTTGCCGCGAACGGGCCCTCGGCGACCCCGATCCGGAACCCGGCTCCGGCCACCCGATCAATCTCCTTGACGACCCGTTCGATGAGCGGCACCTCGCCGCCGTAGTAGCCGACAGCTCCAGCGACCGGCACGAAGACCAACCCCGGTTCTACGATCTCGACGTTCGGGATGAGTTCCTCGATTGCTGCAACAACCCGCTCGAACGCAACCATCTCTGCCGAGTGGTCGCGTTCAACCGTCACAACCAGAGGGCACATTGCCTCGGCCTCACTCCTTCGCATCCCGCGGCGAATCCCGGCAGCGAATGCGGCAGCGTTTAGTGCTTCGATCCGACCGTCGGCGCCGATCGCCTGGCCGGGATCATCCTGCGACGCTTCGGGTCTCCGCAGCGGCCACTCCGGATACCACACGCAGAGTGTTCGAGCCATCGTCCTCCATCTCAATCGTTCGGGTCATTCCACGCATTACCTTCCCGGAAGCCATCAGCAGCGTTCTCCGCCGGTCGATCCGGCCGTGTCCGCCAACAGCTCCGCTCCATGAGGTCTCGCGTGCTTCGAGCGTCAGGTGAGCAACACCGGTTGGTACCGCCCGTTCAAGGGGTCGCAGCAGCAGAGGAGTCCCCCGGTTCCTGGCGAGCGCCGCGAGTTTCCGAATCGACGCGTCCTTTGCACCGGCAGGGACCTCAGCAAGCACCGCCGCCGCACCATCGAGGAGCGCAGCAGCTGCCTTCCCCCACCGGATGACGTCCCGGCAGCGGGCAATTACCAATCGGTCGGGTTCGATCCCCACTTCCCACGCGGCAAGGGGGCTCAGCCATCCACGTACGTCGAGGTAGGCAACGGAACCGGTTCTGGCATGGTTGGAGAGTAAAACCAACCCCAGCCGTGTCATCCCAAGCCCCGCATCCCCGGCAAGAACCCCAACCTGGCCAGGGCCAAGGGAAGGGAGATCAAGTCGCGAGTTCGGGCGCTCCGCGCCGTTGTCCGTAGTCTGTAGTCCGTGGTCCGTACGTGAAGAGGCACTGACGGCAAGGTCCTGCTCGAGGCTCGTAGCTCGTAGCTCCCTCGCCATTTCGCCGGTTTCCTGCCTCTCTCCGGCGACTCGCCGGACACACACCCTATCGAACATATGTTCGATTCACAAGTGCGGTATCCTAGAGACGTACCAACGAAAGGAGCAGGTTCGTGTCGATTGCGAAGGTGGTCGAAATCACCTCTACATCCCCTGGGAGCTTTGAGGATGCGATCCGCAAAGGGATCGCCAAGGCACAGCAGACCGTCGACCATATCCGAGGCGCTTGGATATCGGAGCAGAAGGTCGTGCTCGCCGAAGACGGGACCATCAAACATTTCCGCGTCGACATGAAACTCACGTTTGTGCTCGACGACTGAACTTCCCCGCCTCAAACGCGAGAAGCCCCGGGTATCACCCGGGGCTTCCGTTTGTCCTCAGTCGGTTCTCACGAGGAGAGCCCATCCTCGAATTCGTCTTCGAACGACACCACGGTGCGGCCGGGTTTGGCCTCACCACCGCCGTTGTTCGCACGATCGTTGCCACGATCACGTCCACGGTCACGCTGCCCACGGTCGCGACCGCGTTCACGGCCACGGCCACGGCCACGGTCCCCGTCGCTGCGGTCCCCGCGTCCCTCGCTGCGGTCGCTCGGACGGTCGTCGCCCTTCCGCTCCGAGTCGCCGCCTTCGGGAGCCTCGGGAGCATTGGCCAGGTCGAGACTGACCTTGCCGCGATCGTCGATCTCGCGAACGACAACTTCGACCTTGTCGCCGAGGGCGAGCACGTCCTCGACACGGTCGATCCGCTTCCCGCCGCCGATCTTGGAGATGTGCAGCAGGCCGTCGCGGCCAGGGAGGATGTTGACGAAGGCACCGAACTTCGTGATATTCACGACTTCACCTTCGTACGTCTCTCCGACATTCGCCTCAGGCGGGTAGCCGATGGCAAGGATCCTCTCCTTGGCGAGCTCCAACGACGTGGTATCGGGTGCACCGACGCGGATGGTTCCGTCGTCTTCGATCTCGATGGTCGCCCCGGTCTCCTCTTCGAGTTCCCGGATCGTCTTGCCTTTCGGCCCGATGACCTCACCGATCTTGTCTTTGGGGACAGAGATCGCTTCGATCTTCGGTGCGGTCGGAGCGAGCTCATCGCGCGGTGCCGGCAGCACGTCCGTCATCTTGCCGAGGATGAACAGCCTGGCATCCAGCGCCTGGTTCATCGCATCGATGAGGACCTGAGCAGGCAGCGACTCGATCTTCGTGTCGAGCTGCAGGGCCGTGATCATGTCCTTGGTGCCTGCGACCTTGAAGTCCATGTCGCCCAACGCGTCCTCGGCCCCGAGGATGTCGGTGAGGGTGACGAACTCGCCGTCGTGGTTGATGAGGCCCATGGCGATCCCGGCGACGGGCGCCGCGATCGGAACACCGGCGTCCATCAACGAGAGCGACGAACCGCAAACCGATGCCATCGACGATGACCCGTTCGACATCAGCACCTCGGAGACGAGGCGGAAGGCATACGGGAATTGTTCATCGTCGGGGATGACCGGAAGCAGCGCCTTCTCGGCGAGGGCGCCGTGTCCGATCTCACGCCGCTTGGGTCCACGCATGAAGCCGGCTTCACCGGTGGCGAACGGCGGCATGTTGTAGTGGTGCATGTAGCGCTTGGAGTCCTCGATGGAGATGGTGTCGAGCATCTGCTCCATCTTCAGCATCCCGAGCGTTGTGACGTTCAGGACCTGGGTCTCACCACGGCGGAACAGGCCGGAGCCGTGAGCTTCGGGGATCATCCCTACCTTGACATCGATCTCTCGGATGTCGGTAACACCGCGACCGTCGAGGCGTACACCGTCGGCGACGACGCGTGAGCGCATCACCTGCTTCTGGACGCTCCGGTAGGCGTTTGATGCGGCCTTTGCGCCGTCTACGTCGCCTTCGTCGAGGGCGAGTTCGGCAAGAACGGCTTCCTTCGTGGCAGCTTCAGCCTCGAGTCGCTCCGTCTTGTCGGCGATCGTGCCGAGAGCTTCGAGCTTCGGCTTGGCGATCGCTGATACCCGCTCATACATCTCGTCGGAGTATTCCTCGGAGATGGGCCACTCGGTGGCCGCGGCAGGACCGACGGCTTCGAGCAGCTCGAGCTGCATGTCGATCAGCGTGGCGATGTAGCCCTTGGCCTCTTCAAGCCCACGAGCAACGGTTGCTTCGTCGCTTGCCTGCTGACCGTCCTGAACGAGTCGGTACCCGTCTTCGGTGGCTCCGGCTTCGACCATAGCGATGTCGACCTCACCGTTGTCGTTCCGCTTGCCTGCAACAACGAGATCGAAAACGGCGCCTTCGAGCTGTTCGTAGGTCGGGAACGGAATCCATGCTCCGTCGATGAGGGCGAGCCGGACGGCGCCGATCGGTCCATCGAACGGCAGTGAGCTCAGCGTCAACGCACCGGAGGCGCCGTTGAGCGCCGGAAGGTCATACGCGTTGATGAGATCGGCCGAGAGGACGGTAGCGACGACGTGGGTGTCGTTACGGTAGCCCTTCGGGAAGTTGGGCCGGAGCGGGCGGTCGATGAGACGGCACGTGAGAATGGCCTTCTCGGTCGCACGACCCTCCCGGCGGAAGAACGAGCCGGGGATCTTGCCGACGGCGTACATACGCTCTTCGACGTCCACGGTCAGGGGGAAGAAGTCAGCGCCTTCACGCAGCCGCGTTGAGGCGGTTGCGGTGACGAGGACCTCGGTGTCTCCGACGCGGACCGTTACGGAACCGTCGGCTAGTTGGGCGAGTTCACCGGCGCGGAATTCAACTTCCACATCTCCGATGAGCCCACGAATGGCAGTCTCAGCCAATTGGATCTCTCCTTCGTTGAAGCGGCGACCAATTGGCAGTGGATAGGTCTCGACGGAGCCGAGGCCCATCCACTGACAACTGGTACCACCGCACTGGTATGCGAGGGAGCGTCGAATACGCCGAAGGCGGCTTCAAGAGCCGCCTTCGTCTGCGCTATCGGCGCAATCCCAGTTTCGCGATGAGCGACCGGTAGCGCTCCACATCTTGATCGTGGAGGTACCGGAGAAGTCGCCTGCGTTTCCCGACCATCATCAACAGCCCTCTTCGGCTGTGGTGGTCCTTCTTGTTGACCTTGAGATGCTCGGTTAGGTGGTTGATGCGTTCGGTGAGCAGCGCGACCTGAACCTCCGGCGAGCCGGTGTCGGTAGCGTGCGTGCCAAATTCATCGACGACGGTTTGAGTGTCGTGCACGAGGGTCTTTCCTTCGCGACAGAGTACGCGGGCGATCGCCCGATGCGGGATGATAGCACCACGTGACGTTAACCACCGAAGCCTTCATCTCATCGTCCGCCCGGCATCCCCGATGCTCCGCGTCCGCGAGGCCCAGGCGCTCGTGGTGCCCGGCGTCCGTGCCGCCCTGCATCACGCGCAGACTCCTGCTGTTTCACCGTGCCCTCATCGAGGCGACGGCCCGACCTCAGCGTCTCGGTCGGGTTCGAAGTCGGCCACGTGCACGAACCAACACGTCTCGCCTCGGCCGCGATGCAGGCTGCAACGGTGTCGCTGTGGAGCACGGAGTTGTGCGCCTCCCCCATCCGGTTCCACATCGCGAATATGTTCGGGAAACGACCGAGCAGGCCGCCGCCGCCATCGTCGAGGTCGTACACCCGGACCCCGTCTGGACGATCACGGAAGTTCGTGAACCCGGCATCGGGATTCCGGACGATCACGACCTCAACTCCCGACTTCCGTCCGAGGCCGTCACGGATGTCGCGACAGCCGGTCCAACTGCATCGCACGGGGTGGAACAGACCGTCGTCGGCGGTGTTGCCGTGAAGCCAGCCCAAGCTCTGAAGCAGACCGAGCGGCCCGCTCGAGATCGGTGGATCGAGGATGGCGGCCCCCGCAACCGCTGCAACGCCGATGGTCGGGTGCTCATCCCATCGGCCGACAACTTCGGTGATCACAGCCCCGCCTTTGCTGTGTCCGACGAGGTAGATCGGCCGGCCGTCGGCGCCGAGCGCCGCAAGGTAAGCGCTGAGCGCGTCGGCAGCGTCGTCGGCAGTGGCGCGCTGGGATGCTTCGATCGGATCATCCGACGGCCAGGCCCACCGATAGTCGAAGACGCGAACGTCGGCGCCATCCACGCCGATGCGTTGTGCCAGGTCGTCAAACCCCTGAGGGTCGCCCCCGTGGCCGGGAACGTAGACAAACAGGGGATCTTGTGGACCCGAGGCGAGCCCCGTGCGCCGTCGTCGAGCAAGGACGGCGCTCGCGATCACCGCACCGCCGAGACCGGCGCCACCCGCCGGGGCAAGGGGAATCCGTATCGGTCCGCGTCTTGGCTTGCTGGTGTCACCCGGCGACAACCCGAGCGCGTCCCCGGGAGCCCCGATGTCGGCGGTGCTTTCGGACAGTGAGCCGGCCGCGGTGACTGCTGGTGGTTCGAATTCGAACAACCGGTCATCCGCGTGAACCGGCGGGGTGGACAGAAGTGATGCTACGAGGGCGGCGGCGGTGAGGAGCGCACCCGGCACGATGGGTTCCAATCCCGGGGAGTGCGAGGCATGTGGCCACGATGCAGCCGCAGTGAGTCGCCGTCAAGATGTCCGTTCGTCCAAGATGCGCGCTGCGGCCTTGATGTCGGTGCGGATCTGTGTGAGCAATTCGTCGACCGAGGCGAAACGACGTTCTTCACGGATGCGCCCAAAGAACCCAACTCGGATCTGTTTGCCGTAGAGGTTCCGGTCGTAATCGAGCACATGGACCTCGAGCACCCGTTCGGTCCCGTCGAACGTGGGTCGGACACCAAGGTTGGCAACCCCGGGGTGGTCCGACCCATCGATCCCCACCACAACTGCGTAGACACCTTCGCTCGGAACCGTGAGCACGGCGGGAAACGAGACGTTTGCGGTTGGCACGCCCAGCCGGCGACCTCGTCCGTCTCCTGGAACAACGATGCCCTCCATCTCATATGGACGGCCGAGCATCGCGGCTGCGCCTTCGACGTCTCCCGACGTCAGCCGCTCCCGGATCGCTGTAGATCGAATCTCCTCATCCTCTCGACGGGCGATCTCGACCACCTCGACGCGGAACCCGCGGCTCGCTCCAAGCTCAGCAAGGGTGTCGGTCGTGCCGGAAGCGTCTCGTCCGAAGCGGAATCCGGTTCCGATAGCAACGAACCGCGTGTTGAGGCCTTCGACGAGGAACCGATCGACGAACTCCTCGGGTGTCATGTCCCGCATGGACTCGTCGAAGCCCAGCACCGCAATTCGATCGATCCCCGAGGCCTCGAGGAGTTCGAAACGGCGTTTGAGGGTGCTCAGGCGTGTCGGTGCGCCGCCCTGGGCGAGCACGGCGGCCGGGTGTGTGCCGAACGTCATAGCGACGCGGGTGAGGCCGTTGTCGTTCCCGTGCAGCGCACTCAGGACCCTGAGGTGTCCGAGGTGCACGCCGTCGAAGACACCGACCGCCACGGCTGAGCCGTGCTCGGGCGTCTCCCAACCGGCCGGATCTCCTTGGTAGACGATCATGCGGTGACGACCTCCGCCTTCGCGGCGGATCCATCAATCCGGTACACACCAACGAGAGATCCGTCGGCGACCAGTCGAACCAAAGCGGTCTTCGACTCACTCTCGCCACCCTCGAGCACGCCGACCGGGACCGCCGCGCCGTTCCGTGCAGCGGTTGCGTACGACGGAGGAATCACCCTGACCGGTATGTCGGCAAGCACGACATCATGCGTGGCGACCAGGTCCCGAACCGCTCCGCCTTTCACCGCCTCCTCGATCGTGTGGATCTGGACGGCATCGGCAACGCCGATCGAACCGTTTCGGACTCTCCGCAGTGCAGTGAGATGTGCGCGCCCGCCGACCGCTCGAGCGAGGTCGTCGCCGAGGGTCCGCACGTACGTTCCGGTACTGCAAACGACGTCGAAAGACACTTCTGGATAGTCAGACGGAGCGAGGTCGGTGATGGTGAGCTCGTAGATCTCGACCGGTCGAGCCTCGCGCTCGACGACCTCTCCGGCTCTCGCGAGTTCATAGAGGCGTTTGCCCTCGACCTTTCGCGCCGACACCATCGGCGGGATCTGCAGGATCGACCCGCGAAATCGTTCGGCAGCTGCCTCGAGTTGCGGCACCGTGACCGGAAGTGGGGCTCGGTCGATGACGGCGCCGTCGGCATCGAGGGAGTCGGTCGCCACTCCGAACTGCGCCGTGGCCCGATACTCCTTCGGAAACCCTTGGACGTAGCGCAGGAGGCGTGTGTATCTCCCGATGCCCACAACCAAGAGGCCGGTGGCCATCGGGTCGAGCGTGCCGGCGTGCCCCACCTTGCCGCCGATGAGTCCACGGATTTTCGCAACAACGTCGTGGCTCGTCCATCCCTGCTCCTTGTCGACGAGCAGGAATCCGTCGCCGATCCCCGTCTTCTTCACGACATCAATCCAACGATCTGGTCGATCGTGGCTTCGACGGTGAGGTGCGATGTGAACCCGGCGGCGTTGCGGTGACCGCCGCCGCCGAATGTGGTGGCGATCGCGGCGACGTCGACCTGGCCACGCGACCGGAGGCTCCCCTTCAACACCCCCGGCTGGATCTCCTTCAACAGGCAGGCAACGTCCGCTTCTCGGGCAAGCCGCACGAGGTCGATGAGCTGATCAGCCGATTCCCACCCGATACCGGCGTCGCTGATGTCCTGCTGCCGCAGTACCGCCCACACGAATCCGGCATCAGCGTCCAGCTGGGCGCCACCGAGGACGCGTGAGACCACGGCGAAGTAGCCGAACGGTGTCTCCTCGTAGAGTGCCTGCCCGACCGGCGCCGGTTCCACTCCCGCAGCCAGGAGATCCGCCGCCATGCGGTGGACCGCCGGGCTTGTCGATGAATACTGGAAACGCCCGGTGTCGGTCACCAACCCGACGTAGAGAGCCTCAGCAATCGGCCGGCTGATCTCCCACCCGAGGCGCTGGAGGAACTCGTAGACCAGTTGGGTTGTGGCCGCTGCAGCGGCATCGACCACCCGCACATCGCCGATCGTGCCCGGTGTCACGTGGTGGTCGATGACGAGGATACGCTTGGCACTGGCGACCGCGGGACCCACGGACCCGATCCGATCCAAGACCCCGGTGTCGCACACGATCGCCAGATCGAGGTCGTTCGGGAACTCCGACGGATGAACCAAGACACTCTGGTCGAGGAATCGGAACTCATCTCCCGCAACGAACGGCAACCCGAACGATGCTACGGCGTCCTTTCCGACCGACCGTGCCCCCAGCGCGATCGCGATCATCGAACCGAGCGCGTCTCCGTCCGGTCGGACGTGGCCGACAACACCAATACGTTGCGCAGCTGTGATCTCTCCGACCGCCTGATCCCATACCTCGTCAGTCGGTGGCATACGGCTCCTCAGCGTCGTCCTCGAGTTCGTGTAGCAGCTGATCGATCTTGAGCCCCTCGCTGATCGCAGGGTCAAGCTTGAAGGTGAGCCGCGGTGTGTACTTCATGCGGATCTGGCTGCCCGCAATCGACTGGATGTGCGGAGCTGCACGCTTGAGGGCGGCACCAGTCTCGACAACTTCCTCGTCGGTTCCGAGCACGGAGTAGAAGACGAAGGCGTTCCTCAGGTCGGGTGAGGCGTCAACACCGGTGATGGTGAGGAAGCCGAGACCGGGATCCTTGAGTTCGGTCACTGCCTCGGCAATGACCTCGCGAAGCAGCTCGTTGACTTTGCGCATACGCGGGCTGTCTGGGCGACTCATCGGTCCCCTTCGTCGAGGTAGAAACGGCCGGTGCCAAGGACCTCGATCTCGGCTCGTTGTTCGAGATCTCTGGTGATCGCAGCCAGCATTCGGTCGACCTGCCCGGGCGACTCGGACACCGCCGCGACTCCCAGATCCGCGCGCTGCCAGAGGTTCTGGTGGTCCACTTCCGCCACCGCAATAGGTTGTGGCGCTCCGATTTCGACGATGATCCTCTTCAACACGCGGCGCTTCTCCTTGAGCGATCGCATCCCCCGGATCCGCAGTTCGACGCGAAGGGCTCCGACGTACACCCTGCCTCCTCAGCGGACGATCGCCGGATCAGGTCCTGGCGATCTCCTTCACCTCGTAGGACTCGATCGTGTCGCCTTCCTTGACATCACGGAAGTTGGCCAGACCGATTCCGCATTCGTATCCCGTTTGAACGTTCTGCACGTCCTCCTTGAACCTTCGCAGCGAGGCGATCCTGCCGTCGAACACGACCACGCCGTCGCGAACAAGGCGCGCCCTGGCGTTGCGATTGATGCTCCCCTCGGTGACATAACAGCCGGCCACAAAGCCAAAGCGTGGTGCACGGAAGGTCGCTCTGACTTCGGCTACTCCGAGGAACGATTCCACCTCGTCCGGGGCGAGCTCACCAACAAGCATCGACTCAATGTCGTCGAGGAGCTCGTAGATGATCGAGAACGTCCGGATATCGATTCCGGCGTCCTTCGCAGCGGCTCTGGCAGAAGCGTCGGGCCGAGCGTTGAATCCATAGATCAAGGCTTCGGAGGCTTCCGCGAGCATCACATTGTTTGCGGTGATCCCGCCAACGGCGCCGTGGACAACCGTAACCGCGGCATCGTCGCGCGAGATTTTCGCGACGGCGTCGCGAATCGCTTCGAGTGAACCGTGTGCATCGGCCTTCACGATGATCCGCAGCTCGGCGTGATCGGAAGTTCTGAGCGTCTCGAGGAGCTGCGTCAAGCGCTCCGTGGCGGTTGGAACCGTGAGCTCCTTGCCACGTCTTCGCGCCGTCTCCTCTTCCGCAATCTTGCGTGCCGTACGTTCGTTCTGTACGACCTGGAACATGTCGCCGGCAAGCGGGACGTCGGTCCAACCTGAGATGAGCACCGGAGCACTCGGACCGGCAGACTTCAGTTGTCCGCCCCGCTCGTCGAACATGGCCCGGACTCTTCCGGACACTGTGCCGCAAACGATGGCGTCGCCCTTTTTGAGTGTTCCACGCTGGACGATGACGGTCGCCATCGGACCACGTCCGACCTCCAGCTGACCCTCGATCACGGTGCCAACTGCGTTTGCGTTCGGATTCGCCGTGAGCTCTTCAACCTCGGCAACAAGTGAGACGATCTCGAGAAGGTCGTCGATTCCGTCCCCTTTCAACGCGGAGACCTCAACTGCTGGAACGTCTCCACCAAGATCCTCGACCACGATACCGTGCTGTGTCAGTGCCGCACGAACGGCATATGGGTCTGCGGTTTCGAGATCCATCTTGTTGATCGCAACGATGATCGGGACGTCCGCTGCCTTGGCATGGTCGATGGCTTCGACCGTTTGCGGCATCACCCCGTCGTTGGCGGCAACAACAAGGATCACGAGATCGGTGACGTTGGCTCCCCGAGCGCGGAGCGCGGTGAAGGCTTCGTGGCCCGGGGTATCGATGAAGGTGATCAGATTGCCGCCGCTCTTCACCTGATAGGCACCGATGTGCTGGGTGATTCCGCCTGCCTCTCCCGCGACGACGTCGGCCGTCCGGATCGTGTCGAGCAGCTGGGTCTTGCCATGATCGACATGTCCCATCACCGTGACGACCGCGGGCCGCGTCTTCAGGCTCGCAGGATCGTCTTCGTACTCGACCACGCTGTGAAGCGGGCCCTCGTCGACGAGCGCTACCTCATCCTGTTCGGCGACGAGAAGCTCGTATCCGAATTTGCGGCCGAGCGGTTCAATGGCATCGATCGGGATCTCCCCACCGGCCGGGACCATCTCACCCATCTCCATCAGCGCTTGGACGATGAGAACCGTCCGGGTCTGAATCAGACGAGCGAGCTCGTGTGTCGTGAGACCGGGTTCCACCAGAAGCACGTGCTCATCATCGGACTCCGAATCGTCCTCCGAGTCCATCTCTGGCTCGGCCGACGGACCTGGCTCTGCGTCGAGCTCCGGTTCGGCATCCGGCTCGAGGTCCACCTCGACATCGGCCTCAACTTCGGGCTCTGGTTCGGGGCTCGGCGTCTCCGAGGGTTCCGCTGCGGTATCTTCATAGGACAGTCGGACGAGCGCGGCCGCATCCTCGTCCAATCCGGACGACGCGGTCTTCACCTCGATCCCAAGCTCTTGAGCGCGCGCCAGCACATCCTTGGATTCGAGCCCAAGGTCTCGTGCGAGTTCGTAGACCCTTTGCTTCGCCACTCAGTTCTCCTCGTTTCCTGCTTCGTCCGCGGCCGGCTCAAGCACCGTCTCCTCCACGG
>Ga0316187_10002226_pt1 | contig 16885 bp, 14 predicted proteins | sample CroRivburrow1_MG_FD_204927 | JGI IMG/M metagenome (GOLD analysis project Ga0316187, IMG submission 204927) | Coastal sediment microbial communities from Maine, United States - Cross River worm burrow 1 | ecosystem: Environmental > Aquatic > Marine > Coastal > Sediment | place: USA: Maine... | reverse complement strand
TCTCATCTCTGGAGTAGCTCGATGCAAATAAATGTAACATCTATCCGTGTTGGAAACATTCTTGAGACCGATGGCGGCCTCTGGAAGGTGATGAAAACCAAACATGTAACACCGGGTAAAGGCGTGGCCTGTATGCAGGTGGAGATGCGCAACATCGAGACCGGAACCAAGACCAACAAACGTTATAACTCAACCGAAAAAATTGAGAAGGTCACCCTGAACCAGCGAGAGATGCAGTTCCTCTACGAAGCCGATGGCCAGTACAATTTCATGGATATGGAAACCTACGACCAGATCGCTCTCGGCGAAGATATGCTTGAAAATGCCAAGCCCTATCTGCTGCCTGAAATGATGGTGGAAGTTGAGTTCCATGATGAGCGCCCATTGAATGTAAAGCTGCCGCAGAGTGTTGAACTGATTGTTGTAGAGTGTGACGCATCCATCAAGGGGCAGACTGCTACCGGGTCATACAAGCCGGGTGTGCTGGAGACCGGAGCCTCCATTCAGGTCCCCCCCTATCTGGAACCGGGCACCAAGGTAAAAGTGAACACAGAGACCGGCGAATTCATGGAGCGTGCCTGATTGTTTAGGTTAACCCGAGAAAACTTAAAAGGGAGGCCCTATCGGATCTCCCTTTTTTTTAGATTTGCAATAATCTGCCGAAGTACCTTGCGGGCGACATCAAACTCATCCGGATCCACCCCCTCAAAAATGGCCTCGAAGAAGGATTTAAAGGCGGGAATCATCTCTTCGACCCCTCTCTCTCCTTTAGCGGTCAGATGGGAACGAACAACTCTACGGTCTTCTGTGTCGTGACCCCGTTTAACCAACCCCTCCTTCTCCAGAGCGTTTAATAGTCGGGTTATGGCCGCTTTATCTTTTGCAAGAAACTCTGATATCTGGCTCTGGGTCAATCCATCCTGACGACTCAACAGAAACAGTATCCCCAGCCCTTCAGGCGTTGCCTTATATCCGGCCGCCTCGCACTCCCGGCCTGCATTTTGCCGAAGTGAAAAACTCAACTGATTGGCAAGAAAGCCAAGCCCGTCTTCAATTCGTTCCGGAGGATATGGAATGTTTTTCATTCTCACCATTATCCCCATTCCATTGATACGGTCAATAGTTGACCATATCAATCATTATGCTAAGATTTTAATCTTCTCCGCTGGAGATGGGTTTTATATTATTGCGAGGTAGATGATGCTCCGGATTCGAAACATCTTTCTGATCTACACTGTTTTTATGCCAGCAGTGGCATTTTCACAGCCCATTTCACTGGCTGAAGTGATTCTGGAGACCTTCGCCAACAGTCCGGATATTCCAATCAGTCAGCTGGGCAGAGATTTTGCCAAAGCCGATCAGATGCGCATTGAAGGTATGCTTGATCCAAACGTCTCTGCCCGTATCGGTTATAGTGATGAAAAGGTTCCAACCACCAGCCCCTTTGCTGCTAACAAGACTCAGTTCGGCCAGCTTACAGGAGCCATCACCAAGCCGTTACAGGATGGCAGCTCCCTGACCGGAAGCCTGAATTACAATCGAACCAAGCTCGGTTACCCCTCCTCCGTACCTTCAACATTTCAATCGACGGTCAACCCAATTTATCAAAACCAGATTGACCTGACCTACCGGTATCCACTGCTGCGCGGTCACGGCAATCCCGCCTACCATGAGCAGATGAGTGCATCCAGACAGGATGAAAAGGCAGCCATCTGGCGTGTGGAGATGCTCAAGGAGCAGCTGGCAGAGCAGGCAACACAGCTCTACTTTCAGCTGGCGGCAGACGACCTTTCGCTAACACTTGCAAAAGATGCCGTTGAGCGTGCTGAAAAACTGTTGAGATATCAGAAGATGCGCGAACAGTTTGGATTGATTGAGCGGGCAGATCGACTTCAGGCTGAAGCGCTTCTGGCCACCCGCCGTATGGAGCAAAGCCTTGCTGAGTCAAGGTCCAGACAGGGAAGAACCAACCTGAACCGGCTTATGCTACGCAATCCCGACGCACCACTCGAACCCGACCTGAGCATGGGGCTCTTCTCTACAGACACAGCAGACGTTGTGTCGCTGGACAGACTGCTTGCCGATGCGGAAAAAGTGCGCCCCGCATTCCGGGCACTGGAGGCTACTCTGGCCGCCAGCAGCGACCGCTTAACTGCAGTGCGCGATCAGCATGAAACTCAAATCGATCTGGTCGGTCAGATTGGAAGCCGATCGTTGGATTCCGGAGCTGGCAGGGCACTGGGCCAGGGTTTCACCCTCAATGACCGTTTTGCATCTCTCAGTATTGAACTGAGTGACACCATAACAGGCAACACAACCAAGGCATCCATCAAACAGGCGGAGCTTTCCCGCCAGCAGGCTATGCTGGAACAGCTGCAACTGCGTGAATCGGTCAAAAACCAATTGGCAAATGCCGTCACCACACTGAACAGCAGTCACACAATAGTTGCTGCTGCAAACCGTCGAGCCAGGGCAGAGACAAATAAATTCAATGCCGAAATGGCCCGTTACAGGAATGGACGTTCAGATACCGCCACCATCATTCAGTTTGAAGGCGAATTACGAAACGCTGAGCTTCAGGCCGCGATACAGCAGGTATCACTGAGGCTTGCTACCCATCAACTGGCCCTGGCACGCGGAACACTGCTACCGGCTTTTTACTCCAGTGAAATCAAACAGGGAAGTGCAAACCCATGAAGCGAATTATCGCATTTTTTGTCCATCGTGGACTGCTTGTTAACATGATCTCTGTCATGCTGCTTCTGGCTGGTATCTATGCAGCCTCATCCATCCAGCGGGAAGCGTTTCCGAGCGTCGATTTTGATCTGGTTGTTGTATCATCAGTCTATCCCGGAACTTCCCCTCACGAAATGGAACAGCTTGTTGTCACTCCGATTGAACGGGAACTCAAAGGTCAGGATGGCATCAAAAACATCAGCTCCACCGCGTTTGCCGGCTCCATGGAGATGCTGATCGAGATTGAGCCGAGCTACAAAGACCGCTCCAGATTTGTTTCGGATGTGCAACAGGCCATCAATCGCGCCTCACTGCCATCCGATCTCCCCAATGACCCTGTTATTATGGAGGTCAAGTCAGAGCAGACACCGGTCATCTCTTTCTCCATTTTTGCGCCCCTGAATGATCTTGAACTAAAACATATCTCAGACAACATTGAAGATGATCTGCTCAACATCTCCGGTGTCTCCAAAGTGTTTGTACAGGGAGACAGAAAAGAGGAGATCCGCATCACCCTGAACCCTGAGAAGATGAGTCAGTATCGGGTATCAACCGACGATATTGTTCAACTTATCCGTGGCTGGAATGTGAATGCACCGGGTGGAAACCTCAAAACATCAGAAGGCCAGAAAATGATCCGGGTCAATGGTGAGTTCACCTCGGCTGAAGATGCAGGCAACCTGGTTGTCCGCGCCACCGAACAGGGACACAGGCTCTATCTGAAAGATATAGCGGATGTGACTGAGGATCTGGAGAGACCCCGCCGCTATGTTGATGCGATGGGCAAACCGTCCATGAGCTTCATTGTCATTAAACAGGCCGATGCCGATATCATCCAACTGGTCGACAGGGTTCGTGCCTACCTGCCATCCATTCCTGAGCAGTATCATGAATCAATAGAGGTGCGCACCTATCAGGACTTCTCGATCAATACCCGACTGCGCCTGAACGTATTGACCAGCAACGGCATGATCGGCCTGATACTTGTGTTCCTGACACTATTCATGTTCCTGCGCCCGGCTGTAGCCATGACCACCGCATGGGGTCTGCCGATCATATTCTTCTCAGGGCTTCTGGTGCTCTATCTGAGCGGAACAACGCTCAATCTTCTGACCATGTTCGGTTTTATTATCGTTCTCGGCCTGATGGTCGATGATGCCATCATCATCGGTGAGAACGCCACCTACCACATGGAGAAGGGGTTAAGCCCGAGCGAGGCTGCGATTGAGGGAACCTACGAGTTGCTGGGGCCGGTAACCGCTACGGTACTGACAACCATTGTTGCCTTCATGCCGATGATGTTCATGGAGGGCATTATCGGAAAATTTGTCTTCTCGATCCCAGTTGTAGTGGTCATTCTTCTCGCCTTCTCATGGTGGGAAGCGATCATGATTCTTCCCAACCACATTAAGGATGTCGCCAATCCGGACAAACATCCGAAAGAGCGCAAGCTTCTCATCTGGCTTACCGACAGCTATGTCAGGGTTCTCGAGTTGGCTTTGAAATTCCGCTATATCACCATTCTTATCACTATTCTTGGGCTTGTTGGCGCCGGAGCCCTTGCCTCGGTAACCAAATTCCAGCTCTTCCCGGCCGGGGCTGAAGATCAATTCTACCTTCGTGTTAACGCTCCTGTTGGAACCACCCTTGAAGAGATGCGTGAAAAGCTTCTGAAGATTGATGAAGAGGTCCGCAAACGTATAGACCCAACTCTGCTTGAAGTGACCACCACCATGGCTGGCACCAACAGCTCCGATCAGCGTGAAGAGCTGAAGCAGGTAGGCGATCACTTCGGTTATCTGCGCGTATCGCTCACCTCATTTGTCGGAAGGGCAATCCCCGCCAGAGATGTCATGAAGAGCCTGGAAGCTGATATTCCGGCACTCTTCCCTGAACTGAATATCAATTTTGCCATGATGAAAGCCGGCCCCCCAACAGGGCGTGCACTTCAGGTGGAGATCAGTGGTGGTGCTGATGAAGCCCGAACCAACGTTGCAAAACGTCTGGTCAGACTGCTTGAAACAGTCCCCGGTGCGCACTCTATTGAGAGCGGCCTTGAAGAGGGTGACCCTGAAATTCATATCGTGCTGGACCGGGCACTCGCCTCCTATGCAAAAGTCGATATGGCAACGGTTGCCACACATATCCGCGCTGCATTTGACGGACTGGTTGTCTCCACTCTGAAGCAGGGTAAAGAGGAGATAGATGTCACTCTACGTTACCCTGAATCGGCAGGAACCAATCCCAAAACACTCAAAAGCCTGATGATCCCCAACAGAATGGGCGGACTTGTTCCATTGAGCAAAATTGCCACATTTGAAGAGAAGCCGGGGTTAAGCAGCGTTCGTCACAAAAAGGGAACCCGTGTCATCCATGTCTCAGCTGAAGTGAACTTAAGTGAAATCACCTCTGCCGAACTCAACACCCTGGTGGAGAGCAAAAAGGCTGAGTGGCTGGGTGATGACGGGAAATATGTCCGCTACCGACTCGGTGGTGAGCAGGAGCGGACTGAAGAGTCTGTACAGGGGCTTATTTACAGTTTCATTTTTGCCCTGTTCGGCATCTTCATTATTCTTGCTGTGCAATTTAACCGCCTGAGTTATCCGTTCCTGGTGATGCTGGCGATTCCGTTTGGCGTTATCGGCATTGTTGTCGGCCTCTTTCTGCATGGCCAGCCGATCTCGTTCATGTCTCTGATGGGATTTGTGGCACTAACTGGCGTTGTTGTGAACTCATCTCTGGTGATGGCGGTGTTCATCCAGCGTCTTTTGGAAGAGGGCGTTCCGTGGTTTGAGGCCATTATCAGCGGTGGCAGGCGAAGGCTCAGAGCAGTGCTTCTGACTGCCATCACCACGGTAGTCGGTCTGCTGCCAACGGCTTACGGCTGGGGCGGACTTGATCCGTTTGTCGCGCCGATGGCACTTGCACTCTCCTGGGGTCTGCTCTTCTCAACGGTAATCACCCTCTTCTCAGTGCCAGCGGCTCTGGGTATTGCACTTGATCTGAAGAGATATGTACTGCACCTGATCGGAAAAGAGAAGCTTACCTGACTTTTTTTCTTGGGTTTTCTTAAAGAGTTTTAATACGTCATTAATAGCAAAATAATTGCTCGCCGCTATAGTCACGAATGTCTGATGCCTCTCTCCCCTCCCTCCCCACGGCATCAGACCTCGTTTAAAAGAAAAGGCTCCGGATTTCCGGAGCCTTTTTTTGTTTCCACCAAACAAATTTTCTACAAACTTAACCTGATAATGCAATTCTTCCGTGATGAAGCGAATGTCTGCTTTCGACCAAAAGCAGACATTCGGCGTTGGCGGTAATTATGTCACAATGAGCTGCCACATCTTTTCCAGCCTGTAATCCCCCCAAGAAGCTTCGAACCATCTATAATAGTGTGTGAAGAGACCGATCTGTTATAGAGGAGTGCATCATGATTGCCTCAAATGTTATGACAAAAAATCCGTTAACCGTATCTCAGGATGCAAAAGTCAAAGATACCATACTGCTTTTACGATCCATCCAACTGCATGACCTGCCGGTTGTAGATGATGAAAACAGGCCAATTGGCAGCATCAGCACCCGGGCCATCCTGCATGCAGCCGTCCCTGCATATGCGGACGATAAGCTTCTGGCCGCCATGGAGAGAGGGCCTGACATTGCTTCGGTTTACAACAACCTGAAAGCCATCTCTGAAAAGCCGGTCAAAGAGATCATGGACTGCCATGTCCATCCGGTTCATGCCGACACACCTACCAGTGCCGTAGCTGCCATGCTGACCAACCTGCATCACGACTGCTTTAATATCCTTGTTGTGGATGATGATGAAAAACTGATCGGCACCATTTCGGCACGCGACATTGTTTGCCGAACACCGGAATAGCGATGCCACGATTCGAGCCAAACAGGTAGTAGCGTATGGAAGAAAACTCATTTTTCCTCTCGCTGGTTCTGATTCTCCTCTCTGCACAACTGTTTGGAAAGGGCATGGCTTAGAAGCGTAAGCTATAAATATAAAGCACTGAAGCAGCCCTGATTTAACGGAAGCCTAGGATGGGGACAATCCCATTGAAGTTGTAAGAAGGAGAATCAAAAAGAGAGAATGAACGAGCAGAATAATGTATCTAAGCGTGCAGCGATAGAAGAGGGTATGTTTAATGGAAGCCCATGATTTTTTTCTTTCCCTATTAGTCATTCTCCTGACGGCTCGTGTATTCGCGGAACTGGCGACGCGCATGCAGGCACCTTCGGTGATCGGCGAGCTGTTCGCCGGCGTGGTATTGGGGCCAAGTCTGCTGGGTTGGATCGAACCAGTCGAAGCTATCAGCCTGATGGCGGAGATTGGCATTATCTTGCTGTTATTCGAGGTTGGACTCGGAACCGACGTCAAACGTCTGGTGCACACCGGCGTCAAATCTCTCGTGGTTGCCATGGCAGGTTTTGTACTGCCGCTGGTATTGGGGTTTGCACTGGGCTACTGGGTATTTGGCCTGTCGCTGCTGGTGTCGCTGTTCATCGGCGGTACGCTAACGGCCACCAGCATCGGAATCACAGTGCGTGTATTGTCTGATCTAAAACGTCAGCAAGCGACCGAAGGACAGATTGTATTGGGTGCGGCTGTATTGGACGATGTAATGGGCGTGGTGCTTCTAGCGCTACTCTACGAGTTCTCCGTCGGCGGTGGGGTGAGCTTGCTTAATGCCGGAAAAGTACTGATGTTCGTGGGCGCGTTTTTTGTACTGGCACCCGTCGCTGCCAAGTTGATTTCATTGATCATCAAGCACTTTGATACGATCAGTGAGATCCCCGGCCTGCTCCCTACCACCATCGTATCGCTAGTGCTTTTTTTCGCATGGGTGGCCCATGCCCTGGGGGCGCCGGAATTACTTGGCGGATTTGCCGCTGGTTTGGCGCTGTCGAGACGCTTCTTTCTGCCACTAGGTGTCGCCCTGCACACTGATGAGCATTTCGCGCGCCGTATCGAGAATCAAATGCAGCCCATTGTCTACCTGTTTACGCCGATATTTTTCGTGTACGTGGGAATTTCCCTCAACCTGCGTGAGATCGATTGGAGCTCACCTTTTATCTGGGGCTTTTCGCTGAGCCTGCTAGTGGCAGCTGTATTGGGTAAACTTGTGGGGGCATTGCTTATCAAGGAACCATGGATGGTGCGTTGGGTCATTGGGCTGGCCATGATACCCCGTGGTGAAGTGGGTCTCATTTTCGCCGAGTTAGGAAGAGTCAGCGGTATATTCAATAATGAAATCTATGCGGGAATAGTGATTGTTATTGCGCTCACTACGCTGTTGCCACCCTTTATCATGAAATGGTATTACGGACACTATGGAGATCAACTTCCCGGGACCTAATGGTGACCACCCTCTTCTTCGAGTTCCTGCTGAAACAGCTCGCTGTTTGTTGTGATCAGGGTAATGAGAATCGCTGAGTAAACAAACGTAGAGAGCAGAATAACCCCGACCACAATCGCCTTAAACATCTCCAGATGCTCAAACGTAGATGGAATCATCATCAGCATGACAATCGAGAGGCCGCCTTTAATGCCGGCAAATGTCAGAACGCCCCACCAGCGGAAGTTGATATTGGTCATCTTGTCGGTCTGATTGGTAATAATTGCGAACTTGGCCATCATCGCGGCCCGGATGATCGTGGTTGCCAGGAACATGATCAGAATTTCGGTTCTGTATTTCCAGAGCAGATCAAGATCGATGATTTCAGCCATCGCCACAAACAGCATCGTATTGGCAACAATGGCGAGTAGCTGAATATCCTCTTTACTGCGCATATGCCGATCCCGCTCTTCAACCGTTGCCTTAATGGCCTGAACTGCGGTACGGATCAACCCTGAAGATGAAGTCACTGCCTGAGACTCCAGCTCCTCCTCCTCTCTCTCCAGACGCACATTATCATCTTCAACGGCCTTGGTGAGCACGTGATGAACAGTCACCGTGGCAAAAATACATGCAAGAATACCGGAAAGGTGCATATGGGAGTGGGCACCGAAGAGATTGAGCAGGGCATAAAAGTGTTCCGAAAGTTCGAATGCTCCATAGCCGGTCAGAATCAATACCAGAAGTTCAGCAGTCCGATTCGTTGTGGTCTTCAAGGTCAACAGGCCAATATACCCGATCACCACGCCCAACAAGGCTGAACCCAATACAATCACAATACTGGTTTCAGCCACATAACCGGGAGTCACTTCGCCACCCTGCAGGGCATAGAGGCCGATAAAGACAAAAACAATCAGTGCCGTAGCATCATTAAAAAGGCTCTCGCCCTCACAGAGAATCTTGAGCCTGTGAGGCAGGTTAAAACTGGAAAAGATACTGACAACTGAGACAGGATCGGTCGCCAGCACCATCGCAAAGAGAAGAATAATAGCTGCAATAGAGAGATTGTACTGGCCAAACAGCGCATCGCCGATAAGCAGGGCTGTAACCACAGACAGGGCGACTGCCACAACAGCCAGGTAAAAAAGGCTCAGCCCATGCTCCTTAAGATCGGCCACGCTCAATTCCAGAGAATCGCCGATAAGCAGAATAGGCAGAAGCAAAATTACCAGTGCTGCGAAGTGCTCCGGATCTCCGGTTAACAAAAACAGATCCCCAAACAGGGCATGAAAAAGAAATGAGAGCGTAATCAGCCCGACCGGTGAAGGTATCTTCAACTTATCTTCAAGCTGCAGTGCCAGATAGAGAATGGCTGCAATAGAGAGTACGGCAGTAATCATATGAAAGACCCCTCTTTAAAATAATCGGCAACAAACAAAAAAAGCTGCCCACGGCAAAGCAGTTATTGAACCGTCAATTTCCTAGCCCAATAGAATATAAGCGATAAAGAGGCCATAGAGCACCATGCTCATCGAAAGGTAACGACCACTCAAACGTCCCGACCTGCTCAGATACCAGAGCCAGCCATTGCCAAGAAGCGCCAGCAGTATCGCTGCCACTGCAGGGCCTGCCTGAAGATTCCACGGCATCAGCAACATCGCAACTGCTGGAATCACCGTCCCCTGAAACACCATTGCTCCGGTAATGTTTCCGAATGCCAGAGTATCCCTGCCCTTCCTGATCCAGAGTATTGAATTCACCTTCTCGGGCAGCTCAGTGGCAACAGGAACGATCAACAGGGATACCACCAGAGCAGAAACACCCATGACAGAACTGGCCAACTCAACACCGTGAACGAACATCTTTGCTCCCACCACCAGAAGCACCAGACCGACCAGAAGCTGAATCACTGTCATGGTCGTTGAGTCACCAAAAAGGTGTGCAACATGAAGTGTGGAGTCTGCCTCGGTTGCATGCCCCTCATCAACCAACTGGCGACTCGCTCTGATGGTCCCCATAATATAGAGGAAATAGAGAAGAAAGAGAGAGAACGCAAACCCAACCCTAGCCTGCTCCCAACCCTGAGGAAGCAGTGCGGCTGCAACCACGAGCAGATAAGCAATCAGAAAAACGGACAGATCCCGTTTCATTCCCGACACTTCCGGTGTCAGTATAGTATCCCAGCCTCGTTTTCTTCCAGCAAACCAGCCCATCAAGCCAATGCTGAGTGTCGCCAACATAAAGGGGGCACCAAGAATTGCACCCAGGCCAACCTCATGATTTACCGCCTCGGAGGCTCCGCCTGCAACAATGGCCACAAGCGGAATAATCGTTTCAGGCATCGCTGTCCCTACTGCTGCGAAGATCGAGCCGGTCACCCCTTCGGAGACCCCCATCCGCTCGCCCAGATGTTCCAATGCATTGGTAAACACCTCTGCAGCAAGAAACACAACAATCAGGGCTACAGCCAGACTTACAATACTTTCCATTTCAGTTTACCAGATAGAGATCAGGCGGGTGAAGCAGTATCGTGCTGATGCGCAACATGCCCCTCATTCATTCTCCGAATCACGCCAGCGGTATGCACCAGCATATGGGCGAAGAGTGCATAGACCAGATCCTGATTCTTCAGCATCAGCTCTGAGTAGCCACCACGTGAAAGCTCATAGACCACGCAGTTCTCGTCTGCGGTTACCGTAGCGCTGGCAACATCACCTGTTAAGAAGCTCATTTCACCAAAAAGAGAGTCTGCGTCGGCAGTAGCAATCGGCACGCGCTTTCCTCCGGAGAGACAACTGATTTCCGCTCTTCCGGAACGAAGCAGGTAGAGTTTCCCGCCAGGCGCTCCCTCGGAAACGATCACATCGCCGGGCAGATAGCTGGCAACCTCGAACAGGCCTTCAATCATTTTCCTGTCATCTTCGCTCAATTTACACAGAAGAACGTGCTCTTCGAGCCACTCCATATCGACTTTCATCAGGCCTCCCAAGGCTTAACCAGAAATATGCGGTCAGTTCAGCAATGATATATCGGTAGCTACTATATGGGGAGGAAAAAGAGAATCCGGTATTTACTCTGGAAGAGAGCAGACAATCCTGCTGCAATACGGATGTGGTCGAATCAAATTTAAATATCAGCGACTTGCCGGTTAAGTGGAAACAGCACCTGGCAATTGCACTTCCATCACCCTATCCCTCCGGCTGTATCTGGATACACGCCTGCTCAGTGGGCGAAGTCGCCTCTATCGCGCCTCTGGTAGGCGCTCTTCTGAAAGCTAACCACTCCATACACCTGACAGTGGTCACCAAAACCGGCATGCAGCACGCCAAAAGAGTGTTTGGAGTGAGCATTCATATCTCCTACCTGCCATGGGATCTCCCCGGCAGGGTTGCCAGGCTTATCGAGCAAATCCAACCAGAACTTCTCCTGTTAACGGAGACTGAATTCTGGCCAGGTATGCTCAGTGCGTGCAGAAGACGTAAAATTCCGGTGATCGGTATCAACAGCCGCATATCCGACCGCTCGTTTCCCCGCTACAGAGCCACGAAGTGGCTATGGAAACATTGGCTTAAGCCTGTAGAGCTGTTTCTTGCGCAGAGCGAAATCGATGCCGAAAGACTCTCTGAAATGGGCATAGATGCGGACCGCATCAGGCCGGTTGGCAACCTGAAATATGCTATCACGCCACCGAAAGTCGATGCTGACCATATTCGTGAGATGCTCGATCCATCCAGGCAGTGCCCTATTCTGCTTGCCGCCAGCACGCACCATGATGAAGAGAAACAGATTCTATCCATGTGGCCGATATGGAGAGAAGTTGTACCCGATTTGATGCTGATTCTGGTGCCAAGGCATCCGGAGCGATTTGATGCGGTTGCCGCCCAGATCGAATCAGCAGGCCTGAACTTCAGCCGCTGGAGCGAACTGGAGAGACGGCCTGAGCAACGTACTGAGAGTATTATTCTGATTGATGCCATGGGGCTGCTGCAAAAGCTTTACACCATTACTGATGTTGCCTTCATTGGCGGCTCTCTGGTTCCGACTGGTGGCCACAACCCGCTCGAATCCGCTATCTGTGGACGCGGCGTGGTGACAGGCCCGCACATTCAGAACTTTCGTGAGATCATGAATGAGATGCAGGCGGCTGATGCCGCTATAGTCTGCAGAGACGCTCTGGAGGTGGAGCATGCAGTAGTGCGTCTGCTCCAGCATCCGGATGAGTTGCAACAGCTTCATGCCAAGGCAGCAATCTATATGAATGAAAAAAGCGGCGTTCTGGACAGGGTAGTTAACGCACTCCAACCATGGCTGGCCAGGTTAAAACAGAACCAGACGGAAGATACCTAGATGTGCCGGCTTCATCAGAAAATTGAGCAGATGTGGTGGTCGGGCGATCAGCCTTCGCTTTTCCTGAGAACCGCAAGCCATTTTTATAAACTCATCAACAGACACAATCTGAACAGCCGTAAAAACAGATCGATCTCTCCCTCTCTTCCGATGATATCCGTTGGCAATATTACTGTTGGCGGAAGTGGTAAAACGCCTTTTGTGATCTGGCTTGCGATGCTGTTAAAAAATGAGGGTTTTCAGCCGGTCATCCTCTGCCGTGGCGATGGCGGAAAGGGGGGCAGTCCGGAACTGCTCAGTGAGAACAGCGCTCCACAAAAAGTCGGTGATGAGGCCGTTCTGCTCTATCGGGAAAGTGGCTCGCCTGTCATCTCAGGGAAGGATCGGGTTCTGGCAGCCAGAATGGCACAGGATTATGGCGATATCATTCTGCTTGATGATGGATTCCAATACCTGCAGCTCAAAAGAGCATGCGATATCGTTCTGATACCTGCCGAAGGAGTGGGTAATGGCCACCTGATTCCGGCCGGGCCTTTAAGAGAGTCCACCGAGGCGCTGAAACGAGCCGATCTTATTGTCCGGACTGGCCACGCAGAACAGAGTGAACCGCTCTCACAAGGAAAAGAGTGGTGCTGGTGGAGTGATGACAGCCAGCTTGAACAGATCGCCGGCCACCACCATCAGAAGCCCTCCAGAGCTGTCTCATTTACTGCTATTGCACGACCTGATCGTTTTCTTCGAAGCCTTGAAAAACTGGATGTTGATATCGTTGCAAGCTACAGATTCCCTGACCACCACCTGTTTTCAACAGAGGATATTCAGAAATCAATCCGGCATGATGAAGCTGTTATCGTCACAGCAAAAGATGCTGTAAAACTTCAAAACATCTGGCCTTCTGACAGGCCGCTATGGGTGCTGACGCAAAAGCCCGCGGCAGAAACCGGACTGTTTGAAGCAATCAAAAACTTTATTCGCTAATCTGTCTGGAGTGTTGGCCATATAAACCAACTGTTATAATTCCGTGATCTCATCGATCTTTCGGTTTAGCATTGCCAAAGATTTCAGCACAGGTGTGAACAGACACTTGCAGCCTGTAAATGGGTTGCCACAAACGAGGTTCATCATGATTGATCAGGCACTCTTGGATATTCTTGCATGCCCAAAATGTAAGGGCGATGTTCACTACAATGATAGCAAGAGCGGGTTGGTTTGCGATGCATGCCAGCTTGAATATCCGATCCGGGATGATATTCCAGTGATGCTGGTGGATGAGGCAAAGTCCCTAGTAAGTTAATCGCCTGTTCAGATGGATAAACTCACAGCTATAGGCATTCGACTGCTTTTCTGGTCCATCCGCCTCCTGCCCGTCAGACTGACAGGCGCAATTGGCGCCGGTATTGGGCGCATAGCTTTTATCTTCTTCTCCAGACACCGCAATATTGCTCTGAAAAACCTGAACCGCATCTATCCCGACAGCGAAAAATCCTGGCACAAAAAAATTGCACGGGAATCATTTGCCGAGCTGGGTCGAACCATGCTGGAGCTACCCCATGTTTTTCTGCGCTCCAGAGAATTCCTGTTATCGCGTATTGAAGTTGAAGGAGAGGATCTCTTTCGTGAGGCGATGGAGAAAAAGAGGGGCGTGTTTATTAATGGCTGTCATTACAGCAACTGGGAATTGATGGGGCTTATGAGTTCCCTGCTCGGTTATGACTCCAGCGTGATCTACAGGCCTGTTAAAAACCCGGAGCTGGACAACTACCTGAAGGCATGCCGTGAACGTTTTGGTGCTGTCATGCAATCACGGTTTGAGGGGCTTCGCTGGCTGCCCAAAACTCTGAATCGGGGTGGTTCCGTCACTCTCGCGGTTGACCAGCATATGAGTCAGGGCATTGTGGTTCCCTTCCTTGGGCATGCATCAAACACGACAGCACTCCCCGCCACATTTGTTATCAGAAACCAGACCCCCATATTCGGCGTTGCGCTTGAGCGTTTAGGATCCAGCTTCAGATTCCGTATGAAATTCTGGCCTGTTTCACCACCCGCATTAACCGGTGATAAAGCAGTTGATGCCCATAACATTATGCAAACAATTGCAGAGAGCTTTGAAGATCTCATTCATGCACGTCCGGAGCTATGGCTCTGGATTCACAGACGCTGGTTGATCCTTGATGAACAGGAGATGGCAGACGAGGTGGCTCATGGCTCACCATAAACCATCAAGCAAACAGCGCTGGGGTATCTCCCAGAAAGCGGCGATAGCCAAACTACAGGAACAGGGTCTGGAGCCTCTGCATATCAATGCAGGAAAGCGATATAGCGCCATTATTGCTGCACTTCCGAAGCCTCTCCCTGCCGATGCTTCTATTCTTGATATTGGATGCGGCCCGGTCTGTACTGCCAAGTTGTTCAACTCTTCAAATACCACCTACGTCGACCCACTTCTTGATAACTTCAAAAGATGTTATCCTGGTGAACTGCCTAAAGGTGAATTCATTGCCAGTAGTGCGGAAAACCTTTTGAAGCCTGATGCGAGTTACGATCTGATTCTCTGCCTGAACATGTTAAGCTGTTCGCTGAACCCTGAACTGATTATGCATGAAGCAAGGCGCCTGCTAAAACCGGAAGGGAACTTCGCCGTCAGTATCACGCTCTGGCCAGAACTCCTTGCCCGTCTTCACTATCTTAAGATGCACCTCTTTCCCATGGGGGAGTACCAGAACCGTCTCTACTGTTACACGCAGAGAGGCATCGAAAACACGTTACTGCGCCATTTTGACATACTGAGTAAACAAGAGCTCGAGACCAGCTCTCCACCATTCTCTCAGGAGTGGATCTTTCTCTGTCGACATAAGAACAGGTAATCTGATGACAACAGATAAAACTGAACATCTGGTGATTCTGCCGCCCAACTGGTTGGGAGATGTCATCATGGCACAGCCTTCTATGCTCGCATTTTGCGCCTCGCATAAAGATGGCCGAATCACCCTGAGTGGCAGACAATGGTTATCCGACCTGATCCCATTTCTTGGGCTCGGAGATGTCACCTATACAGAGCAGATTCCGACGGATGCTGACAGAGCCATCCTGTTTCCCAATAGCTTCAGTTCAGCCTGGAGAGTGTTTCGTAGCGGAGTTCCAGAGCGTGTCGGCTTTCGTGGACAGTGGCGAAGCCTGCTGTTGAACCGGGGCTATACCCCCAGACTGGATATGATCTGTGAACATCATCGAAATTACTTTCTTGATCTGGCCGAACAGGCTGGCATTCCAATCAAGCAGCGGGAAGTTAAGCTGACGGCAACGGCCTCTGACATTGATGAAGGGAAGAGGTTGATGCAGTTACACATGCTCGATCCGGAGAAAACCGTCTGCATTGCCCCCGGCGCACAATTTGGTGGGGCTAAACGCTACCCTTCAGAATCCTATCGCCAAATCATCAAATGGCTCTCTGAAGCGGGCTGGCAGACAGTAATTCTGGGAACGGCTGAAGAGAGAGAAATCGGTGAAACGTCTCTTTCTGAAGCAGCGGCCCCGAGCTGGAACAGCAGTGGAGAGACCTCGCTTAAAGAGGCTCTTCAGATTCTGTCCGCCTGCCGCCTGATGCTGTGCAATGATTCGGGCCTGATGCATGTTGCTGCTGGTCTTGGCAGACCCGTCGTAGGCATCTTTGGAGCCACGGATCCGGAGAGAACCGCCCCATCCGGGCCAAACGTGCGACTCCTCTATAGCCCTGCGTCGTGCAGCCCATGCCTGCAGCGGGAGTGCTCCGTGTCCGGTCACCCCTGCATGGCCAACATAGCTCCTGAATCTGTACGTGATGCCTGCCTGGAGATGCTTGCTTAAATGAAAGTTCTGATTGTTAAACTGTCGGCCTTTGGCGACATCATTCATGCCCTGCCCGCGCTGCATGACCTTATGCAACAACAAGGTGTTGATGAGATTCACTGGCTTGTTGATGCTCGCTTTCTGTTTGCGTCCGAGCTCTTTCCTGAGTCGGTCAAGGTGCATAAAGTCGCATTGAAGGGGGACGCCCCACTGCGCAATGCTTTGCAGATGATCAAAACACTCCGTGAAGAGCAGTTCGACCTGATCCTTGACCTGCAGGGATTGATTAAATCCGGCATCATGGCCCGTGCCATCGGCTCAAATGTTTTTGGTTTTGATGCCAGACAGAGTCCGGAAAAGCCCAACCGCCTGTTTGTTCAGCCCGTACCATTTCATCAGGATGAGAAACATGTCGTTCAACTCTATCGACGTATCGCTGCCGCCCCGTTCAATGGCGTAGAAGAACCAGCACACGCCATGACATATACCCCCCCTATCGTCCATGTCACTGATGCAATGCGAAAACAGGGTGAAGAGGCCTTGTTAAATATTGGCATAAGTGGAGCATTCTCCATACTCCATGTGGGTGCAAGCTTCTCCACCAAGCGCATTCCAGACAGCCACTGGCCATT
>Ga0316187_10002225_pt1 | contig 16886 bp, 15 predicted proteins | sample CroRivburrow1_MG_FD_204927 | JGI IMG/M metagenome (GOLD analysis project Ga0316187, IMG submission 204927) | Coastal sediment microbial communities from Maine, United States - Cross River worm burrow 1 | ecosystem: Environmental > Aquatic > Marine > Coastal > Sediment | place: USA: Maine... | reverse complement strand
AGGAGTTCGTCCCGATCGTGCATCCCTGCCGCAGTTGCACGGCTCGGGTACATCTCGAAATAGGCTTCCAGGTACCGCTCCACGACCCCAGCCTGCGCATTCGCTGCCATCAGCACCATCAAGATCAGCGCCTGTCTCATCTTCAAATCCCCGTTCCGCTATGGTCTTCGAGAGTCGACGGTGAAGCCCACCGTCTCCGACACGTGGCAAGTATATGGCCACAGTCCAAGGTCGTTCGGCATGGCACAGCAACCGACGGTCTTGGGAGGCAGGTGCAGTCAGGAGGGGGATAATAGAACGAGGACAGGAAACCGAGTCGCGAAAAGCCCCTAATCCCCCTGGCTTGGTCCACGACCGGAGCTATGGGACTCTCGAAATTCTGGCCTGCCTGTCCTCGCTAGGTATTACAACTGTTTCCGACGCTGAAAGAAGTTAGATCGGTCACAATCGCCTGTCGCGCCGCTAAACCGGTCGAAGAGCGACATACCCTGCGCTTCGGTTAGAATTCTCGCCACGTTCGTAATCGATCAGTTCAGTGAGCCGATGGCGCTCGCCGCTGAATGCCGCAATCAACTGGAGACAAGGAGACGCTGCGATGTATATGAAGAAGACTACTTTGGCATTGATGACCAGCATGTTGTTGCTTGGCACCTGGCTCTCGACCACCGCCATCGAAGCCCAGGATTTGCACCCATCGCGGCGACCGAGTCCGACCGGAATCGCACGAACCTTTGTCGGCGACACCTACGTGAAGATCGTCTACAGCAGGCCCTACAAGCGGGGCCGGGACAACATTTTCGGCACCGAGGACAGCGGTGCGCTGGTGCCCTACGGCAAGACCTGGCGAACCGGTGCCAACGAGGCCACGGAGATCACCCTGACCGGAGATGTTCGAATCGGCGGCCAAAAGCTCGAAGCCGGCACCTACTCCATCTTCACGGTGCCCGGTCCCGAAAACTGGGCGGTGCAGTTCAACTCGGCACTTGGCCTGTCGGGTACCGGCCGTTTCGACATGGAGACCCAGAAGTTCGAAGCGGCCGACCTACCGGCCTCCGAAGTCCTGAGCTACGAGGCACCCGTGACGGCTCTCGAGGAGGAGCTCGACCAATTCACCTTCGCGTTCGAGTCGAGTGGTGCAGGAGCGGATCTCTGCATGCGTTGGATCACGACCGAGGTCTGCGTTCCCATCACAGCAGCTGACTAGGTGCTGGAACCTCCCGTAGAGACTCCAGTCGGGATCGGAGGGTATGCAGACAAGCTGGAGAGCTTCGTCGAGCGCACACTCGTCCCCCGGCTGGAGCCCTCGACTCGCCAGTTCCTCCTCGCAGTGGCACGAACCTACCGCTTCACGTTTCAGGAGCTACGCCTGACCGCGCAGGCCGCTCGCGATCTCGAAATGTGGTGCGAGACGGCATTCGAGCCTGTTTGGAGCCAACTGGAGTCGATCACCTCTGGTGCGGGAAGGGAGCGCAAGAAGGCCCTCTTCCGGGGCCTGCAGCAACACCTCCAGGAACTCGATCGCGGTCCCAAGACATACCCGGCGCAGGGTTTGACTCCACCTCCCCGCCGCCAGGTACGTCTCGAGGAGCGCCAGACGGACAAGGAAGTACTCGGTCTCTGCCCGGCTTACTCGGAGCACACGGTTTGCTGCGGGCTCCATACGCTCGACGCGGTCAGAGGCTGTCCTTTCGGTTGCAGCTACTGCACGATTCAGACGTTCTACGGGGAGACGGCAGAGCTCGAAGCCGATCTCTCAGGCAAGCTCGCCGCAATCGAGTTGGACCCGGATCGGAGGTACCACATCGGTACTGGGCAGTCCTCGGACTCACTGGTCTGGGGAAACCGAGGCGGACTCTTGGAATCCCTACTCGAATTCGCCGCCGACAACCCAAATGTGCTGCTCGAGCTCAAGACAAAATCGGCCAACACCCGTTACCTCCTGGAGAGGCGGGTACCGAAGAACGTGGTCTGTAGCTGGTCACTCTCCACGGACACCTTGATTCGCAACGAGGAGCACCACACGGCCGATCTGCGTCGTCGTCTCGAGGCGGCCCGCCAGGTGGCAGACAAGGGGATCAGGATCGCCTTCCACTTCCATCCCATGGTGCACTATCGCGGCTGGCAAGAGGACTACAGCGAGGTTGCCCAGAAGCTCGTGCAGCGCTTCGAGACAGAAGAAGTGGCATTCTTATCCATGGGCTCGGTCACTCTGATCAAGCCGGTAGTGCAAGAAATTCGGCGCCGGGGTGGAGAGACGAAAATTCTCCAGATGGCGCTGGTGCCCGACGCCCACGGCAAACTGACCTACCCGGACAGCATCAAGCTGGAGTTGTTTCGGCATCTCTTGCAGGCACTAGAGCCCTGGCAGAAAGACGTCTTCTTCTATCTCTGCATGGAACCGACGCACATTTGGGAGCAGACCTTCGGACACGCCTATGCCACCAACGAGGCTTTCGAAGCCGATTTCCTGGGAGCCCTGCTTTGAACTTCCTTCGACTGCTGCCGGTGATCCTCAGTCTGCTGCTCCTGGGGGCCCATTTCTCGAGACACAACATGAGTTTCCTCATCATCGTGCCCCTGATACTCCTCGGCCTCCTCTTCCTGCGAGAGGGTTGGGTGGCGCGGCTCATTCAATGGGTTCTCGTCCTCGCCAGTCTCGAGTGGTTGCGAACAGCGGTGATCCTGGCCCTGCAACGACAACACCAGGGCATGCCATGGGCGCGATCGGCCGTCATCTTGGGGGCCGTCTGCCTGTTCACTCTCGCCTCGGCACTGGTCTTCCGTAGCGCTCGACTCCGTGAACGGTATCGACTCGGTTGACGGACGCGGCTCCGCCGATGGGGTCGGATCCAACTGCTAGACTTCTGCCGTATCTCTGGTTGAGGAGAACGCCTATTCATGGAGCCGGAGACAGCGACGTGGAATGCCCCGCTTCGCCCTCCACAGAGCCTGGTACTAGGGTCATGCAGTGACCAACGAGCCGATTCCGGTCATCGTCCATCTCTCGGGTCTTCGCCGAGGTACTACCCAGCGGTTGCGCGGAGACATTCTCCGCATCGGTGAAGGTCCCGAGCTGGAAATCCGGGTCTCGCCTGAGCCTTGCGTTGCAGAACGACACGCCACCCTGCACCGCAGGCAGAACACCTACGAGCTGCTGGTCGAACCTGGTGAAGAAGTATGGGTCAACGGCGAGCAAAAGCAAGAAGCCTTGCTGGCCTCCGGCGACCTCCTGGAGATCGGGCGAGATGGTCCGATTCTTCGCTTTCGTCTCTACCCCCCCGGTTCGGAAGCGGCCAAGACTTTCTCAGAGGCCTTCTCAGATTGCGTCGATTGCGCGCGCTATCGCACCGACTCGAGGATCAATCAGGCTGCGCTCATCCTGGCGGGCGCCCCAAAGGAGATGGCCACCCAGACTTCCGCGACGTTTCGCGCCGTTCTGGTCCTCTTGCTGGGAGCCCTGGTCCTCACCACCGGGTACCTGGCCTTTCATAGTTTCCGTTTGGAGCACCGCTTGTCGGAGGAGGTACTCAAAGTCGAAGGAATCTCACAACTGCTGGAGAGTGAGGACAATCGCGGCCTGGCGCCAGAGGACCTCGAGTCGGTTCGAGTGGCTATTTCGACAGCCCTCGAAAGAGTGCAAGCACTCGAGGACCGTTCCGAGGCTCCGTCCAGGGTTGTCGCTGCCGCATCGGCATCCATCGTGCTGCTGCAGGGCGCCTATGGCTTTGTCGATCCCGTCAGCGGGGAGCCTCTCCGATTCGCCGGCATCGGTGAGGACGGACTACCGCTGCGGAGTCCCGAGGGAGCGCCTCTGGTCGCGCTCGGCGGCCACGGTCCAATCGTCGAGTCGTTCTTCACAGGCACGGCTTTCGTCGTCACAGGAGACGGACTGTTGATCACCAATCGCCACGTAGTCCTACCTTGGGAGTACGACGAAGCTGCCAAGATGGTGATGGCCCAGGGTCTGATGCCCGTCATGCGCCGGCTCCAGGGATATCTCCCCGGAATCCCCGAAGCGTTCGAAGTCGGACTGGTCGTAGCGAGCGATGTCGCTGACCTGGCCGTCCTGGAATGCGGCGCGATCGCGGGAACCGTCGACACTCTCACCCTCTCAGATCGTCCGCCCGACAGTGGAGACGAAGTCATCGTCCTCGGCTACCCGACAGGCATTCGAGCCCTGTTGGCCAGGGCTGACGAGGCCTTCATGCTCGAGTTGTCTCGCAACCAGGACCTGGACTTCTGGGCTGTGGCCGCTCTTCTGGCCCGCAAAGGGCATATTGCGCCACTGGCGAGCCGAGGTATCGTGGCTCAGGTCGTCCCTACGGCGATCGTCTACGATGCTGAGACTACTCGTGGCGGCAGCGGCGGGCCGGTTCTGGACTTGAACGGGCATGTCGTCGCAGTCACCACAGCCGTCGTTCCCGAGTTTGGTGGCTCGAACCTCGGCGTGCCCGCCGGCCGGGCCCGGGAGCTCATTTTCCGGGCCGTCATGAGTCGCCTCAGACCGATACCCCTGCATTGAGCTCCAAGTCGAGAAGAGGGCTGCGCACTTCTTAAACTAGACCCCTTACAGGAGCACTCGTGAGCCCAGACCGACGGACTTCCCGCGGACCCCATCCCAAGGACGAAGGCTGCTTTTCGGCGACTGCACTGCCCACCCTGCGAAGCGCAGTCCAGGACCTTTCCTGGCTCCTCTCTCGCGGCTATTCGATGAAGGCAGCACTGCCGCTGGTCGGAGATCGCCACCTTCTCCGCGATCGCCAGAGGAAAGCCCTTCGTCGGTGCGCCGCCAGTGATCGAAATTGCACCAACCGCGAGCAGCGGCGGGTAGCGCCCGAATACCTGAGAGGTCAAAGCCTCAGCGTCGATGGCTACAACGTGCTGCTCACAATCGAAGCCGCTCTGTCGGATGGACTCCTCCTATTGGGTCGTGACGGTGCCCTCCGAGACCTCGCCGCCATGAGTCGCCACTACCGAAGAGTCGCCGTCACGCGCCAGGCCGTCGAGCTGATCGCGCGGCATCTCGACGGAGTCGGATGCAGCAGAGTGCTGTGGTGCCTGGACCGCCCAGTGTCCAACAGTGCTCGTCTCAAGAGACTGATCGAAGAAACGGTTGTGGAAAACGAATCCTCGTGGAGCGTCGAGCTCACCTCTCGAACCGACCAACTCCTGATGGAGTCGACCGCCATCGTAGCCACGGCCGACAGCGCAATCCTGGACAAGTGCAGTCGATGGTACAACCTCGCCCGAGCGGTCGTAGAAGACTCCGTCCGCGACGCCTGGATCCTCGACCTGAGCTCCTGAACCGCCAGCTGTGCGCCCCACCCCCCGGCCCAGCCCTCGAGAGCGTGCTGGCAGGGCCGATGGCGTGAACCTAGGGCAGCGATTCGACCGGCACCGGCATGAGGTTCCAGGTAAAGCGGCTCAGACCGTCGGTATGGCGGTGAATGACCTGACGCTCAGGCTGACCATCACGCCAGACATAGCGGCGAATCTCGTTGTCCCGATCGCTCGCGACGTACAGCTCATCGACCCCATCCTCATCCAGGTCGGTCAAGATGGCGGCATGCTCGAACCCTGAGGAGTCCTTGTCGATGGACTCGACTGACCAACCGGCCTCACTGGGCCTGAGCAGCCAGAGACCACTCTTGAATGCCGCCGCCACCATCTCCTTGCGTCCATCGCCATCGACATCTCCGGCAGTCAGGAACCGACAGAGAGAGTCGTCCAAGGTCGCGATCACCATGCCTTCGGCCGGATCGGTCTCGGCATCGTAGCGACGGATCTCGACCTCACCCCCAGAGACCGCTTCGACAGAGACATACAGCTCATCGGTTCCATCACCGTCGACGTCGGCTACCAGAATCTCCTTGGCATGCCGATCACCGAGATCCGCCACGACGGTCCTGCCCTCCTCGGTCGAAGGAATGTAGCGCACCACCTTGCCGGGCTGGGGAGAACCGTCCATCTTGTTGGGCTCGCTGGGAGTAGCGTAGACCTCGAGCACTCCGTCGCCCGCCAGATCGCCGATCTCGATTTCGTGCACGAACGTGTCCTCCTCGCGATCCAGCTCCTCGACAGCGAAGCCACCCTCCCCATCAGGGCGCAGCACTGCCACGACACCCTGATCGTGCGTGGCTACCGCGATCGACGACAGTCCGTCGCCGTAGATGTCCGCCACTTCTCCATCTCTCATACGACTGAACTTGCCGCCAAAGTCTGCCTCCCAGATCACTTCCGGCTCTGCTCCACTCCGCAAGATCTTGACGGCCGCCTGGGTACCACCAAAGGTGAGAACCCCCTGCTCACCGCCAACCAGCGGGTACGCCATCGTCTTGTGGAAGACGTTGCTGTCCCGGTCCTCCAGATAGCGATAGGTCCAGCCGCTATCACCGGCAGTCAAGATTCCCATCCGCGCTGGCTGTGGGACGGGCTTGCCATCCGCGTCCTTGTCCAGAACGGCTAGCGACACGAGAATTCCATTGGGTAGCGCTTCCTGTTCGACAACTTCCTCCGCGGCCGGGGCTACAGGCTCCTGAGGAGCACACGAAAACACCCAGACCATCGACACCAAAGCGACCGTGATGACAGACGTTGTAGATCGAAACATGACAATTTCCTCGATGTTGAGTACTTGCAAGAGATGAATTCAGACAAGGTGACCCCGCTCAGGATCAACCTTCTGGACAGATCATAGAAAGGAGGGCTGCACGATTCAATACCCGGCCCCTCAGATGGGGGGAACTTCCAGGTCGATCTCCTTGAGCTTTTCCAGCTCCGACTCTCGCTCGGAGAGTTGTTTGGAAAGATGGGCTATTTCTCGGCGGAGTCGTTCGATGCGATCCGACAGATCCTGGACCGTCTCGTTTCTCTCGCCGACCTCAGTCTCGGTTCGTTCAAGATCCTCTTGAAGCCTCGAGAGATCGTCGATCAGGTTCCGGATCAGGTCGCGCCGGGAGGCCACAACGGCGGTGAGACCAACGATCTCCTTCTGCTGCTGAAGCATGACTTCAGCTGCCAGGGAGTACTCTCCATCCGGATCCCCTGACAGGAGCTCCTGCAGCAAGGCCACGGACTGCTCAGGATCGTAGAGGGAACTGGTCGCTGAGCCGTAGGTAACAGCCAGCCGGTAGAGGGCCTTCGAAGTGCCTGGACCCGATTCGGGTCCAGAATCGAGATAGGCCTCATAAGCTCTGGCCGCCTGGACGTACTCCCCGGCCGCGAACAAATCGTCAGCCTGTCGATCGACGGTGGCGCAGGACCATGCCAGCATCGACATCGAGACCACCAGAGCTGCCTTCGTCGCTGTCAACGCCCGCCCCCAATCACTCCGTAGCCGGCAGAGCGAAGGAAAAGACGCTTCCCCTCTCCTGCCGGTCTTTGACGCTGATCTCACCACGGTGAGCCCCGATGATCTCACGACAAATGGCCAGACCCAAGCCCACTCCCCTGGCACTTCCCTCACCGGGTCCTTTGGCCACTTGATAGAAGCGCTCGAAGATCTGTTCCTTCTCCTCATCCGCCACCCCGGGACCCCGATCCTTGACTTCCACATATGCAGCCCCTCTCTCCGAGTAAGCGGCCTGCAGTGGATGCACGACCACCTCCACCGACTCGCCTGAAGAAGAGAACTTCAAAGCGTTGTCGACCAGATTCGCGACAACCTGGATGATTCTGTCGTGGTCGCAATCGACGACAACCTGGTGGGTCGGTAGATTCAATTCCAGACTTACATTCACCTCCCTGGAGCGAGCCTCGAAGCCACCCACAGCAACTCTCACAATCTCTACCAGGTCGTACTTCTGAAAGTCGTACTCCATCACCCCGGCTTCCAACCGCGACAAATCCAAGAGTCGGCCAATCATCGATGAAAGCCGCCGACTGCTCTCCAGATTTAGTGTCAAGAAGCGTTGCTGGCGCTCGTTCAGTGGACCGGGAATCTCCTCGAGAAGTAACTCGATCGTCTCTTGCATGGAAACCAGTGGTGTCTTCAACTCATGGGAGACGTGCGACAGGAAGTCCTTTTTGACCTGATCCAGCTCGGCGAGCCGATGCACCATCTGGTTGAAGCTCCGAGCCAACCTGCCGAACTCGTCCTTGCCGGAGCCGTCGAGCTGAACGGTGAAGTCCCCTTCGGCGACTGCCCGCGTCCCCCCTGCCAGGCGTTTCAGCGGTCGCTGAATCGAGCGCACGGTGAGCCACAGAATGATCAGGCTGACCACCAGAGCCACGCCAACCACGGCCCAGGAGAGGCGCTCCGCCTCCCGGCTGACCATCGCCGCGCGCCTGGCTTCCTCCGACACTCTCCCCTGTGCGACCTCATCCACGCGTCGTACCTGACGCTGCAACTCGTCCAGTCGTACCAGCAAGTCTGCCAAGCGATCGCGATCGGCCACAGTCCCAGCCACCGGCGATTCCTGGAACGCCCTCGCTGATCTCCAATACCTGGCCCAGAGGCTGGAGAGCCGCCCCACTTCCTGGCGCTCCTCGTCTGAGAGCCTGAGCGACGACAGTTCCGCAAGACGGCCTGCAAAAGCCTCTTGGAGCTCGCTCAATCGCTGGTCGTAGGCCTCGTCTTCGGTGACCGAGTACTTGCGAGTGAATTCGTCCATGCGATTCAGGAGTCGATCCTCCTCCAAAGCCAGAATCGATACACGAAGCCTGACCTGGGAGAGTTCCTGCGCTACCGTGGCAAGTCGCCGAATGGTTGCCAGGTCCCACGCCAATACTCCCAACAGCAGCATCACGGCGATCCCCGTTCCAGTGGCCAGTCTGGCGGTGACCTTCATTCGTCCCTTCCGGTCATGCCCCAGGCGCGCAGCTTGTTGCGGATGGTCTTGACATCGACTCCCAGCGAACGGGCGGCCTTGGCCTTGTTGTTGCCGACGCTCTCCAGCGTCTGAAGAATGAGCATCTTCTCAGCCGCCGCCACCGTCACACCTTCGGGCAGCACCAGCCCGGCCCGATTCTCGATCTCGCCGCCGCGGATGAACGGTGGCAGGTGAACCGTTTCGATCCAACCCTGCCGAGCCAGGATGATGCCCCGCTCGACGACGTTGCGCAGCTCCCGGACGTTGCCGGGCCAATCGTAGGCCCCCAGTCGATCCAGCGTCGCCTCGGAGATACCCTCCACCGCCGTTCCGTGCTTGGCGTTGCCGAGGCTGATGAAGTGCTGGGTCAAAAGGGAGATGTCTTCAGGCCTCGTCCTCAGAGGCGGCATCTCAATGGTAAAGACGCACAGTCGGTAGTAGAGATCGCCACGCAGCACACCAGCGTCCAGCGCCGAATCCGGATCCCGATTCGTGGCGGCGAGGATTCTGACGTCGACGCGCCGTTCGCTCTTGCCGCCGACGCGCCGAACCCTGCCATCCTCCAGCACTCGTAGCAGCTTGGGTTGCAGAGCCCCTGGCATCTCAGAGATTTCGTCCAGGAACAGGGTGCCCTGATCCGCCAACTCGAAGTATCCAGGGCGAGGACTCGACGCCCCAGTGAAAGCGCCCCTCTCATGGCCAAAAAGCTCACTCTCCGTAATCCCCTCCGGGATCGCTGCCGTGTTGACCGCGATAAAGGGGCCGGACCTGCGGCCACTGAGGTCGTGAACAGTCCGAGCCGCCAACTCCTTGCCTGTGCCACTCTCCCCTGTGATGATCGCAGAGGCATCGCTCTTTGCCAGGACTTTCAGTAGATCGTAGACCTCGCGCATCGGCTTCGAGGCCCCGACCAGCAACCCCAGCCCGCCACCCTCGGCCAGGGTCTGTTCGAGGTGATGGGCCCGGTCCCGCCTTTCCAGTTCGTGTTTGGCAGCGAACAGCGTCGCCTTGAGCTTCTCGTAATCGATGGGCTTGGTCAGAAAGTCCATCGCTCCGAGCTTCATCGCTTCGACCGCGATGTCCACTGCGCCATGGGCCGTAATCATGATGACGGGCCGGTGCACCTCACCGGCCTGTAGGTTCTGAACCAGGTCGAGACCCGAGCTATCCGGAAGTACCAGATCCGAGATGACCGCGTCCGGGTTCTCCTCAGTCGCGAGCGCCATGGCCTCGGCTGCGTTCTCGGCAACCACGACTTCGAACCCCCACTGCTTGAGGCGCATCTCGAGAACCTCGCGCATCGCCGCCTCGTCATCGACCACTAACACCTTCATTGTGTCCTCGATCATTGAAGTCTCCCTTGGGATCGCCTCAGTCTCCGGTGCGGCAACCCTTGCTGAGTCGGCGGCCGATTGAACCGCCAGTCTACCAGGGAAAAATTCCCTTCTGGAAAGCTCAAATCGCCATCGCTTCGAGAAAAGGGGAAGAATTCCCTTTACCTTCGACCCCTGACCCTGCGATGCAGTTCTTCCTTCGACCTAAGTACCTGATTTAAAGAGAGATAGGCCTCACCACTCCTGTTGGCACGAGGGTTGCTGTTAGGGTAGGCTCCACAAGCGGGAGAACTGTACTCAATCAACCCGTCTCAGGAGGAAGAAACAAGGTGTGGAACAAACCCCAGTCCGATTCAGAACCACAGTCCCAGCCCGAGCCTCAAGCCTCTCCCCCCAGCCGCCCTGTCGGAGGAACTCCATCGCGCCAGGCGGTGCTGGGACCCTCGATCTCGATCAAGGGCAATGTGTCGGGTGACGAGGACGTGCTGATCGAGGGACAGATCGATGGCGAGATCTCCTTCGGCCAGAATACCGTGACCATCGGCTCGAAGGGCCGAGTCAAGGCCGATATTCATTGCAAGGTCGTCTACGTAGAGGGCCAGGTCACCGGCAATCTCTACGGTGAAGAGAAGGTGGTCGTGCGCCAATCGGGTCGTGTCGAGGGCAACGCCGTCGCACCCCGGGTGGTGCTCGAGGAAGGAGCCAACTTTCGCGGCAATATCGATATGCAGCCGAGGAGTGGCAAGCAGGCCGCTGCCGCGAAGAGCTAGCCAACGGATCGCAAGGAGAACTGTCGTGAACGACAACTGGAAACGCTCGACATTGATGGCCGTTCTATTGACGGCGCTGGTAGCAGGGGGCTGCGCCAGCAAGAAATACGTAAGGACCGAGCTCGATTCTCATACCGCCACATCGACCGAGAGAATGGACGGTATCGAGGGTCAGGTCGAGGAGAACCAAACCCGACTGGACGGCCAGGAACAGGAGATGACCGAGATCTCCCAAACGGCTCAGGAGGCCCTGGACCGCGCGCTCGCCGCAGGTCTATTGGCCGAGGGCAAATTCCTCTACGAGACAGTCCTCTCCGACGACAAGGTCCGGTTCGGCTTCAACGAGTCAACGCTCTCCCCGGAGGGCATGGCTGCTCTCGACCAGTTCGTCAGCGAGCTCAGGGCGAGAGACGAGAACGTCTTTATCGAGATTCAAGGACATACCGACTCCGTGGGTGACGACGCCTACAACATGGTTCTCGGTGAGCGTCGCGCGGAAGCCGTCCGTCGATACCTGAGTCAGTCGGGGGGCCTCGCCCTGCATCGCATGTCCGTGATCTCCTACGGCAAGACCGCTCCGATCGCGGACAACGACAGCCCCGACGGCAGGGCCATGAACCGACGTGTCACGTTGGTCGTCCTGCAGTAGGCTGCCGCGGTCGATTCCGACTTGCAGCGCAGTGCCAGAGTGCCGGCGGGCACTCTGGCACTCTTTCAATTTCCCTGCGACGAATCTTTTCTGCCCGCGGCGCGTATCATGGTGCAGCATGCGACGCGCCATCGAGGTCCTGACAACAACAGGACTCCTTCCAGCTCTGCTGCTGATCGGTTGCCTGGCCGACCGCGCCGCGGCGAGTGAAGTCGACAAGATCGCCGAGGTCCTGCCCATCGAATCGGGTATGAAGGTGGCCGACGTCGGAGCGGGCGACGGCGAATGGAGCCTTGCCATTGCCCGGCTCGTTGGGCCAGAGGGCCGAATCTTCGCTACCGAAGTGGCCAACGACGAGCTCCGGACCATCGAGAGGAAGGTCGAGCAGTCTGGGCTCTCCAACATCACGGTCGTGGCCGGCAATCAAGAGGATTCAGGCCTGCCAGAGGCCTGTTGCGACGCCATCCTGCTCCGCTTGGTCTATCATCACTTCGTCGACCCGATCTCCATGCTTGCCAGTCTCAGAAGTGCGCTGCTGCCCGGCGGGCACCTGGCCGTGATCGACATTACCCCCCAGCAGCATTGGAGAACCCTCAAGGGAGTCCCTGATCGCGGCGGACATGGCATTCCCCCTGAGCAACTGATCGAAGAGATGGGTGAGCGAGGATTCCAACTGGTGGCGCGCCACGACGATTGGAACGACGACCCCGATCGGTTCTGCGTCATTTTTCGAGTCGCCTCGCGCTCTGCACCCTGAGTCATCCCCGTTTTCCGTATCTCCAGAAGTCGCCCTCTGTGGCAGATTCCCTTGATGGGAATTGACAAAACCCCTTACTGTGAAGACGTCGGGTGGTTCACGATCCTGTCTCCAGCCGAGACAGTGGTCTCGAGGAGATCGAGTGCAAGTAGAGCTACTGGAGCGAATTGGCAGGTACGAGATCGTCGGCGAGCTCGGCGCTGGGGCGATGAGTCGTGTCTACCTGGCGCACGATCCCAACCTGGATCGACAGATTGCACTCAAAGTCGTACTCAAGGGTTGGACCCTCGACACCCGTGAGCAGACGGAGCTCGAGAACCGGTTCCTGCTCGAAGCAAGGGCCGTCGGCAAGCTGTCGCATCCCGGTATCGTCCGGGTCTACGACGCGGCCAGCGACGAGAAGACCGGCCTCCCCTACATTGCCATGGAATGGGTCCAGGGAAGGTCCTTGCGCAGCCACCTTGAAGAGAAAGGAAGGTTGTCCGGCGGCCGTACGATGGAAATCCTCGCCAAGGTCGCGCGGGCCCTGGACTACGCTCATTCCAAGGGCCGCGTACACCGAGACATCAAGCCGTCGAACATCCTGATCGAGAAGGAGGGCCGTCCGAAAGTTTCCGATTTTGGTGTTGCGAAGATCATGACGGAAACTCACACGACCTCGGGTCATGTTCTCGGCACGCCGGCCTATATGTCCCCCGAGCAGGTGCGGGACGAGCCTCTCGATGGCCGCTCCGACCTCTTTTCACTGGGCGCCGTTCTCTATCAGTGCCTGACTGGAGACCTGCCGTTCCCAGGGGATTCACTCGTTCAGGTGGTCTACAAGATCCTGAAGGTCGATCCCCGCCCCATGCAGTTACCCAACACGCCAGCCACCAAGCAACTCGTGGCCATAGCAGAGCGAGCCCTCCAAAAGGATGCCGGGAGCCGCTATCAGACCGGAGAAGAGTTTGCCCAGGCCCTGACCGATATTCAGGCGCTTCTGCAAGTCGAGTCCTCCGATGACCTCGAGGCGGCAGCACCGGAAGTCCGTACTCAGTCGAGAGAGATCCTGCAATTCCCCAGGCCGGCTGATGCTCTCGTTGGAAGCCGTTCCAGTGTGGCCTACTCGCAGACTCTGCGACTTGGAGCGGCCGATCCCGAAAGCTCGCCGCCGGTCACCCGGCAGGTCGAATCCGTTCACGCAACCGCCAGGATCGAGCCTCATGAGGCGGCCGAACCCCTTCCCGCACCCCGACGTTGGCTCTCGCGCTTGGTTCTTTCAGCGGTCGGGCTGGGACTCGTGGCAGGCCTCGCATGGTTCGGCCTTCAGGCCATGAATCAGCGACAAACCGCCGCCAGCGACATGACAAACGCCGTTGACGTGCCGGACTTCGCTACCCGGTTCCGGGCTGAGAGAGTTACAGCTACCGAGACCGTGGAGGAGTTGCCCGAATCCCCACCTAGCGAGAGTCGCGTACCAGAGCCCGTAGCACCGAAGGCAACAGCAACAGACAGGCAGTCCGCCTCGACAGCCCCGGCCCGACAGCCCCCGCGGTCGGTGGAGCCCGAGCCGATCGAGTACGAGGCCGAGGAACCAGGCGATCGATCCGTCACCCTGTTCAGTCAGCCGCTGAGTGAACCTGCGGCGAAAGAAGCGCCGCCCATCGCAACGGCAATACCTCAGACGCTTTCTGCGTCAGGTGCCCCTGCCGTATCGGTGGTCGAGCTCCACTATCGTCACAAGAACGAAAAGGCTCATCTATCGGTACTGCTCGATGGAGACGTTGTTTGGTCCGAGCCCCTCAAGCGCCCGATCAACCCTATTGCCTGGGCCAAGGGCAAGGATGTCATGGCGATCATTCCAGTACCCGAGGGGCAACACTCTCTCGAGGTACGGGTCTCCGTGCCGGCTCAAGAGATCGAGACTGCACGCAGCATTCGTAGCCACTTCACTGCCGGTGCACAGCGAGTCTTGAAGGTGACGCTGAATCGCAAGACCAGCGATCTGAGACTTCGTTGGAAGGAGTAGGGAATCATGGACATCACCTGCGACACTTGCGGCTATCCCTTCTCAGCGGACGATGACGACCCTCGATCGGAGTGGAAATGTCCGATCTGCGGCTCCGCAGCTCACAAGTCCACTCCCTCGTCTTCGCCCTCCAATCATGGGCTGGATGACGGCGCCGATCGGAGCGACACCCATCTGACCGATGAGATCGCGATCACAGTCGAGCAGAAGACGCCACGTCCGTCTCCGCAGGGCGGCTCTGCCGACCGCTCGAACCCGGCTGACACGGTGTTCCAACCGGCACTGATGATGAACGCGATCATGGACGAATTGGAACCGAGCCCGAACCTCGCTGAGTCTCAGGAGACGATCTCATCGATGACGGGCACCGAGCTGATCCCGGAGAAGGCCGATCTACCTTCACCTTTCCTGGATCTCGAAACCCAACCGTATATCTTGATTCTCGGTGCCCGTCCAGGAGAGGAACAACGACCGATCGTCCGCGCCAGGACCTCGTTCGGCCGCAAAGAGGCCGACGTCAACCTCGCCGACCCTTCGGTCTCCGCGACTCACTTTCAAATCGAGGCCTTCGGGTCGGAGTTTTTCGTCAGGGATCTGGAGAGCCGCAATGGGACATTTCTGAACAACAGTCCCGTGCGCTATAGCCAGCTACTGGCCGGTGATCAGATCACCGCCGGCAGGACCACTCTCATCTTCCGGCTCTCGAACGACGCTATCGATCGCGGTTGATCTCGCTCATCTCCGGCCAGGGTTCATCGACAGCCACACTCATTGCAATCGGGCCGCCGAGCTGCTGCTCGGGGTCAACCTGCTGGAAGTGGCAGATGAAGAGGGACAGATCAAAGCAGTGCGCGAGGCGTGTGAGAAGCTGCCGGCTGGCTCTTGTACCACCTTCACCCTTCGGATGTCCCGATTGGAGTGGCTCGGCGGAGGTCTCGCTCTAGCAGGGCTCGCCATCGCCCTTCTCAACAGGGGCCTTTAGTCGCCAGGCTTACCTTGGCGGTTTGGGTAAGAGCGTCCCTTCCAGCGTGGTCCCCGGCCGGACAGGTGACTCCACGCCGAGGACAGCGTCATAAGGCCGTACAACGCCCCGGCTACCGGCAAGGTGAAACCAAAAACCAAGGCAACGCGGTGATGCCGCACAGAGGGCAGGAGGGATAGGACCTGTAGCAGCCACGCGGCGCCAGCCCAGATCATGATCCGTAGACCGGCAGGGACCGACACTGCCCCAGTCGCGGCCGAAGCGCCACCGGCAACGATCAGCAGGGGTGGTGCCACCACAAACACCGCCAGGCCCAGAATGACGAGAGCCAACAAGTCGTAGCGGTACCGCAGCTGGACAAAGGCGCTTCGAGATACCATGCGCCAGAGTTCCGAGAGCCCGCAATAGGGCCGGATCGAGCGGACGTTCTCATCGAGACCCAGCCAGACCCTGCCGCCACTGGTCTTGATCAGACGGGCGAGTGCTACGTCATCGATGAGCGCATCGCGAATCGCAGCGTGCCCCCCGACCTGCTCGTAAGCAGTTCGGCGAACCAGAATACAGCCCCCGGCCGCCGCGGCCACTGCGGATCTGGCATTGCAAACTCGCCGAAAGGGATATAGCAACTGGAAGAAGAAGACAAACGGCGGGATCAGCAACCGTTCCCAGAAGCTGGTGGTGTGCAACCGCGCCATCACGGAGACGAGATCGTATGGGCCGCCCGCCTCCCTGGACTCGGCGATCGCCAGTAAGGCCCGAACCGTGCTCGGGGCCTGCTCGATATCCGCATCACCGAACAGCCACCAACCATCTTCGGCTCCCATCAACGCTTCGTCTTCGAGTATGCGCGCCGTCGAGTAGGCGAGGGCATGCACCTTGCCGGACCAACCTGCTGGCGGAGGCGGCACCTCGATTCGACGCAGGGCCGGTCCCCGCACCGACTCTTCGGCAACCCGATCCACCACTTCAGCAGTCGAGTCCTGGGAGCCATCATTGGCGACCACAACCAGATCCACGGCATCTTGCTGCAGAAGCGAGCGTAGGGTCCGCGCCAGGGTCTTTTCCTCGTCGCGAGCCGGTATTACCGCACAAACCGGGCCACTGCGTCTTCGGCTTGCACTCTTTTCGCACTCTGGAAGCCGCGATTCCCGAGGCCAGGCTCGCGATCGATCCAGAGACAGACCAACCCACAAGGCCAGACAGGCCAGTGCTCCGATTTCGAGCCCTGTCATCGATGAAGCCCGCTGTAGGGAACTGCTACAGGTGGAACTTGACGCCCGAACTACTCGGCCAGAGCCACCGCCCCAGCCGCCATGACGCGATTCCGGCCGGCCCGCTTGGCCTGATAGAGCGCTTGATCAGCCGCCCGAATCAACTCGGAGCTGTTGCGCCCATCTTGAGGGAAGCAGGCAACGCCGCCGCTGATCGTCAAGCGATTGAGCGGCTGCTTGTCACCGAAGGGAAATTCGTAGGCCTCGATGGCCGCTCGGATCTTCTCGCCGGTGATCCTGGCCTGGGATTTGCTCTTGTTGGGAAGAATCAGCAAGAACTCCTCGCCACCAAAGCGACCGAAAAT
>Ga0316187_10002222_pt1 | contig 16905 bp, 18 predicted proteins | sample CroRivburrow1_MG_FD_204927 | JGI IMG/M metagenome (GOLD analysis project Ga0316187, IMG submission 204927) | Coastal sediment microbial communities from Maine, United States - Cross River worm burrow 1 | ecosystem: Environmental > Aquatic > Marine > Coastal > Sediment | place: USA: Maine... | reverse complement strand
CGCCGTGGTGGCAAGGGCAAAACCGCCATGACCACCAAGGATGAGGATTTCGTAGCCCAGTTGATGGTGGCATCAACCCATGACTACCTGCTCTTCTTCTCTGATCGCGGCCGTGTGTTCCGCAAGAAGGTGTATGAGGTGCCACAGGCAGGTCGTGCCACTCGAGGTAAGGCGCTGGTGAACCTGCTGCCTGTTGAGAAGGATGAGAAGATCTCCGCAACTCTGGCGATCCGCGATTTCAATGGCGGCCACTATATTATTATGGCTACCAAGAACGGCGTGATCAAAAAGACGCTGCTCTCCGAATACCAGAATATTCGTGCCAACGGCATTATCGCCATCAAGATCGATGATGATGATGGTCTGATCGGCGTGGTTGTTTCCAATGGTGAGCAGGATGTAATGCTCTGTGCCAGTAATGGCAAGGCGATCCGTTTTTCCGAGTCTGATGCAAGGCCTATGGGGCGCAGCACACGCGGTGTAACCGGCATGCGCATGGCATCAGGTGAACGTCTGATCTCCATGACGCTGGTGAACGATCGTGCATCACTGCTGGCGGTTTCCGAGAACGGTTACGGCAAACGCACCTCGATTGCCGAGTATAATGTGCAGAAACGAGGCGGGCAGGGTGTCTTCACCCTTAAAACCGGAGGACGCAACGGTAACATGATCGGCGCACTGCTGGTGCTCGATGAGGATCAGGTGATGATGATGACCGATACCGGTCGTCTGGTACGTATCAAGATGGATGGCGTCTCCGTGATCGGCCGTAACACCCAGGGTGTTACACTGATCGGTTGTGAGAAGAATGAGCGTGTGATCGGTGCTGTACGTGTCGTAGATCGCCCTGACTCTGAAGAGGGTATTGAAGACGATGAGCTGAATGACGGTGTTGTGATTGATGCTGAAGCAACTGAAGAGGGCGGAGCTGAAGAGGCATGATCGACAGACAGGCATTAAGGCGAGATTTTGAAGGGTTACAGGCAGCCATAGCCCGCCGTGGTGGCGATGTGGTTGCTCCGGGTTCTGCCTGGGCGCGGGTTGCAGAACTGGATGTGCGCCAGCGTGAGCTGAAAACCGAGTCGGAGACGCAGCAGGCTGAGCGTAACCGCGCTTCTAAGGCGATCGGCATGAAGAAGGGCGCGGGTGAAGATGCAAGCGCTGAGATCGCCGCGATGGGTGAAGTAAGCCGGCGTGTAAAAGAGCTGGATACCAAATCCAAAGAGGCTGAAGCTGAGTTTGCTGCAGCACTGCTGGAGATCCCTAATCCTCTGCATGAGTCGGTACCTGCCGGTGAGTCCGAGGATGACAATGTAGAGCTGCGTCGCTGGGGTACCCCCAGAACGGACGAAGTACCTGCCCATTGGGATATCGGCACTGATCTCGGCATTCTTGATTTTGAAGCAGGGGCCACACTGGCCGGCAGTCGTTTTACGGTAATTAAGGGTGCAGCAGCACGCATGGAGCGCGCTCTGATGCAGTTCATGCTTGATCTGCATGCCGATCGCCACGGTTATGAAGAGGTGTGGGTACCTGCGATTGCCAATTCCAAGACCATGACTGGTACAGGGCAACTTCCTAAATTTGCCGATGATCTCTATAAGCTTGAGGGGGAGGATCAGTACCTGATTCCGACAGCTGAGGTCCCGGTCACCAATCTCTATCAGGATAAGATCCTGGATCATGCTGATCTACCCAAGCGACATTGTGCTTATACCCCATGTTTCCGTCGTGAAGCCGGTTCTGCCGGAAGGGACGAGCGCGGTATCATCCGCCAGCATCAATTCGACAAGGTCGAACTGGTGCACATCACCACACCAGAGCGGGCACTGACTGATCTGGATGAGTTGGTTGGCCATGCTGAAGCGGTTTTGGAAGCGTTGGAGCTGCCATATCGTACGGTGCAGCTCTGCACCGCCGATATCGGTTTCAGCTCACAGCTCACCTTCGATCTTGAGGTTTGGTTGCCAAGTCAGGAGTGCTATCGCGAGATCAGTTCATGCTCATCCTTCGGTCAGTTCCAGGGACGCAGGGCAGGGATTCGTTATCGTGATGAGAACGGCAAAAATCAGCCAGCGGCTACGCTGAATGGTTCCGGTCTGGCCGTTGGCCGTACGCTTGTAGCGATCCTTGAGAACTACTGGCAGGAAGATGGTTCGGTTCGTATTCCAACCGTTTTGCAGCCCTACATGGGTGGTATGCAGGTCATCAGGCATTAATTTCTATTTCCTGTTTCCTAGCAGGTATTTATGTCCATAAGTTCATCCGATAAATCACCCAGTCTGACCATGATTTCCGGTGGTCAGACGGGTGTCGATAGAGCTGCGCTTGACGCAGCGATGTCGTTGAATATTCCGGTCGGAGGTTGGTGCCCAAAAGGGCGGCGAGCCGAGGATGGCCCGATACCGGATTCTTATCCTCTTACCGAAACCAAGTGTAATAAATATCGCACGCGCACCCGCTGGAATGTGAGAGACAGTGATGCCACTTTGATTCTCTGCGAAGGTGAACCGACCGGCGGGACATTGCTCACGGTGCAGTTTTGCATACAACTCAATAGACCGTTTCTTGTTGTTTCTCCATCTTCCGATTTACAACCGGTTTTCGCTTGGATTGATACCCATCAAATAAAGGTTCTCAACGTTGCAGGTCCCCGCGAACGTGATGACATGCCAGTTTATCAAGTGGCGAATGTTTTTCTCACACAGCTGTTCCGGTTCATGGCGAATCAGGCATTTAGTAGAGACTGAATTGAAGCTGTTCCTTGATATTGACGGGGTTCTTATCGGCAAACGCAATAACCGGCCAGTGCTCGCTAGAGGCGCTACCGAATTCCTTGAATATGTTACACAGCATTTCGACTGCTACTGGCTGACAACTCACTGTCAGGGAAATGTTGAGACCGTAAAAAAGTATCTGACCCCGTTTCTTTCAGAATATCAGCTTAAGTTGATCTCCAGCATAAAACCCTCGATATTCAAAACCTTGAAGACAGAAGCCCTGCCAGAAGAGGGCGACTTCATATGGATAGAGGATCAACCGCTCTGGTGTGAGAGAAACCACCTTGAGGGTAATGGCCTGATTAATAACTGGCATCACGTGAATACCTATAAAAATGAGAATGGCCTTGTTGAATTGCTCTCCGCGATAAAGGCCATACAATAGGTAATGCGGAGACAGAGGATGTCAGAAATGAAACCAACCTATTTCTTATACTGCGAAGCCTGTGACTTCCAGCAAGACGTGGCGAAGATATTGCCGAGAACGCCGTTCACATCCGTTGATGAGCTGCGAAAGGAAGTGCATCGATTCCATTGCTCCGTATGCGGAGCAAAACATGTTGTCATAAGAGAGCAGCCTGAGAGCTAAAAGATCGCCTCAGCGATTTGGCAGATAGGGGCTGATCAGAAGCGAGCGCTAGGGGCCTGAACCAGGGATAATTCCTCAAGGCGAATAGCTATGGCTTCAACTGAAACACGGAACTGATCTGCCAGTGAATAAACATTGCGTCCGCCATAACTTTTAGTGCTGGCAAGCAGTCGGGAGATATCCCGGCGCGTTTTATGTTTTTTCTTTACCTTGCTTAAAGAGTCGCAAGTCAGTGCAAAGGCGGTATCTTCAGTTAACGCGAAGTTTTCAGTGCCAAAGAGTTCAACGAAGCGCGATTTGACCAGCTTGGCTGGCATCAGAAAGAAGGTGGCGAACTTGTCAGCTTCCCGCTCTATGGGATCTCTTGCTATCGACTCCCCATTGACTGGCCTGTCGCGATGTATTGGTCCACTTATCTCATGCAACACTGCATGCCCGAGTTCATGTGCAGCGGTGAAGGAGACCACACTCATCGGAAATTTCTTTGAAACGTGAACCCTCTTGGTCTTTCTGTTGATTACGCCTGCAACCTGAACCTGGCCTTGATCAGATTCATATGTGGCCAGCTCCTCTTCGAGAAAGAAGTCAAAGCCTAACAGCTCCAGCCCTTTGGCCGGATCAATGACGATTGTCGGGTCAGTTGGACTCCAGCCCCACATCTGCTCTCTGTTTTGCCACAGCTCTCTAAGAATATTATTTGCCTGTATTTCAATCTGGCTATCGGAATAGCGTTGGGATGTGAGGGGTGCATCTGTTAATTCGGCGAACTCATCCTGAATAACTGCACTATATTCTGTGTTTTCCATATGATCCCTCCACACTCCCTGGTAACCCATCATACTTGCCAGAAATAGGCTGAATTTACTTAATCTATCAAGCAGTTATAACCTTTTGTTAACCCAGTAGGACACTATGAGTCAGCTTTCGTATTTCTGCAATAGTGAATGTCTCCTCACTGTTGTTGTGTGGGGGGGGCAGGCATGCGTTGTTGAGTTATTAAAGTAAAAAGGCCACCCGGATGGGTGGCCTTTTAGATTAGCAGGATTTACGGGAGCTATTAGCTGCAGCAATCCTCGTCGCCGCAGCAGCCTTCGTCATCACCATGGGCATGGCCGTGCTTCAGCTCCTCTTCGGTAGCATCACGGATATCGGTGATCTCAACATCGAAATTCAGGTTCTGGCCTGCCAGCGGGTGGTTGCCGTCAATTGTGACATTGTCGCCGTCTACTTCAGTGATGCGTACAAACTCAACTTCACCATTGTCTGACTCGGTCTCGAACTCCATGCCAGCCTCAAGTGAATCAATGCCCTCAAACAGCTCAGCTGATACAACCTCGATAAGCGCCGGATCCAGCTCGCCATAGGCATCTGCAGCATCAAGGGAGACTTTCAGCTTATCGCCAACGCTCTTGCCCTCCAGTGCCAGCTCAAGGCCAGGAACGATATTCTCCTCACCATGCAGGTAAGGTAGTGGCTCGCTACCAGCAGTTGTGTCGATAACCTCTCCGGCATCGTTGGTCAGTGTGTAGTGAAATGAAACAACCTTATGGTCAGTGATCTGCATCTTTTTTCTCCTTAGGTCGGTGAAACTCTGATCACCGGGCGCGGCACACTACTCAGGCCGGGATGTAAAACAATTACAGCGTTTATCCTTTGGCATGCTGCAAGGCATTGGCAACGTGCATTGCATTTGCGAATCGAAGCTGCAACATGTCTGCTGCCTGTTTGGCTGAGAGAGGGGAGAGTGAATGCTGCATCAGCGTATTGAGTATATGTGGTGGAACAGCAGGCGAAAACCTAATGCGGTGCTGGCTGCCTTCTCCGCGGTTTATGCATTGGTATCGAGATTTGATCAGCAGCAGCGTTTGAAACGTGCTGTTAAACCTCCCATCCCTATGATCTCGGTCGGCAACATTACCGTCGGTGGCAGTGGTAAAACGCCTTTTGTGGTGTGGTTGGCAGCTGAGCTGAAAAACCGGGGTTTCAACCCTGTGCTGCTGTCACGAGGCGACGGGGCAAACAATCAAACGCCGCATCTGGTTTCCCAATACTCCAAAGCCCATGAGGTGGGTGATGAAGCGCTGCTGCTCTACCGTTTGAGTGGTTGCCCGGTGATTGCTGGGCGCGACCGTGTCGCCGGTGCCCAGCTGGCAGTAGATTATGGGGATATTCTTATTCTCGATGATGGTTTTCAGTATCGGCAGCTTGAACGTGTTTGCGATATTGTGCTGGTGCCAAGCGAAGGGGTGGGCAACGGTGGCCTGCTTCCTGCAGGGCCTTTAAGGGAGCCTCTCTCCGCACTGGATCGGGCCGACCTGATTGTGCGTAGTGGCTCCTCCGGGTTTAAGCCGATATCAGAACAGAAGGAGTGGCTCTGGTCGGCGAAGGCGGGGCTTGTTCGCGACTGGATGAGTCAGGAGGATATTCTGCTGGAGGCCTCTCGGCCGGTTCATCTGGTTACGGGCATTGCCAGGCCATGGCGCGTGTTAAAGGATCTGAAGGCGCTGGGTTATGAGATTGCCGAGCACAGCAGCTTTGCCGATCACCACGCTTATTCAACAGCCGATATTCAGGAGTTTTTACAGAGCCATAAGTCGATTGTGACAACAGCCAAGGATGCGGTGAAGCTTTTGCCGCTCTGGCCGGCAGAGAAACCGCTATGGGTTCTGGAGCAGCAGGTGGAAGCCCAGCAAGGCCTTGCTCAGGCGATCGTTGATTTAATAGAGATGGGTAAATCGTGACTTGGATCAATTGCTTTATACAATCGTCGACCGATGATTGCCCGAACCGTGTGGCAGAGGACTTCCCACCAACAACAGAGGTATAGCACAGTGGCTAAAAAGTTTTACGTAGTATGGCAGGGAAGAGAGACCGGAATTTTTACCGATTGGAACAGCTGCAAAAAGCAGATCGACAAGTTTGCCGGTGCCCGATACAAGTCATTCCCGACACTGCCCGAGGCTGAAGCCGCGTTTCATGGTGGAACTGCCGGATCGACTGGTGGGACGTCGAAAGCCGCACCAGCCAAAAATAGAAGCGCAGCTCAAACGGTTAAAACCTATACGGCTGCAGAGATTGCAGCCATGAAGATCGATACAAAGATATTCACCGATGGAGGCTGTGAGCCCAACCCCGGCAAAGCAGGTTCCGGAATTGCTCTATATCGAGACGGTGTGGTTGCTGAACTCTGGTACGGCCTGTTTAACCCCAAAGGCACGAATAACACGGCTGAGTTAAATGCACTGCACCAAGCGTTGATCATGGCAAAGGGTGAGCTCAAGAAGAATAGGTCTGTTGCTATCTTTTGTGATTCCAAATACTGCATTCAATGCGTGACCCAGTGGGCTGTGAACTGGCAGAAGAAGGGTTGGAAGAAGACCGGTGGTGAAATCAAGAATCTGGAGCTGATCAAAGAGATGTTTGCACTGCACCAGGAATTGAAAGAGAAAGTTCAGATATTACATGTGAATGGCCATGTTGGGGTTGAAGGCAATGAGCTGGCTGACCGGATGTCCATTCTGGCTATTGATTCACGCGATACCGGTTTTAAGCGTTACCGTAAAAAGCTCGATATCAAAGCTATTTTAGCCCTGCGGGAAGGGTAGTAGTTAGAGGTTCCACTTCTTCTTACTTAGATTAAACAGGAACTGTCGTCTTTTGTCTTTCGGCATGCAACGCAGGGCAGCAATGTAAACGGCCTCCTCTTCAGGCAGATCTTCGGAGAGTTTTATTGCCTCTCGCTGCGCATCGGGTGAGAGGGCATTGAACAGGCTTAATGCCTCGACACTCAGGTTTTCAGGATTCAATCATTTACCCCTGTTTCTTTTTTTCGAACACTCCAAACAATTGGGCTGCTGGTCTACTGTGAGATTACGGGTGAGGGCGCTTATGCAGGCAGCTTTACTAGCCACTATATCGAACCGCTGATCTATCCTGCGGGGCTGACACAGCTGATGTTGTTGGGCATGGGAGCCTCTCTGCTGCTTAGCCTTCTGATCTATCTCCTTCTGTTTGTCAATTATCACAGTAATGAAAACACTAAATAAAACAAAGGGATAGGAAAGTAGTCTAAAGTATAGGGTTTCTAGATATGGACGTAAAATGCTTAAGTTCCACACTGTTTTTCCGCTGTTTAATTGGCAGTATATGCGATCTGAAAATTCCAGATGAAAGAGGTAATCAATGATCGAGGTGCTGTTTCTGGCCGTGGCGCTTGCCATGGATGCGTTTGCCGTATCCATCGGGCTGGGCTCCAAAGAGGAGAAAGAGAAACTCGGTCCACTGGCCCTTAAAGCGGGCATCTGGTTCGGCCTTTTTCAAGGGCTGATGCCGTTGATCGGTTACCTTGGTGGCAGAGGGGTGCTGGGATGGGTTGAAGGATATGCACCGTGGATCGCCTTCGGGCTTCTTGCCCTGATTGGTGGCAAGATGATCTACGAATCCTTCTGCGAAGGGGTGGAGGAGGAGATCGCTGTTGTTACGCAGAGGGTGATGCTGATGCTCGCCATTGCAACCAGTATCGATGCCATGGCGGCAGGGTTCTCGTTGACGCTGCTTGAGGTTAATGCGCTGCTGGCCTGTGTGATTATTGCGATTACTACCTTTGCCTTCAGCTGGCTTGGTGTTTATGTCGGTTATCGCAGTGGAACCTGGCTGGAGAGCAGGGCGGAGCTGTTTGGCGGCATAGTACTGATCCTGATCGGTTTTAAGGTGCTGCTCTTTTAACGCTACCATCAATCTGGAAACGAGAACTGGTGATCCGTTTTAAAAGGCTTTTATTTTATTGCTTATTACGATGCATGTCCTTATGCTTCGCGTCGTTAAAAGTGGGCTGCGGCCCGCTTTTTTTGTTTCTTGAAGGTGGGTATAGAGTTGGAAGAAGTGATTCGTTCGTTGCTTGAGCCGATTACCGAAGAGTTGGGTGTAGAAATTATCAAGATAACCCTTGGTAGTGGTCGCAATCAGCTGCTGCGTGTAATGATAGACCAGAAGGGCGGTGTGGACTCCGACATTCTGGCTCGGGTGAGCAGGGGACTTGCATTGCAGCTTGATGCAGAGGATCTGATCCCAAATGCATACCGTCTTGAAGTATCATCTCCGGGGCTGGATTACGCCTTTGAGACGACTGCCGATTTTGAGCGTTACAGCGGTGATTGGGTGAAAGCCTACTTTATCGATGGCAGGACGATTGAGGGCCGGAATCTCGGTCCGATGGAGAGTGGTGATGCGTTTACCCTGCAGGTTGAGGGAAAACGTCCATCAGATACGCAGGAAGAGGTGATCTCGTTAAATGAGCTAACCAAGGTTGTTCGGGCGATTAACTGGAAAGAGGTTTCCCGTTCAAGAAAGTAAAGATTAACAAAGACTGAATTGAGTGAGTGAGTGAGATGCAGGCATGAATGTAGAAATATTGGCAGTTGCGGATGCAGTCGCACGTGAAAAATCAGTAGAGCGCGAACTCGTGCTTGAAGCGATGGAACAGGCGCTCAAGACCGCGGCACGCAGAACCTATCCGGGCAAAGAAGTGGTGGCGGAAATTGATCGTCTGACAGGCGAGATTCGTCTGTTCCATGTTCGTACCGTCGTTGAAGAAGAAGAGTTTGAAGAAGAAGAGAACCACCTGACCCTTGAGCAGGGCAAAGAGCTGGATGCTGAAGCCGAGATCGGCACCGAATTCCGCACGTCATTGCCACCGATTGAGCTGGGCCGTATTGCAGCCCAGACCGCCAAGCAGGTGATTAACCAGAAGATTCGTGAAGCAGAGCGCGATCGCGTGATTGCTGAATACGAGCCACGCGTAGGCGAGCTGATTACCGGTATCGTTAAGCGTGTTGAGCGTGGCAATGTGTATGTTGATCTGGGTCGTGGCGAAGCTGTGATGTATCGCGAAGATCTGCTGCCGCGTGAAACCTTTCGTCAGGGTGACCGCATTCGCGCCTACCTGCGTGAAGTGCGTAACCAGACCAAAGGACCGCTGGTATTCGTTTCCCGTTCTGATGCAGGCATGGTACTGCGTCTGTTCGAGCAGGAAGTACCTGAGATTGAAGATGGCGTAGTTGCGATTCAGGCGATTGCCCGTGATCCGGGTTCACGCAGTAAGATTGCTGTGATCTCCACCGATGCTGCCGTCGATCCTGTTGGTGCCTGTGTTGGTATGCGTGGTGCACGTGTTCAGGCTGTAGTGAATGAGCTGCACGGCGAGAAGATTGATATTATTGAATGGACCGAAGATCCGGCTGTATTCGTTGTGAATGCACTGGCACCGGCTGAAATCGAGCGTGTACTGGTTGATGAAGCGACCAACACCATCGAAGTGGCCGTCGGCGAAGAGAATCTTGCCATTGCGATCGGTCGTCGTGGTCAGAACGTACGTCTGGCATCTGAACTGACCGGCTGGAATATTGAGCTGATGAGTGCAGGCGAAGAGAAAGAGCGTCGTTCTGAAGAGATTGCCAGTGCCAAGGTTGTATTCCAGGAAGGACTCGATGTCGATGAAGACTTCGCAACTGTGCTGGTAGATGAAGGTTTCTTCAGTCTTGAAGATCTGGCCTACTGTGCGATTGAAGACATCTCAGGCATCGGCGGTCTTGATGCTGAGGTGGCTCAGGAGCTGCAGAAGCGTGCGCGTAACGTGCTTCTGGATCAGGCACTGCAGGTTGGTACAGAAGAGGGTGAGGCAACAGTCTCACTGCTGGATCTGCCGGGTATGACGCGTGAGGTTGCCGAACAGTTGGCAGCACGTGATATGGTAAGTGTGGAAGCGCTGGCTGATGCGGCTGGTGATGAAATTGAAGATATTGAAGGGCTGAGCCGTGAAGAGGCTGATGCACTGATTATCGCGGCACGTGAAGCATCAGGCTGGTTTGACGAGTAAGTGACAACCGGCTCTGGCAGTGACAGGCGTTGTATCGCCTGCAGGAAGAGCGCATCCAAGCAGGAGATGCTCAGATTAATCGTCGATGACGAAGGCCAGATTTGGCCGGATCTGTTGCAGAAGTTGCCTGGAAGGGGTGTCTACCTCTGCATGCAGAGCGAGTGCCTGAGTGGAATGAGTGACAGGCGACTGCAACCGCTGAAGGCAAAGTTCAAGGTGGACTTTCCACAGTGGGAACAGGTGAAGGAGCGTTTGGTCTCTATCCTTCACAAGCAGTTACTGCAGATGTTTACGCGTCTGCGTGTGAAAACAGAGATTGGCAGGGATGCAGTGATGCATCGACTGTGGAATAATGCGCCGGTGCTGTTGCTTGTCGCAACAGATGCAGGTGATGCAGTGGTTCGTCAGATTGAGGACGCTGTAGAGAAAAGAGAGCAGGCAGGACATAAATCACGGATTCTAAGCGTTGAGTCCAAGCAGTGGCTTGGAGAGATGCTGGGACGAGATAGTGTCGCAGTTGCAGCATTGGGAACTTCCGGCATGATGGCGACGAACGCTAGGAAGCTGAACCTGTATTGTGGCTGGTACGGACAACTAAAGGTAATAGGGTAAGTAGTAAACATGGCAAAACGTATTCTGGATCTGGCAAAAGAACTCGGCGTTGAAGCGTCCGATATTCAACGAGTTGCCGTGCAGTGCAATATCGTGGTGAGTGGACCAACCAGTTCGCTGGATGCCGATGATCAAGGGAAGATTCGAGCTGCCATCAAAACAGCCGCTAAACCCGAAGTGAAAAAGAGTGGTGGAACGACACTTACCCTGAATCGGCCGATGGTTGCCGGTCAGGCTAGAGGCAGCGCTCAGGTTGAGGGTCGCGGTCGAAAGGTCGAAGTCGCCGTTCGCCGTCGCCATACCCCGGTCTCTAAGATGGGCGTTACCTCAAGGGTAACCCCGGAAGAGGAGCCGGTAGTTGCAACGCCAGTGGCGCCAGCACCAGCAGCAGAAGCTCCGGTAAGCCCGCGGAAACCTCTTGCTCCAGCCCAACGCGCAGCTGCTGCTGTTGAGCAGAAAAAACTTGATGAGGCGAAGAAGATTCAGGAGAAGGCGGCTGCAGCACAGGCAGCTGCAAAAGCGAAAGAGTCTGCTGCTGCAACACCTGCCGCAGCTCGTCCAACTACGCCTGTGGCTCCACGTCCAACAACTACAACAGCCCCACGCCCAACCACAACTGTGGTTAAGAAAACCGGTCCAACACCAGCTCAGCGTGCTGCGGCAGCAACAGCGGCCATTAAACAGGCTGCTCCGACTGTAAATCGCCCGGCAGCTCGTCCAACTGGTGCACCACGCCCAGCAGCTCGTCCAGGTGAGCGTCCACAGAATCGTCCAGGTGAGCGTTCGCAGAATCGTCAAGGCGGCCTTCCACAGAATCGTCCAGGTGCACGCCCACAGAATCGCCCAGGTGCACGTCCAACTGAGTCGACACATAAAGGCCCACGTACGACCATTCGCCGAGGCTTAACCCCGGCCCAGATTGCAGCATCAAAAGCACCGAGTTCATCGGTCAAACAGATTGAGAAGAAGATTTCAGAGGATCGGGCAAGCCAGCGAAGAGCGGCACAGCCACAGCGTCAGGCACGTCCAGGTGGTTCTGGTGCGCCACAGCAGGGTGGCATGCGTCGTTCACCATCGGTTGCAGTTTCACCTGATGCAACAGCTCCGGCAGCACCAACAGGTGTTCAGCGCCGCCGTGGTGGTCCGGGTGGTGCAAGGCCACAGCGCAGGCTCTCACCTGCTGAGAAAGCGGCTCGTCGCTCCTATTCCGCAAAACGTAATGAGGTGCTGACCCCTGAGCAGCAGGATCGTCAGGCGCGTCTGGCTCGTGGTTCAAGGAAACGTGATTTCAGCGTTAACAAGGACGACGAAGCCTTTGTTGTACGTACTGTTGAGGTTACTGATCCGATCATGGTAACTGAACTTGCCAGCCGTATGGCATTCAAAAGCTCTCAGGTAGTTCAGAAACTGTTTGAGATGGGTATGACAACCACGGTTAATGAAGCGATTGATGCTGAAACCGCCGTGCTGATTGTTGAAGAGTTCGGCCATAAGGCGAAGATTATCAATGCAGCAGCGGTTGAAGATGTACTTGTAGAGGATACCTCAGAAGATAACGAAGAAGACCTGCAGCCACGCCCACCTGTGGTCGTAGTCATGGGTCACGTGGATCATGGTAAAACCTCGATACTTGATGCACTGCGCAAAGCGCATGTGGCAGATGGTGAAGCAGGTGGTATCACCCAGCATATCGGTGCCTATATGGTGAAACTGGAAAGCGGTGAACGCGTTGTGTTCGTTGATACCCCAGGCCATGAAGCATTTACCGGCCTGCGTGCCCGCGGTGCAAGCATGACTGACGTGGCTGTACTGGTAGTTGCCGCAGATGATGGTGTGATGCCGCAGACCGTTGAAGCACTGAACCATGCACGTGCAGCTGGCGTTCCAATCATTGTAGCAGTGAACAAGATGGATAAAGAGGGGGCTGATCCTGAGAAGGTGATGCGTCAATTGGCTGAGCATGAAGTGCTCTCTGAGGAGTGGGGCGGCGATACGATGTTCGTACCTGTCTCCGCACATACCGGCCAGGGACTGGATGAGCTGCTTGAGATGCTGGCACTGCAGACTGAAATTCTGGAGCTTAAGGCTAATCCGGAGCGTCGTGGTAAGGGCATCGTCGTTGAATCACGCCTTGATCGTGGTCGCGGACCTGTAGCAACCGTTCTGGTTCAAAATGGTACCTTTAATCAGGGTGACACGGTGGTTGTAGGTTCTGCAACGGGTCGTTTGCGTGCGATTGTCGATGAGAATTCGGTTCAGCATCGTACCGCAGGCCCATCCATTCCGTTCGAACTGCTGGGTCTGGACATGGTTCCGGAAGCGGGTCAGGAGATCTTTGCCGTAGAGAATGAGAAACAGGCACGTGATATTGTCCGTTACCGTAAAGACAGAGAGCGTGAGATGGGCGCAGAGGCCAAGAAGCGGGCGACCCTTGACGAGCTGTTTGCCGATCTGCAGAGCGGCATCAAGGAAGTGCCTGTACTGATCAAGGGTGATGTGACCGGTTCGGTTGAAGCGATGGCTGAATCTCTGGCCAAGGCCGGCACTGATGAAGTGAAGGTGAAGGTTGTACACAAGGGGATCGGTGGTATCACCGAATCAGACGTGATGCTCGCATCTGCCGCCAATGCAATCATTATCGGCTTTAATGTCCGACCTGAAGCAAAAGCCAAGAAAGTGGCTGAAGCTGAAGGCGTAGATATCCGTTTCTACAAGATTATTTATGAAGCAATTGATGAGATCAAGGCTGCAATGGCCGGTGTTCTTTCACCGAATAAGGTGGAGAAAGTGACTGGTGAGGCTGAGGTTCGTGATGTGTTCCAGTCACCGAAGATCGGTGCTGTTGCCGGTTGCTACATGACCGATGGCAGTGTTACCCGCGACGCCCGTGTACGTGTACTGCGTGATGGTGTGATGATTTACGATGGTGTTCTGGCCTCATTGCGTCGCTTCAAAGACGATGTGAAGGAAGTGAAGAGCGGCTACGAGTGTGGTATGAGCATTGAGAAGTTCAATGATGTGAAGGTCGGAGACCGTTTCGAGTTTTATGTCATTGAGGAAGTTGCGGCTACACTCTGAAGCTAATGAGACGTCAAACTCCTGCTCAGCAGCGTTTTCTTACTGATATCCACCGCCTGCTTTCCACACTGCTGCTCCGTGATGTCGCTGATCCGCGTCTTTTCAATATTTCCATTACGCGTGTCGAATCACCGGGCAGCCAGATGGTGGACGTCTGGGTGTACCGGGCCAATGAAGAGGACCAGAAGGGGTGCATTCAGTCACTTGAGCGCATAACCCCATTTCTCGAACATGCACTAAGGCGCGCACTGCCAAAACGGCGGCTGCCTAAGCTGAGGTTCAAGTGGGACAAAGCATTTGAGAAGAGTGGTGATGTACTCATGCTGCTGAAAAAGCTGGAGGAGTCGTAATGACTGCAAATCTCCAGTCGTTATTTCCTGATATCGACTGGCAGCCGATCATTGGTGAGATCGAGAAGGCTGAATCAATTACCCTGACAACCCACTGTAATCCTGATGGCGATGGCATCGGCTCTGAACTTGCGCTTTTCGATGCACTTACCAACATGGGAAAAAAGGTGCGTCTGTTCAATCGTGACGGTATTCCACGCATCTACACCTTTCTCGAGCATGCATGGAATGTTGAGCGGGGTGATCCGCACTGCGAAAGCCATCATGCCGATCTGATTATCAGCCTGGACAGTGGTTCTCGACCGCGCTTGGGACTCTCTGATGCCTTTTTTGAAGGAAGTGTACTGATCAATATTGATCATCACGCCAGCAACAAACAATTTGGTGACTACAATATTGTCGATAGCCGTTACTGCGCCACAGGTGCGATGGTTTTCGATCTGATGATTGCCATGAACACTCCGCTTACGGTGGCCAGTGCCAGTGCGATCTTTACCGCTGTGCTGACTGATACCGCAAGTTTCCGTCTCAACAGTACTACCGCTTCCGTTTATCGTATGGTTGCAGATTTGGTTGATGCCGGCGCCAAACCGTGGCCGATCAGCATGGGTGTTTACGAGAGCCGGCCGCTGGCCGGGCTGCATATCCTTTCCGCCTGTCTGGAAACACTGGAGATCTGCGATGAGGGGCGTTCTGCCTGGATGCATATCAACAGGGATATGTACGAGGCGACCGGTGCTGATGTCGAAGACTCCGAAGGGTTGATCGATTACGGACGTTCTATTCACGGTGTTGAAATCGCTGTGCTTATTCGCAGTGATGAGAACAATGAGAGTTGCTGGAAGGTGAATTTCAGGGCTAAAACCGTTGCCGATGTTGGCGCGCTTGCCAGTTCTCTCGGAGGTGGCGGCCATCGCCATGCTGCAGGCTGTATGATGCGTGGCAGCTTCGAAGAGGTTCGCGAAGCGGTTCAAAAAGCTGTCAGTTTAGCGCTCGCTTAGGATATAACCATTTCCATTTCACCTGTTTCAGGCGTCATTTTTCTCGATAAACCACTGGGCTGGACTTCACGTAAGGCAGTGAATGAGATGGTGCGAATTTTTTCCGAGCCAGGAAAAAAACGCATTAAGGCAGGCCATGGCGGCACACTTGATCCGCTGGCTACCGGAATGTTGCCGATTCTGCTCGGTGAGGCGACCCGTTATGCGGAGCTGGGCCTGAACGCCGAGAAGGCATACAGGGTAACCTTCGACCTTAGTTACCAGACCGATACGCTGGACAGGGAAGGGGAAGTAACAGCCCGCTTTGATGGCGAAATTACAACTGAAACCCTGCAGGATCTCCTGCCCGCATTCATTGGTGAGCTGGATCAGGTGCCACCGATCTATTCTGCGATCCGCATTGACGGTAAACGTGCCCATGACATGGCCCGCAAGGGTGAAGTCGTAGAGATGAAATCGCGCAAAATCACTATCAAGAGTCTTATACTGGTCTCATTTGAGTTTCCGCTGGTGACACTGGAGGTGAGTTGTACCAAGGGTACTTACATTCGCTCACTGGCCCGGGATATTGGTGAGAGCCTTGGGCTGGGCGGCTGTGTGACTGAACTCAGGCGCCTCTCCACCGGCGGCTGGCCGCAGCAGATGATGGTGACACTTGAGCAGTTGCATGAGCAAAAAGAGTCATCGCTATTGCCTTTGAGTCTCTGGTTGCGCAATCTTTCTCGTCTTGAGATTACGATAGATGAGGCGAAACGCTTCCTGCATGGGCAGCGTCTACAGCTTAAATCTACATCCGATGACGAGAATGAGCGGGATGTGGCTGTTTTTGAGGGCCAAACGTTGCTGGGTACAGGTGCAGTGAAAGCAGGTCTTCAACATATGGTACTGCATCCGGTCCGGATTCTGCCTTCGGCACAGGAGAAGTATCGATGAGTGTGCCCCCGAATCGAATGAAAAAGCGAATTTTATATATCATAATGGGGCTGGCCTTTGCAGGTCTAATATTTATCAATCAGCTTGATGTGGCCCAGAGCCAGAACATAGAGGAGAGTAGAGTGGGAATTTTTACAACAGCACCAAAAGCGGGTGATAAGGATATTCCGGAAGGCAATCATATCAAAATCGAGACAGAGAAGGGTGATATCCTGATCGAGCTCTACCCGGATACAGCACCGAACACTGTAGCCAATTTCAAGGCACTGGCGGGCAAGAACTACTACGATGGCCTGACATTTCACCGTGTGATTGCAGGTTTTATGGCACAGGGCGGCGATCCTGATGGCACTGGCATGGGTGGCCCCGGCTACTCGGTCAAAGCAGAGTTTAATGAGCGCAAACATGTGCGCGGTACCCTCGCAATGGCGCGTTCAGCTAATCCGGACTCAGCAGGCAGCCAGTTCTATATCTGTTTTGGTGATACACCGCATCTGGATGGCCAGTACACCATCTTTGGCCAGGTAATCGAAGGCATGCAGGCCGTTGATGATATCCGTCAGGGTGATGTGATGACTAAGGTTTCCGTTCTCCCGTAAGCAGCAGGATCATCGACTAAATAACAGATGGGCGGGTGAAAACCTGCCCGTTTTTTATTTGGCTGCCGAATTGTTAAAAAGATCTATCG
>Ga0316187_10002220_pt1 | contig 16920 bp, 14 predicted proteins | sample CroRivburrow1_MG_FD_204927 | JGI IMG/M metagenome (GOLD analysis project Ga0316187, IMG submission 204927) | Coastal sediment microbial communities from Maine, United States - Cross River worm burrow 1 | ecosystem: Environmental > Aquatic > Marine > Coastal > Sediment | place: USA: Maine... | reverse complement strand
CTTATTAACATTATTTATAGCATTGGTCTGGGCTGTAATTACATGGAAATCTGCTTCTAGCCTAACACCTGACATGCCTACCGGGTCTTTAATCCCGTCTTCAAAATCAACATAATAATCCTGCGGCATCACATGAATAATTTCACTTCCCGGAGGTGTAACAGTACGGTACATATCATTTGTTAGCCTGTTTATATCTTCGATGGTAATTTCATCGTCCGAAGAGTTTCTGGTAATCCCGCCATGATGTATGGCACTTTTAATATGTTGACCTGCGATGCCAACATTTACCACTCTGATATTAATTCCAGACTGGTCCTCGGCTTCTTTTACCGCTGTTTCGATGCCATGAATGGTTTTGTCTATATTGGTTACAATTCCTCTCACCACACCGTCAGACACGGCTTTTCCCATCCCCAGCACCTCCAATTTGCCAAACTCATTCTTACGGCCTACAATAGCACAAATCTTGGTAGTTCCAATATCGAGACCTACAATAATTTTATCTTTTTCCATGTTATTATTATTATTTATTCGCATATTATTTGATTCTCAAATTTTAAATTTACCCGGGCATAATGATTCCAGCCTTTGTATGGCAAGATCTTCTTATAGAAATAATGCAGCTTGATAAATTTCTTTTCTATATTTTCAGCTTTGCCGAATTCTATATACTGCTTTGTTACCTGTGGATATATAATTACATTACCCTGCCTGTCAACATCCAACTGGGCGATCTGGGCTTTCCAGAATTCGTCTTTTTGAATGAAATGAAGTAGTCTAAAGATGGGGGAGAAGGTTGAATCCTTTGTTATATTTCCGGAAGAGAGGTTATTAAAGAAGTCCCCACTTAATAGGACAACCCTGGGGGTGTATTTTTCTGAAGTGACTATTACCTTCCCCGATGAACATATATACCTGTCATCCCCTTTTTTTCTTAAAATCCTGGCTATTGGATTGCTTAGTGATACTTCGATTGTAATATTTCCTTTCAAATCTTTGAAAGCCTGGGTCTCGGCCACATATTGATTTGCTTTGACCCTGTTTTCAATCGTTTTAAGCTCAACTCCATCATAGTCATTACCAACTATAAGATCATTTTCTCCCTGAGTGATCAATTGATAAACTTCCTCATTGTTTAAAAAGAAATTGCTGCCAGCATCATGAATCAGAATATCAATATCATGAATTGTTTTGTCATTGTGCTTTTTCTCAACAAATGCAATTGCTGAGAAAGCCAATGCAAACATTACAATTAGCTTTATTTCTTTTCTGATATTAATTTTTAGAAATCTCATATTTTGTTTCTAACATTATCTTAATCGGATTAATCAATTTATCAATATCTCCAGCGCCTATGGTTACCAGCACATCCAGATCATTAGAACTTAATAATTCAATCAGTTCGATATTCGTTGTTTGCTTCCTGTTTTCTATCGTCATTTTCTCCAATATTATTTTTGGAGAAATACCAGGGATTGGTTTTTCTCTGGCAGGATAAATATCCAAAAGGATGACTTCATCGGCTATGTCCAGACAATGAGCAAATTCTTCGGCAAAATCACGTGTTCTTGTAAACAAATGCGGTTGAAAAACAGCTGTTATTTTTCGGTTCTCAAATATTGCTCTAAGCGAAGAAAGCAAGGCTTTTATTTCTTCCGGATGATGAGCATAATCATCAATAAATACAAGATCATCCGTATATAGAATATATTCGAATCTTCTTTTTATACCTCTAAAACTGGAAAGGGCGGATTTTATTAAAGGACCTTCAATGCCAAGTTGCAATCCAACAGTAATTGCAGCAATGGAATTTTCAATATTGTAAAAACCTGGAATGGACAAGGGGATATTCTCTATATCAGTATCCGGGCTTTTATAGCAGAACCTCATCTCTTCTTTTTCAATTCGAATATTTTCAGACCTAACCGGATTATGGTCCAGGTTATACTCAATGATTCTAATATCTGTTCTACCTTCCGGGAAAATGGATTCGAGTAATCCTTTTTTAATTATGAGTAAACCATTGGGCTTAATCTTTAAAATAAACTCAGTATAGCCAGCCTCCATATCCTCTTTACTACCGTAAATATCCAGATGGTCTGAATCAACAGCCGTTATTACTGCTATATCTGGATTCAGAGTGAGGAAGGACCTGTCGTATTCATCCGCTTCAACAATTACGATTAAGCTTTCTTCTTCCTTTTTATTGAATATCAAATTGGAGCTGTAGTTTTGAGTAATTCCTCCTAAGAAGGCTATTGAATTCAGATCAGCTTCCTTTGCTATATGTGCAATTATAGAACAGGTCGTCGTCTTGCCATGTGTGCCAGCTACAGCCACCGTAAAGTTTTGACCTGTGATCAATCCAAGAATTTCTGATCGTTTATGGATTGAATAATTTTCATTCCTTAAATAGTTGAGGATATGATTATCGGCAGGAATTGCAGGAGTAAAGATTACAAGTGTATCTTCTACTTCCTTTCTCACTTTTTCAGGTATGGATTCTGCTGAATCATCGTAGAAAACATGAATGCCTTCTTCTATAAGTTTTCGTGTCAGGGTTGTTTCGGTACGATCATAGCCAGATACATATTTGCCCTGAAGTTTAAACCAGCGGGCAAGGGCACTCATGCCGATACCGCCAATACCTATGAAGAAAACGATATGTTTGTTTTCAATATTCAACCGACCAATTTTATTATTTCATTAACTATTTTTTCTGAAGCATTCAATAATGCCATTTTTTTAATATTCACTTGTAGGTGCTCCTGCCGATTATTATCCTTCACTAGTTCAATAGCAGTATCAATCATTTTTTCAGGTGCTTCCTGATCTTTAATCAATATAGCAGCATCCCGATCAACTAATGCCATAGCATTTTTTGTCTGATGATCTTCGGCAACATTAGGTGAAGGAACAAGAATTACAGGTTTTCCAACTATCGTCAATTCCGAAATTGATAAGGCACCAGCTCTTGATACGATTACATCTGCAGCGGCATATGCAAGATCAATTTCCTTGAGGAAATCAAAAGTTCTAATGGAACTCAGGTTTTCATTTTCCAATTTCTGGCTGTAATCGTCGTAATAGATTTTTCCGATTTGCCAGATAAGCTGAACATCCTCTTCATTAATTCTATTTATTTTTTTTAATACGCTCTGGTTAATTGTTCTGGCTCCCAGGCTTCCTCCCATTACGAATATTGTTTTTTTATTGCCAGATAGATTAAAGAAGGCATAAGCCTTGTCTTTTCGATTATCAACATTTAAAATATCATTACGGACAGGATTCCCCGTTTCAACAATTTTCCCCTTGGGGAAGTACCTGTCCATATGATCATAAGCAACACATATCCTATCTACTTTAGAAGATAGAAGCTTATTAGTAATTCCCGCATAGGAATTCTGCTCCTGGATAAGCGTAGGGATTCGTTTTAAACTGGCTGTCCATAACAAAGGACCTGAGGCGAAACCGCCAACTCCAACAGCAACATCCGGACGAAACTTATTAATGATCCAATAAGATTGCACAAGGCTTACCAACAATTTTAAAGGAAATAAAAGGTTTTTAATTGATAACTTTCTTTGAATCCCGCTTATCCAAATACCTTTTATGGGATACCCCGAATCAGGAACTTTCTGCATTTCCATTTTACCTAATGCGCCAACAAATAAAATCACTGTGTCAGGATTTTTTTCTTTGATTTTGTTGGCGATGGCTATTGCAGGATAAATATGTCCCCCGGTGCCTCCACCGCTGATAATCACCCGATATGTTGTGTTATTTTTATTCAAAGCTTTTCACACTGCTTTTGAAATATTTCTTAATTCATTTGAACTTCCATCATATTCATCAATTTCTCCCCTGCTAACACTCAGGATTATTCCGAGAGCTAGCCCGGTAAATAATAAAGAGGTGCCACCCATACTTACTAATGGCAGAGGTAATCCCGTAATAGGACCCAATCCTACTGCTACTCCCATATTGATCATCGCTTGAAGTACAAGCGCAAAACTTAATCCAGCGGACAATAATCCCCCATAAGCTCTGTCGCTTTTTGATGCGGTTATAATACCACGCCATAAAAGGGCGAGGTAAAGCAAAACGACGATCATGCCTCCTGCTAATCCATATTCTTCTATGATAATCGCGAAAATAAAATCCGAATAAGGGTGTGGCAGGAAATTGCGTTGATCACTGTTCCCGGGACCCTTGCCAGTCAATCCTCCTGTTGCTATGGCTATATAAGATTGCTTAGCCTGGAAAGGGATCTCTGTTGGATCTGCAAAGTCTTTTAGTCGGCTTACTACCGTTTCTCCACGCTGTCCGATTGAAAAAGCCAATGCACCTGCCAGGATACCTACCAAGACTAAGAGAGCAAGGTATTTAACGGGTACCCTTCCAATAAACAGAATAAGGAGGCAGGTTATAAGCAAGAGTGTGGCTGATGAAAAATCAGTGAGTGCAATCAATCCGCATATAACACCGCACCATAGCAGCATAGGGATTAATGTGTCTTTCAAGTCATCTATGTGCTGCTGTCTTTTTGAAAGCATAGCAGCCAGATTTGTAATTAAAGCCAGTTTCGCAAGATCAGAAGGTTGAAATACCTGGTTGATAATAGGAATAGTAAGCCATCTTGAGGCTTCATTGATGGTGGTCCCAAACTTCCAGGTAATTATTAGTAATGGAACTGAAATCAATAGAAATAACCTTGAAATACGGGAATAATATCTATAGTCAATCTTATGAGCGACCCACATGGCCATAAAGCTTAATAAGACAAGGAAAGAATGTTTCAACAGATAGTATTCTGTATTTCCTTCCATTCTTCTATATGCCAGGGTTCCTGTAGCGCTGTATACTACAAAAATGCTGAGTACCGAAAGCAGAATTACGATAAACCATATAATCGGGTCTCCTTTTAAATGCTTTTGGATCCAGGTGTTATACATTTTTTTATATTAAACTTTTACTTTTCTATTAATTAGTTGTTCTACTGCCTTCCTGAACTTATCTCCCCTGTCAGCGTAATTTTTGAACAGATCAAAACTTGCACATGCAGGTGAAAGTAGAATTACATCTCCAGGACTTGCGAGATTGAAAGCTGTTATAACAGCCTTTCGCACATCATTTGTCTCTGATATATCATTTACATAATCTTTGAAGGTTTCAATAATTTTATGATTGTCAGCTCCCAGGCATACAATACCTTTCACCTTTTCCTGAACTTGTGACAATAATATTTCGTAGTCATTCCCTTTATCTACTCCACCGGCAATCCAGATTATTGGTTTTGTATAACTGTCAAGAGCTTTGATAGTTGCATCAAGATTGGTGGCTTTTGAATCATTTATAAAAAATATTTCATCGATTTCTCCTACCTTTTCAAGCCTATGTGGAACATTTTTGAATGATTTTAGCCCTGCTTTTATTTTCCGGTCTGATAAGCCTAGTATTTTGGCAATCATCACACTAGCCATTGAATTAACCATGTTATGGCGACCGGTCAGACTCATGCTTTGCATACTCACTTTGAATTCCGGTGTCGAAGAGGATGCCAGGTTGAATTTCAAATACTTCCCATTCATCATGGCATTGGTTTCTGGAACTTCATGAAGTGCAATTCCGAGTTTTAGAGGTCGTATAGTATTGTGTTCCAGATAATTATGAATAACATCATCTTCCTTAAAATAAATGAAAATATCATTTTCAGTCATATTGTTAAGGATTCGGAACTTCGAATTAATATATGCATTAAAATCCTCGTTGTACCTGTCCAGATGATCGGGAGTGATATTTAATAATACCCCAATATCAGCCTTGAAATTTTGTATATAATCAAGCTGAAAACTGCTTACTTCAAGAACAAAATAATCATATTTGTCTTCAATCACTTCTTTTGAAAAACCAAAACCTATATTACCTGCAAGGCACACATTCAAACCTGCTTGATTTAAAAGATAATAGGTAAGAAGGGAAGTAGTAGTCTTCCCGTTAGTACCTGTAATGGCTATTATTTTAGCCTTGGTGAATCGGAAAGCAAATTCAATTTCTGATATTACAGGAATTTTCTTCGATTTGATTTTTTCAAGTATTGGAATATTATCAGGGATACCCGGGCTTTTTATGACTTCATCAGCTGTTAAAAGAAGTTTTTCGGTATGCATACCTTCTTCATGAGAAATTGAATTTTCAAAAAGAATATTTTTATACTTGGGATCTATTTTATTTGAATCCGATACAAAAGGATCCATTCCTTTGGCTTTTGCCAATAGGGCAGCTCCAACACCGCTTTCTCCTGCTCCCAATATGACTATTCTTTTTTTATCCATATTATCTGAGCTTAAGAGTTGCAAGTGTTAGAATAGCTAATAATATGCCCACAATCCAAAATCGGGTAACGATTTTCGACTCATTTAAATTCATCATCTGGTAATGATGATGTAAAGGAGACATTTTGAAAATTCGTCTTCCTTCTCCGAATTTTTTCTTGGTATACTTAAACCATGAAACCTGGGCTATAACTGAAACATTCTCAATCAGAAAAATGCCGCATAACAATGGTATCAGTAATTCTTTTCTAATAGTTAAAGCCAGAACGGCAATGATTCCTCCGAGTGCCAGGCTACCGGTGTCTCCCATAAATACCTGGGCGGGGTACGCATTATACCATAAAAATCCTATACAGGCTCCCACCAATGCGGTACAGAATATTACCAACTCACCAGAATTGGGGATATACATGATATTCAGGTAATCTGAAATAATCACATTACCAGATATATATGCCAGTATGGCAAGTGTAAGGGCAATAATTCCAGTAGTACCTGCAGCAAGGCCATCAATGCCATCAGTTATATTAGCCCCATTAGATACTGCTGTGATAATAATAATAACAATTATCACATATAATACACCGGTAAGTTCATCGGGAAGAAATGAAAGATTGTAATCAAATTCATTGTTTTTGAAGAAAGGAATTGTTGTGAGTGTTGAATGGGTATCTTCATATTCGGATACGACAACTTCAACGCCGTCTTTTTCAATTACCTTCTCACTAAATTCACGCACAAGTACATCTTCATGAAAGTAAAGTGTTAATCCTACAATCAGGCCAAGGCCTATCTGGCCTACGATTTTGAATTTAGCTCGTAGCCCTTCCTTGTTATTTCTGAATACTTTTATATAATCGTCAAGAAATCCAATTATACCCAGCCATACGGTTGATATGAGTAATAAAATAATATATATATTATCAAGCTTAGCAAAAAGGACGGTAGGAAGTAATATGGCTAGAATAATCATTAAACCTCCCATAGTAGGTGTTCCTTTTTTCGCCATTTGCCCATCCAGACCCAGGTCTCTTATAGCTTCACCAACCTGTTTTTTTCTAAGTATCTGAATGATCTTTTTACCGAAGAAAATAGTAATAAGCAAAGAAAGAACTGTCGCCATACCGGCTCTGAAAGTGATGTATTTAAACACTCCAGCACCTATCAGGTTAAATTCATTGTCAAGAAAATCGAATAAGTAATATAACATTCCTTATTTAGCCATTATTTTCAACATTTCTTTCAATATAGTTCGGTCATCGAAATCATATTTAACACCTTTGATTTCCTGGTATGTTTCATGACCCTTTCCTGCAACCAGTATCATATCCTGACTTTCTGCCAGGCTACAAGCAGTCTTTATCGCTTCTTTTCTATCAATTTGAGTAATTGTTTTCTTAAAATATTGAGGCGCTACTCCTTCCTGCATTTCCCGAATAATTTCCGTAGGATCTTCGTTTCTTGGATTATCAGAGGTAAGGATAACTTTATCACTTAATTGACAGGCAATTTTTGCCATCATTGGTCTTTTTTCCTTATCTCTATCACCTCCGCACCCTATTACGGTTATTACTTTTTCATTACCCGTTCTTAAACCATTTATCGTGTCTAATACATTTTCTAATGCATTGGGAGTATGTGCATAATCAACGATAGCAAATATTCCTGATTCAGGGTATACGAGTTCAAACCTTCCCGATACTTTTTCTATAGAGGAAAGAGTTCTCAGAATTTCCATTTGCTCTTCTCCAAGGAGGCTGGCAACAGCATATGCTGCAAGAATATTATAGGCGTTAAATTCACCAACTAAGGGGTACCAGCCGTATATGCCATCAATATCTATTTCAAGCCCTTCAATAGCATCCGTAAGAATCCTTGCCTTATAATCTGCAGGAGCTTTCAGGGCATATGTACTTACTTTTGCAGAAGTGTTTTGAACAAGTACCTTTCCTCGCTTATCATCGATATTTATGAGGGCAAAAGCGCCACTTTTTAAATGATCGAAGAGTTGTTTTTTAGCATTGATATAGGCTTTAAAGGATCCATGATAATCAAGGTGATCATGTGTAAGATTGGTAAAAACAGCAATATCAATATCTAAGCCTGTGATTCGTTTCTGTTCAATCGCGTGTGAACTAGCCTCTATGAAACAATGTGTACAACCCTCGTCCACCATTTGAGAAAACATCCTGTTTAATTGCAGGGCATCTGGGGTAGTGTGAGTTGAAGTAATTTTTTTATCGTTAATCTTGTTTTCTACCGTTGACATCAGACCTGCATTATAAGCCAGTTTCCTGAAAAGCTGATGTAGTAATGATACAGTAGTAGTTTTACCATTAGTGCCGGTAACAGCAACTAATTTGAGTTTACTTGAAGGATTATCGTAATAGTTGGAAGCTATCCTTCCCAAAGCATCCGCACTGTTCTCGACCTGTATAAAAGTGATGTTTTCCGGAATTGCATCCGGAAGGTCTTCACATAGGATACATATGGCTCCCTTCTCAATTGATGTCTGTATATAATTATGGCCATCGGTCTGAGTTCCCTTCATTGCAACGAACAAATCGCCAGGTTCAACCAGCCTCGAATCAAATTGGATTCCGCCAACCTGAACATTCATATCACCAGCTGTTGCTATTAAAGAAACTTTGTATAATATGTCTTTTAATAAACTCATTAACCCAGCTCTAATTCTATTTTATTTCCCTTTACTGCTTTTCGGCCTGGTGGCTCAGATTGTTGAATAACACGACCAATCCCCGAATACTGAACCCTAAATCCTTCATTTTCCAACAGATAAATAGCATCGCGCAAAGTCATGCCTACCACATTGGGTACAAGGCCCTTATTTAGATCATTTGATATCCAGTTAACATAATTATTTTCTGGTTTTGTTCTTACCCATTCACTTCCCGACCTTAAATGATTGGAAACTCCCAGTACATTGCATATCATCTGAAGTTCATCTAACTTGCCTGATCTGATGACTGGAAAGATGGATTCGTCAACATAGAATTCTTCCTTCATAGGATCATGCATTTCCAGGTTGTTCGCATAAATCTTATCTGCAATTTCTTTGAAAACCGGTGCCGCCACATCACTGCCATATTGCCTGAAACCTTTTGGATTATCAATAACTACTATGCAGGAATACTTAGGATTGTTTGATGGGAAATAGCCCGCGAATGAAGTATAGTATTTTTTAGTATAGCGACCATTAATTAGTTTCTGGGAGGTTCCCGTCTTACCTGAAATTGGATAATGGCTATGTCTTATATTGGAAGCAGTTCCTTCTTCCACTACCGATCTTAGCAATATTTTTACTTGTTCCAGTGTTTTATCAGAGCAGATCTTTTTATTCAATACAACTGAGGTAAAAGATTTTTGCTCAACTCCTGCCTTTAGTACTGATTTCACAATAATGGGTTGAATCATTTTACCGTTATTAGCAATAGCATTATAGAATGTAAGTGTTTGTAAAGGAGTCATAGTAAGCTCATGCCCAATTGATATCCATGGGAGACTTACTCCGCTCCAGGTTTTATCTGTAGTATCTTTTAAATAGGGGTGGCCTTCACCAACCATTTGAAAACCAAGCGGTTCACCCAGGCCAATGTCTTTCAGTATATTAATATAACTCTGTGGTCTATCGCCAAAATGCTCGTACACTAATTTGGAGATGGCAATATTGCTTGATTTCGCAAAGGCTTCTTTCACTGTAATTGTTCCAAATCCACCAGGTTTGTGATCCGGCATCGTTCTATCGTAGAATTTATATTGTCCCTCACCGGTTTCAACACTATCGTCAAGAGAGATATTGGTATCTTCCAATAAAGCTATCATGGATGCAAGCTTAAATGTGGAGCCCGGCTCAGTAAGCCCCTGACTTCCAACAGCATAATTATACCTTTCAGCATATTTCCCGGTGCTTGTCCTGCTCAGATTCGAAATTGCCTTTATCTCTCCGGTTTTAACTTCCATGACGACCACGCAACCATAGTCAGCTTCATGGTCCGATAGTGCATTTAATAAGGCGCTTTGCGATACATCCTGAAGATTGACATCTAGTGTGGTTAATATATCTAGTCCGTTCTCCGGACGTATTTCAGTTCCATCGTACACCTGACGCCATCTGCCTCCTGCGACCTTTCGGAACAATGCCTCACCATTCATGCCCGCAAGGTATTTGTTGAAACTGTACTCCAAACCTGCACCTTCATTGCTCTGATTTACATATCCAATGGTTCGATACCCAAGATATGAGAAGGGGTAAAATCTCTTATCTACCTTTTCGAAGATAATACCGCCATTCATTCTGCCGTAACGGAATAAAGGCCATTCAGCCATCATCTTCTTTTCCTGATAGGTGATTTCTTCCTTATTTAGTATCAGGTATTCCCGGCCTTTTAGCCTTGCAGCCTCGATCATACGTTTATAATCAACAGGCCTCTTGTCATTGAAAAACCGACTTAAATGATAGGTTAAAGAATCAATTTCTCTTTTAAAATCTCTTTCTGAAGATACGCTTGGATCAAATGCGACTTTATAGAATGGAAGTGAAGTAAGTAGTAAGCTACCGTTATCAGAATAAATATTACCACGTGTAGCATTGATAGTTCGATACTGTAATCCAATTTCATCAGCTAGATTCTGCCATCTCTCGCCTTCAATAAATTGTAGATGACTTATGCGGTAAATGATGGCAACACCAAATATAAAGAAAGCCAGGAAAGCTACCCTTACTCTTAATAATATGGATTTCCTAATATTCACTCTCGTTTATTATTATTTTTATTGGTGGCGTTTCATTTTCTACTAATCCTATTGATTTAACTTTTTTTGCTACTTCAGACTGCTTGCTGGAATACATATAATCAGCTTTAAGAGAAGTGTAATCTGCACGTAATTCTTCTACCTCATTTTCCAGTTTCTCAATTTTCCTGGTTGTCTTTTCAGCGTAATGGTTATTTCCTATATAAAATATTATGATGAAGGTTACGAATAAGATCTGAGGGATGTATTTCAATGGGATGCCATCCTCCAGTAAATTGTCAAGCTTAAGTGTATTTTGAACCCAGCTAAAAAGGGACTCTTTTTTTGAAAAGCTTTTGTTTTTTACTTTATATGAATTACCACCCATAATCAGATTTTTTCTGCGATTCTTAACCTTGCACTTCTTGCTCTGGGATTTCTCCTTATCTCAGCTTCGGTTGCCTTTATTGGTTTTCTGTTCAGAGGATTTAAAGGCCTCTTTGAATTTCCATAAAAGTCCTTTACTTCATTACCTCCCAAATCACCGGTATTTATAAAATTTTTCACCAGACGGTCCTCCAGAGAATGGTAAGACATAATCACCAACCTGCCACCTGACTTTAATAAATCTGCCGATTGCACCAACATCTCCTTCAAGGCGCCCATCTCGTCATTTACCTCAATTCTTAATGCCTGAAAGACCTGGGCAAAGTATTTGTTTTGTTTGTTGGCCGGTACGAATTTTTTAAGAATACCTGTTAATTCACCTGTCGTTTTTACAGGTGTCTTTATCCGTTCCCGTATGATATTTTCAGCCAATGTCCTGGCGTTTCTTACTTCTCCATATGTTCCCAGCAACCTCTGTAATTGATCTCTGGAATACGTGTTAATAATCTTTTCTGCTGTCAATTCCTGGCCCTGATCCATTCTCATATCCAACCGCGCATCAAACCGAGTCGAAAATCCCCTTTCAGGTTTATCAATCTGGTGTGATGAAATACCTAAATCAGCAAGCAAACCATCGATTTTTTCTATTCCCTTCATTCCCAGGTATCTTTTAAGATATCTGAAATTAGTTGAAATGAACTTGAACTTTTTATCATCAAATTCACTTGTGTTAACTTCTGCATCAGCATCCTGGTCCACTCCAACCAATAATCCCTTGTCAATTTTTTTTATGATCTCCCTCGAATGACCTCCTCCTCCAAACGTGACATCAACATATATCCCGTTGGATTTTATATCTAGTCCTTCTATACAATTTTCAAGCAAAACGGGAATATGGTACTCCATCTTATTTATCACTATCCAGAAACTTCTGTACGTTCTCAGAAAACTCTATCTGGTTATCATACAACTGCTCCTGGTATAGTTTAGGATTCCATATTTCCACCTTACTGCCCATTCCAACTACAATTACCTCTTTTTCAAGTTGGGCATAGTTTAGCATTGATCTTGGAATTAGAAAACGGCCGGAATTATCGAGCTCAACTACGGAATTTCCCCGAAAAAAATTACGTTGTAATCTTCTATATTCGGGATTGAATTCGCTCAGCCCGGCTACTTTCGAATAAATTTTTTTGAATTCAAGTATGGGATAGACTACAAGACATTTTTCAAACCCTAAACCAACAACCAGCTCGTTGCCTGAAATTTCAGGCAAACCGGACTTGATCCTGGCGGGTAATACTAACCTGCCTTTAGCGTCTAATTTACACTCAAATTCACTTGTAAAAAATGCCATTTATTGTTCATTTTAGCTTGAACAAATACAAATATAGAAAAACATATGGCAAAATCAACCACTTTATACCACTTTGTCCCACTTTTTCCAAAAAATAAGAAAATTTGTATATATATGCTATAAACGAAGAAAAATTTATGAATTTTTTTTGCCTGATTGAATTATATTGAGAAAGTATTGCATTTTAAAAAGTCACATGAAAGACCTTTTTGGCATAAAATCAATTTTATATCTAAAAAAAGGTAAATATTTGCTGAAAGTTTCGTCTAAAGAGATAAGTGGTATAAAGTGGGAATATAAAACGATTAATCAGTATGCTTCAAAAGGTAATAATATTGTTTGTTTTTACTTCATGGTTAATTTCATGTGCACAAAAAAATACGGATTATGTTTCAGATCTACCAGTTGAAGGAGAATGGAGGGGGATTATACATACTCTCGGTCAGGAACTTCCATTTAATTTCAAGCTGGAATACCAATTAGAACAGCAACCAATAGTAACGCTTATTAATGGGGAGGAAAATATACAGATAACGGAAGCTTCATTTCGGGGGGACTCGATATATATACCTATGCATATTTTTGATGCATCTATTATTGCTTACTATCAGGGGAATAGCATGATCGGATATTGGGTCAAAAATTACGCAAAGGATTATAAAATACCATTCTCCGCCAACTTGGGAGAAACGTACAGATTTTTTGAATCGCCTGCACCGGCATCCGTTGATATTACTGGGAAATGGGAGGTGTATTTTGAAAATAAATCAGGAAAAAACCTTGCTGTTGGATTGTTTCAACAGAACGGGAATAAAGTTACAGGCACCTTTTTAAGACCGAGCGGCGATTATCGGTTTTTAGCTGGGCAAATGAATGGGAATGCACTCTCATTAAGTACATTCGATGGGGAGCATGCTTATTTGTTTCATGCCATAATTGATGGTGATCAAATCAAAGGCGATTTTTTCTCTGGGAAAACAAGGCATGATACCTGGACTGCGACAAGGAATGAAGACATTTCATTAGCTGATCCGCTGGCATTAACATTCTTAAAAGAAGGCTATGAAACCGTTGGATTTTCTTTACCTGATATGAATGGGAACCTTGATTCTTTAAGTAATTTAAAGTATCGGGGAAAGGTTGTAATCATTCAGATATTTGGCACCTGGTGTCCTAATTGTATGGATGAAACCAAATTTTTGTCAGAATGGTACAAGAAAAATAAGGATCGGGGTGTGGAAATTGTGGCCCTTGCTTTTGAAAGGAAAAATGATTTTGAATATGCCAAATCAAGAATAGAAAAGTTAAAAAAGAGGTTTGACGTCCAATATACATTTTTATTTGGAGGCAGTTCGGATAAAGAATTTACATCGAAGGCCCTACCTATGCTCAACAATTTTATTTCATTTCCAACCACTATATTTATCGATAAGGAGGGTAAGGTGCGAAAGATTCATACTGGATTCAGCGGCCCGGGTACAGGAACTTATTATGATGAATTTGTTGATGATTTTAATTCTTTTATGGAAGAATTGATTGGTGAATAGAGAAAGTATTAAAAAACCATTGTTCTATTATTGAAAATATTTGTATCAGGAGATGTTTAATTTTAATCCCGATTTTAGCACTTTGATTTATTGTTAGATTAAAATTCCTGATGATAAATATTATACTTTCTATTAACCTTTTAAGATCTCATATATTTCATCCCAGCTTACATTCGCAAAGAAATTTTCTTTATGATCCCATTCAATCCTTCTCCCTAGTTTTAAAGATAAGGTTCCCATGTGAGCCACAATTGCTTCCTCAAAACCATAATCAATATTACATTTAGGTTGCTTATTTGTTCGGATTCCATTCAGCCAGTCTGCTATATGAAGATGGGTAACATCTACTCTCCTCCCATTTATAAATGTATATAGAAGACCTTTGCTGGCAAAATAGCGCTCCGTTGCAGATGTAATGGCATCAAGTCCTTCTGAACCGGAGGTGTATGAAAATAAGGGTAAGTCAAGGTCAATAGTACCATCTTTGATTTTATCAGCATACCGACTGGATCGTCTGTCAGGATATACGGTAATCGTATTCCCGACCTCCATTGTAGCATCATGACCCATGATAATATTTGGTCTGTTAAATTCGTTGGCCAGTGAAGCACTATATTGGAAGGTCATATCTTTTTCAGGATATTCAAAAATTACATTAAAGACATCTGGAACTTCCCGCCCATCCTTGAAGAAATATATTCCACCGGAAGCGGAAACGTATTTCGGAATTCCAAGGTTTAGGATTTGGTTGATCGCATCATAATCATGTGTGAGTAAGTCTCCACTTAATCCAGTACCATAAGCCCAGTATTTACGCCATCTGAAGAAATGATCTTTATTAAACGGCACATCCGGTGCATTTCCAATAAATTTTTCCCAGTCGATAGTCTCAGGGCTGGCTTTTTCATGTATTGGATATTGCCAGGCACCATTTGCGGAATTTCGGTTTGTATTGGTTTGCACCATTGTAATCGGGCCAAGCACATTTTTTCGGATAAGCTCACTGGCCTTTCCATAACTCTCAGTTTGTCTGAATTGGTGGCCAAGTTGCAAAACGATACCACTGGTTTTAACAATATCGTATAGGTCATAGGTTTCCTGGATCTTATGAGTCAATGGTTTTTCAACATACACATGTTTGCCCGCCTTGGCAGCTTCAATTGCCATTGGAGCATGCCAATGGTCAGGTGTAGCAATAATTACTGCATCAATATCATCAGCACGGACCAGATCTTCCCAATTCTCGTATATTTTTGCCTGCGATCCATTATTACTAACAGCTTTTTGAGCAGCCTCAGCTTCAACGGTAAAAATATCACAAACACCATTAAAGACTATATTCAGGTCACTCTGTTCTGTAAATGTATTCAGCGCAATATTATTTCCATTTTTTGCTCTTTCTTGCTGGGTAGCCATCCACTCTTCGGTGGCAAAACCTGCTGCTCTAGCCAGTTGTTCACCGCGTATTCCGAAGCCTATAATTCCAAGACGTATCTGTTGATCCGTATTAAGTTCTGACCCGGACTCCATTTTTGTTTCTGCGTCAACGCCAATTTCAGAAAAGATGCCAGTCTTTAGCATTCTTTCATACTTCTTCTTTTTGTATGCGCCGTAAATTGCTCCTCCTACAACAGGCAGGGTTGCCAGTCCTTTTATGATATCCCTCCTGGTTATTCCTGATGAGTTATCTTCGGTTGTGTTACTTTTATCCTGATTATCCATAATAACTCTTTATTTTTTGTTTCGCATTTTATACAAAAGCCGGTCTATACCTATCAATCGGCTATTGGGGAAATATAAATTAATACCAATGGCTAAAACCTCAATAAGGTTTTTATTTACTAACAAATAACTCCCTTCTCCGGGCGCTTCAAAATCTAATCCGATAAAAGGAGGGTGTGAAAAGTAGTATAGCCCCAAAAGCAGGATTCCACCAATACTGGCAAATTTTTCGAAAAGACCGATAATTAGACATAGTCCTATAATTAAAAGCCCCCATACATTAAGAAAATCTACCACTTTAAGAATTCCCGGATCTGAAGCCAGGAAATAGAAAAAATCAGCGAATATTCCTTTAGAATCCAGCAGATAACCAACTGATGACCAGTTTGGATTTAATAGCTTGGTAAGTCCTTCATAAAATATATGCCAGCCTATAGCTACTCTTAATACAACAAGAATAGTGAGCTGAGCATTAGAATATGGTAAAAGATTGAATTTCGTAGAGTCGTCATCCATAATTCCCTAATTATACCCTTTATAAAAGCCATGCAAAAATATACCAAAGTGGTTAAAATGTATTGTTCTTGTCTTATAATCACGAGATCCTCCTCATTTATTTTGTACATTTGCATCTCAAAAAATTGTCAGGATTTATTGGAACTTTTTTGAGAGGGATATTGTTATATATGTTCCTGTCCGCACAAAACTGTTCATATTAGAACAATTAGGCAGGTCATAATTTTCATAAAATGCTGATTATCAGGCTTATATTTTATTGGTATTGAAATTGCAGTTATTTCTGAGGTCAGGAAGGAAA
>Ga0316187_10002218_pt1 | contig 16926 bp, 12 predicted proteins | sample CroRivburrow1_MG_FD_204927 | JGI IMG/M metagenome (GOLD analysis project Ga0316187, IMG submission 204927) | Coastal sediment microbial communities from Maine, United States - Cross River worm burrow 1 | ecosystem: Environmental > Aquatic > Marine > Coastal > Sediment | place: USA: Maine... | reverse complement strand
GGGCGGGTTTCGCACCGGTATTACTTAGCCCAATCAATTTTGAGGCGCTATACCAGCAACAGAAACAGAATCAGGTCAAACCACCAGAGGAAACTGCACACTGATGAAGTTCTCGCCATTGCCATGCGGACTTTTGCTGCTGCTTATGGTTGGACGCGTGGTATCGGCTGCTGATTTTGTTTCGGTGCGTGATTCAAGCGCGATACTTTACGATGCGCCTTCAATTGAAGCTAAAAAACTCTACGTGGTGAACAGGTATATGCCCTTTGAGCAGGTTGTCACGCTGAACAGTTGGGTAAAGGTGCGAGATCGCTCTGGTGGTTTGTACTGGATCGAAAAACGCGCTTTGAGTAATAACAGGCAGGTGTTTGCGCTGTTGTCCTTGGTGAATGTGCGTGCAAAGCCTGATGCAAGTTCTAAGCAAGTTTTTCAGATTCGCCAGCAAGTCGCGTTGCAAATGATCGAATCGACTGGAACAGGCTGGATCAAAGTGCAGCATCAGGACGGAAATATAGGTTACGTACGTGGTACCGAAGTCTGGGGCGACTGATGGATACCACAATAAATCCAGATTTCATCCCAACTTCGATGTTGCATGAAAATTTTCATGCTTACATATTGGCTATATGCTACGCCGTAAAAAATTTTCTGCGCCTTACATTTGGGCAAATTCTGAATTTCTTGAGGCACCCAGTATGAATATCACCATTGTGGGCGCAGGTGCATGGGGAACCGCACTTGCCATCAGTCTTGCCAATAACCATAGCATCACGTTGTGGGCTCGCAATGCAGAGCAAATAGATGAAATGAAAAGCTCACGTAGCAATGAGCGCTATCTGCCCGATATTGAGTTACCAGAAAATTTGGAGTTGAGTGCGGATTATGCAAATGCTATCGCTTCTGCAGATATGGTAATCGTTGCAGTACCCATCGTTGCATTACGCTCTACTCTGAAACAATTGGCTTTATCCGAAAGAAGTTTCGGGGTGATCTGGGTTTGCAAGGGCTTCGAGGCAGAAACTTCAAAGTTACCTCATCAAGTTGTTGCAGAAGTGTTGCCGGAACGTTTCCCCAGAGGTGTTTTGTCCGGCCCAAGCTTTGCTCAGGAAGTGGCGCGTAGTTTGCCGACGGCATTGACACTCGCCTCCAGTGATGAAAGCTTCACCCGTAATACAGCACATGCGCTACACCATGCACGGTTGAGAATTTACCCCAGTACAGATGTCATCGGGGTGGAAGTAGGCGGTGCAGTAAAGAACGTGATGGCGATCGCATCGGGTATCTGCGATGGTATGGGGTTGGGGCATAATGCTCGCGCTGCATTATTGGCACGTGGGCTGGCAGAGATTACCCGGTTGGGTTTGCAGTTGGGAGGTCGTTCGGAAACACTGGTAGGACTGTCTGGGTTGGGAGACCTGATTCTGACTTGTACCGGCGATTTGTCACGCAATCGCAGAGTGGGATTGATGCTTGCACAGCATCATGATCTGACCGAAATACTGCGCCATTTGGGCCATGTTGCAGAAGGTGTTTATACTGCGCGTGAAGTCTATCAGCTAGCAAAACAAGTCAATGTTTCAATGCCGATCTGTGATGCGGTTTTTCGTATCCTGTATGAGAATATCCCGGTTGCAGAGATGGTGGCTGAGCTATTGAATCGCGCACCGAATATGGAGATTTCCTGAAGGGCTGCCGGTTATTTAAGTGGACGTCGAAACACTATGTCCCACACGCCATGCCCCAGTTTTAAGCCTCGCTGTTCGAACTTTGTGAGTGGTCGATAAGAGGGGCGGGGTGCATAGTCTGCCGCCGTGTTTTCAAGCAATGGCTCATTACTCAATACTTCGAGTATCTGCTGAGCATAATCTTCCCAGTCCGTTGCGACATGTATATATCCGCCAGGTTTTATTTTTTGCAGGAGCTTAACAATGAATGGTGATTGAATCAGTCGTCGTTTGTTATGGCGTGCTTTATGCCATGGATCAGGGAAGAAGATATGTACGCCATCCAGAATCTCATCTGCGATCATGTCGCGCAACACTTCTACCGCATCGTGCTGCATGATGCGAATGTTGGAAATCTGTTGCGACTCGATCAGTTTGAGAAGATTGCCGACGCCAGGTGTGTGCACTTCCAGTGCAATGTAATCGATTTCAGGGTGAGCCTGTGCGATAGCAGCAGTGCTGTCACCCATACCAAAACCTATCTCAAGAATCTTGGGTGCATGACGATCAAAGACTTGGTCAAGGTTAAGCTTCCGGTTGGCATAGGATATACCGAAGCGGGGCAACAGTTCTTTAACTGCGCGTTGCTGAGCAGGTGAGACACGGCCTTGGCGCAACACATAACTGCGGATGTGAGTATGAATCTTCTGTGGCACGGTTACGATTTTTGCGGGATGGTTTCTGAAAAAACAGTCAAACGATTGCGACTGTCATCTACAACTAAAACGGTACGAACGTCGGTGGAGGTCATGGCTATTTGTCTATGATGTTAATTATCATCAATTATTAGTGAGTTCACACCTTGTTTGGATTGTCGTTCATCGGATGGCATTAAGCAACCCTACAAACCTGAGACTCAATTACGGCTAATCAAGCCCTGAGTCGGAGAACTCGGGCTGGCGCTATACAGCTTTTTCGGCATTCGACCGGCAAGATAAGCTTCGCGTCCGGCTTCCGTGGCTTTTTTCATTGCAGAGGCCATCTGTACCGGATTTTGAGCGGCAGCAATGGCGGTATTCATCAATACACCAGCACATCCTAATTCCATTGCGATTGCAGCATCGGATGCCGTGCCCACGCCAGCATCGACAATCACCGGTACTTGTACGCGTTCCATGATGAGTTGCAGATTCCAAGGGTTCAGGATGCCCATGCCCGAGCCTATCAGTGAGGCTAGCGGCATGATCGCCACACAGCCGACATCTTCAAGCTGTTTAGCGACGATGGGATCGTCAGAGGTATACACCATCACCTGAAAACCTTCAGCAACAAGCGTTTTGGCTGCGGCGATGGTTTCGATCACATTGGGATAGAGGGATTGGGAGTCACCCAGTACTTCAAGCTTGACCAGTGAGTGCCCGTCCAGCAATTCGCGCGCCAATCTTAATGTACGCACTGCGTCGTCTGCACTGTAGCAACCGGCAGTATTGGGTAGCAGGGTGTATTTTGAAGGCGGAAGTATCTCCAGCAGGCTCGGCTCATCAGGATTCTGACCGATGTTGCTACGGCGAATCGCGATCGTAATGATTTCAGCACCGCTGGCCTTGACAGAGGCCTGAGTCTCGGTGAAATCCTTGTATTTACCGGTTCCCACTAGTAGTCGGGATGAGTAGCTCTTACCTGCGATGATTAAATTGTCGTTCATTACTTATTCCTGTTTGATTACTAGCCGCCGCCAACTGCGACTACGATTTCCAGCTTGTCACCATCCGCCAGCATTTGCTCTGCAAAAGTGCTGCGCGGGACAATCTCACCGTTGCGCTCCAGCGCTATGCGTTTGCCTGCGTAGCCCATCTCAGCTATGAGTTCGGCGATACTGATAGGTTGTGTAAATTGGCGAGAATCACCGTTGATGCTGGCAGTTATCAATTTGATGGCCCATGGTAGAATTTGCGCCGTATTTTACACTAAGCGGGTGTAGTTCAATGGTAGAACGGCAGCTTCCCAAGCTGCATACGACGGTTCGATCCCGTTCACCCGCTCCATTCCTTACTTTTACTTAGGCACAACATCCGGTATGACGGCATTCTGGTCGTGCATCACGATACGCGGGACGAACCAGATCGCCAGAAGATTTGCTGTGATCGCCACGTACCCTACCCATTCGTAACCGACGATTTTCCCGGTGGGGCTCTGAGAGATGATGAAACCGGCCAGTGTTGAAGCTAAAGCCATTGCGAGTGCCTGAGTCGTACCGTTGAGTGACATGAATGTACCACGTAGCTCAGGTTGTGCTGCTGAGGTAATGATCGCCATTGCTGGAATCATGCGGCCCGACACCAGCACAAAGAATATTGTGGTGCAGGCTATCCAAAGCCAAAGTGGCGCGGCACCGATATGCGTGACGACGATGAGTGGCAACAATGCTGTTAGTGCAATGATGCGATAAATCTCTACCTTACCGTGCTGATCTGCCCAGTGACCGATTATTCTTGCGGTTATTAGGGTTGCTGCTCCGCCGAGAAGGTAAATGAGCGGAATTTCACTCTGCTGGATGCCGACGTTATGTACGGCATAAACCGTTATGTAAGGGATCACTGTAAAACCAGAGAATATGATCAGCGCGGAGAACGCTAGGGCGCGCAAGTGGTTAGCATCACCCAATACCGTGAGTATCGATGAAAATAAATGTGTCTTATTTTTATGTCCTGTATCAGGGGAAGGGCTGATGTGATACTTCAGTTCCGGCAGAGTGTATAAACCAATGATGACGAAGAGCACGACCAATATTGCTATGAAAATGAAAGGTGCACGCCAGTCGTACAAGTTGGCAAGCCACAATGACAATGGCACACCTGCCACAGTGGATAGAGAAAAGGATGCAGCAATGATGCCGGTGGCTTTGGCGCGGCGTGCAAAAGGGATGGCATCGCCAACTATGGTCTGCACCATCGCTCCCATGATGCCGCCGAATGCACCCGCCATGCAGCGGGCAATCAGCAGGGTTGTATATCCGGGTGAAAGTCCGCATGCAAGCGTTGCGAGTCCGAACAGCACAAACATGGTCAGCAACATGCGTTTACGCTCAAATTGATCAACGAACGTTGCAGCGAGAAGCCCGGAAAGTGCAGCAGCAAAACTGTATGACGCAACCAGCAAACCGAACTCGTGAGTGGTGATGCTGAAAGTGGCAATCAATATCGGTCCGAGCGGCATCATAATCATAAAGTCAAGGATATGCCCGAACTGAATGCCAGCCAGTGTCATCAGTAAAGTTCGTTCTTGCTTGGCTGTCAGGGTATGTTGCACGATTTATGATGGCGGTAAGTTTGAGGTCGCGATTCTAACGTTTTGAATCTCTGGCAAGAAATATTTCTGCTTGGAGCAGTGCTAGAATCTCCATCTGAATCTTAAGTAATCCATCATGCCCCAACCAAATTTTGTCCATCTGCGTTTGCACAGCGAGTACTCCATTTCGGATGGGATGGTGCGCGTGGGTGAGGCGGTGGCAGCAGCGAAGCAGGACGAAATGCCGGCACTGGCATTGACGGACTTGAATAATTATTTCGGTCTGGTCAAGTTCTACAAATCGGCACGTAACATGGGTGTGAAGCCCGTTGTGGGTTGTGATGTTTATATTACCAACGATGCAGACCCTGAAAGACCTTTCAGGTTGCTTTTACTTTGCCAATCAAAAGAAGGCTATCTGTTGTTGTGTCGCCTGCTCTCTCGCGCTTTTTTGGAAAATCAGCATCGTGGCAGGGCAGAGTTACGGCGAGAGTGGCTGCATCTTGAAAACAGTGGGCTGATTGCACTGTCAGGTGCTCATCTGGGCGATGTTGGCAGTGCACTGTTATCTGGCAATGGCGTTCAAGCGCGACAATTCGCACAAGAATGGGCTGCTCTGTTCAATAATCGCTATTATTTCGAAGTGCAACGCATCGGACATGCGGATGAAGAGCACTATATACATGATGCGATAAAACTTGCCGCCGAGCTTGGTTTGCCAGTGGTTGCTACACATCCGGTGCAGTTTCTTTCTGCTGAAGATTTCAAGGCCCACGAAGCGCGGGTATGTATTGCTGAAGGCTATGTGCTCAACGACAAACGTCGTGTTCGGACTTTTACGGAGCAGCAATACTTTAAAAATCAGGCAGAGATGATGGAGTTGTTCGCGGATTTGCCTGAGGCGTTGCAAAACAGTGTGGAAATTGCGCAACGATGCAATTTGTCGCTGATATTGGATAAGCCTTGCTTGCCGGACTTTCCCACTCCTAACAACGAAACATTAGATGAATTTCTTCGTGCTGAATCTGCACGGGGGTTGGATATACGCATGGCACAGCTTTATCCGGATGAAGCAGAACGTGCAACCAAGTTTCCAGAATATAACGAGCGGCTTGACTTTGAGATTGAGACCATCATCAATATGGGCTTCCCTGGATATTTCCTGATTGTCGCGGATTTCATACGTTGGGCGAAAGAAAATGACGTGCCAGTTGGTCCTGGACGTGGGTCTGGTGCCGGGTCACTGGTCGCATATAGCCTCGGTATTACTGATCTGGATCCGTTACGTTATGAATTGTTGTTCGAGCGTTTTCTGAATCCTGAACGTGTGTCTATGCCAGATTTCGACGTAGATTTTTGTCAGGACGGCCGCGAGCGCGTCATCGAATACGTGAAGAATAAATACGGTGCGCAATGTGTGTCGCAGATCGCTACGTTCGGCACGATGGCATCCAAGGCCGTGATTCGTGACGTCGGACGTGTGATGGATTTTCCATACGGGCTATGCGACAGCTTGTCCAAGGCAATTCCAGTAGAAGGCGTGAAACCGGTGTCGTTAAAAAAAGCACGCGAGATGGAGCCTGAGATCAATGCGATTGCCGAGCGCGAAGAAGGTGTGCCGGAACTGCTGGAGTTAGCAGGGCGCCTTGAGGATTTGACACGAAATGTTGGTATGCATGCTGGCGGTGTTTTGATTGCACCGGGGCAACTCACTGACTTTTGTCCCCTTTATTGTGCCGATAGCGGTACCAGTGTTGTCAGCCAGTTTGATAAAGATGATGTGGAATCCATTGGACTGGTGAAATTCGATTTTCTTGGACTGCGTACGTTAACGATACTGGATTGGGCGATGCGACATATCACCCGCTTGGCTGGCGGTGTTGCACCGTTCAGCTTGGAAACGCTGAGGCTTGATGATGATGCCACTTACGAATTGCTGACTAAAGCAAATACCACAGCCGTGTTTCAGCTTGAGTCTCGTGGCATGAAAGATATGTTGAAGCAGGCAAAGCCTGATCGCTTTGAAGATATCATCGCACTCGTCGCCTTGTATCGTCCAGGACCGATGGATTTGATCCCTGATTTTGTTGCGCGTAAGCATGGTGCAAAATTTGATTATCCTCATCCGGCTGTCGAGCGGGTGTTGCGTGAAACATACGGCATCATGGTCTACCAGGAGCAGGTGATGCAAATGGCGCAGATCGTCGGCGGTTACAGCTTGGGCGGAGCCGACCTGTTGCGCCGTGCGATGGGCAAGAAAAAAGTCGAGGAGATGTCCAAGCAACGCGCTATCTTTATTGAGGGTGCGATAAAGAACGATACCACCAAAGAGTTGGCCGGTACGTTGTTCGATCTGATGGAGAAGTTTGCTGGATACGGCTTCAATAAATCCCATGCAGCAGCCTACGCGTTGGTGGCCTATCAGACAGCCTATCTCAAGACGCATCATCCGGCCTCATTCATGGCCGCAACAATGTCAGGGGATCTGGATAACACCGAAAAAGTCAGTATTTTCTACAACGACACCTTGCAACAAAGCATCAAGGTGCTGTTGCCGGACGTGAACAGCTCGGGCTATGTGTTCTCTCCGGTGGATGAGCAGACCATCGCTTACGGATTAGGGGCGATCAAAGGGACTGGCGAGGCTGCCATCAACTGCCTCGTCAAGGCAAGAGAAAGCGGACCGTTCAAAGACCTGTTTGATTTCTGCAGGCGTGTAGATAAACGTGTCGTCAATCGACGTACGATAGAGGCACTGATCAAGGCTGGTGCATTCGACAGTATCAACGAGCATCGAGCTGCTTTGATGGCAAGCGTGGATGCGGCTATGGCGAGCGCAGACCAGCAGGCACGTGCCGTAAATCAAAATAGCTTGTTCGGGGATGACGAAGCAGATGAGGTGTTGATTGATCAAACTGCTGATGTCCCGAGGTGGAAACTGCGCGAGCAATTGGCGAATGAGAAAGCCAGCCTAGGTATTTATCTAGGTGGACATCCTTATCAGGAATTTGAGCATGAGTTATCCAATTTCATCAAGGTGAAATTGACCGAATTGACCCCCCAATTTGTCGGGCTAGGCAACAGTTCAGCACAGGGCTCTGGAAGCGGAGGGTACAGTTCTAGGCGTGGCGTACAGGTTGTGTTAGCAGGTATCGTGTCAGGGTTGCGTATTCAGCAGACGAGGCGCGGGCGCATGGCGGTGATAACGTTGGACGATGGCGGCGGGCAGGTCGAGATGACCGTCTTCAATGAGGAATACGAGCGAAGCAAGCCCTGGATTAGGGCAGACGAACTGCTGGTTGTACGCGGAACGGCGAAACTTGATGAGTATTCCGGCAACGTGCGGGTGAGTGGCGAGGAGTTGTTCGATTTTGCATCCGCACGCTCTCACTTCGCGCAGGAGCTTGCCTTACGATGCAACGGCAATGCCAATATCCAACAACTCAAAAAATTATTTTCTCCTTATCGGGATGGCAAGTGTCCAGTGCAGATTCATTATCGGAACGATCATGCTGCGTGTCAGTTACGCTTGAGCTCAGACTGGCAAGTGACGCTACATGATGATCTGTTGCATGAGTTGCGCAACTTGCTGAAGTCAGAAAATGTGAAGGTGATTTACGGCTAGCAAATGCTTGATTGCAATTATGCTCGCCTCGATTATTTCTTCTGGATTCATAACCTCGAATGGCTTCATTCACAACTAGCCATATTTGAGTAGTATTCGGATTTGTAACCCAATACAATGCGGTGGGCAACACAGGATGTGCGAAGTTTGCGCATGAAGGTTACATTGGAGGAAATTGCAGTGATTGAATCACCTGAGATGCTTCAGTTAATACAGAATTCCAAGCTATTTCAAGGTGTACCGGCCGAGGTGCTGGAGCCTTTGTTCAGCAAAGCGCGACGAGTCATCCTGAAACAGGGCAGCATACTTCTTGCGCCAGGCAAGATTAACGAAAATGTGTATGTCATTCTTTCCGGGCGGATGAGTGTGCAAGTGACACCGTCAAGTTCGGAAAAACCATTAGCCATAATTTCTCGGGGTGAGTGTGTCGGTGAGATGTCAGTGCTGGTTGATGGCCTGGTTTCTGCCTACGTTATCGCAGTGAGTGACTGTGAATTGTATTCTATTGACTATGGTTCGTTCTGGTCACTGATAGATGGTTCAAACGAGGCTGCCCGTAATATGCTTAATATTCTGGTTCACCGGATACGTATCGGGAATGAATCTATTGCAGATAGTTTTCTGTATCGTGATGACCCTGCTGAAAGTGACATCACCGACAGGCTGACGGGCCTGTTTAACTACCATGGTTTGAGAAGAAAATTTGATCGCCTATTGCATCGACGTGAAGCTGGAAAACTACCTCTTTGCCTCATTTTGATTAAAGTCGATGAGGCTGAGCGTGCCAATTCTGACGATGGGAAGTCACAAGCCGATCAATTGCTGCGTACCATCGCCCAAACAATCCTGACTTTTCTTCGACCAGATGATAATTCTGCGCGTTTGATTGGGGGTAAATTTGCTGTTTTACTGTCTGACATATCTCTTTCGGCAGCCATAGAAACCGCCGAGAGGCTGCGCACTGCTATCGGTAAGGTTCCTGTTATCATGCCAGATGGGAATGGAATACCCAAAGCTACAATTTCTGCGGGCGTCGGAGATGCATTTTCTGAAGACACCTGTGGTACGTTGATTGCCCGAGTTGATCGTGCTTTGGAGAAAGCAATCAATGAGGGAGGTGACCGAGTAAAATCGGTTTGAAGCCGTCGGGGGAGTTAAACCATTTTCTGAGTCGGCTCCGGTGGTGACAATATTTTTCTTGCACGTCCTAACGCTTGATCGAGATTATCTACGACGTTTTCTATCCCGAGCTTTTTAAAGAATCCTGCCTGCTCCATCAGAAGGCGGGGTTGGGTGTGCGCGCCACACAGGATCAGTTGCTTTCCGCGTTTTTTCAACTTGCTGTGTAGGCGGTCTAGAGTAAACATTGCACTGGCATCCATGCTGATCACCTCATGCATCTTGAGTATTAGAACCTCAGGCTCGGCATGGCTCTGTTTCATGATGAATTCAAGTTTATCGGCGGCGCCAAAGAACAACGCACCGAAGATACGATAGATTACTACGCCTTTGGGGACAGCTTTACGCATGATGGTTGCCTCACCATCATCAGGTTGAGGAGACTCTTCTGCAACGCTGACATGTGTGAGTTCAGTGATGCGCTTGAGAAAAAAGAAAACTGCAATGAACATGCCTACTTCTACCGCAACGGTTAGGCCGAAGAGCACTGTCAATAAAAAGGTGGATACCAATACGGCACTGTCACTGAGTGGGTACTTGTGTAGCGTGCGGAAGTTATCCCATTCGGCCATGTTAATTGCGGTGATGAGCAATACAGCAGAAAGGGTTGCCAGTGGAATATAGGCGACAAGAGGTGCTGCGATCATCACGATGACCAACAGTGTGAGCGAGTGCACAATGCCGGAGACGGGACTGGTTGCACCGGAACGGACGTTGGTTGTGGTGCGTGCGATTGCACCTGTTGCCGGTATCCCACCGAAAAATGGCGTGATGATATTGGCAACCCCTTGAGCGATTAATTCCTGATTTGGGTCATGTTTGTCGTCTATCATGACGTCGGCAACGGTCGCAGAAAGCAGCGATTCGATTGCGCCAAGCAAGGCAATAGTCATGGCTGGAGCGAACAAATATTGCAATGTGGCGAAAGTGAATGTCGGGAATTCAAAACTGGGTAGCCTTTGCGGGATGTCACTGAAGCGATCGCCGATGGTCTCCACAGGAAGGTTGAAAAGTGCGGCGAGGATAGAGCCGAATATCAGTGCAACTATGGGTGCAGGCAGTTTTCGGGCCCAGTCTTTTGGGTAACGCCATATAAATATTGCGGAGATTGTGGCTAATGTCAGTGTCGCAAGATCGATAGTGCCAGCCGCATGGTAGATTGCTTCCAACTTAAGCATGAACTCGGCTGGCATTACGTCAATGTCCAGACCAAAGAACTCTTTCATCTGGCTCAGGATGATAAGCAGGGCGATACCATTGGTAAAACCCATGACAAGCGGGCGGGGGAAAAATTTGATCAGGTTGCCCATGCGGGTGAAGCCCATCACCAACAGGATTACACCCGCCATCATGGTGCAGATCAATAGATTAGCAAAGCCATATTGCGCGATGATGCCGTACACGATGACGATGAAGGCGCCGACTGGACCGCCGATCTGTACACGGGAACCGCCCAATGCAGAGATTATGAATCCGGCGATGATAGCGGTAAAAATTCCCGCCTCGGGTTTTGCGCCCGAAGCAATGGCGAATGCAATCGCCAGCGGCAGAGCAATTACACCGACAGTGAATCCTGCTTTCAGGTCGCTATTGAACCGCTCTTTATCATAGTCTTGAAAAACTTCAACGAGCCGCGGGCGGAAGTAATGAGAGATCTTTTCCAGCAAAGGATTGTTCATTGTGATTTATCACCACTTTCGTGTAACTCAGGGAACCCTGACAGCCGCCATCCGGTTGATGCTATTTGATTCGCATGCCTGGTTGTGCACCACTATCTGGTGACATGATGTATAAGCCCGGCTCGCTTCCAGAAGCCGCCAACACCATGCCTTCAGATAAGCCGAATTTCATTTTGCGCGGGGCAAGATTGGCAACCATTACAGTTAAGCGACCTTTCAACTTTTCAGGGTCGTAAGCCGATTTGATACCGGCAAATACTGTACGAGTTTCTTCTTCGTTGATGTCCAGTGTCAGTTTGAGTAGCTTATCTGCGCCTTCGACGTGTTCAGCGTTGACGATCATGGCGACACGCAGATCGACCTTCATGAAATCATCGATGCCGATGAAGGGTTCGAAACCATTTTCTGAACCATTTTTTGATTGGGCCACTTTTGCCTCCTGTTGTTGATGTGCGGCATGACGCTGCTCGGAATGAGCTTGCGGTACAGGCTGTAGACTTTGCTGATTGGCTTCTACCATCGCTGCGATCAATTTCGGGTCGAGGCGGGTAGCGAGGTGCTTATAAGTGTTGATCGTGTGACCGTTTGGCAATTCTTGCCAATGGTCATTCCAGAAAATTGGTTTGATGTTAAGGAATGATTCAACTTGTGCAGCCAGCTCTGGAAGAATTGGTTTTAGATAAAGCGTAAGATCTCGGAATAGTGTTAAGGCGGTTGAGCAGGTAACGTGTAGCTCTGCATCCTTGCCTTCCTGCTTGGCCAATTCCCATGGCTTATTTTCCGCAATATATTGATTTGCCACGTCTGCCAAACGCATGATCTCGCGTAAAGCTCTCGCATAGTCTCGTTGTTCAAAGCAATGTGCGATCCCACCATGCTTGAATGCTTCCTGAAATTCAGCGGTTGCTTTCTGGTCGGTCTCGCCCAGCTTGCCGCCGAACCGCTTGCTGATGAAGCCCGCGCATCGGCTGGCGATGTTGACATATTTGCCGATCAGATCACTGTTTACCTTAGTGACGAAATCCTCAAGGTTGAGGTCGATGTCCTCCATTGTGCCGTTCAGCTTCGCTGCGTAGTAGTAGCGCAGATATTCGGTATTCTTGACGTGATCGACGTAGCTCTTTGCGGTGATGAAAGTACCGCGAGACTTACTCATCTTCTCGCCATTCACTGTCAGGAAGCCGTGTGCGAATAGCTTGGTTGGCGTGCGGAATCCTGCATGTTGCAGCATAGCAGGCCAGAATAACGCGTGGAAATACAGTATGTCTTTACCTATGAAGTGATACAGCTCAGTATCCGAACCTGCTTTCCAGTACGCATCGAAGTCCATACCGTTTGCATTGCACAGCTGCTTGAAGCTACCCATGTAACCAACGGGTGCATCCAGCCAGACATAGAAGTATTTTCCAGGTGCATCGGGAATCTCGAAGCCGAAGTAGGGTGCATCTCGGGAGATGTCCCAGTCGGTGAGCTTATTTTCACCTTCGATACCCAGCCATTCCTGCATTTTATTGGCGGCTTCGGGTTGTAGTGAGCCGCTGCGTGTCCATTCGCGCAGAAACTGCTGGCAGGATTCTGCGGAGAGTTTGAAAAAATAATGGTCGGAATTGCGTATTTCAGGCTTTGCACCCGATACAGCAGAGAACGGTTTGATGAGATCAGTTGGCGCATAAGCTGCGCCGCATACTTCGCAGTTGTCTCCGTACTGGTCTTTGGCATGGCACTTCGGACATTCGCCTTTAATGAAGCGGTCTGGCAGAAACATATTTTTGACCGGATCATAGAATTGCTCAATGGAGCGCATATCAATCAGATCTGCAGCCTTGAGCTTGCGGTAGATGTCCTGGGCGCAGCTCTTGTTTTCCTCGGAATTGGATGAGCCGTAGTGGTCGAATTCGACATGGAATGATTTGAAATCGTCGTAATGTTCCTGATGCACGCGAGCGATCAGTTGCTCGGGTGTGATGCCCTCTTTTTCGGCTCGCAGCATGATAGGCGTGCCATGTGTATCGTCTGCACAGACGTAGTGGCACTCATTGCCACGCAATTTCTGAAATCTCACCCAGATGTCAGTCTGGATGTATTCGACGAGATGGCCGAGATGAATACTGCCGTTTGCATAGGGCAGGGCAGAGGTGACGAGGATCTTGCGAGTACTCATGTGGTATGGCCAGAATGCTGTAAAGACGTAGATTCTAGCAAATCGCACGCACTGGCGGCGAATTGGTTAAAATCGCGACCTTGCAACAGTTGTTCAATAACCCAGATGTAGGAAAACCTAATGAGCATCAAATCAGATAAATGGATACGCCGCATGGCGGAGCAGCACGGCATGATAGAGCCTTACTCACCTACGCAGGTGAAAGAGGTTGATGGAAAACGTATCGTGTCTTACGGTACATCCAGCTACGGCTACGATATCCGATGCTCGAGTGAATTCAAATTGTTCACAAATATCAATAGCACGATAGTCGATCCAAAAAACTTTGACCCGAATTCTTTTGTTGAGGTGAATGCGGATCACTGCATTATTCCGCCAAACTCTTTCGCATTAGCACGAACTGTCGAGTATTTTCGTATCCCGCGCAGTGTGCTGACTGTGTGTTTGGGGAAATCGACCTATGCACGCTGCGGTATCATCGTCAATGTCACGCCGTTCGAACCCGAATGGGAAGGATATGTGACGCTGGAGTTTTCTAACACTACCCCACTTCCTGCCAAGATTTACGCCAACGAGGGCGTAGCGCAAGTGCTTTTTTTTGAGTCTGATGAGGTCTGTGAGACTTCGTATAAAGACCGTGGTGGCAAATATCAGGGGCAGGTCGGCGTGACCCTGCCAAAAATGTAAACACCGACCTTTCTGGACTTTCTTGAAACAAGGTGTAATTCTGAGACAATTCACGTCAATTCGTTATCCCTACAGGGAGTAAACAATGAAATTCCGGTTTCCTATCGTCATTATTGACGAAGACTTTCGTTCAGAGAATGCAAGTGGCTTGGGTATACGTGCGTTGGCTGATGCTTTTACACAAGAAGGCATGGAGGTGTTGGGTGTGACCAGTTATGGCGATCTGACATCTTTCGCACAACAGCAAAGTCGTGCATCAGCTTTCCTGCTTTCGATCGACGATGAAGAGTTCGGTAGCGGTAGTGATGCAGAAACCGAGTTTGCTCTAAAAAGTTTGCGCGCCTTTGTGAAGGAGATACGCTTCAAAAATGAAGATATTCCCATTTACCTGTACGGTGAGACACGGACTTCACGCCACATTCCCAATGATGTTCTGCGCGAGTTACACGGCTTCATTCACATGCATGAGGACACGCCTGAGTTTGTTGCACGCCACATTATCCGTGAAGCAAAGTCTTATCTGGATTCGCTGGCACCGCCATTTTTTCGTGCGCTGGTCCAATATGCACAGGATGGTTCGTACTCTTGGCATTGCCCGGGACACTCAGGTGGTGTGGCATTTTTGAAGTCTCCAGTGGGTCAAATGTTCCACCAGTTTTTCGGCGAGAATATGTTGCGAGCAGATGTGTGCAATGCAGTGGACGAACTCGGTCAGTTGCTGGATCACACCGGCCCAGTTGCGGCTTCTGAGCGCAACGCTGCACGCATTTTCAATTCTGACCATTTGTTCTTTGTCACTAACGGTACTTCGACGTCGAATAAGATTGTGTGGCACTCGACTGTTGCACCAGATGACATCGTGGTAGTAGATCGAAACTGTCATAAATCTATTCTGCATTCCATTATGATGACGGGTGCAGTGCCTGTATTTCTGAGGCCAACACGCAATCATTACGGCATCATCGGCCCGATTCAAAAATCCGAATTTGATCTTGCGAGCATCCAGAAAAAAATCAATGCTAATCCTTTCATTAAGGACAAGAGCAGGAAGCCTCGTATCCTGACCATCACTCAAAGCACCTATGACGGTGTGGTGTACAACGTCGAAATGTTGAAGCAGATGCTGGATGGTAAGATAGATACGTTGCATTTCGATGAGGCATGGCTGCCGCATGCAGCTTTCCACCCTTTCTACACGGATATGCATGCTATAGGCAGAAATCGTCAACGCGCCAAGGAGTCGATGATTTTTTCCACGCAATCCACACATAAATTACTGGCAGGTTTATCGCAGGCATCACAGATTCTGGTGCGTGAGCCTGAGAATCGCAAACTTAATAATCATGTGTTCAACGAAGCCTACCTGATGCATACCTCAACCTCTCCGCAGTATTCAATCATCGCATCATGTGATGTGGCCGCAGCGATGATGGAACCACCCGGCGGAACATCATTAGTTGAAGAGAGCATTGAAGAGGCCCTGAATTTTCGCCGTGCGATGCGCAAGGTGGATGAGGAATATGGCACAGACTGGTGGTTCAAGGTTTGGGGGCCAGATAAGATCGCGGAGGAAGGTATAGGCTCCCGAGAAGACTGGATGCTGAAGACATCGGAAAAGTGGCACGGCTTCGGCAAGCTTGCAGCGGGTTTCAACATGCTCGACCCGATCAAGGCAACCATCATCACTCCTGGATTGAATCTCAACGGAAATTTTGATGAGACAGGTATTCCAGCAGCAATGGTCACCAAGTATCTGGCGGAACACGGTGTCATTGTTGAAAAATGTGGCCTGTATTCTTTCTTTATCATGTTTACGATAGGTATCACCAAGGGGCGTTGGAACACCCTGTTGACTGCGCTGCAGCAGTTCAAGGATGACTACGATAAGAACCAGCCGATGTGGCGCATTCTGCCGGAGTTTGCAGCAAAGTATCCTCAATATGAACGCGTCGGGCTGCATGACTTGTGCCAGCAGATTCACGATGCCTATAAGACCAACAATATTGCGAAGATGACGACAGAGATGTATCTGTCGGACATGCAGCCTGCAATGAAACCTTCCGATGCATTCGCGAAGATGGCGCACGACGAAATCGAACGAGTCGAGATTGATGACCTTGAGGGGCGTGTTACCGCTGTGTTGCTGACCCCCTATCCACCTGGAATTCCGCTTTTGATTCCCGGTGAGCGTTTCAATAAAACCATTGTTGATTACCTTAAGTTTGCGCGTGATTTCAACAAACGATTCCCGGGTTTTGAGACGGATATTCACGGTCTGGTATCAGACAAGGAAAATGGCGAGCGTGTTTACCATGTGGATTGTGTGAACTGAATAAGTTCATCACATGATGCGTTTGATATTACCGTCGCGTGAAGCAGGATGCTTGTGAATGAAGGGTGAGAACAAAAAAGCAAGACCGTCAAAGTGGCGTAGCTATGCTGTAAATGCTTTGATCCTTGTGGTGGTGTTGGTTGGCATTCGTGCATGGCAGCAGCGGGATATGGTCAGCGGTGTTGCTCCTGCATTGCAGGGCGTTACCTTGGCAGGCTTCCCATATGAATTGGCACAGCAAACGTCAAAGCCGGTGCTAGTGCATTTCTGGGCGACATGGTGTCCAGTCTGTCGTGCCTAACAAGGTGCTA
>Ga0316187_10002217_pt1 | contig 16927 bp, 14 predicted proteins | sample CroRivburrow1_MG_FD_204927 | JGI IMG/M metagenome (GOLD analysis project Ga0316187, IMG submission 204927) | Coastal sediment microbial communities from Maine, United States - Cross River worm burrow 1 | ecosystem: Environmental > Aquatic > Marine > Coastal > Sediment | place: USA: Maine... | reverse complement strand
AATTGCAGGTTATTCAAAATGATGTGGGTGATATTAAATTAAACAACATTTCCGTTGATCTATTAAAAATTGACCTGAATGATGTAGGTGATATTGAAATATCAGGTATAGCAAATAATACAAAAGCTAATTTAAAAGGAGTTGGTGATATTCGCCTTTTTGAAACCAATTGTCAAACTGCGGATATAAATCTCAGTGGTACAGGTGATATTGAAATTAATGCATCTGAACAACTAAGCATTAACCTATCAGGTGTTGGGAGTGTATACTATAAAGGATCACCTTCAATGATTGTAAATAATACAGGAGTTGGTAAAATAATAAATGTAAATTGAGAAATATTACGGTATTAATTATGCAAGGGTATTATTTCTACAAGTAATGCCTTTGCTTCAGGAATTATAATTCAATATTAAGTATTACTATATCGCGGTCCCTATCACGACCTCTTCCCAAAATCTTACCATTTGAGTTTATCGCGACACTTTGACCTCCATAAACCTGACCTGTCCATGGCCCTTTTGATATTTCACCTACCAGATCGGTGCCAATAACAGGGCATTCTACCGTTTTTGATACCTTAGCAACTACATCCTCGAGGGTTTTAGCATGTTCCGGCCAATCTTCTTCGGGAGCTGCCCATCCATACGGCACAAGTACGAGATCAGGTTGCAGCTCTTTCATTTTATTTACATATTCGTCAAGAAAAGTATCTGCACAAATCATAAGTCCTATTTTACCAAATCTTGTTTTAACAATATTGACTTCCGATCCTGGAGTATAAGAGGGTATCATTAATTCAGAGAGGATATTTATCTTTCTGTGTTTTAATAATATTTCACCATTATCATCAATCAGAATTACTGAATCGTGTAATAATTTTTCATTTTTTTCAGCTAATCCAATACAAAGATGAACATTGTATTTTTTTGCCAACTGGCATAAACGCTTTGAATCTGCTCCAGGAATAGGATAGGCTCTTTCATGAGCATCACTATTCACCCAACCTAGTATAGCGGTCTCAGGAAAACATATTATTTCAGCACCTTTATCTTTAGCATCAATAATTGCATTTTCTATCCTCACAAAATTCCCTTCCCTGTCACCATCAAGGCAAAAGATCTGGCACATGGCGATTTTAACATTCTTCTCTCTTTTCTGATTAAATGAGAACAAAAGAAAAGACAACAAGAGGATCAGGGATAAATGGAATAAGTCTTTCATAGATGGATTTTGTTTTTAACATTTAATGCTTCAGCTTCTCTTTTTACATAAATAGACTATATGAATAATCAGCAAAATACTTCCCTATAACTTTCTTTTAATCAGTAGTTTAATTATTAAAACATAAAGTGATTCTTTTAATTTGCCGCAAAGCCTAACTAAATCAATAGTCAATCAATAAGATCACATTTTTATTATATTTTTCCAAATAGTTTTATTCACAGGTATACCTTTTTCCATATTTTCTTTTCTGGTTACTAAAGTTTGTTCCCCCGGGTAATATACCTTTGAATTTTTATTAAGTGGCTCTGATGATTTAAGATTTGCAAGAACCTCATTTATAAGATTCTCAATATAATCCGGATTCATTCCACCGACATTAAAAGCAATGAAAACCTGTGAAAGGCCATATTCTTCTTCCTTTAATCCAATATCCGCAGTGGAATCTCCTCCAGATAAAATACTTGCCAAAAGATCCAGGACAAAAGACAAGGAAGATCCTTTCCAAAATCCCGTGGGCATGATTCTTTCATTCGCGATTACCTCATCTGGATCATGTGTTATTTCACCCTCATCATTCCACCCACAAGGAAATGGGAGCTTATTATTTTCAAGGGAATATGTCTGTAACTTACCATACGAATATTGGGACATAGCCATATCCAAAACAATGTGCCCTTCTTCCCGGGGCACAGATATAATCAATGGATTATTTCCTAATACAGGTGTTTTTCCTCCCCATGGAGGCATATTGGGATTGGTATTGGTCCAACAGATGCCTATATACCCTGCCTCTGCCGCTTGCCATCCATAAGTTCCTCCACGCATCCAATGATTGGTATTTGATAAAGCAACACATCCTATTCCACCTTGTTCAGCTAATTCGATAGCCTTTCCCATAGAAAATGTGGCATTTAATATTCCTGGCCCCAGATTTCCATTCCAACGTTCGATATTTCCAAAACCAAGAACTTTCGAAGGCTCCGTATCAATTTTAACATAACCATCCTTGACGGTCTCAATAAATCTTTCAAAACGATTTATCCCATGCGAGTAAACGCCATCCAGGGAAGATTTAGTAAATGTTTCTGCTAACTTATCAGCTTTCTCAGCAGAGAAATTATACTTCAAGAGTATGCCATATAAGGCTTCATATATTTCCTTAAAATCTATCCTCATTGCATAGGTATAAGACTATAGATCAATCCATATAAATATCTTCAGGATCTGTCTCATTTAATTCTATAAGAAAATTGGAAAATTTTGGGATTATAGCATTCAGATACGCTTTTCCTTTTTCAACGGTTGATTGTTCAGGATTTCCAATTCCCGTATCTTTCGAAACTTTTGTCCATTCGCGAGGTGCCCATAGCCATCCTTCTTCCCTACCCAGGAATTTTAACCTTTTACTCTTTCCATCACCAGCTTGATTGAGAGGAAGCACCCAGTCAGCAGCTATCTCTATCATGATACTAGTCTCCATTTCTCCGGCATGATCACCAGTATCGTTAAAATAATGTCCCCAATTCTTATCAATCATGTACCAGTTTACAATCCCCAGGAAAAAATCAGGATAATCTGCTTTTATTTCACGGATCATCTGCTTGAAATCATTACCTCCGTGTCCATTTAAAATTACAAATTTGCGGATTCCCTGACTATATAAAGATTCAACAATGTCTCTTAATACAAAAGCCTGAGTGGAAGGATTCATATTGATCGTTAATTTAATATCTAATTGTTGAGTGTTTACGCCAAAAGGAACTGTTGGTAGCACTACCACTTTCACGCCAGCTTCCCAGGCTAATTTTGCTGAGGCAGCGGCAATATAATCACATTGGATATTATCAGTCCCGTAAGGTAAGTGATAATTATGAGCTTCGGTAGCTCCCCAGGGAAGAATTGCTATTGTATAGTCAGTATCTTTTACTGTTTTCCAGTTAGTTTCTGTTAAAATATAGGGTTTTGGATTCATATGAATTTATAAATTTATTTCGATATACATGCTTCCTTTATTTCTTTTCCTGAAGCTCTTGAATTGTCCCAATTTGCATAAAAGATAGTCCCTTCCCATCACCATAATTCCCTGCAAGGACCACAATTCGATCATTCTTGTTCAAATGCAATTTTTCTTCTACTATTTTAATTGCATTTTTAATAAACTCATCCTTATTTTTTCCCTCTTTAGAGTAAATAGGAAATACTCCATAGGTAAGTGCGAGTTCCCTCATCGTTTTCTGTGAATAACAATGAGCAACAATCACGTTATCCCCCCTATATGCTGCTAGTGCACGGACACTCTTCCCTTCCATCGTATCAGCAATAATAGCTCTGGTATGCAATTCTACTGAAGCATTTACAGCATTAACAGCCAGGAAAGCAGAAACTTCGTTATTGATTACCAGTTTTGCCGTTTCTTTGATGGGAGGTTTTATCTTTTCAATTTCCAGCGCAATTTGGGTCATCGTTCTAACAGCCTGGATAGGATAATCTCCATAAGCAGTTTCGCCACTTAGCATAATAGCATCTGTTCCATCATAAATTGCATTGGCTACATCGCTGATCTCCGCTCTGGTGGGTCTTGGATTGTGAATCATAGAATGCAGCATCTGGGTAGCTATTATTACTGGCTTCCTCTTTACAATGCACTTTTCTATCAGCATTTTCTGAATGCCAGGTATCTTTTCTTGCGGAATTTCGACAGCAAGGTCTCCCCTGGCGACCATTATACCATAGGATGCTTCCAGAATTTCATCAATATTATCTACACCCTTCTGGTTCTCAATTTTAGCAATTATTTGAATTTGACTATTCCGTTTATCCAATATATCCTGAACTGCCTTAACATCCTTTTTATGTCTTACGAAAGAATGGGCTATAAAATCTATATCGTTTTCAATAGCGAATTCAATGAAATTAATATCTTTTTCTGTAAGTGCCGGAAGTTTAACATGTACAGATGGAATATTAACACTCTTCCTTCCTTCAATCACCCCGTTGTTCTGTACTTCGCACTCCAGGTAATCTTCCTTCCTGTTTTTGACAATCAACTCAATACTGCCATCGTCAATCAAAATTCGGCTTCCTGCTGGAACATCCTTTACAAAAGCATTATAATTTACATAAATCAAATCTTTTGTGGAGATACCATTCTCATCTCCTTTTATTCTGACAATATCACCAAAGGAAACCTGCCTTTCTTCTATTGCTTTGTTAGTTCTTACCTCAGGGCCTTTTGTATCAATGAGAATAGCAATCTGATCAGAAACTTTCCTCACATTCTCTATGATTTTTAAAGCACCTCTCCTATCCATATGAGCAGTGTTTAAACGAACCACATTCATACCGTTACTATATAGAGACTTGATGAGTTCCAGGTCACATTTCAAATCAGAAACTGTTGCAATAATTTTTGTCTTTTTAGGCATATAGAGTTGTGATATATCATGTAAAAATAGAAGATAAAAGATAGTTTTTTAATTTTCGGAGTTTATTTATCTCATGTTTCTCCTAAAAATTTAAACCCGAATTCGGTAATAGAACTTTGTAATGAGGCTTTAAAGTGCAATAAAACAGACACTTATTGAGACGAGGCATAGCACCGCTATGGTGAGTTGACATAAGTGGGTGCAACGGACTGTTTTGCAGCAGTTTAAAGACGGTATAAATTTTCTAATGTCGATTTCGGGTTAAATTGCATCAATTACTAAAAAATTAATTCTGAAGCGATTCGAATAACTATTAATTAGAAATTCCTCTAACATAATTTGAGATAAAAAAAAGGTGTCATGTAAAGACAAAACACCTTAATTCAATAAATGATAAACATTCTACAATGCAGAAAATTTTAAAATTTTAGGTTTTACCAGGCTCTCGAAATCCTTGTATTTCATTTGTATCAATTCAGAATGTGTCCCGGCATTGAAGGCAATATCAACATCCTCCGTTAATGTTTGTGCTACAAATACATCTACCCCATATAAATTGCCAAATGGTGGCATTGCACCTAATTCGCAGTCTGGAAACACATCCCTGAATTCTGATTCATGAGCCAAAATTACATCTTCGCTTCCGGTAATCTCCTTTAGTAATTGAAAGTCAACATGGTAATTAGCAGGTAGCACAGCCATTGCCATTTTCCCATTCATTTTAATAATGACTGTTTTAGCCATTTCACTACCCTTAATATGTGCCGAGGCTGCTACTTGTGATGCCGTAAATGCCTGGGAATGGGTAATCATGACATACTGGACCTCGTTTTCATCAAGAAATTTAATTATTTTATCACATGCCATAAAAATAAATCTATTGTTCTTCAATTCATCTTAAAAAAGGTAACATTCTCTGAGGAATGCAGAAATAACTTCTCTAGAAGTTAATGGACAAAAATGCCCTTTCAATAAGGCCTTTTTATTGCTTTATATGTTAATAACAGAATTTACGTATAAATAATTCTATTTTTAGTGAAAATCTTTATTACCATATATTAAGTAAGTTGTTTCCCATATTTTTCCAGTAATTTTTTCGTCAACATAATGCCTTCATGAAACGTACTGCCACTTTTCTTTCCGCCACCCCATTCAATACCAATATGTCCCGTATAACCGGCATCTTTAACGATCTTGAGAATTTTATTAATATCAACATTGCTTTCCTCTCCGTCATCATTAAATCCAATAGTTTTTGCACTTACTCCCAAGGCGTAAGGCATAAGTTCTTCAATTCCCTGATACGTATCGTAAACCTCAGTTTTGCTTATTCTGAAATTTCCAAAATCAGGGAGGGTACCACATCGGGGGTTGTTCACTTTTTTCATTACTCCTGTCAACCACTTGGCATCACTGGAATACCCGCCATGGTTTTCAACCACCACATTTATTTCAGCTTCATTCCCATATTCCACCAGCATTGATAGCCCTTCCGTAAAATATTCAGAAGCATCCTCCCTTGAAGCCTTGTCATAACCCAAAGCATTCACACGAATTGCGTGACAACCAAGAAATTTGGCAATGTCAACCCATTTTTTGTGGTTTTCCACAGCAGTCTTTCTTTCCTCGCTGACTGGACTTGCAAGTCTACCACCGGCATTATACATATCAACCATGATCAACACATTAGTTATGCCTTCTCCATCTGTCCTTGATTTCAAGTCTTTTAGATATTCCATATCGGATTCTTGCTTATTAAAGAAGCTACTCACATATTCCACCGCATTAATACCAAATTCATCCTTAGTATATTTGGGGAAATCCAGGTTGGAAATCTCTTTCGACCAAAGAACCTCACGAAGGGACCACTCTGCAAGTGAAATCTTAAAAAACATATCTTTCGATTGTGAAAACACATGGTTACTAATACCCGGAATGGTTAAAATTGTGCCTGCCGTACCTATTGATTTGATAAATTTTCTTCTTTCCATAATTCTTTTTAACTAGAGTGTGAATGGTTTTCTATATTTCCTTGTCAAAAGCTTATTTGCTTCGGCATCATCAAATTTTTCCTTTTCCGGATCCCAATTTAGATCTTTTCCTAACCAATAGGCTATATTTCCAATATTACATACTGATGAAGTACGATGCCCTGTTTCCACGTCGCAAATAGGTTGTTTTCGACTTTTAATGCAATCAATCCAATCCTGGTAATGATTGATGCTATGATAAAGTTTAATTCCATTGTCAGGTATCTTAGCATCCAGTATATTTTCTGGATCCGTTTCAAGAAATGACCGGCTTACCCTGAGTACTCCTTCTGATCCAATAAATTCTACACCAAAGCCTCTTCCAAAATCTTCATGTACCATTTCAACTCCATTGGCATAAATAAATTTTAAACCTCGTACAGCACCTTTTTCTTTTGGTGGTATAAGCTTAACAGGACCCGTTTCATCCATCCCCAGACCCCATTGGGCTATATCAAACATATGTGCTCCCCAATCAGCTATTCCACCACCCCCATATTCGGCATACTTCCTCCAGTTTGGCCATCCCTCGAATGTAATGGGTGGAGCTAAAACAGAATTATAGGGTCTTACTTCGGCAGGTCCTTGCCATCTATTCCAATCAAGTTCCTCAGGAGTCAATTCGGCAGGAAGATCACAGGGTATACTGGGATTACCAACAGTTATTTTTACTTCTTTAATATCCCCAATAAATCCATTTCTCACCAATTCACAAGCTCTTCTGAAATCTTTCCAGGATCGTTGCATACTGCCTGTTTGCAATACTCTCCCATGTTTTTTTAAAGTCTCAACCATTTTTCTGCCTTCAACAACAGTATGTGCCAATGGTTTTTCACAATAAACATCCTTACCGGTTTTCATAGCATTAATGGAATTAATGGCATGCCAGTGATCCGGGGTGACAACGATAACCGCATCAATATCCTCTCTATTGATCAAGTCAGTATAATCTGTATAGCTATCTATTCCTTTATAGGATGATTTATCAAGAAATTCTGAATAATGGCCATTTACATAAGAGGCAAAGGCTTCTTTTTTCTTTTGATCCACATCTGAATTGGCAATGATTCTGACTTCATTCATTTGCAGGAAATTATGGCATAATCCTTTGCTCTGCTTACCACAACCAACTACCCCGATGCTTATCTGATCACTGGGTGCAATATAATTTCTGCCACCAAGTACAAATCTAGGTACTATTGTGAATGCTGCCACCTTTGCAGATGTTTTAACAAATTTTCTCCTGGAAATGGGATGTTTCATATTTTATATGGTTAAAAAGTTTTCTGTGAAAAAAAATAACATACTAAACTTCATCATTCTTTTTGAAATTTACAATCAAAATTAAGTCCATTTTTATGGTGCAGATTTTATTTTTTATATATTGAAAAAAATCTAAATAAATCATTATGAGAGAGCAGGACCATATTTATACCAAGTCCAGAAGAAATTTCATCCGAAAGACTGCTTTGGGTACGGCAGCTATTTTATCAGTTTCAGCATCACCGGCAATTCTTCGTCCAAATCAAAATAAAAAGATGGGGATTGCTCTGGTTGGATTAGGTTATTACAGCCGGGATCTGCTTTCACCGGCATTGCTCAAAACTTCTGAAACTTACCTGTCAGGAATTGTTACCGGATCATCGGAAAAAGCCAAAACATGGTCAGAGAAATACAAAATACCTGAAAAAAATATTTACAATTATTCAAATTTCGATGATATTGCGTTTAACGATGATATTCAGATTGTATATATCGTTCTGCCCAATTCTATGCATCGGGAATATACTATTCGTGCTGCTGCTGCAGGAAAGCATGTAATCTGCGAGAAACCAATGGCACTTAATGCGGAGGAATGTCGCGATATGATTGCGGCTTGTAAAGATTATAAAGTCAAGCTATCTATTGGTTACCGCATGCATTATGAACCCAATACCCAGGAAATTATGAAAATGGGCCAGGAAGCTGAGTTTGGAGAAGTTCGACAGATTACAGGTGGTGCTGGTTTTTTTATGTCAAATTTTACCAATTGGCGAATGAAACAGGATATGGGTGGAGGTGCTATGATGGACATGGGAGTGTATCCATTGAATGCTGCCAGGTATATCACCGGAAAAGAACCTGATTCCGTAAGTGCACAAGAATTCAATAATAGGCCTGACATTTTTACTGAAGTAGATGAAATCATTTCATTCCAGCTTGAATTTCCGGGGGGAGTCATTGCTAATTTAATAACCGGCTTTAATGCTAATTATAACCATATCCGTGCTACTGCCAAAAAAGGGTGGTTTGGATTGGATCCATTCTCAAGCTATGGTGGAATTAAAGGAGTCAGTTCAAAAGGTCCGATAAATTTCCCTGAAATTAATCAGCAAGCCAAACAGATGGATGAATTTGCTATTAGTATTAAAAACGATACACCATTACGAGTTACCGGTGACGAGGGATTAAAAGATATGATTGTAGTCGATGCAATAAAAGAGTCTATCGCAAAAAATGGTAAAACAATTTATTTGTAATCTTTTTTGATTGAAGACGAAAGATGAAGTTTGTTAAACAGTGGATCATTAGATCAGTAAAGTGGCAAATCAGGTGAGGTAGGAAATCGGAAATACGAAGTCCGAAGACGGAAGAGTAGTCGGAATTTTCACTGTCCACCTTCCACTTTTTCCAACTACAGTAAAACTTTCATACATGATTGGTATAATCCGAAGATGGATGATTGAAGATGGAGATATATTTTCTGATCTACTGTTGTTATACTAATTTTCTGATTTAAAGATTTACGGAGCAAATTAACTACTTCCCAATCATAGGAAATAATTTCCGGATCTCTTCATCACTAGGTCTTTTACCATATTCGCAGATCTCAAAGGTTTCTACCTTTGTTGCATTTTTAGCGGTTTCTTCCCCGTACCATTTTGCCAGGGATTTTCTGGCTTCATCATTGATAGGATTTTGCCAGACTTTACCTAACCATACCAATCTTTCTTCCGGATCTTCAGGTACATTTTCCAGTTGACCTACAGTCCATGGTAGCCAATCAAAAAATTGAGACTCATGAGCAGCCATGCCATAAATCTTCTGCTCATATACGTCACTGATATCAACAGCTATATCTGGAGAAAATGGATTTGGTTTTTGAAATCTATCACGTGTATAAAGAAATACAGGATTCTTCTTCAAAGGTGGAGTGTCTGGTGCTATGTTGGGTACTATAACCATATAAGCAGCATCTTGAAGCAATATTCCTGTATATCTATGATCCGGGTGGTAATCATTAGGCCTTGGACCTATTACAATATCAGCATTCCATTTCCGGATCAACCTGATAACCTTCAATCTGTTTTCCAACGTGGGCATTAGTTCTCCATCATGGTTATCTAACGTAATATATTTAACTCCATACCGTTTTCCAGCTTCGGTAGCTTCCGCTCTTCTTATCCTGGCAAGTTCACCACCACCCATATCCTGATGTCCGGCATCTCCATTGGTTAAGGATACCATCATAACATTATGTCCCAGATTCGCATATTTGATGGCTGTTCCGGCATCACTATCCGGATCATCCGGATGTGCTCCAAAAATTATAACATTAATTTTAATATCCTGAGCAGTAGATTTAAAGATGATTCCTGTGCAAAACAAGAATAAAAGGATTAGGATTTTCATAGTATGTGTTTTTTTGTCATTGATTAAGCCACAAATATAAAAATAATTCTCAGAGTGTAATAGGAAGCTGGAAGATCAATTAATAGAAATTCGAAAATGTAGACCTTTAGACCAGTAGGCCGTGAACTAGTAGACAAATATCTCAACTTTCAGACATCTGTAGATCTTCCATCCTCATACCTCCATCTGACTTGGGAAAATTGAAGATTCGGTTAATAGGGGAACCGGAGAATCGGTTAATTCTGTTTCAGGACGGGACACGTCTTTCCTGCTTCCTACCTCTTACTTCCTACTTCCTACTTCCTACTTCCTACATCTTACTTCTAACATCAATCACTTATCATTGGAAACAATTTTCTTATTTCCTCATCACTTGGTCTTCTGCCATATTCGCATATTTCAAAAGCTTCTGCTTGAGTAACTTTTGATGCTTTTTCTTCACCATACCATTTTTCTAATGAGGCCCTTACTTCAGGAGTAATATTGATGAACCGATATTTGGCTAAATAATCAATCCTTTCTTCCGGATCCTCTGGTATCTCATCAAGGCGTCCTGATGTCCATGGAAGCCATTCAAAATGCTGAGACTCATGCGCAGCCATAACAGATATTTTTTGTCGATAGGTATCACTAATATCAATAGTAATATCCGGTGTAAATGGATTGGGTTTTTGAAAGAAATCCTGAGCATAAAGAAAAATAGGGTTCTTTTTCAATGGAGGCGTATCAGGTGCCACATTAGGTACAATAACCATGTATGCAGCATCCTGAAGCAAAATACCACAATTTCTATGATCCGGGTGATAATCATTTGGTCTTGGACCAATTACTATGTCGGCATTCCAATCCCTTATTAATCGAATTACATCCAGCCTGACATTCAATGTAGGCATCAATTCTCCATCATGATTATCCAAAACAACATACTTAGCTCCTGCTCTTCTACCAGCTTCCTCAGCTTCTGCCCTTCTTATCTTTGCCAAATAACCTCCTCCCATCTCATAATGGCCCGCATCGCCATTGGTCAGCGCAACAAATAAAACATTATGTCCCATATTGGCAAATTTTATTGCTGTACCAGCTGCATCCGCATCAGGATCATCCGGATGTGCTCCAAATACTACCACATTAATTTTCTTGTCTTGGCTAAACCCAAAACTGCCAAAAAGCAATAAAATAATTAGCAATCCACTGATTTTCATATTATTTATATTAATGATTATACAATTTATATAAGCTTCATATTTACCGGATCCCATTTAACCATTCGGTTCTCAAAATAGCTAATATTGGCCAGAAGTGCTGCTCCTGCAGCTCGCAATCCATAAGTTCCATTTTCTACAATTTTTTTATTCCCCCTCATGGCCTCAAAGAAGGTATAAAAATGGTCATAATCTGCCCCTTTATAATCCCTCGACGCTTCGTAAACAGTATCCTGAGGGGTAAGCATAGATTTTCTTCTTTCTTCATATTCCTTATCAAATTCCTTATTAATTTCAATTTGCATTGCCTTGGTATAAGATTTTAATGAATAACCACCAGGCCTCCATCCCATTCTGGCGTGGTTTACGGTAACTCCAGACCAGCCAACTGTCATAGCTCCTTCCGTCCCAATTAATTTAAATCCACCTCCAGGACCATTGCCGGCAACAAAATTTATCTTTAAAACTGCATTAAAAGCAGCATGCATATCTGTTTTTGGGAAATCATAGGTTGCAAGCATTACATCCGGTACATCCCTGCCATCTTTCCAATATCTTGTACCACCTGTAGACCTTGCTGCTTCAGGACCCATTGAATCAATCACAAAATTAAGACCTGAAAAAGAATGAACAAATAAGTCCCCTGCTACTCCAGTACCATAGTCCTGATAATTACGCCACCTGAAAAACCTTACAGGATCGTATTCCACTTTTGGAGCTGTTCCCAGGAAGGTATCAAAGTCAATGGTCGTTGGGGAAGCATCGGGCGGGATTGGGTATTGCCATGCACCCTCTGAACTATACCTGTCATTATAGATCTCAACCATTACAAGATCACCGATTATACCAGATTTATATAACTCCCTGGCTTTGGCACTGTAGATAGAAGACATACCCTGGCTGCCTATCTGTAAAATAGCATTTGTATCCTTTTCTACTTTTATCAAATTATGCCCTTGATCAATTTCTTTAACCATGGGTTTTTCTAAATAAACTGCTTTACCGGCCTTCATTGCATCTGTAGCTATTCGTTCATGCCAATGGTCAGGAGTTGCAATAATTACAGCATCAATATCAGGTTTGGCTAAAAGTTCCCTATAATCACGAGTAGTAAAAATATCCTTCCCATATAATTCCTTTGCTCTTTCGAGTCGACCTGTATACAAATCGCAAGCTGCAACAAACTCAACACCATCAATCATAACAGCATTGCCGGTATCTCCTATTCCCTGAATACCAAAACCAATGGTAGCCAACCTGATTTTATCATTTGCTGCATACTTTTTACTTATATTTTCAGACTGCAGAATTTCCCTCCTCATGTTCCTGTCTTTTGCATCAAGTAATGTAGGAGTAATTAATGCAGCAGTACCTATTGAGAATTTTGTTAAAAAATCTCGCCTTGTGGCTCTTTTCTTATTTTTCATAGGATATTTGATTAAAATGATTTCATAAAATATAGATTTATTTCTCTGAAGAATTATTAAAAAATCAGGATTTAAAAAACTGACACTACTAAGGCTCGTCTTTCTTTTAATCCGAAATATTTAAATCAACGTAGTAAGTAAATTTAAAAAAAAGAATCAATTTGTATAAATAATTAAACCATTTATAAACAATTTGATTTTAAAGAAATTGGAAAAGAACTATAATAAATTAGTTTCGCTTGCAAGCCTACTGTATAACTGGCCAATTAGGATGATTTTATATCAACACGACCTTAATAAGCTTGAAAATGAGTTAAATACATAAAAAAACGATGGATTATTAAACACCCATCGTTTCTTTTTTTGAATCATTAGTCGATATCAGGAAGGTGATCGTCAATAATCTGCTCTATTTCCTTAAAATATTTGACCGTTTCGGTTTTAAGTTCCATTGTGGATTCATCATCACATACAATTACGGCTTTTCTATGCATCTGAAGAATTGATACTGTCCACATATGGTTTACACCCTCTTCAACCACCTGTCGTAAGGCTCTTGCCTTATGAAAACCATTGATAATAACTACTACCTCCTTGGAAGCCATAACCGTTCCTACTCCTACTGTTAATGCCATTTTAGGAACTTTATAAATATCGTTCTGGAAAAAACGCGAATTTGCCTTTATGGTATTGTAATTTAATGTTTTGATTCGGGTTTTTGAAGCAAGAGATGATCCTGGTTCGTTGAAGGCGATGTGACCATCAGGGCCAATTCCCCCCAGGAATAACTCAATTCCTCCATATCGTGCAATTTTCTTCTCGTATTCAATGCACTCCTGCTCCAGGTTCCCAGCTAATCCGTTCAATATGTTTACGTTCTTTTTCTGAACATCAATATGATCAAAAAAGTTACTCCACATGAAATAATGATAACTTTGATCGTGATCAAAGGATAATCCAACATATTCATCCATGTTAAAAGTAACTACATTTTTGAATGAGACATTTCCTTCCTTACAGTGCTTAATCAAAGCTTTGTATGTACTAAGGGGTGAAGAACCGGTTGGTAATCCTAAAACAAATGGCCTATCTTCTGTAGGTGAAAAATTATTGATTCTTTCTACAATATAATCAGCTACCCACTGGCTCAACTGTTCATAATTTTTTCTTATAATGATTTTCATAAAATAATTTTTAAACTAAAAAATGAGTTATTGATGAGAACTATATGAATAGTTAAATTAGGTATTTTTTTAATGATTACAAATCATCCTTTTAAATGCTATTGAAAATTTCAATTAATACAACTTAAGAGTCAATTTTTTCTCTATTTATTAATATATTCGTTTGAAATCAAAAACAAAAATTGTAACTGAAATGGGGAATAAAATTAAGGTTATTGTAGCAGGTTGCGGGAATATGGGTTCAAGTCATGCCAGGGCCTATCATAAATTGGAAGGTTTTGATCTCGTTGGATTGGTTGACAAGTTCCCAAAAAATCGGGAAGCCTTGTCCGAGGAACTAGGAGGAATAGCTCAGTTCGATGATTTTGACACAGCTATTGCAGTAGTAAATCCTGACGCTGTTTGCATTGCTACCTATCCGGATTCGCATGCTGAATTGGCAATCAAAAGCCTTCAGGCTGGAGCTCATGTTTTCGTAGAAAAACCTATAGCTACTACGGTAGAAAATGCAGAGAATATAATCAAAATTGCTTCGAGTAAAAAAAGAAAACTGGTTGTGGGATATATTCTTCGTGTTCATCCTTCATGGAAGAAATTTATTGAAATTGCCCAAACTCTTGGTAAACCCTTAGTGATGCGAATGAATCTAAACCAACAGAGTAGTGGTTCAACCTGGAATACTCATTTGAAATTAATGGAATCTATGTCTCCAATAGTAGATTGTGGTGTACATTACGTAGATGTAATGTGTCAGATGACTAAATCAAAGCCTATTCAGGTTAGTGCTATCGGTGCAAGACTGTCAGACCAGGTAAATCCTGAAATGTATAATTATGGACAATTGCAAGTGACCTTTGAAGATGGTTCAGTCGGATGGTATGAAGCTGGTTGGGGACCAATGATGAGCGAAGTTGCTTATTTTGTAAAAGATGTAATAGGCCCAAAAGGTTGTGTAAATATCATGGATGCGGATGGTAAAGCTGATGGAGGATCTGACGATATTGACGCTCATACACAGACAAATCGGTTAAAAGTTCATTTTGCAGATATGGATGAAAATAATAATCTTACCAAGCCTGATGAAATTATAAATACTGAAGACGAACCAGACCATCAGGGATTATGCAACCTTGAGCAGGAATATTTTCTGAATTCGATCAACAATGATATTGATTTATCCCATCACCAGGAAGATGCAGTAAACAGCTTACGTATCGTACTTGCTGCAGATGAAGCGTTTAAAACTGGTACTATTATTAAATTAACATAGCTTCCACTAAAATTTATGCTGAAATAAATCAGATTTTAGATGATATTATGTAAATCCAGTTAGGGCAGAAAATGAATTTCAGGCCAATCACCATTTTTATTAATAACCGTTAATTCCATTTCACCTGATTGATATCTCCTGTATTGATTGCCTAATTTATCATTGGATTCAGATACCTTCATGAATCCCTGGTTTTCAACTCTTGTGTGAAGAGATTGGAATGTCGCATCTTCAGAGGTTGTTAATAATGCTTTGACCAGTTTACCTTCAGAAATAAAAAAGTTCAGACGAACAATCTCTGAATTACTATCTAGTCTTCCAATCAAAACATTCTGCTGATTATTTTCATTATTATACTCTCCTTCAAAAATGATGTTATTGGACTCAAAGTAATCCAATACATCCTTTCGATCCCAAAGATCATAGGGCTTTTCAGCCATGCTTTTATTATATTGTATCAATAGGAGTAGAAAAAGAAAGGTCGATAATACTTTTTTCATGTTCTGAAATGTGTGTTTATAAAATATTATTCGTGGTGTTTTAAATATTTGATATAAGAATGTGCATAATTACAACTTAGCTGGATTAATAACATATGAGCGGGAATATAAATGGATAAATCAGACTTGCTGATTTTCAGTGTATTTTCGTTAATATAAATGGTTCATTAATTGATAATTACCCACACAGTTAATCTAATTTTTAGAATTTAGTTTTCAGATTATACTTATCAACTCCTTATGCGAATCCAAATACGATCTTCTATAGAAATATCTTCATAAAATCTATTCTCCCTGATTACATAAAATTAAAGGTTAATGTAATATAAATACTACGCCCTGGTGCATAAATTTCTGTATCTGTTCCTCGAATTGTCCTGTTTAAATGTTCATAATAAGCAGTGTTAAATAGATTTCTGATTCCGACTGAGGAGCTAATGATCTTATTAAACTTATAAGCTAAACTTATATCAACTAAAGAAAAAGCCGGAGATTTTGTCTCTCCAAAAGCTGACGACACCCTTTCTTGTTTCGTGACATACCTAAATGTAAATTCAGGCCTGATTTTACTCTTATAAAAAGAACCATAAAGAATATACCGGAAATCAAGGGGGGCAATTTCAGGTAGAGGCTCGTTTCTTACCAGATCCTCGCCATAGGTATAAGCAATGCTCATCTGATGATATAAACCAGTTGCAAGATTTTGATTCCAACCAATTTCAAAACCTGTTCTAAAGGCTTCTCCTATGTTAACAAATCTTCTCACACCTGGACTGCTGGGTAATTTTGGCGTAAGTGAGGTATCAATAACTGAAGATATATAGTTCTGCATGTAGGACACAAAGAAATCAGCAGTTATGATGGTTTTCGCTTTTTTATATCCAAAAGTAATATCTGCCTGATTATTAATTTCCGGTTCAAGAAGAGGATTACCCAGCATTTCATAAGAATCCAGACCAACTGGAAAATAATTAATATATCGTTCTGTTA
>Ga0316187_10002214_pt1 | contig 16941 bp, 17 predicted proteins | sample CroRivburrow1_MG_FD_204927 | JGI IMG/M metagenome (GOLD analysis project Ga0316187, IMG submission 204927) | Coastal sediment microbial communities from Maine, United States - Cross River worm burrow 1 | ecosystem: Environmental > Aquatic > Marine > Coastal > Sediment | place: USA: Maine... | reverse complement strand
GAACGCCCTTGGCTTCCTGACGCACACTGCCGGAGACGTAACTGTCCCTCCAGGCTGGCACCTCGTGGTCCAGTGCCTCAAGCACTGGAATCGACTGCGTTATCATTTCCTGGTGCTGCGTTGCATACAGCGGAGCATTCAACCCTAGCGGCATCAGCATTTCACGCGCCCAAAAAGACGTGGCGACAACAACATGTGACGCGCGCAGAGCGCCGCCCGGCGTTTCGATCAACCAGTGACCGGCCTCGCGGCTGAGCGCGCCGACCGGGCAATACCGTTGCACCGTGGCGCCCAACTTGCTGGCCGCCATCGCCAAGGCCTGCGTGGCCCCCGTCGGATCGACATGTCCGTCGGTCGGCGTGTGCGCAGCGCCAAAAATCCCGGACGTGTCGATGAGAGGGTGCAGTTCTGCGACCTCCGCGGGCGTCCGGATGTGAAATGGAATTCCCAACTCGGCGTAGCGTGGTTTGTATGCCTGAAACAGGCGCAGCTCGCGCTCGGTCGCGGCCAGGCGCAGACCGCCTGTCTGGTGGAACGAAACCGACTGGCCACTTTCCTTTTCGGCCTGCAAATAGGTCCGGATCGACCCGGCGAACAGGCGTGTCATGGCCGGATACGGTCCGAAATACGTTGTGTTTCCGGCTGAATGCCAAGTGGAGCCGGACGTCAGCTCGCGACGCTCCAGAAGGATGGAATCCGTCCATCCCATCTTGGCAAGCCAGTACAAGACCGACGCCCCGACGATTCCGCCACCTATGACGGCGACTTGCACTTCCGATCTCATCGCTGCCACCGGATGCAAGCGGCGGCGGGATTGTCGGGTGGGCGCTGGCGTATCGCTTGCGTTTGAAGTCGTTCAGTTCTCATGTTAGTTCTATATTATGGAACATTCTTCCCATAATATGGTGCTCAGTGCACCCATAGTTGTCAATGGCGCCGAGGAACGCGCATGACCAAGAGTTCGATCATCTCGAAAAGCGTGCAGGTTCTGGACATCATCTGCTCCAGCAGAACGCGCCTTTCCTACTCTCAGATCACCGAGGCGGCTGGACTGCCAAAAAGCTCGACCCACAGGTTGCTGTCGATACTGCGGGAGGAGGGATTGGTGGCGCTTGATCCGCTTCGCAACGTCTACGCACCCGGGCCTCTGCTGATGGGCTGGGCTACCAATGTGCTCAGTGCCGCCGATCTTCCTGAAATTGCGGCGTCGACACTTGTGAAGCTAAGCAGTGACGTCAAGGTGGGAACAGCGATATCCATTCTGGGCGGGAATCAGGTGCTTTGGTTGAAGATCGTGGACTACCCGACCCGCCACCGACAGGCGCCCCGGGTGGGTGACCGAACCCCGATTCATGTCTGTGCCGCCGGCAAGGTACTACTGGCATTTTCGGAGGGGATCCGAAGGCAAGCAATATTGGAAGTATTGGAACTTGAAGCTTTCACCCATCGCACCATCACTGATCGGGATCTTTTTGCCGCCGAACTGGACAAGGTACGGGAAGCGGGAATCGCCATCAGTAATCGCGAGGAATTCCTGCAGGACATCGGCCTCGCCGCACCTGTGTTCGATCACAATGGCGATGTCATCGCAGCCATCAGCATGTGGGACATGACAGGCCGAAGGAGCGCCGACGATCTGTTGATTCATCGGCAAAAATTGATCGACGCCGCCGCCGAGATCTCAACCCAACTCGGTTATGGACACCTCTAAAAATTCGGATTATTTCGTCAGTGCAAGGAAGCACCGCGCGCAGAACCGCAGTGCATTGGGGATACCTGAGGATCTGAGCACGGAGCCGACTCCGCAATCGCGGAAAAAGACTGTATTTAGAGGTGCCCTTATATCAATGCTGCGCAAGGGGATGGTCGTCTCTCCACACCAGACCCGCCTGAGCTGTCCGGACCCCCAAGCTCGCCTGCAGTCGTGAGCCGGGAAGAAAATTTCTTCGAGAAAACGAGAGCGGAACATGACGCATTTTGTAAACGCAACCAAAGATATTGTTGCCGAAGCCATTGACGGCCTGATCGCCGGCTCAGGCGGCAAACTGGCTCGGCTGGATGGCTATCCGCATATTCGCGTTGTGCTTCGCAACAACTGGGAGAAGTCCCGCGTTGCTTTGGTTTCAGGCGGCGGATCGGGGCACGAACCGGCACATGCAGGTTTTGTCGGCGAAGGTATGCTGACCGCCGCCGTTTGCGGCGATATCTTCGCCTCTCCCAGTGTCGATGCAGTTCTGGCGGCCATTCTCGCCGTGACCGGACCCGCCGGATGCCTGCTGATCGTGAAGAACTATACCGGGGACCGCCTGAATTTCGGGCTGGCGGCAGAGCGAGCACGAAGCCTGGGGTTGAACGTAGAAACTGTGATTGTCGGAGACGACGTCTCTCTTCCCGATCTGCCACAACCGCGTGGCGTTGCCGGCACGCTTTTCGTGCACAAGATCGCCGGGGCGCTGGCCGACGGTGGTGTCGACTTGGCGAGCGTGGCCGAGGCTGCGCGGCGCGTGGCTTGCGGGGCCAAGAGTTTCGGCATGTCGCTGGACACCTGCGTCATTCCCGGATCACCAAAGGAGGCCCGGATTCCCGCGGGAAAAATCGAACTCGGCCTCGGCATTCACGGTGAACCAGGTGTCGGACAGGCCAGTTTCGATTCCGCGCGTGTTGCGGTGTCGGCCGTAGTAGATCGCCTTGCGGAATGCATGAATGACGAACCACATGTGGCACTGATAAATAATCTTGGCGGCACATCCGGTCTGGAAATGTCGGTGATAGCAAACGATCTCATCCAATCGCGACTGGGGTCGAAAATATCGCACATTGTAGGCCCGTCCGCGATGATGACATCGCTCGGCATGCACGGTGTTTCAATTTCGGTATATCCTGCAACTGAAGAGGATATCGAACTGCTTGCCGCCCCGGTATCACTCGGGGCATGGCCAGGTATATCAACTGTCGGCTCGGCGCGAACCGTACCGCTACCAAAGCAATTGGCGCCCTTGAACTTTGCACCGTCGGCCAACCCGGTGATGCGCAGCATGTTGTCTGCATGCTGCAAGACATTGATAGCTTCCAGAGAGGATCTGAACGCCCTGGATGCAAAATCCGGTGACGGCGATACTGGCACGACGGCCGCCAAAGCGGCCGAAGCCCTGCTTGCTGCTTCGGATCAACTGCCGTTTGCCGATTCCGAACAACTCTGCCTGGCTGTCGCAAAGATTCTGGAGCAGGCTATGGGTGGTTCATCCGGCATCTTGCTATCTGTTTTCTTCTCGGCAACCGCGACTGCCCTGGCGGCGAACAAGACGCCGCTGATGGCACTCCAGGCAGGACTCGGAAGCATGATGGAAATCGGCGGCGCAAAGCTTGGTGATCGCACCGTGATAGATGCTCTGGCACCCGCATTGGATAAGCTGACCAGCGGGATCGAGAACGCTGCTGAAGCCGCCCGAACAGGCGCAAACAGCACCGCTTCAATGATCAAGGCCGGCGCTGGTCGAGCAGCCTATGTCGGCGCGCAACAATTATCGGGTTACATAGATCCCGGTGCTGAGGCGGCGGCACGCGTCTTTGAATGTCTGGCATCGTTGCGCCAATAGTGCGCTGCGGGTGTTTAGCGAGCGGGGCTTGTTTGTGCGAAGAACCGACCGGGTTCAGAACCCCATGCCCGGTGGCAAGCGGCCCTTGAGGCCGCGCATCATCTTGCCCATGCCGCCCTTGCCGGCCTTTTTCATCATCTTGCTCATCTGCATGTGCTGCTTGAGCAGGCGGTTGACGTCCTGCACCTGCAGGCCGGAACCGATGGCGATACGACGCTTGCGCGAACCCTTGATCAAGGCGGGAAAGCGCCGCTCCTGCGGCGTCATCGAATTGATGATGGCGATCATGCGGCGGATCTCGCCGTCGTTGGCCTGCTTTTTCACCGCCTCCGGGATATTGCCGGCGCCGGGCATCTTCTCCAGTAATCCGGCGAGGCCGCCCATGCCGAGCATCTGCTGAAACTGGTCGCGCAGGTCATCGAGGTCGAAGCCCTTGCCCTTGTGGATTTTTCTGGCGAGCTTTTCGGCCTTGTCCTGATCGACCTTCTGCTGCACCTCCTCAACCAGGCTGACCACGTCGCCCATGCCGAGGATCCGCGAGGCGACGCGATCCGGGTGGAAGGGCTCCAGCGCGGTGGTCTTTTCGCCGGCGCCGATCAGCTTGATCGGCACGCCGGTGATCATGCGCACGGAGAGCGCCGCACCGCCGCGGGCGTCGCCGTCGGTCTTGGTCAGCACCACACCGGTCAGCGGCAGGGCGTCACCGAAGGCCTTGGCGGTGTTGGCGGCGTCCTGTCCGGTCATCGCATCGACCACGAACAGCGTCTCGACCGGTGTGATGGCGCCGTGCAGCGCCTTGATCTCGGCCATCATCTGCTCGTCGATGTGCAAGCGGCCGGCGGTGTCCACCAGCAACACGTCGATGAACTGCTTCTTCGCCTGGGCTAAAGCATCGCGGGCGATGGCCTCGGGGCGCTGCATGGCGTTGCTGGGGTAGAACTCGGCACCGACCTCGGTCGCCAGCGTCTGCAACTGGTCGATGGCCGCCGGGCGATAGACGTCGCAGCTGACCACCATCACCTTCTTGCCCTGGCGCTCCTTCAGGTGGCGCGCCAGCTTGCCGACGGTGGTGGTCTTGCCGGCGCCCTGCAGGCCGGCCATCAGCACCACGGCCGGCGGCTGCGCAGAGAGGTCGAGAGCGACGCTCTCAGCGCCCATCACCCGCACCAACTCGTCGTTGACCACCTTGATCAGTGCCTGTCCCGGCGACAGCGAGCCGAGCACCTCCTGGCCGGAGGCCCTCTCCCGCACGCCCTCGATGAAGGTCTTGACCACGGGCAGGGCGACATCCGCCTCCAGCAGCGCCATGCGCACTTCGCGCAGGGTGTCCTTGATATTCTGCTCGGTCAGGCGACCCTGGCCGCGCAGGTTTTTCACCGTGCGCGACAGTCGCTGGCTCAGGTTCTCGAACATGCCCTCAGCAACCTCGGATTTTGTCTGCGCGGAACGCGCTGGAGTGTGCGAATCGGCGCCGCCAGCGGCACCTGCCAGAGCGACCGCGGCGGCCGGATCCGGCGAAGGGCGGGATTATAACGTGAAAGTGTCGCCGCCACGCAGGCGCAGCAGATCGAAACCGACGATGGCTTCCAGGCACTCGCCGTAGGTCTGATCCTCGACGCCGGGCTTGAGGTGGGAGATGGCCACCCGCGGCCGATGGCGGCGCAGCTTGGCCATGTCGTCGGCGAGCAGGTCCGGGCAGTAGTGCTTGGAAACCTCGGCGAGCCAGCGGTTGGCGTTGCCAAAGCCGACCTCGACGATGAGCAGGTCGAGGCGATCGCGGGCGTTGAGCGCGGCCCACAGGGTGTCGTTGGTGGTGGTATCGCCGGAAAAGCAGAAGGCCGAGGCGCCGTTGTGCACATAGTAGCCGGCGCCCGGCACCACGTGATTTACCTCGATCATCTCGATCTGGCGGCCGGCGATCTCGGCGCACTCGCCGGGGCGCATCTCCTCGAACACCAGCACCGGTGCTTGCTTGCTCGGCAGCTCGGCGAAGTTCGGCCAGATCGACCAGTTGAAGATATGTTCACGCAGCGCTTGCAAGGTCTCCGGACGGGCGTGCAGGCGCAGCGGCGGGACGTCCTTGCCGAACAGGGTATCGACCATGAACGGCAGGCTGACCAGATGGTCGAGGTGCGAGTGGGTGAGAAAAATGTGCCGCACACGGCGCATCTCGTCGACGGTCATGCTGCCGACGCCGGTGCCGGCATCGATCAGAATATCGTCGTCGATCAGCAGCGAGGTAGTATCCAGCCCTCGGCCGACACTCCCACTACAACCCAACACGCGCAGATTCATCGAAAGCTTACAAGCCGTCAATATTGTGACGCACCATGCTATCACGGCAGGCCGCGCAGCCAAGCTGCAGGGACGCCATTTGCGAGTGCATTCACACAACTTTTCAGACCGTTCACGTGGCGCCCTTCTAGCCGACACCGGCGCTGTGCGATGATTGCACCCGGACACCGTCCACCACCCTCCGCCACAATAGGAACGCCCCCGAGATGCTCCCCGCTATTCTGGGCCTCGGCAGCGCCGGCCTCTATGCTGCTTCGGCCGGCCTGCTGCTGTATCGCCTGCAACACCGCGACGACGATACCCAGCGCAGCAAACGGCTCGCGCTGACACTGGCCGCACTGGCAGTCGCCCTGCACGCCTGGCTGCTGGCCAGCGATATCTTCCGCGTCGGCGGCATCGATCTGGGCTTCTTCAACGCCCTGTCGCTGGTCGGCTGGCTGGTCGCCGGCATGCTCGTTACGCTGGCGCTGCGCCAGCCCGTGGAGAACCTCGGCATCGGCCTGCTGCCGCTGGCGGCGCTGGGCGTCGTCGTGGAACTGCTGTTTACCCAGCGCGGCGGTGCCGCCAGCCCTCTGGAGCTCGGCGTGAAAATGCACGCGCTATTCTCCGTCACCGCCTACGGTCTGCTGGCGCTGGCCGCCACCCAGGCGCTGCTGCTGGCACTGCAGAACGCGCGCTTGCACGCCCACCACCCGGGGGGCTTCCTGCGCGCCCTGCCGCCGCTGGCGCTGATGGAGACGCTGCTGTTCCGCATGATCGGCGCCGGCTTCGTCCTGCTCAGCCTGTCGCTGCTCACCGGCTTCATCTTCGTCGAGGATCTGTTCGCCCAGCACCTGGTGCACAAGACGGCGCTGTCGCTGGCCGGCTGGGGCGTGTTCGCCGCACTGCTGACCGGTCGCCTGCTGCGCGGCTGGCGCGGCCGCCAGGCGGTGCGCTGGACGCTGACCGGCATCGTTCTGCTCATACTGGCCTACTTCGGCAGCAAACTCGTGCTGGAACTGCTGCTCGGCCACTGAGCCGGCGGCGCGTCCGCTTCCTCGGCCATCGCGATGATTCGCTCCAGGCCCATCGGTTCTCGCTAGCCGCCGTCGCGGCCGTTCTGCCAGGCTTGGGCGCGCTCGTGCTGTTCGCGCAGGTAGTCCATCTGCTCGGCCAGCGCGGCCAGCGCCGCGGCCTCGTCGCCGTCACTGATCGCCGCCAGCAGGCGGCGGTGCTGATCGACGATGGCGGCACGGTCGCGAAAGCGGAACACCACCAGATTGGTGATCGGCTGCAGCGCCTCGATCACCGCAAACATCACGAAGCGCAGCACCGGGTTGCCGCTGGCATCGGCCAGGGCGCGGTGGAAGGCCACATCGGAGGCGCAAAAATCCTCGTCGCCGAGTTGCGCATCGGCCTGGCGCTCAAGCTCCGCGGCCATCCGCGCCAGCTGCGCCGCGTCGCGATGGGTCACCGCCAAGCGGCAGCAGAGCAGCTCCAGCTCGCGGCGCGCCTCGGCGATCTGCGCCAGCGAAAACTCGCCCATCGACACCAGCAGCGTGGTCGCGGTGGTCAGCGAGGCGCTGACCTCCTCCACGCTCGGCCGGTTGACGAAGGTGCCGCCGGTCGGGCCGCGCTGCGAGCGGATCAGATTCTGCGCCGCCAGCCGCTTCAGCGCCTCGCGCACCGTCGGCCGCGACACCGCGAAGCGCGCCGCCAGCTCGTCTTCGGTGGGCAGCCGCTCATCGACCTGCAGATCACCGCTGATGATCGCATCGCGGATGTTCTCGGCGATCTGCTTGGCCAGGCTCTGGGTGACCACTTTGTCGTACTGCAGGGGCATCGGCGCTGTCCTCATGGCGGTTTCCGGTGCGGGCGATTCCCGATATGGGCCGGGCAGACTAGCATGGCGTGCGCAAATGCCAGTTTCCATATTTGTTTGACAAAAAGCGAAGCGCTTCACTAGGCTGCCCCTACTCAGCCCACCGGCTATGCAATGGAGCAAGCCCATGTCCGACCAGAACAGCGACCAGATCCGCGCCCTCGTCCTCCGTCAGGGCGAAGAAAAATCCACCCTCGCCGCGGTAGAAAACCTCTCCGTCGCCGATCTGCCCGATGAACCGGTGCGGGTCGCCGTCGACTATTCGACGATCAATTACAAAGACGCCCTGGCGGTGACCGGCAAGGGCAGGATCGTCCGCCAGTGGCCGCTGGTGCCGGGCATCGATCTGGCCGGCACGGTGCTCGAATCTGCCAGTGATGAGTTCGCCGTCGGCGACCGCGTGGTGCTCAACGGCTGGGGCGTCGGCGAGGGCCACTGGGGCGGTTTCGCCCAGCAGCAGCGGGTCAAGCCGGAGTGGCTGGTGCCGCTGCCGGCGGGCATCTCCAGCCGTGAGGCGATGGCCATAGGCACCGCCGGCTACACCGCGATGCTCTGCGTGATGGCACTGCAAAGGGACGGCATCACCGCGGATCGCGGCGCGATTCTGGTCACCGGCAGCACCGGCGGCGTCGGCTCGGTGGCGGTCGCGCTGCTGGCCCAACTGGGCTACGAAGTCCACGCACTGACCGGCAAGCCGCAGGCGGCCGACTACCTGCGCGAGCTGGGCGCGGCCGAGATCGTCAGCGGCGACGAGTGGGGCGAGCGCCCGCGCCCGCTGGAGAAACAGCGCTGGGCCGGCGCGGTGGATACGGTCGGCAGCCAGGTGCTGGCGCGCCTGCTGGCGGAGATGCACTACGACGGCGCGGTCGCCGCCTGCGGCCTGGCCGGCGGCTTCGATCTGCCGAGCACGGTGATGCCCTTCATCCTGCGCGGCGTCAAGCTGCTCGGCGTGGATTCGGTGATGGCGCCGCGCGAGCGCCGCGTCGCAGCCTGGCAGCGCCTGGACAGCGATCTGCCGCGCCAGCTGCTGGAGAAGATCGGCAGCCGCGTGCTCGGCCTCGACGAGGTGCCCGCAGCCTGCGCCGATCTGCTCGCGCGCAAGATCACCGGGCGCCTGCTGGTCGATCCGAACGCGTAGCTGCAGGCCCGCCGGAGCCCGCTGCTACTCGGGCTTCGGCGTCTCTGCGCGCAGCGCCTGGCCCGATGCGCCAGCCGATGCACAAACCGCCCGTTGGCGGCCAGCGATACGAATCGGTAGCGACGGCTTGATCATCGCGCCCGCCGCAGGTCAACATGCGCCGCTTTCGGCCCACCAACAGACACAGCCGGCGAGCGACCAAGCCCATGAGCGACTACGACTTCATCATCATCGGCGCCGGTTCGGCTGGCGCCGTGCTGGCCCACCGCCTCAGCGAGAACCCCTCCACCCGCGTGCTGCTGCTGGAGGCCGGGCCGCGCGACCACCGCTGGGACTGGCGCATCCAGATGCCCGCTGCGCTGGCCCACTCCGCCGGCGGGCGGGCCTACAACTGGTTCTACCACAGCGAGCCGGAGCCGCATCTCAACGGGCGGCGCATGTTCTGTCCGCGCGGGCGCGCCCTGGGCGGCTCCTCGACCATCAATGGCATGGCCTACATCCGCGGCCACGCGCTGGATTACGACCGCTGGGCCGGCGACCCGGCGCTGGCCGGCTGGAGCTACGCCGACTGCCTGCCGTATTTCAAAAAGGCCGAGACGCGCGTCGCCGGCGGCGATGCCTACCACGGCGACGCCGGCCCGCTGACGGTGACCACCTGCCCGGCGGAGAACCCGCTGTTCCGCGCCTTCGTCGCCGCCGGCGAGCAGGCCGGCTACCCGGAGACGCCGGACATGAACGGCTACCGCCAGGAGGGCATCGGGGTGATGGACATGACCACCCGCGACGGCCGCCGCTGCTCCACCTCGCGGGCCTATCTGGATCTGTGCCGGCACCGGCCGAATCTGACCATCGAGACCCGCGCCCTGGCCGCGCGGATCACCTTCGACGGGCGCCGCGCGACGGGCGTCGACTACGCGATCAAGGGCGCCGCACGCCGCGCCCGCGCCGGCGAGGTGATCTGCAGCGGCGGGGCGATCAACTCGCCGCAGCTGCTGATGCTCTCCGGCATCGGCCGCGCCGCAGAGCTGGAGGCACTGGGCATCGATGTGGTCGCCGAGCTGCCCGGCGTCGGCAACAATCTGCAGGATCATCTGGAGATCTACCTGCAGCACGAGTGCAAGCAGCCGGTGTCCATCTACCCGGCGACCAAGTGGTACAACCAGCCGTGGATCGGCCTGCAGTGGATCTTCCGCCGCGGCCTGGGCACCTCCAACCAGATGGAGGCCGGGGGTTTCATCCGCAGCAACGCGCGGGTGCCGCACCCCAACATCCAGTACCACTTCGTGCCGGTGGCGATGAACTACGACGGCAGCGAGATGTTCGACGGCCACGGCTATCAGGCCCACGTCGGGCCGATGCGCCCGGCCAGCCGCGGCCACATCCGCCTGCGCAGCGCCGATCCGCGCGAGGCGCCATCGATCCTGTTCAACTACCTGCAGAGCGAGGACGACCGCCGCGAATTCCGCGAGGGCATCCGCGCCACCCGCGAGATTCTCGCCCAGCCGGCCTTCGACGAGTTGCGCGGCGCCGAGATCCTGCCCGGCGCGGCGCTGGAATCCGACGCCGAGCTGGACGCCTTCGTGCGCGCCCACGTGGAGAGCGCCTACCACCCGAGCTGCGCCTGCAAAATGGGCGGCGACGGGATGGCGGTGGTCGGCGCCGACACCCGCGTGCACGGCGTCGAGGGGCTGCGCGTGGTGGATTCTTCGATCATGCCGAGCATCGTCTCCGGCAATCTCAACGCACCGACCATCATGCTCGCCGAAAAGGCCGCCGACCTGATCCTCGGCAACACCCCGCTGGCGCGCGCCAATGCCCCGGTGTGGCGCCACGAGGAGCACCCAGGAGAATCGCGCAGCTATCTGCCCGACTGAGCCGCCGCCGCCCGACCGAGCCGCCGCCGCCGGGCGGCGACCACCGCGAGCACCCGGCTTGCCGCCACAGCGGCCCTGCGGCATGCTTGCCGGCAATCCCCCCCCACGGAGAACGGCCTTGAGCGACCGGCAACTGGACGAACACCTCGAAGCCCTGCGCGCCGAGATCGGCGATCTCGACGCAGCCGACGCCGCGGCGCGCACCAAGCTGCTGGCGCTGGCCCACGAGATCGAGATGAAGCTGGAGGGCAGCGGCAGCGTCGACGAGGGCGGCGGCCTGACGGACGATCTGCGCGACGCGATCCGCGAGTACGAAGTCGAACACCCGCGCGCCACCGGGGTGCTCAATCAGATCCTGATGACGCTGAGTAACATGGGCATCTGAATCGGGGAACTCATTCGCGCCAGGCGCCCCGCCGCGGCGCCGGCCCTCCCTCTCCACATCCGCCATCGGATTACTTGCGCGTCCGCCGACTTGCCGCCGCGGCTAGCCACCAGCGGCGCGAGCCGCGCGGCGGCGCCGCACCAGCGCGCTCCACAGCGACAGCCACAACGCCGCCGCGGCCAGCGACAGCGCGGTGCCCCAGTAAACGCCGAAACGCGGATAGCAATAGGCCACCGCCGGCACATACACCAGACAGGCGCTCAAGCCCTGCGGGTAGACGCGCACCATGCTGTGTACGTGGCGCGGCTCGTAGCTGTAGTGGACGATCAGCAGCAGCGGATAGAGGGTGTACGGAAAGGCCGCGAACAGTCCCGCCCAACTACTGCCGATCAGCTCGGCGACGCTGGTCACCAGGACGATCACCGCCGCCGCCAACGCGGCGCGAAACAGCAACACACCAGGACCGAAGCGCACCCGGCGCTCGATGCGCGCATCCGGGATGTGGCGGAACAGCCAGTGAAAACCGAGCACCGAGGCCAGCGCCACCGCCAGCGCCGCCGGCAGCGACAGATCGAAGGGCCGCAGCAGCGCGCTGCAGGCGAAGAAGGCAGCCAGTGCCGCCAGCGAGGCGATCAGCAACCGGCGCACCCGCGAGTGCGCCCCGACAGCCTGGCGCGGCGAACCCAGGTAGTAGCCGCCGATAAAACACTGGATGCAGACCAGCCCGAGCAGGGCGAAGGGCGCCGCGCGGCCGACGAAATCCGCGCCCTGCTCGTGGCCGTAGAAGAACAGCGACAGCGCCAGCCCCAGCGGAAAGCCGGCGAGAATGCCGGCGACCCGCGGGCGCACGCGCTCGGCGACCAGCGACAGACCGATGACCATGGCCATCGACAGGCCGGCCTTGGAGAGCAGCTCGACGCCCAACTCAGCCGCCGGACCCGGCGACCGGGATCGGCACCGGCGGCGCGAGGTCGCTAGTCATCGCCGTCGGCCTGCCCGCTGCGATGGCGGGCGAGCAGCGACTCGACCGTCTCCGGCATCTGCAGGTGGTAGCCGCGCTCGTGCAGATTGGCCAGCACCTGCGCCGGATCCTCGCGATTCAGGCGGCGCTCGGCGCCGAGTTCGAACTGCAACGCCAGCTCCAGGCGGCCGAGCTGGCGGCGCAGCGCATCCGGCAGGCAGTCGAAGCCATCCTCGGCGGCCAGGTACAGGTAGGCGCCATCCTTACTGATACTCTTGTAAACAAAACACTGCATCTGTGGTCGAAGCGCCCTGAGGTAAACGGGCAGGCATTATAGGCGCCAGACGCGGGAGAGACGATCTGCAAACCTTCATCGAACAGCACGAGGCGGCGCTGCGCCTGATCGCCTTCGGCGGCGTATTCGCCGCCTGCGCGCTGGCCGAGTGGCTGCGCCCGCGGCGCCGCGCCGCGCTCGGCCGCGGCCGCCGCTGGCCGGCCAATCTGGGCATAGTGGCCATCGACACCCTGCTGTTGCGGCTGGTGTTTCCCGCCGCCGCGGTAGGCGCCGCGGCGGATGCCGCGACCAACGGCTGGGGCCTGTTGCAGCTGCTCGACGCACCCGCCTGGCTGGCGGTGCCGCTGGCCATGCTGGCGCTGGATCTGGCCATCTACGGTCAGCACCGCCTGAGCCACGTCTGGCCGCCGCTGTGGCGTCTGCACCGGGTACACCACTGCGATCTGGACATCGATGTCAGCACCGCGCTGCGCTTTCATCCGCTGGAGATCCTGCTGTCGATGCCGTACAAGATCGCCGCCGTCTATTTGCTCGGCGCGCCGCCGCTGGCGGTGCTGCTGTTCGAGATGCTGCTCACCGGCTGCGCCATGTTCAACCACAGCAACCTGCGCCTGCCGGCGCGCGCCGACGCCGCGCTGCGCCGCCTGCTGGTCACCCCGGACATGCACCGCGTACACCACTCCACCCGGCGCACCGAGCACGACAGCAACTTCGGCTTCAGCCTGAGCTGCTGGGATCACCTCTTCGCCAGCTACCGCGCCCAGCCGGCCGGCGGTCACGGGCTGATGCGCATCGGCCTCGACTCGCCGCGCGACAGCGCGCGCTGCGCCAGCCTCGCCGGCCTGCTGCGCCTGCCCTTCGCCGCAGATCACCGGCGCGACACACAGATCACGCCCTGAGGGACGCGGCGCAGATACGCGACGCCGGCACGCACCCCAGGCACACACAACGACCCGGAGCCGAAGATCCATGCACCCCACCTTTCCCCTGCTCGCCGAGACCGATTTCCCAGCCCTGCGCCGCGGCGCGCTGGAGATCCTGCAGGTCAATCTGGGCTACTACTGCAACCAGAGTTGCCTGCACTGCCACGTCAACGCCAGCCCCAAGCGCAGCGAAATGATGAATGCCGAAACCGCCGATCTGGTGATCGACTTCATGCGCCGCAGCGCCGTGAATACCCTGGATCTGACCGGCGGCGCGCCCGAGCTGATGCCACAGTTCCGCCGCCTCGCGCTGGCCGGGCGGGAGAGCGGCCTGCGGGTCATCGACCGCTGCAATCTGACCGTGCTCGAAGAGCCGGGGCAGGAGGATCTGGGCGAATTCCTCGCCGCCAACCGCATCGATATCACCGCCTCCCTGCCCTGCTACATGGAGGACAACGTCGACGCCCAGCGCGGCGACGGCGTGTTCGAGGGCTCGATCCGCGGCCTGCGACAACTCAATGCCCTGGGCTATGGCCAGGCCGGCTCCGGGCTGCGTCTCGATCTGGTCTACAACCCCCAGGGGCCGGTGCTGCCGCCGCCGCAGCAGGCGCTGGAGGCGGACTATAAATCGCATCTGCGCGAGCGCTACGGCGTCGAATTCGACGGCCTGCTGACCATCGCCAACATGCCCATCCAGCGCTTCGGCAGCACGCTGATCTCGCGCGGCCAGTTCCACGACTACATGGCCCTGCTGCGCGGCGCCCACCGCGACGAAAACCTCGCCGGGGTAATGTGCCGCAACACCCTCTCGGTGGAGTACGACGGCCACCTCTTCGACTGCGATTTCAACCAGATGCTGGACATCCCGCTGGGCCTGCGCCACGCCGCCGACGGCCGCCTGCAGCGCCGCCACATCGTCGATCTCGACCCGGCCGACCTCGCCGGCCAGCCGATCGCCATCGCCGACCACTGCTACGGCTGTACCGCCGGGCAGGGTTCCAGCTGCGCCGGCGCGCTGGGCTGAATGCCGCCGCAGACGCCGCATCTGTCGGTGATCGTCCCGGCGCTGGACGAGGCCGCGCAGATCGCCGATCTACTCGGCGATCTGCAGGCCCTGCGCCGGAGCGATGGCCAAAGTGGCGGCGAGCTGATCGTGGTCGACGGCGGCAGCCGCGACGCCACCGCAGCCATCGCCGCGCCGCTGGTCGACCGGCTGCTGCACAGCGCCCGCGGCCGCGGGCGGCAGATGAACACCGGCGCCGCCGCGGCGCGCGGCGAGTGGCTGTGGTTCCTCCACGCCGACAGCCGCGTGGATGCGGCGCTGCTCGATCAGCTCGACGCGGCCATCGCCGGCGGCGCCCGTTGGGGCCGCTTCGACGTGCGCCTGTCCGGCAGCGCGGCGCTGCTGCGCCTCATCGAGTGGGCGATGAACCGCCGTTCGCGGCTCACCGCCATGGCCACCGGCGATCAGGGCATCTTCGTCCGCCGCGCGGACTTTGCCGCCGTCGGCGGCTACCCGGAGATCGCCCTGATGGAAGACCTGGCGCTGAGCAAGGCACTGCGCCGCCGCGCCCGCCCGGCCTGCCTGAGCGGCCCGCTGCTCACCTCCAGCCGGCGCTGGGAGCGCCACGGCGTGCTGCGCACCGTCGCGCTCATGTGGCGCCTGCGCCTGGCCTGGTTTCTCGGCGCCGACCCGGCGCGGCTGGCGCGCCGCTACCGCGCCGGCGGTTGAACGCACCGTGCGCCTGCTGATCTTCGCCCGGCGACCCGTCCCCGGCCGCTGCAAGACCCGCCTGATCCCGGCCCTCGGCGCCGTCGGCGCCGCCGAGCTGCACGCCCGGCTGCTGCGCCAGGCGCTGGCCGCGGCGCAGGCCGCGCGACTCGGCCGGCTGGAGCTGTGGGTGGATGAGTTGGCCGCTGCCGAGAGCGACAATGGAACCGACGCAACCGCCGACGACCGGGCCATCGGCCCGCCGTGGCCGGCGCTGACCGCGGAATTCGGCGCGCGCCTGCGCCGGCAGTGCGGCGGCGATCTCGGCGCGCGCATGCATCACGCCCTGCGCGACGCCCTGCGCCGCTCAAGCGACGGCGCGCTACTGATCGGCAGCGACTGCCCGGCGCTGACGCCGGACTACCTGCGCGCCGCCGCCGCCGCGCTGGGCCGACGCGACGCCGCCTTCGCTCCGGTGGTCGACGGCGGCTACGCGCTGATCGGCCTGCGCCGCGCGCACAGCGCGCTGTTTCGCCACATGCCCTGGGGCAGTGCCGCGGTGATGGCCGAAACCCGCCGCCGCCTGCGCCGCCTCGGCCTGGCCCACTGGCAGGGCGAGACGCTGTGGGACGTGGATCGACCGGAGGATCTGACGCGCCTCGGCGACTATCCGCAGCTAGCCGCCGCCGGGCTGGTCGCAGCCGATGGGCGGGGGTCGGGCGACGCTCAGATCAACTCGCCGGCGCGGCCCCCCGCGTCGCGCACATAGTCGCGAAACAGCGACTCGAACTCCGGCACCACCGATTGGCGCACCTCCGGCAACGCCAGCAGCGCCTCGCTCCAGCGCTCCAGCCGCGGGAATTCGCCGGCGGCGGTCAGTGCCAGCGGCCCGTCGAGCAGCGCGTGGCGCATGAAGAGCGGCGCGTAGGCGGTATCCACCAGCGACAGCTGCTCGCCGGCGAAGAAGGGGCCGTCGCCGCCGCTCTGGTCGAGCTGCCCCTGCAGCGTGCGCAGCTTGCCGAGCAGGCTCTCGCGCGCTGCGTCGTAGCGTTCGCCGGACTGGGTGCTCAGCCGCCACTGGTCGCCGAGCAGCTCGGAGCCGAACTCGATCCAGCCGCGCTGCCGGGCGCGCTGCAGCGGGTTCGAGGGCATCAGCGGCGCGCCGTTGGTCTCGTCGAGGTATTCGTTGATCACCGCGGATTCGAACAGCACCTCGCCGTCGACGCGCAGCAGCGGCACCTTGTGCAGCGGCGAGATCTCGGCGAACCAGGCCGGCGGATCGGCGAGATCGATGTAGCTGATGCGGTATTCGGCCCCTTTGTGCAGCAGGGTGATGAGCGAGCGCTGCACGTAGGGGCAGAGCTTGTAACTGATCAGTTCGATGGACATGTGAACTCCTGTGGTGGCGGCGACCGCGCAGCTTGTCCCGCGGCCGCGCCTGCGGGGACAATCGCCACTGGCGGGCCTTGACCGCGAGTGGAGAGGGTGAGATGGCTAAACGGGACGGCGGCGAACTGGAATCGCTGCGCATCGACAAGTGGCTGTGGGCGGCGCGCTTTTTCAAGACGCGCGCGGCCGCGGTGGAAGCCATCAACGGCGGCAAGGTGCACCTGGCCGGGGCGCGCGTCAAGCCGGCCCGCGGGCTGCGCGTCGGCGATCAGCTGAGCATCCGCAAGGGCGTTTACCAATTCGATATCGAGGTGCTCGGCCTCAACGCCCAGCGCCGCCCGGCCAGCGAGGCGGCGCTGCTCTACGCCGAATCCGCAGACAGCCGCGCGCGCCGCGAGACGCTGGCCGAGGAGCGCCGCTTCCAGGCGCAGATGGCCGGCAGCGAGCGCAGCCTGCGACCGACCAAGAAGCAGCGCCGGCAGATCCACCGCTTTCGCCAGTCGGACGACTAAT
>Ga0316187_10002212_pt1 | contig 16954 bp, 13 predicted proteins | sample CroRivburrow1_MG_FD_204927 | JGI IMG/M metagenome (GOLD analysis project Ga0316187, IMG submission 204927) | Coastal sediment microbial communities from Maine, United States - Cross River worm burrow 1 | ecosystem: Environmental > Aquatic > Marine > Coastal > Sediment | place: USA: Maine... | reverse complement strand
TTTTAATCTTTTAGTCATTGGAAATTTTTCCGGTCGGCAGGATAGCACGCGAATTGGCTCTATTAGCTCCGTTGATATGGACAACTTTGAGCACACTATCAACCTGTTGTTACCTACGGTAAAGCTCGAACTACCCAATTCTGATCACTCTAAAATATCTATTGACATTGCCAGCCTGGACGACTTTCATCCTGACAGATTGTTTCACAAACTTAGTATATTCAAAGCACTAAGAGAATTGCGCCGACGTCTTGCTGACCCTAACACCTTTGCTGAGGCTGCCGCTGAATTTAACCTAGACAATAACACCAACACGCCCATAGCGACTGAAACAACAGCAGACACATCAGCCAAGGGCGATACCGGTGAATCCATGTTTGCCGATCTCATTGGCGGTAAACCCGTTTCCGGCACCGCCGATACCCGCATTAGTTCCAACGTGCAAAACTTCATTCACGATATTGTCGCCGATCATATCCAACCCGGTATTGCCGCTGAACAGAAAGTCTTACTCGATGCCATTGACGAAAGCATTAGCGATACCATGCGACTAATACTGCATACACCGGCCTTTCAACAACTGGAAGCTCGCTGGCGGGGTTTGGATAAGTTTATTTCACGTGTATCTGTGGGCGAAGACATCAAACTTCATATTCTCGACATTGACAAACAATCGCTGAGTCATCACGTTGAACAATTTAAGGCAAACCTGGGCGAATCCACACTGTATCAACGTATTATTGGTGAACATGGGGAAACCCTAGGCGGACAAAATTGGTCTCTCATTGTTGGCGATTATCATTTTGACGCGTCTGAGCAAGACGTACAATTGTTAGCCGCCATGGGGACGATTGCAAAACATGGTGCTTGTTCATTTGTTGCTGGTGCAAATACCGAGCTTGTTGGTTGTGCTTCCTTATTTGATACACCCGACTCAAATCAATGGCAAGCCCCTAGCGCGCAAGTACAAGAACTGTGGTCTGCATTAAGAGCCAACCCGGTGGCAGATGCCATAGGGCTGGTAGCAACCGATGTCATTATGCGCTTACCTTATGGCGAAAATACCAACGAAATTGACAGTTTTACATTTGAGGAAATTATCGATCCCTGTGACGAAAAAGCCATGCAATCCAACTTGCTATGGGTAAATGGCGGCATCATGTGTGCCATTATGATTGGTCAAAGCGTTGAACAATATGGACCTCAAGAAGAAATTGGCATAATGCTCGACGTGGATAATCTGCCGGCCTATACCTATAAATGTTACGGTCCGACAAAACTATACCCTTGTGCACAAATACTCATGACGGAAGCGACTGCCGCGCGTCTCATGCAAGAGGGCCTCATGAGCTTCAGGAGCTATAAAGACCAAAATAAGATACGGCTCACCCGTTTGCAGTCCATTGCCTCTCCGGTAAAGGCCTTACTTGGGCCTTGGTGATTAATACTGAGTTAAGTGATTGATTCTATAATTATAATTCAGTAAGCGATGTATCCAGATTGCAGTTCATACGACATTCCATAATTTCCTTACTCATTCACTGTTTTTACAGAACTTGTGATCATTAATAATTACGCTACAATAGCTACCGCTGTGCATTATCCTAAATTAATCAGTTGACCGCTTCAGAGTTATCCGAAGTGTATGATATGAAAAATATTTCGCGTGAAACACTAAGTCACCCAACGGGTGAACGCGCTACACCATCCAGAGCAGCCCTGAGCGTCCGCCTGGCTATACAAAAAAACTCGATAAGGATTAGACCATTAACTCCTTTTTTTTGTTACGCCAACCGAACGCTCAGAACTACTCTGAATGGCGTCCAACTGATTAATCTAGGATTATTAGATTAAAACAATTGCACGCACTTAAAATGCAATCCTTTTGAAATACAAGAAGATACTAAAGCCGATGACGAATAAAACCGCTCTCTACGAGTGCCATATTGCCAATAATGGAAAAATGGTGGATTTTGCTGGCTGGTCTATGCCAATTCATTATGGCTCCCAGATCCAGGAGCATCACCAAATACGCCAAGACGCTGGCATGTTTGACGTGTCGCATATGGTCATATTGGATTTCAAAGGAGTACAGGCTCGCCCTTTTCTTCGCCAATTATTGGCCAATGATGTTGATCGACTTAAAGACAGCGGCAAGGCCTTATACTCTTGTATGCTCGATGAGCAGGCCGGCATTATTGATGATCTCATTGTCTATTTCCTCAATGACAATTGGTATCGTATGGTGGTCAACGCGGCAACCCGGGAGAAAGATCTTAACTGGATAAAGCAACAGGCCCAAGAATTTAAGCTGGATATTAATGAACGCAGTGATCTCGCCATGATTGCCGCACAAGGTCCTAACGCACGACAAAAATGTCAAGCGGCGCTCGGCAATCAAATCGCCAAAGCCACTGATCTTAAACCATTTTTTGCTGTGCAATGTGGAGAGTTATTTGTCGCTAGAACTGGCTATACTGGTGAAGACGGCTATGAAATCATGATTCCCAATGAACAAGCTCCTGCTATTTGGGATGCATTCGTAGCGCAAGGTATAAAACCCTGCGGCCTTGGTGCACGAGATACCTTACGCCTCGAGGCGGGAATGAATCTGTATGGCCAAGATATGGATGAAACCGTCTCGCCACTTGAGTCAGGCCTAGGCTGGACAGTGGCCTGGGAACCCACTGACAGAAATTTCATAGGCCGCGATCAGCTGGAAAGGCAACGCAAATCAGCACCCGCCAATAAATTTGTTGGTTTAGTCCTGGAAACCAAAGGTGTTTTAAGAGCCCATCAAAAGGTCGTGGTGGAAGATGTGGGGGAAGGTGAAATTACCAGTGGCAGTTTTTCTCCCACGCTGGGTGTTTCAATCGCTATGGCTCGCGTACCCAAACAAACAGGTGATACCTGCACGGTAGAAATCCGCAATAAACTGTTACCGGTAAAGGTGGTAAAACTACCCTTTGTGCGAAATGGCAAATCGTGTCTTAAACTGGATTAAACTATAATCTACCTTTATATAATAATTAAAAATAAATAAAATTTCATAATATAAAGTTGGGTTACACTACACTAACCCACCCTACGTTAGAGGACGTTAGCATGAGTAATATCCCAGAAGATCTAAGATATACCAAGACCCACGAATGGGTTCGACAAGAAGAAAACGGTAACCTGACGGTGGGAATTACTGACCACGCACAAGAATTGTTAGGCGATATGGTCTTTATTGAAACACCAGAAGTTGGGGATAACCTAAACTCGGGTGACGATTGCGCCGTAGTGGAATCGGTTAAGGCCGCGTCTGATGTGTATTGCCCTATTTCCGGGGAAATTATTGGTTCCAATACGGATTTGGCGGATACACCGGAAGTGGTGAACCAAGATCCCTACGACACAGGGTGGCTATTTAAAATCGATCCCGCGGATCCCGAAGAGATTAATGAATTGCTTGACCATGAGCAATATAAAGAACTCATCGAATCAGAAGCCGTATAATTAATTATTAACAAACTAATAACTTAGTGAATCTGTAAGCTATGCCATTTATACCTCACACCGACGAAGAAGTCCGCTCTATGCTTAACGCCATTGGCGTCCAATCCATAGACGATTTATTTGATGAAATTCCTGCCGATTTGATTAACAGCAATTTGGACAATGTGCCTTCGGGCATACCAGAAATGGAAATTGCGCGACTCATGCGACAACGGGCGACCCAGGATGGCAGTCCGTTGTGTTTTGTCGGAGCGGGCGCTTATGAGCACCATATTCCTGCCGCAATCTGGGAAATCGCCACGCGCGGAGAATTTTATTCAGCGTATACGCCTTATCAAGCGGAGGCCAGTCAGGGTACTTTACAATTATTGTACGAGTTCCAGACCATGATGACACAACTCACTGGCTTGGATGTGTCCAATGCATCGATGTATGACGGAGCATCTGCCTTGGCTGAAGCGGTACTAATGGCGGTGCGTGCTAACCGTAAATCTAAATCGAAGCGTATTCTTATACCACGAACGGTGCACCCTATTTACCGCAAGGTCACCAACACAATTGTCAAAAATCAAAATATTGTGCTCGAAGAACTCGATTACCAAGATCAACAAGGTATTACCGATGTTAGCGCCTTACCGGAGTCGCCAGGAGACTTTACCGCCTTAGTGATTCCGCAACCCAATTTCTTTGGTAACCTGGAAGAGGTCGATGCCCTGACAAACTGGGCGCATAAGCATAATGCCCTGGTTATTGCAGTCGTCAATCCCACCAGTTTGGCCTTGTTAAGACCTCCGGGCGAATGGGGTGACAGCGGTGCAGACATCGCTTGTGGTGAAGGTCAACCACTGGGTATTCCCCTCTCATCGGGAGGCCCCTATTTTGGATTTATGTGTTGTAAGCAGGCCTATGTAAGGCAAATGCCTGGGCGTATTATTGGCAAGACGGTTGATCTGCAGGGCAAGCCTGGTTATACCCTGACTTTACAAGCACGGGAACAGCATATTCGACGCTCCAAGGCTACATCAAACATCTGCACCAATCAGGGACTAATGACTACAGCGGCAACCATTTATCTGGCTTTACTGGGCGCCAATGGCTTGGCCGCCGTTGCAACTCAGTCGCATAACAACACACAAGAATTGGTGACGCAATTAACCGCAATAGAGGGTGTTGAAACCGTGTTCGAGCAGGCTTATTTTCATGAAGCCGTGCTGCGTCTTCCAAAATCAGCCGAAGACCTTATCGAACGTTTGGCCGATAAAGACATTACACCAGGATACGATTTGTCACAGGAATATCCTGAATTAAAAAACAGCATCCTGGTTTGCGCCACCGAAACTAAAACCGAAACTGACATCACTAGTTTCGCGCAGGCACTTCAGTCTGCTCTTTCTTAAGAGCCTAAAGGTTTATTCAAATGTTAATTTTTGATCATTCGAGTCGGGGCCGCAAAAATCTCGCCCAAACACCAATAACCAAACCACAGAAAACCGATCTACCAGATAAGTTTTTACGTAAAAAAGCAGCCGCCTTACCCGAGGTTTCAGAAATGCAGGTAGTACGGCACTACACCCGCTTGTCGCAAAAAAACTTTTCCATTGATACCCACTTTTATCCTTTGGGTTCTTGCACTATGAAGTACAACCCACGTGCTTGTAATTCATTAGCCATGCTGCCTGGTTATTTAATGCGCCATCCCTATAGCCATAATAAATTCAGCCAGGGATTTTTAGCCTGTATGTATGATTTACAGGAGATCCTGAAAGACGTTACGGGCATGGCTGAAGTATGCCTTACACCTATGGCAGGTGCTCAAGGAGAATTTACAGGTGTTGCCATGATTCGGGCTTACCACGAGGCCAACAAGGATTCCGCACGAACCGAAATTATCGTTCCGGAAGCCGCCCATGGCACCAATCCAGCAACCGCTACTATGTGTGGCTACAAAGTCACTGAAATTCCAACCAAGGATGATGGCGACATCGATATTACTCGCCTTAAGGAAGTGGTCGGCCCACAAACGGCTGGCATTATGTTGACCAATCCTTCAACCTTGGGTGTATTTGAAAAAAATATAAAACTGATTGCTGAGATTGTTCACCAAGCGGGTGGTCTATTGTATTACGACGGTGCAAACCTCAACGCCATCCTGGGTAAGGTTAAGCCTGGAGATATGGGGTTTGACGTCATCCACATGAATCTGCACAAAACATTTTCCACACCACATGGTGGTGGTGGACCAGGTGCTGGGCCAGTCGGGGTAAGTCAACGACTGATACCCTACCTACCCATACCCATTTTGGCTCGTGACAACTCTCGCGACAACAACGGCTATCACTGGCTAACAGAAGCTGATTGCCCCAACAGTATTGGGCGCTTATCAGCCTTTATGGGCAATGCAGGCGTTTTACTGCGAGCCTATATTTACGCGCGCATGTTGGGCTCTGAGGGTATGCGTCGTGTCGCAGATTATTCCACCCTCAATAGCAATTATCTTATGCATCAACTGGCCAAGGCCGGCTTCGATCTTGCTTTACCGGAACGCCGTGCGACCCACGAATTTATTGTGACCTTGAAACGGCAGGCTAAAGAGTTGGGCATTACCGCAATGGATTTTGCGAAACGCTTGTTGGATTATGGCTACCATGCGCCAACCACTTATTTTCCCTTAATCGTACCCGAATGTTTTTTAATAGAACCCACTGAGACAGAATCCAAAGACGCACTGGATGGTTTTGTGGAGGCGATGAAAAAAATTGATGCAGAGTCCAATGATTCACCAGACACTGTTAAAGGTGCACCACACACCCTGCCAGTGCAACGGCTTGATGACGTCAAAGCTGCAAGGGAACTGGATCTCGCCTGGAGGCCAGAAGAGTCTGTAAAATAATATCATGGCTAAACCTGGAAACACCGGTATAACTCGGCTATTGAAAGCCACACGTTATTCTTATCAGGGCCTCTGTGCAGCATTTAAACACGAAGCAGCCTTCAGACAGGAGTTGCTTTTAGTTTGCCTGTTAACACCTCTGGGTTTATGGTTGGGGAACGATGGGACTGAACGGGCCCTGCTGATTGGTTCATTAGTACTGATCTTGATTGTTGAGTTGCTCAATTCGAGTATTGAAGCAATCGTTGACAGAGTCGGCAACGAAGCAAATGAACTTTCCGGTCGCGCTAAGGACATTGGCTCCGCTGCCGTATTTGTCAGTTTGCTAAACGCAGCTATCGTTTGGTCATTAATCATTTTTAGTCCAAATTAAATATTCTATTTATTAAATTAAAAAGAGGATATCTTTATGTCAGCACTTATATGTGGATCCTACGCTTATGACACCATTATGGTGTTTCCAGATAAATTCAAGAACCACATCCTCCCGGACAAGATTCATATTCTGAATGTTTCATTTTTAGTCCCTGAAATGCGTCGTGAGTTTGGTGGTTGTGCTGGCAATATTGCCTACAATCTGAATCTTTTAGGAGGCCATGCTCTACCCATGGCAACTGTTGGCAACGATTTTTCCAGTTATGAACAGTGGATGGATAAGTGTGGAATTAACCGTCAACACATAAAGGTGGTTGACGACATCTATACTGGCCAGGCCTTCATCACCACGGATCTCGATGACAACCAAATCACAGCATTTCATCCGGGCGCCATGTCAAACTCACATGAAAACAAAGTCAAAGACGCTAGTGGTGTAAGCATCGGAATTGTTTCGCCGGATGGCAGAGATGGCATGATTCAACACGCCAAGCAATTTGTAGAAGCCGATATTCCATTCATTTTTGATCCCGGCCAAGGCTTACCAATGTTTGACGGGCATGACTTATTGGCATTTGTTGATCAAGCCACCTGGGTAACGCTTAACGATTACGAAGCGCAACTATTGGAGGAGCGCACCGGTAAATCAGCTAAAGAAATTGCGTCCATGGTAAAGGGTCTGGTCATTACCCTTGGTGAAAAAGGCTCACTGATTTATGCAGGCGGCAAGTGTTATGAAATCCCCACGGCCAAACCCGATGCCGTTGTGGATCCAACGGGTTGTGGCGATGCCTTTCGTGCCGGCCTGTTATACGGACTCATGAATGACTATGATTGGGAAACCACCGGTAGGTTGGCTGCCATTCTCGGTGCTCTCAAGGTCGCAAAACATGGCACACAAAACCACAGTTTTGACAAAGAGCAGATTGATTCCTTGTTCAAACAAAATTTTGACCGCAGTATTACCTCCTAAAAACACCAGTAGTCGGAGCCTTTAGAAATAATATCGACACTCAAATAGTGCCAGTAACTTTAACATTAAACCTGAACTGTAGCCTGGATGAAGCTTGCGGAATCCGGGACAATCGCTCGAATTTTACCCGGATTCCGCAAGCTTCATCCAGGCTACAAAAACATTTCGAACCAATTACAGGGTTAACAGGATATCAGTAGTCGGAACGCTGTAATTTGGAAGTGGTCAAATAATATAGCCAGGATTTCTGATGTCCAGATAAGCGCTTGATAATTAATTGCAAAAATTTGAAATAGCGGCAGCAACACTGCCGCTATTTTCATCTATACCATTGTTTTTCAATAAATTTACTCAAGATTTTTGCGGGGCGAGCCGATGTGTAAACTGTAAACCTAAGAATCAAACGATGCCTAGGTCGACTCACAACTTATGCGGGCAATCTATTCGTAATATGTACCAGGGCAATGTCAAACACTAACCATCAACCCAAGAAACAAGGCATATCCATTAATGTCTTGTTATTGTTAAGTTTTGCCTTTATCGCGTTTGTGCCCGTCACAATATTGGGTGTAAAAATATATGATGCAGCCTGGGATAATGCGTGGCGTGAGGTACGTGAAAAACACCAACTACTGGCCGAAAATTTGTCGGCGCCAATTGAGCATTATGTTATTGGCCATCAAACCAACTTATCCTTGGTTGCCCATCACGTTGCTGAATTAGACCTCGATATTTCAGCTGAGTCTAAAGCGCTCAAAAAAATACTTGCAAATAATATGGCCTTTACCGTTGGCTTTGACGCGTTAATTGTCCTTGATGCTGAGAACAACATTATTACCCATGTAGATGATGGCAAGCACTCGGTAAAAACAAATATCAGCCATTTTGGCTCTCACGAGTTTATTGCGAAAGCCTTGGCTTCAGGTAAAAGCCAGCTCAGCCCAATTGTAAAAAATCCATTCACGGCTAGACCTGCCTTGTATATTGCACAGCCGTTAACGAGTAAGGCAAATCCAAAACAACAATTTATTCTACTCGGCGAATTATGTATCGAGCCTATAGAAAAACTCAGACAAGGAATTAAATTTGGTGAAGGCGGACATTCGGCCATTGTCGATTCCAACGGACGCGTTATCGCACACCCTAACCCCAATTGGATGAACAAAGACATTGTTGACTTATCCCATCTCAATGTTATCCAAAAAATGATGGCCGGCGAAACCGGTGTGACCGAATTTTTTTCACCCTTTAAAAAATATGACATGGTCGCAGGCTATACCAGCGTACCTGGGCTTGGTTGGGGAATTATGGTACCGCAGCCAAAATACGAGGTTGAAAACCAGGTAAAAAGTATTCTTTTTTCTCAATACGGCTGGGGATTAGTGGGACTGGCCCTGGCATTAATAACGGCACATTACCTTGGACGTTGGATCACCCAGCCACTGAACGAATTGGCCTTATCAGGAAGTCGATTATCGAAACAAAACTTCAAACAAAACCTACCTGAATTAAGAGGCTCAGCACCTAGCGAAATTATTCAACTTTCGTTGTCATTTAGTGAAGCCATAAACGATCTTTCTGCGTCACGTGCTGAAATTGAGAACCTAAATAAGGGCCTGCAAAGCAAGATCAACGAGGCAACCACCGAGCTCCGACAAGCCAATACAAAATTAACAGCCATATCCCGCATGGACCACTTAACCAAACTTTCCAATCGGCGCCATTTCGAACAGACTATTGCCAGCCTCACTACTCGCCGCCAATCAGATAACACGAATATATGCCTACTGTTAATCGATATAGACCACTTCAAGGACATTAATGATGAGTACGGACATACCGCCGGCGATATGGTACTGGTACAAGTGGCCGAAGTACTGGATAGAAACACCAGACAATCAGACTTAGCCGCTCGTTATGCAGGTGACGAATTTATCTTGTTGATTCGAGCCGACACTGAAATTGGCAGGCAGCGCGCAACACAAATTCGCACTGAAATCGCCGAACAAGAACTATTATTTGATGATCAAAAAATACAAGTTACAGTGAGTATTGGTTTGATTGTTTTTGACATAAACCAAAAAGAAAACAGCATGGAAAGTGTATTTCGGCAGGTTGATACTGCCATGTATGATGCCAAGAAATCCGGCCGTAATACCATTTCAGAGGTTGTTGTGCAACCGTAATAATTAAGCCTGTCGCCCTCGTTGCCACGCTCTGCGCACATCGTCATACATAAGTCAGCTGGACCCTGCGTAGGGTGCGTTTTACGCACCAAAAAGCCTGCCTTTTAGTACTGTACTTTTGTTTCTATCGCTATTGACCGGCCAATATCGTAATTTTGGTGCGTAAAACGCACCCTACCGTCTCTATATGGTTCGAATTTCAAGGTCTAAACGCTGTACGTAGACTCAAATATTAGATCCAATTAATTATAACTGCAATTAGAACATGGAGATTTTTTTGTAGGGTGGATAAGCGCAGCGCATCCACCAAAATGGGTAGTAATGGTGGATGCGCTACGCTTATCCACCCTACCCAAGACGTGCTTTTCAAGGTTACGATGATTTAACCGGACACTACTGACGCTCTGCGTGAGAATGAGGCGCGCTTAGCTCTTTAACCTTTAACCTTTAACCTTTAACCTTTAACCTTTAACCTGCAGTATTGCGCGCAGTGAATCCAAGTCTTCAACTGGTGCATGACACTGCTGCCCACTGCAGACATAGGCCACAACTCCATCAGTTGTCTTTTGCTCAGCCAGGGCACCGGGTAAGTCACCGACGTCCTCCGCTATCGCAACAGCAAATCGCCTTGGGCTGTAATTTTCCTGACAAACAGCTAACCAGGACTGAAGCTCATCCTGTTGCCCCCTAATGACTACGATCTCGGTAGGATATAAGTATTCTTCCACCGCGAGTAATAAAGCGTTGTGCGCATACGGAGTTCTAACAATACTCTGCCATGCCACCTTAATGGTATTTTCCGCCGCATCGAGATAGCGTGACTCACCCAACAAATGTCCGAGACGAATCAAACTATGCGCCGCAATACCGTTGCCGGCAGGTATAGCTTCGTCTAAAAAGACCTTAGGCCTTTGGATGAGCTTTTCGTGATCATCGGCCGTAAAATAGAATCCGCCATTTTGCTTGTCTTCATAATAGGCCAGCATGGTGTCAGCCAGTTTAATGGCAAACTGCAAATCTTTTTCACGAAATTGGGCTTGCAATAATTCGAGAATACCGTCTAATAAAAACACATAATCATCGAGATAAGCCATGATATGTGCCCTGCCGTCTTTATAAGTGGCCAAAAGTCTATCCTGCTGCCATAAGGTGTTGGCAATAAAATCCAGGGCTTTTTGTGCCGAAGCGATATAATCGGGTCGATTTAAATGTCTGCCGGCAGCGGCCATACCCTTTATCATCAAACCATTCCAGGCGGTTAACACTTTTTCATCACGTGCGGGATGTACACGTAAATCCCGTATTCGATACATTGATTGTTTCGCGGTTGACAGACTCTCAGCTACCCTTTGCGATGAAAATCCAGTGCTTTCCATGATCTCATCCATGCTGCTGGAAACGTAAAAATGCCATAGCCCTTCAAAATTTGGAACTCTGTCCAGCCCATATCGTTTGCTAAACACGGAGTATTCTTCACTACTGAGTTGTTCTTTGATGTCTGCCTTGTCCCAGACATAATACTTGCCTTCCACACCTTCTGTATCGGCATCCAGACTCGAATAATAGCCTCCTTCGGATGATTGCATTTCCGCCATGACCCATTCGCTCACTTCCATAGCGATACGCTTGAATTCTTGCTCGCCTGTCGCATGCCACGCCTCGGCATAAAGGCTTAACAAGGGTCCGTTGTCATACAACATTTTTTCAAAGTGCGGGATCATCCATTGCTGATCCACAGAATACCGACAAAAACCACCGCCTAACTGGTCGTAAATACCACCATAGGCCATGGCCTTTAAAGTCGTTGTCGCCATATCAAGGGCCTTGTTGTCGGCTTGCCCCGTGCTTTTTGTCATTGACCAATGCCGCAACAAGCGTTCAACATTAGTCGGATGAGGAAACTTTGGCGCCTCTCCAAAGCCCCCGTATAAACCATCATACTCGTGCTCTAATTGGCGCCTGGCTTCATCCAGCGGCATTGAGCCAATGACATCGGCACTAATATTGGTAGACTGTGCTTGGGCAATTTCATCCATAATATGCAGTAATGAGGCATTTTGTTTATTAATATCGTCTAAACGGTTTCGATAATACCCCTCCACCCTCTGCAAAATCTCAACAAAAGCCGGCATACCCTGACGGGCGGTTCTTGGAAAATAGGTACCCGCAAAATACGGAGTTTGATCTTTAGGCGTAAGCACCATGGTTAAAGGCCAACCCCCTCCTTTTTGCGTTAACATTTGATGCGCTAACTGATAAATTTTGTCTAGATCGGGACGCTCTTCCCTGTCCACTTTTATATTAATAAATAACTCATTCATTACATGAGCGGTATCCGAGTCCTCAAAAGATTCATGGGCCATAACATGACACCAGTGACAGGCCGAATAACCGATTGATAGCAGTATAGGCTTGTCTTCTGCTTTAGCCTTTGCCAAGGCTTGCTCGCACCATGGATACCAATCCACAGGATTATAGGCATGTTGAATCAAATATGGGCTGGTCTCATCGATTAGGTGATTGGGCGTATTTCCAGTGGATTGATTATTTGACATAAGCGTGCTCAGTTTGATATTGAACATGGATTGTATACGATGTGCGCTATGAGAAACACCGCGTACGGCTAAGGCTTTTGTAAAAAGTTATTGATTGTATAAGTGTTGGAAGACATAATCGAATAATGCCAATTAAAACCCTCAAGCTAAAAAAAAATGAAGATCGCCGTATACGCACGGGTCACCTGTGGATATACAGCAATGAAGTTGACGCTCGGCAAACACCCTTAAAACTGTTCGAGGCTGGTGAACCAGTCATTATCAAAGATAGCAGAAACAATAGCTTAGCTATGGGGTATATTAATCCACACTCTTTGATTTCTGTGCGAATTTTAAGTCGGAATTATTCAGACACCCTAAATTGTGATTTTCTTATTAGACGCTTGCACAACGCCTTGTCACTGCGGCAATCCTTGTTTTCCCAACCCTTTTACCGTCTTGTCTATGGTGAAGCGGATGCATTGCCCGGTTTGGTGGTCGACCGCTACAATCAAATCCTCGTGGTGCAAATCACCACCCAGGGCATGGAACGGATTAAAGATCTTATTACTGAGGCCCTGATGACGGTACTTCGCCCAGATGTCATCATGTACAAGAATGATTCTAGTATCAGACAATTGGAAGAATTAGATCGATATGTCGAAATCGCGGAAGGCAAGACACCCGCTAGCATAGAAGTCTTAGAAAATAATACAAAGTACGAAATCAATACCTTAGCGGCGCAGAAAACGGGTTGGTTTTACGACCATAGGAGCAATCGTGCCCTTACCCAGAAATACGTTAAAGACAAACGGGTACTGGACGTCTTCAGCTATGTCGGTTCTTGGGGCATACAGGCTGCCACGGCGGGTGCCCAGGAAGTGGTTTGTCTCGACTCATCAAAATCTGCGATCCAATCGCTGACTCATAATGCCGAGTTAAACGGTGTTGCACAAAAAGTGCAGCCCATTGAAAAAGATGCGTTTGATGGCCTAAAAGAGCTCGATGAAACGGGTGAAAAATTTGATGTGATTATTATAGATCCCCCGGCCTTCATCAAACGCAAGAAAGATCACGCACAGGGGTTAACGGCCTACCAGAGAATCAATATGCTGGCCTTGAGACTATTAAATAATGGCGGAATGCTGGTGTCATCTTCCTGCTCTTATCATCTCAAACGCACAGAATTAATGAGCTCCATCGTCAGAGCCAATAAAGGACAACACAAATGGATTCAAGTGATAGAACAAGGGCACCAGGGCCCGGATCATCCCATTCATCCCGCTATACCCGAGACAGAATATCTTAAAAGTATTTTCTGCCGTGTCAGCACTCTTTAATCCTGACCACTTTTTTATAAACCACTGCGTAGCGTTAGGTGAGGCACTATGAATCAAACTGCAAATGATGGCAAAGCATTAGACATAGAACTGGTAAGTTTTAAACTCTGCCCCTATGTTCAGCGTTCCGTTATAACGCTATTGGAAAAGAACATTGATATTAAAACAACCTACATTGACCTGAATGAACCACCACAATGGTTTTTGGACTTATCGCCGTTTGGCAAAGTACCTTTACTCCGCGTAGCGGATACCGCATTGTTTGAATCGGCTGTTATTAATGAATATCTAGACGAAATCACGCCACCATCATTGCACCCAAGCGATCCACTGCTAAAAGCCCAAAATCGCTCATGGATTGAGTTTGCCTCTGATTTGTCGGGCAATTTCTATCGATTCATGATGGCCAAAGATGAAGCCACCGGAACGCAACTGATGGAAGATCTTCAGAGCAAATTCAAGCAATTAGAACAACAATTACAGTACGCCCCCTACTTTAATGGGCAAGCATTTAGTTTGATCGACTGCGCTTTTGCGCCGCTTTTTAAACATATTTCCACAATTGATAAAAATTACCCATTGGCCTTATTTAGCGATTACCCTAAAATAGACGCTTGGCGTTCGGCCTTAGAGTCTCGCCCTGCGGTGCAATCATCCGTTGTGGACGATTACGAAACACTATTTAGTGATTATATTCGCAATTCTGATAGCCATATCGCTCGATTTTTTAATTAGGATAACAAACACAATATGCTTACCTTTCCCAGTTTTGACCCTGTTGCTCTTAAATTAGGGCCTCTAAAAATCCATTGGTACGGATTAATGTACCTTGTCGCCTTTGGTACGGCCTGGTGGCTTGCAAAATTACGAGCCAAACGCCCAAACTCTGGCTGGAACGCCGAACAAATTTCTGATCTGATATTTTACGGTGCCCTGGGCGTGGTCTTGGGTGGCCGAATTGGATACACCTTTTTTTACGGATTCGAAAAATTTTTCAACGACCCGTTGATGATATTCCGAGTGTGGGAAGGCGGTATGTCATTTCATGGCGGATTAATTGGTGTAATGGTGGCAATGTATCTGCTTGCACGCAAACAAAAACGCGATTATTTAGAACTAATGGATTTTGTATCGCCTCTCGTACCCATCGGTTTGGGCGTCGGTCGGATTGGCAACTTTATCAATAGCGAGCTGTGGGGACGAGTAACCGACGTGCCGTGGGCCATGGTCTTTCCAAACGGTGGCCCGGAACCGCGCCACCCTTCACAACTCTACGAATTTTTTCTTGAAGGTGTATTACTGTTTATTATCGTGTGGCTTTTCTCTGCTAAACCACGACCCAAAATGGCGGTAACCGGTGTCTTTACGCTTGGCTATGGGATATTTCGATTTGCCGTCGAATTTGCCCGACAACCAGATGCTCACCTAGGCTACCTGGCGTTTGATTGGTTAACCATGGGACAGTTGCTATCCGTGCCATTAATCATACTGGGTCTTGTGCTGCTTTGGTTGGCTTACATAAAAAACGCTAAAAACTTGCCCACCTGAAGTATTAAAGTCTACTCATGCAAAATCAAGCTATGGCATACATTCGGGAAAAGACAAAAAAGTTAAATCTATTATTTTTTATACTCACCAGCATAATGTCAACTCCCGTATTTTGTTCTGATATGCAAAACGAAATTGATCATTTGCTTAAATTTGTAGAAAACACAGAATGCCAATACGAAAGAAATGGAACATCACACACAGGCAAAGATGCCGCAGAACATATAAAAAAGAAGTATGAATACTTTAAGGATAAAATCGATAGCACAGAGAAATTCATTGAATTAAGTGCCACAAAAAGCACAATGTCAGGAAAATATTATATGATTCTATGCAAAGGCAATTCAAAAATAAAAAGCCAAGATTGGTTACTTCAAGAATTAACGCAATATCGAAAGAAAAACTCTGGCACAAATTAGGATTCATATGTCAAAAAGATTGCCTCTAACTAAAATGCCAACAGGGAGCAACAATGAATAATCACCCTGAAACCCAATTTCTTAATCTGCTTCAAAAGTTACTTGATGAGGGTGACGAACGGGTTGATCGAACAGGTGTTGGTACGAGAGCAATTTTTGGTTATCAGATGCGCTTTGATCTTAGCCAAGGATTCCCTGCGTTTACAACAAAAAAAGTCTTCTGGAAAACTGCTTTCAAAGAGATTCTATGGATGCTATCAGGTGGGCGTAATATACGTGAACTCGTTGAACAGAACGTTCACATTTGGTCTGACTGGCCATATAAGAAATATTTGGATGCAACTGCTGAAAATATAAGTATGGAAGAATTTGAGCAGCGCATTCTTGAAGACCATGCATTTGCTGAAAAATGGGGTGACCTCGGGCCTGTGTATGGTTACCAATGGAGGCATTGGGAAAAAAATGATGGGTCTGAAGTTGATCAGATTCAGTGGTTACTTGATGCGTTGAAAAACAACCCCGCTTCTAGACGACTGTTATTCGAAGGATGGAACGTGGGGCAACTTGATGAAATGGCCCTGCCTCCCTGCCACAAAACCTACCAATTCTTTGTTTCACCAAATACTAATAAGATTTCATGCTCTGTATTACAACGTAGCTGCGACAGTTTCCTCGGTTTAAGCTTTAACATTGTAAACGGCGCACTTATTACCCATTTGCTTGCAGAGCAATGCGGGTATGAACCAGGTGAGTTGATTTGGTTTGGAGGTGATGTACATCTGTATCTTAACCATATCGAACAAGCCAAACTACAATTAAGCAGAGAACCACGCCCTTTTCCAAAACTCGTCATTAAACGTAAACCCACAAGTTTATTCGAATACACGATTAATGACTTTGACTTGCAAGGTTATGATCCACATCCGCATATACCTGCCAAGGTAGCGGTGTAAACGATACTATGAGTATTTCACTAATATGGGCCATGACCGATGATAGGGTAATAGGGATAAATAATACGCTTCCCTGGCGACTTCCCGCTGACATGAAATGGTTCCGACAACACACCTTGGGTAAACCCGTTATTATGGGTAGGGCCACTTTTGAGTCTCTGGGGAAAAAGCCTTTACCTGACAGGCAAAATATTGTTATTAGCAAACAGACTGATTATCAGGCAGAAAATGTCAC
>Ga0316187_10002209_pt1 | contig 16961 bp, 19 predicted proteins | sample CroRivburrow1_MG_FD_204927 | JGI IMG/M metagenome (GOLD analysis project Ga0316187, IMG submission 204927) | Coastal sediment microbial communities from Maine, United States - Cross River worm burrow 1 | ecosystem: Environmental > Aquatic > Marine > Coastal > Sediment | place: USA: Maine... | reverse complement strand
GCGGGCAACCATCCGGTCGATTGCCGACGGCGCCGACTGGAAGATGCCGGCCACTATTGATGACCCGGCAATCCTCGGGGAACTGACCGAGGCGATGACTGCCAAAAGCGTAGGAAGTCTTTGATAAAGCTGGATTATATCCACACAATGGCACGCTATAATGCGTGGCAGAACCAGTCGGTTCTTGACGCTGCCGACGGGCTGGATGATGCAGCGCGCAATCTGGATCGCGGGGCCTTTTTCGGATCCATTCGCGGCACCTTGAGCCACTTGCTGTGGGGGGACCAGACCTGGATGCACAGGTTTTCCGACAGCCCTGCGCCTGCGGTTTCCGCGATCGCTGCATCACCGGACATGGTTGTCGACTGGGGCGAATTGAAGGTGCAACGCGCGGCTGTGGATCAAGCGATACTGCAGTGGGCAGACGGCCTGGATTCGGCGTGGCTGGAGACTGATCTGACATGGTTTTCGGGGGCGGCGAAACGGGAGGTGACCAAGCCGGCAGGGTTTCTGGTGGTGCATTTTTTCAACCATCAAACCCACCACAGGGGTCAGGTTCATGCCATGCTGACGGCCGCTGGTGTCAAGCCTGAAGATACCGACCTTTTCTTCCTGAAAAGATAGCTGTTGCACAATGATCCCGGGACGGCGAAATTTCCGTTTCGTTAATACCAGGTGTTCTAGTGTGACCCTAGGCCATATCCATGGGCAGTTATTTCCATATGCTTGAACAACGCAGACGTACAAACCTGATTGGCATTATGTGTGTGCTTGGCGGGACATTCGCCTTGGGCGTTCAGGACATGATCATCAAGCTCATTTCCGGAACCTATCCCTTGCACGAGATCGGTTTTGTCCGTTCTGTCTTTGCCATTTTGCTGACTTGCGTGTTTCTCCGGATGGAAGGCGGGTTCCTGCAACTCAAATCCAGCCGCCCCGGCACTCACCTGGCGCGCGGCGTTTTGCTGATTTGCGCCAACATGGCGTATTTTCTCGGTCTGGCGTCAATGCCGCTTGGCGATGCAGCCGCGATTTTCTTTTCCGCCCCGCTGATCATAACCTTGCTGGCGGTTCCCTTTCTGGGCGAGCAGATTGGCCCGCGGCGCTGGCTGGCGGTGCTGGTCGGCATGATTGGAGTGGTGATCATGCTGCGCCCGGGAACCGATGCGATACGCCTGATTGGACTTTTGCCCTTGTTGGCAGCGGTGTGTTACGCCTCCATTCAAATCCTGGCGCGCAAACTGGGTGCCATAGAAAACGCGTCCGTAATGTCGTTTTATGTGCAGGTCTGCTTTATCGCTTTTTCTCTCGCTTTCGGTATCGTGTTTGGCTCAGGCTGGATGTCGGGCGGCAACAATGCGACGATGGAATTTCTGTTCCGGGCATGGAGTGTGCCGGATGCATTTGGCTTCGCCATGATGGTTGCGTGCGGGCTGCTGGTCGGTGCCGGCGGGTATCTGTTGTCACACGCCTACCGTATAGCGCAAGTGCGTACGGTGGCGTCGTTTGAATATGCCGGTCTGCCATTTGCGGTGTTGCTGGGCTTTATCGTGTGGGGTGACTTGCCGGACGGTTTGAGCATAGTCGGGATTCTGCTGATTGCAGCGTCGGGCCTGTATGTGTTTTTCCGCGAAAACATGCTGCGCAAACGTGTCATCAGCAATGAGCCGGTGTTGAGCGAGTAGGCAGTTTGCCCAAGCTTTTGCGGCGCATTCACTGCGGCAGAACCAGGCAGCTCTGGTGGCATGTATCCTGCCATAACCGGACAACAATTTCCGCCGGATTATAAGCCGGCGGAAAAGGTCAATAGTCGGTTGCTTCTATCCAAGTGCAGCATGCTGTAGAGCAACACGGGTTCAATTGAACCCATAAACTTGCTCTAACACTCTGGAAACGATCAGGTTTATGATTCTTGGTTGATTCAACCAAAAATTATCATGATCCAGCAGAACAAGCCTGACAAAGAATGTCTATTCTTCCTCAGATGTCTCGGGCTTCAGGTCCTTCAGCTTGGCGAACACTGAATCGGCGTCCACAGCGGCTTCTTCTTCGACCTGTGGTTCTGCGTCTTCCGGCTTGAAGTCCTTGAAGGCTTCGTCGGCGTTTGGCGCACTGGTGTCCTCGGCAGCTTGGCCTACCGGTGTGTCGGCAATCGCGTATGGCGGCGGAACCGTCTCTTCAGCCGGCATCAGGGTGCGGTTTGGCAGTGTGCCGCCGGCTTTCTCGACGCGCTTGGCTGCCTTGCGCACGGCAAGATCCAGCTCGAGCTGAGAGCACAGGCCCAAGGTCACCGGGTCAACTGGCTTGAGGTTCTGACTGTTCCAGTGGGTGCGGTCACGAATGGCATTGATGGTGGTCTTCGTGGTGCCGACCAGCTTCATGACCTGGCTGTCCACCAGTTCGGGGTGGTAGCGCAGCAGCCAGCTGATTGCGTCCGGCCGGTCCTGACGGCGGGACACAGGGGTGTATTTCGGCCCCTTGCGCTTGGCTGCAACAGGCACCACGATTTTTGATTTGGCCAACTGCAGCTTGTGGCTGGCATCCTTCTCGCCCGCCGAGATTTCGTCGCGGGTAATCTGATTGGCTGCAATCGGGTCCATGCCCTTGATGCCAACTGCAACTTCACCATCTGCGATGCCCTTCACCTCGAGCGGATGCAGTTTGCAGAAATCGCCTATCTGACTGAATGTCAGTGCGGTGTTGTCGACCAGCCAGACGGCGGTGGCTTTCGGCATCAATGGTGCGTCGGACATAAGTGCTCTCCTTCAGAACCTTAGAGGTGGTTCTGCTGATCCAGTGGGATCAATGCTGTTTGGGATGGCTGCTGTATAGAGCCGTTGGAAAGTTTTCGCAATTGCTGATTTTCGATCGTTCACAGAATGTAAATCAGGTCACTGGCTTCACCGGCGGCCCGTTTTGCGTAGTGTTCCTCGAAGTTTAGCATATCCATGAGCCCGGAACCCTGTTCAAAACCGGAAAAAGCCTTTGTTTCATTTGCCATGATGGCGTGAGCGCCGGGTACCAGGGCCGCCAGTTCCTGCTCGGTTCCGCACACTATGCCGTCGGCATCTGCAAAAACAATGTCGCCGGGAGAAACGGTAACGCCGCCACATGAGACTGTTGTCTGGATGTCTCCAATTGTCTGAATGGTGCCGGCAACGGGATGAACTGCGCGGGCATAGACGGGCAGGTCAATATCCTGCATGGCCGCCGAATCGCGCACCATGCCGTCCACGATAATGCCGCCGAGTCCCTTTCGCGAGGCTTCCAGGGCAAACATTTCACCAGCCAATGCGAGATGACCGCCACGCCCGTCGATGACCAGCACGTCACCGGCTTCAGCATCAGCCAGAACCCGCATGACGGTGAGGAAATCGTTGCGGCATGATGCGGTGCGCGCACGACCCAGAAGCTTGCGTCCCGGATTAATGCGTTTGATGCCCGCATCCATTGCGCGGATCTGCTTGTTGATGTCGGCCAGCATGCATGTTTCGAGAGCGGCTAGTTGGTCGAGAAGATCAGTCATGGTTGCTACCTTGGCGTAATCACCCCGGCAGAGTGCCGGGGTTTTGTTTTGAGTTACCTAGACCATGGCGAAGACGCGGGCCGGACCACCGGTACCGCCACGGTGCTTTGGCGCACCGACGACCAGCGTGGCACCCTTGGCCGGCACGGCGTCGAGGTTTGCGAGGCACTCGATGCCCCAACGGTTTGTCGGCAACCAGGCATAGTGGGTGGCGAAGTCTGCGGACGGGCCATAGTCAAGCGACAATGTGTCTACAGCCATGCCGACGGCGCCGGTTTCCAGCAGCATCTTGGTTGCTTCGATGTGGAAACCGGGAAAATGCATTTTCTTTTCAGCATCTGCGCCGCGAAACTTGTCGCTGTCCAGATGGGCTGCCCAACCGGAATTCATGGCAACACAGGCCTTGTCGGGAATGGGGCCGTTGGCGGAAACCCAGGCAGCCACGTCATCCGGAGTGACTTGATAATCCGCGTTTTCTGCCGATTTGGCTTTAACATCGATGACACAAAGCGGGCAAATCAGATTGTCTACCGGTATCTCTGACACCGACTGTCCATCCTTGGAAAAGTGAAGCGGTGCATCCACATGAGTACCAGTGTGCTCGTTTACACGCAGTTCAAACAGATTGAATCCGTTGTCCGCGAAATTGAACTTCTGGTCCCTGAAGAACTGCTGGGCGCCAAAATAGGTCGGAAAATCCTCATACAGTTCATGAGTCATGTCTGCGACTTTTTCATGCCCGGCCGCCAAGGCCGGTGCAGACATGGGTGCAGTGACAGCAGCAGCGGCTATGCCGGCAGCAGCGGTCTGGAACAGGGCGCGACGTGACAGCATCTGCGCCTTTACGCTTTCAATTACACATGCATTGCACATAGTTAAACCTCCTTGCGGTTTGACAGACAGCTCCCGGGTTGTCAGACCGGAAGCTGGCAGTCTAGCACCGGTTCGGCAGGAGGCCAGCCGAATTGCTGTGATCAGGCGAAGTTTCAGACTTCCAGAACAATCTTGCCGATATGTGCGGATGTTTCCATGAGGGCATGCGCCTTGCTGGCTTGTGCCAGGGGAAACGTCTTGAACAGTTGCGGCTTTACCGTGCCGGCCTCGATCAGCGGCCACACGATTTTTTTCAAAGCGCTGGCAATGGCTGCCTTGTCAGCGACCGGGCGAATCCGCAACGTGGAACCGGTCAATGTCAGGCGCTTGAGCATGACCATCAAGAAATCAACTTCTGCCTTTGAACCGTTGAGGTAGGCAATGTTGACGATGCGGCCATCGCGCGCTGCCGCCTTGATATTTCGCTGAATGTAATCACCGCCGACCATATCAAGAATGACATCGACACCGTTTTTTGCCGTTGCCTGTTTCAGCACGTCCACGAAGTCCTCTTCGCGATAATTGATGGCGCGTTTGGCGCCAAGCGCTTCACACGCCGCGCATTTGTCGGCAGAGCCAGCGGTTGTGTAAACGGTTGAACCAAGTTGGGACGCGATCTGGATGGCGGTTGTGCCAATGCCGGACGAGCCACCGTGAACGAGCAGGCTTTCACCCGGTTTCAGGGCGCCACGCTCGAACACATTGGTCCATACGGTGAAAAAGGTTTCGGGTACACCTGCTGCTTCAGCCATGGTGAGGCCTGCTGGAACGGGCAGGGCATTGGTTTCGTGGACAACGCAATACTCGGCATAACCGCCTCCTGCGACCAGTGCGCAGACCTTGTCACCGGTACTCCAGAGTGAAACGCCTTCGCCCAGGCCGACAACCTCGCCGGAAATCTCCAGGCCGGGAATTTCAGATGCGCCCGGCGGTGGCGGGTAGGCACCCTGGCGCTGCAATACGTCAGGACGGTTCACGCCGGCTGCCGCCACCTTGATCAATATTTCGCCGGCACCGGGCACCGGCGTAGGCATGGTGACGGGTTTCAGCACATCGGGATCGCCTGGTTGTGATATTGCAATCGCGGTCATTGAAGAAGGAATACTGGTCACGGCGAGCGCCTCATATGCAAAGGTTGTCAGGAAATGGCCTGTTGGGCATTATCTGGTAATGATGCAATATCTAGTAATGATGCAATCATGCGGTTGCAAGCGGAGGTCATTGTCATGGACGAAGAAATCATCAAGCCGAAAAAACCCGGCCCCGCTGTTGGTGAAGACCTCTCGGAGTTGTCGGTCGAGGAGTTGCAGAAACGGGTGATTGAGTTCGAAGACGAGATTGTGCGTCTGAAATCTGAAATTGACGGTAAAAACTCTTCAAAGGTCGCCGCTGACTCGTTTTTCAAGTTGTAACAGGGGCTGTCGGGCCAGTTTTGTATGTGGTCTAAGTTATTGAGTTGAATCGATTATCGCAAAAGTAACCTCAATGAATTGATTCAGTATTGTCCAAAATGAATCACGTTAACCTTTTGGTAAGGGTCTATGGTGCATATTCATTAACGTAGTCCTTAGGGATTATCCGAGTGGTTCTTCCACTCTGTTTGACGCCTCCCTGTTAGACTTTATGAGCCGCGATTCGTTCGTGGCTCTTTTTTTTGGCACCGGACTTGCTAGACAGGTGGTCAGGCCGGCCTTCGTGGTTCATATTGATGCATCGAAGGTTCCGGTTTTTTTTGACCCAGTGTTTTCGAGGTTTGTTTGATGGTCGATGGTGGTAGTCCCGAGCGTGTCATGCCTGTAGATTTTCTTTCGCGTTTTACAGCATCCAAACAATTTCAGGCGGTTTTTCAGGAAGGCATGAGCCTGATCGAAGAAACGGCAAACTATCTTGATGGTCCGGGACGGCTGGATGTTCGCGAACTGGACAAGCAGGGCTCAGTGACCTATGCGAGCCAGTCCATGCGCCTTACGACGCGGCTCATGCAACTGGCGTCGTGGCTGCTGCTGCAGCGTGCCGTCAGTTCCGGCGAAATCACCCGGGATGTTGCGGATCAGGAAAAGAGCCGCATTTCGCTGGACGAGATCGGGGAAGGCCAGGCGCTTGCCGGCGCAGATGACTTGCCGGAAGCACTCAGAGCGCTCGTCGCACGGTCTCTGCGCCTGCATGAACGTATTGTGACGCTGGACGTGATGGTTGCAGAGCGTGATGAAACGCTGCTGAGCGGTGAGGCGGCAAATGAGGTCAACTCACATCTTGACCTGTTGCAGAAGGCGTTTAACGCGCGCCGCAGCTAAAACCCGGCTGCCTGACAGCCGGGTCCTTTCAGGTTTGATGTATCAAACGGCTGAATGATTATTTCTTGAGGAAGCCGAACTTCTCGTTAAAGCGGCTGACCCGACCACCACGATCGACAAGATTCTGGTTGCCACCTGTCCAGGCAGGGTGCGTGGCGGGATCGATGTCCAATTGAAGGTTTTCACCCTCCTTGCCCCAGGTCGACCGGGTCTGGAAACTCGAACCGTCAGTGTTGGTCACTGTGATCATGTGATAATCAGGGTGAATGTCTTTTTTCATCGAAGCTATCTTTCAAACAAACCAGTCCGCCCAATCCGAAAACCGGAAATGGCAACGACCTGGAGAAAAACTGAAATCCGGCGTGGTCTATACATGAGCAATGCATTCAGTGCAACCATTGCCGGGCATTGCGGCATTCAAAACCGCTTGCAAGCATTCGGGGGTGTGGCACCCGGCCACGCCAGCACGGCTTGCCGCGCACGCCATGGCACGGGTAGTGTGTCGCGCAACAACATGGATTTGAGGGTGGAAGACGTTGACAGTTGAAATGGGCCGGGCAGGGCCGCAGGATGGTCAATCACGCGCCGATGTGTCTCAAACTGCCGGCACCAAGTCAGCAGTCGAACCGGGCGAGCCCGGCAGACGGGCAAAAGCCTCAAGTCTCAGGCCGCTGTCGCGGTTGCTGCCGTTCCTGTTTCGCTACCGGCCACAGATCGCTATTGCAGTCGTGTTTCTGATCATGGCTGCCGCCTCGACACTGGTTGTGCCGGTTGCGGTGCGCCGGGTTATCGACAATGGATTTTCCGATGAGAACGCCGGTTTTGTCGACCAGTATTTTTCGGTCATGCTGCTTGTTGTTGCCGTATTGGCGGTGTCGTCAGCGGGCCGCTATTTTTTCGTTACCTGGATAGGCGAACGTGTTGTGGCGGATTTGCGAGATTCCGTGTTCTCGCATCTGTTGAAGTTGTCGCCGTCTTTCTATGATACGGCCCAGTCGGGTGAGGTACTGGCGCGCCTGACCGCAGATACGACACAGGTCAAGAACGTGTTTGGCACGACGGTGTCAGTTGCCCTGCGAAACCTGGTCATGCTGGTCGGGGCAATTGCAATGCTGATTGCGACCAGCCTGAAACTGTCCGGCATGGTGTTGCTGGTCATCCCGTTGATCGTGCTGCCAATGGTGTTCTTCGGACGCAAGGTACGCACACTGTCGCGACACGCACAGGACACGCTGGCCGCTTCTGCTGCGTTGGCTCAGGAATCGCTCTATTCGGTTCAGGCTGTGCAGGCGTTCGGACAGGAATCGCGCATTGGCGAGACCTTCAACGCAGCGACCCAGCAAGCATTTGAAGCCGCAGCGGCCCGTGCCAGGGGACGGGCATTCCTGACGGCAGCCATCATTTTTCTGGCCTTCGGCGCAATCATCGGCATCTTGTGGTATGGCGCGCAGGAAGTGCTTGCCGGCGCCATGACGCCCGGTACGCTGGGCCAGTTCCTGCTGTATGCAGCATTTGCCGCCGGCGCCATGGGATCGTTGTCGGAAGTCTGGGGTGAGCTTCAGCTGGCCGCAGGTGCAGCAGAGCGATTGTCGGAACTGCTGGATACCCGGCCCGGCATTGCCGATCCTGCAACACCTGTGCCTTTGCCGTCACCGGCAAAGGGCGCCGTGGCATTTGAAAAGGTCATTTTTTCCTATCCGTCACGGCCTGACGACCAGGTGTTGAAGGGGTTGAGCTTCTCGGTAAAGCCCGGGGAAACGGTGGCCATTGTCGGTCCATCGGGTGCTGGCAAGTCGACATTGTTTTCACTGATCCTGCGGTTTTATGATCCGCAATCGGGACAGGTGCTGCTCGATGGTGTCAACATCGCCGATGCGGCGCTGGATAGCTTGCGCGGCTCGATTGCACTGGTGCCGCAGGATACGGTGATTTTTTCCGCCAGCGTGTTTGAGAATATCCGGTTTTCCAGACCGTCGGCCAGTGATGACGAAGTGATGCAGGCAGCGAAACTGGCGCGGGTTGACGAATTTGCAGAGCGCCTGACAAAGGGCTTTGCCACCCAGGTGGGTGAACGCGGTGCAACACTGTCCGGTGGCCAGCGCCAGCGCGTAGCGATTGCCCGCGCGGTGCTGCGTGATGCGCCCTTGCTGCTGCTGGACGAGGCCACCAGCGCACTGGACGCGGAAAGCGAGCAATATGTGCAGGGTGCCTTTGACGACCTGATGCAGCATCGCACCACGCTGGTCATTGCGCATCGCCTGGCAACAGTTCGCAATGCCGACCGGATCATCGTGCTGGACAATGGCTGCGTTGCGGATGAAGGCAGCCATGCCCAGCTGATGAAGAAGGGCGGGCTCTATGCCCGGCTCGCCAAGCTTCAGTTCAACGAATGAACCTTCTAGCAGGCATCCCGAAATAGCGGCCCGCTGCCGGTGAAAAGGCAAGAGCTGCAGGCGTTTGCTGCAAGACCATTATTGGAACTACCTGGTGGTCAGTTTCAATTCGATGCGGCGATTGCGGGTCTTGGCTTCTTCCGACGTGCCGGGATCGAGCGGCTGAAATTCGCCAAATCCTGCAGCGACCAGATGCTGGGGCGGGATGCCCTGGGCCGCAAGGGCCTCGACCACGGCAATGGCGCGCGCGGATGACAGAACCCAGTTGGAGGGGAACAGCGGCGTATTGATCGGGTCATCATCTGTATGACCGTCGACCTGCAGCACCCAGTTCAGGTCTTCGGGAATCTCACCGACCAGTTGCTGCATGGCCACTGCCAGCTTGGCAATTTCCTGCTGACCCGTGGGCGACAGTGCGGCTGCACCCTTGCCGAACAGAACCTCGGACTGGAATACAAACCGGTCTCCAACCACCCGGATATCATCGCGGTTCGCCAGAATCCGGCGCAGGCGGCCAAAGAACTCCGAGCGGAACCTGTTCAGTTCCTGCACCCTTTGCGCCAGTGCAACATTCAAGCGGCGACCGAGATCCACAATCTGCGACCGGCTTTCCTGATCCTGCCTCTCCGAAGCTTCCAGGGCATCGTTCAATGCACCGATCTGGCGTCGCAGTGCGGCAATCTGCTGGTTCAGCAATTCAATTCGAGCCAGTGCCTCGGACGAGACCTTTTTCTCACCGGCCAGGCGTTCCTGCATGGCGGTCAATTGCGAACCAGACTGATTGCCCAGTGATCTGAAGGTTTCGACAACGCCCTGCAACTGGCTGGTTTCGTCGCGGGCAGACCTGAGATCATCGGTAAGTGCCGCCAGGGTTGTTTCAACATCGGCCCTGGAAGATTTCTCCATCGCAAGCAGCTCGGTCAGTTCGCTGATTTCAGACCGCAGTCGCGAAAGTGCATTGTCCTGACCCGAGATTTCGCGGGCCTGCAGGAACTGCGTGATCATGAACACGGACAACAGGAAGGTGATAACCAGCAGCAATTGCGCCATGGCGTCCACGAAGCCCGGCCAGATAAATCCTGAGCTGTCCTGACCGCGCCTGCGACCTCTGCCGATACCCGCCACGGTCTAGCTCCGGCCCGGGGGCGTGCCGACGCGGGCCAGCATGCGCTTGATCTCCGCGTTTTGTTCAGACTGCTGCTGTGCCCACTGGCGCACGACCTTCTGCTCATCGCGCATCTGTTGCACAAGACCGTGCACGGCACTGGCGAGCTGCTCCATGGATTCAGCACCTTGCTGGCCGCTGCCATTGGACTGTACGGCTGTATCAAGCGTCCGGTTGATCCGGTCCATGCCTGAGCGAAGCGTCGACATTTCGGCCTGAATATGCGGTGGCAGGTCAACCGGGCTGGCAAATTCGCCGGCATCAATATCAGTCAATGTAGCGAGCCAGTCTTCCAGATCATTGTAGAAGCGGTTCTGTGCCTGGCTTGCCTGCAACTCGAGGAATCCAAGCACCAGCGAACCTGCAAGACCGAACAGGGAAGACGAAAATGACGTGCCCATGCCGGCCAACGGTGCCTCGAGACCGGCTTTGAGTTCTTCAAATATGGTGCCCGACTGAGCTGTTGAAATATTAAGCGACCGAATGGTTTCACCGACGGCCGCAACGGTTTGCAGCAAACCCCAGAAGGTCCCCAGCAGGCCCAGAAAAATCAGCAACCCGATCATGTAGCGCGAGATGTCACGGGCCTCGTCGAGGCGAGAGGCGAGCGAGTCCAGCAGCGAGCGCAAGGTATTCGGTGACAATATGGTGAGGCCCTCGCGGTCGCGAAGCTGAGCCGACATGGGGGCCAGCAGGCGGGGGATATGAGGTATTTCCAGACCGGGATTGGCAATGCGGAAACTGTTGACCCAGTTCACCTCCGGCCACAGGCGGAACACCATCCGGAACGTATAGGCAATGCCCAGAAGCAGAACCACGACTATGAGGCCGTTAAGACCGGGGTTGGCCATGAATGCTGTCTGGATATTGGGAAACAGCACGGCTGAACCGATGCAGATAAGAATAGTGAACACCGCCATGCGCACCAGATATACCCGCGGCAGTTCCAAGACTTTCAAATGATCCGATGCCAGCATGCCGATCTCATGTCCTTCCCGAGCCCAAATTTATCCGCAGTGTAGCCAAAGATTCAACCTTGTCACGCCTCTAACTCAACCGTTTGACAGTAGTTGAAGCGTGTGGAGGTTTTGCGGCATTTGCCTACGCGTCAGCGCGGGCTGCCTTGATACAGGCTTTCAACCCGGACTGCATGTACTCATTGCCGGCCATGATGTCACCTGTCTTCATGACATCGGGCCCGCCATCAATATCGGCGGCAAACCCACCGGCTTCACGCACCATGACGATGCCGGCACAAATGTCCCAGGGTTCCAGGCCGCGCTCCCAATACCCGTCCAGGCGACCGGCTGCCACCCAGGCAAGGTCAAGCGAAGCCGTGCCGCCCCGGCGGATGCCGGCTGCCGTTGCCTGGACCTGGGCAAGCTCGCGGCGGAATTCTGCATGATCGCCGCGGCCGCGATGAGGAATACCGCAGGCAATAACGGCATCCGAGATATCGCGACGCCCGGATACGCGCAAACGACGGTCGTTCAGGTAGGCTCCACCGCCGCGTTCGGCGGCGAAAAGCTCGTCTGTAATCGGGTTATAGATAACCCCGGCAACCGGTTCGCCATTCCGGGTCACGCCTATGGAAACGGCAAAATGCGGAATGCCGTGAATGAAATTGGTGGTGCCGTCTATCGGATCCACCACCCACACATGCTGGCCGTCGGTACCGGCAATCTCGCCGCCTTCTTCGAGCAGAAATCCCCACTTCGGGCGCGCTCTTTTAAGTTCTTCTACAATCACCTTTTCGGCCTTGCGGTCGGCTCGGGTGACAAAGTCGGCAGGACCTTTCTGCGACACCTGAAGGTTTTCGACTTCACCGAAATCCCGTGATATGGCACGCGCCGCCTTGCGGGCCGCGCCGGTCATGACAGTAATAAGGGGGGAAGCTGGCATGGTCCGCTATCAGCCTTCGGATGCGCGGCGAACGTAGGTCACCTCGTTGGTGTCGACGATGATCCTTTCACCTGTTCCGATGAACGGCGGCACCATGACCTTGAGGCCGTTTTCCAGCAAGGCCGGTTTGTAGGACGACGACGCTGTCTGGCCCTTCACCACGGCATCGGCTTCGGTGATTTCGAGGGTTACATAGTCGGGCAGGGAAATGCCAAGCGGCTTTTCCTCGTAGGTTTCCACCGTGACCATCATGCCGTCCTGCAGAAACGCAGTGCGCTCGCCGACGAATTCTTCCGGCAGTTCAATCTGCTCATAGGTTTCATTGTCCATGAACACGAGCATGTCGCCCTGCTGATAGAGGAATTGAAAATCCTTCTGTTCAAGGCGCACTTTCTCAACGGTTTCCGATGACCGGAAGCGTTCATTCAGCTTTGTGCCGTTGACGATGCCTTTCATCTCCACCTGAGCAAAGGCGCCGCCTTTTCCCGGCTTTACATGGCCGACCTTGACCGCAATGTAGAGTTCACCATTGTGCAGCAATACATTGCCGGGCTTGATTTCATTGCCATTGATTTTCATTCGAGATACCTGGAGTTTTCAAAGAACACGGGAGTTGACGGCCACTTGAGCCGTCCTGTTGGCCGGGGTTTAGCAGGGCTGGCGCATAATGGGTAGGGGAAACTGGCAGTTACAATTGACGCGGGCACTGCAAATCGTGATTGTGCGGCCCGTAGATTCAACTCACCCGAGCCTGGAGCGCTGCCAGCATGCCTGTACTTTCGTTTCTGACCACGACGCACTTTGATCACGGCGCCATTGCCCACCTGCAGAAATCACTGGACCGCACAAACATCAAGCGACCCCTGATTGCCACTGACAAGGGCATCGTTGCCGCCGGCATTCTGGATACGGTTCGCGGTGCAATGACTGACGGTGCATCGGCACCGGTGTTTGACGATACACCGGGCAATCCAACCGAACGCGCGGTATTGGCTGCGTTTGCTGTCTATGAGGCGGAAGGTTGTGATGGTGTGATCGCGCTCGGTGGCGGTTCGGCCATGGATCTTGGCAAGACAGTCGCGCTGCTGGCCGGTTCCGGTGGCCCGCTGAGCCAGTTTGACCCGCTGAAAGGCGGCAACAAGCTGGTCAAGGGCATGGCACCGGTTATTGCCATTCCCACCACGTCCGGAACAGGTTCTGAAGTGTCGCTTGGCATGGTCATCATTCTGGAAGACGGCCGCAAGATGACCTTCGGCAACCCGAAGTTCATACCCACCGTGGCCATTTGCGATCCGGACCTGACATTGGGCCTGCCGCCCTTGTTGACGGCAGCGACCGGCATGGACGCCATCACGCACTGCATCGAGGCGTTTCTGACCCCGACGGTGAACCCGCCGGCAGACGGTGTTGGCCTGGATGGGCTGTGGCGCGGGTGGCGCAACATCGCCGGGGCGGTCAAGGACGGATCTGACAAGGATGCCCGCTGGGAAATGATGATGGCGTCTACCGAAGGCGCACATGCGTTCACCATGGGCCTGGGGGCCGTGCATGCCATGAGCCATGCCATCGGGCGGCGTGAGGATCTGCGCCTGCATCACGGCACGCTGAATGCCGTGATCCTGCCGGCTGTGCTGCGGTTCAATGAACCGGGTTGCGAGGAGAAATATGGCCGCTTGCGCGCGGCAATGGAACTGCCTGCGGGAGCTGATCTGGCCGGTGCCATTGAACAACTGAATGCAGATATCGGCCTGCCGTCCGGACTGGCGGCGATGGGGGTGAGCGAAGACATGATAGAGGACTTCGTACCGCACGCGCTGGCTGACCTTGCCCATCGCACCAACCCGCGCGAGGTATCAGCAGCAGACTATGCGGCGTTGTTCAGGCAGGCGATGTGAGACAGTGACGGCGGGCGCAATGGCATCATACTGCCAACAGGTTGCGAACCGCACCGATCAGCAGTGAGCAACCGATGATCAGCAGGCCGATGAAGAACAGTCTGCGAAACTGGTCTTCGGATATGGATGATCGATAGCGTCTGCCAAGCCACAACCCCAGGAAAGCCGGGAGCAGGGCGGCTATTGAAACAGTTGTCAGTTCAACTGTCATCAATGAGCGGCTGGTCAGGGAAACTGCCAGGGTTGAGGAAATAATCACGAAGGTCACGCCCAGAGCCTGCACCATCATGTCCCGGTGCAGGCCCAATGCCTGCAGGAACAAAATCCCCGGAACGATGAAGTTGCCGGTCATCCCAAACATCAGCCCGCCAAGTAACGAGCAGATAACCGACCACAAGGTTTCACGTTCCGGTGCTGGTGCCGGCACGCGAAACCGGGTGAACGAGATCAGTGAGTTGAGAATCAGGACAAGGCCCAGCATGGCAACCAGATAATCTGACCGCACCGACGCCAACACTTGAATGCCGGTCCAGACACCGATGATGGCTGTCAGCAGAAATGGCCAGAAGCGCGCGATAATCCTTTTCAGGTACGCGCCGGTGAGCGCTTGCCAAAGGTTGGTGGCCACGAGCGGTATGACCACAATGGCCAGGCTGGTTTTCAGGCCCAGCGGAAAAGTCAGCACGGCCAGTGTCACCGTCGGCAGTCCGAGCCCGATAACGCCCTTGACGAAGCCGGCGGCAACAAAAGTGACGGCGATCAGGGCCAGGAATTCGGGTGTCAGCATAGGATTAGGGATTAGCAGTGCTGTTGCATGTTGGCCAGTGGGCTTGACGGGCTGCATAGCAAGCAGTCTGTTTGGACATGGCAAACTATTCCAGGCGGTATTTTACATGCTGAATGCTCTGACCCTGATTCTTGTGTGCCAACTGGCCGGAGAACTGGCATCCGGCGGACTGGGATTGCCGGTGCCAGGCCCGGTGATCGGCATGGTTTTGTTGTTCATCTACCTGATGGTACGAGGCGGTATCTCACAGAACATGAGCAAAACCGCCGACGGATTGCTGGGCCACTTGTCCTTGCTGTTCGTGCCTGCCGGTGTCGGGGTGATGCTGCACTTCGGGCTGCTGGAAGACAACTGGGCTGCCGTGTCGGTGGCATTGCTGGCCAGCACCGTTCTGACCATCATCGTAACTGCGCTGATGATGCAGTGGTTGTCTCGAAAGCAGGCGTCATGAGCGGCCTTCGCGATGTCTGGGTCTATCTGTCGGCCAGTCCGTTACTGCATTTGACGATGACACTGGTGGCGTTTCAGGCCGCATCCTGGATCTACGAAAAGGCCAACAAGAACCCGTTGCTGAACCCGGTCCTGCTGTCGGTAATTGCGGTAGTGATCATGCTGGTGCTGAGTGGCACTGCCTACGAGGATTATTTTGAAGGTGCGCAGTTCGTGCATTTTCTGCTGGGCCCTGCAACCGTCGCCCTGGCGATCCCGCTATATCGGCAGTTTGACAAGGTAAGAGCGTCTGCGCTGGCCGTTCTGTCGAGTATCCTGGCGGGCTCGTTGACGGCCATACTCACTGCGCTTGCAATCGGAAGTCTGCTTGGCGCGTCTACCGACACGCTGTTGTCACTGGCGCCAAAATCAGTGACGGCCCCGGTTGCCATGGGTATATCGGAACAACTCGGCGGGCTGCCCTCACTGACGGCGGTGCTGGTGATCTTGACCGGAATCACAGGTGCCGTTCTGGGGCCGGTCGTGTTGAACATCATCGGCGTCAAGGACTGGGCGGCGCGCGGCCTTGCCATGGGCACTGCCAGCCATGGCATTGCCACCGCAAGAGCCTTGCAGGTCAACGAGGTTGCAGGCGCATTTGCCGGCCTGGCGATGGGTCTCAACGCACTGGCGACGGCCATTCTGCTGCCATTGATCTGGAACTGGTTTTTTTGATTGGTCGATCAACTTGTCCCAGCTTCTCTCGGGTCGTTGTTGTTTGCTGGTCGAACAGCTTATCCGCCTTCGGTGGGCCGTTGTTGTTTGCTGGTCGAACAGCTTATTCGCCTTCGGTGGGCCGTTCTGCGGGCCTGCACGACTGCTCGTGTTACACTCCCGCGCGGAGTTTATATCGCTCACGCCAGCAGCCTGACGGCTGCGCTCCGCGGGGGCGCACTTCGTGCGACGGCCGGTCGGCCTTGCCTCAGCACGTTCCGTGCTTCGGAGGAGTGTTTCAGGTCTGTCGAGATGAATTCCCAACTAGGCCCAACGGGCCTCGGGCCGGTCAGGCCCGCCCCCGCGGAGCGCAGCCGTCAGGCTGTTGGCGTGAGCGATGTTATCTTGATGAAGCGCAGCCGAAGTCTGCTGGCGCGAGCTATGCAGTGACTTTCCCTTTGGCGGCGTCAAATTCGGCGCGGCGGCGGGCCAGTTCTTCGGCCGAGAGTTTGGCCGGGTTGGAATAGTCGTCTTTCCAGCTGTCGTCGCCGGCTTCCCACTGCAGCGGTGAAACATGCGTGGTGCGTGGGCGTGCTATGATGTCCAGCGCACTCAGCGCCAGTCCAAGGGTGAAATGCTGGCTTTCCTCATCAAACGGTTTGCCGGCGGCATTACCGAGCGGAAAATCCGAAAACACGAAACGCGGCACGCCGCAGTGTTCGACAATGTCTTTTGCGCAGCCCATGATGACGGTGGCGATGCCGGCAGCTTCCAGGTGTCGCGCTGCCAGCGACAAGGACTGATGACATACCGGGCAATTGGCAACCAGCACGGCTGCCTGGGTTCCTTCATCGGCCAGTGCCTCAAGCAGGGCAGGAGCGTCTTTTTCGGTGTTGGTGCGCTGCGACCTGTTGGTTGGGAACCCGAAAACCTGGCTGGTAAGGGATCCTATGCGCCCGGTAAGTTTAGCCTGTTTCAGGGCT
>Ga0316187_10002208_pt1 | contig 16963 bp, 10 predicted proteins | sample CroRivburrow1_MG_FD_204927 | JGI IMG/M metagenome (GOLD analysis project Ga0316187, IMG submission 204927) | Coastal sediment microbial communities from Maine, United States - Cross River worm burrow 1 | ecosystem: Environmental > Aquatic > Marine > Coastal > Sediment | place: USA: Maine... | reverse complement strand
CAACCACCCGAAATCAACCTATATCCCACCTGGTGACCACCAGCCGGTCGTCGAACTTCGCCACGCGCCGGGCGAGGCCTTCGCGGTTGAGCAATCCGGTTTGTGTGTCCAGATGGCTGACCACGGAGCCGGCATTGCAGGTCGCCGATTTTAACGCGTCTTCAATGCTGGCGCCTGTTGTCATCATGCCGGCGAAGGTTGACGCGAAAGCGTCGCCCGCGCCGGCGGTTCCCGCCACTTCCACGCTGGGCACCGTGCAGTGCCAGATGGCGTCAGCGGTGCCCACATAGGCCCCGTCCGAGCCGTTGGTGACCAGCAGCATCTCGACGCCCAGCGAGGTGATGGCGCGGACATAGCTGTCGAACGGCAGATTGAAGCCGCCGGCCATCAGGCCCCTGTCGACCAGCGAGTTCGGATTTCCGGCGGGCTTGATGGTGCTGCGCTGGTCGGCGGTGCCGCCGGCGATGAGGCGGGGCACCAGTTGTTCCGATTCAAGCCGGTTGAGGGTCAGGATGGAGATCCGGTCCAGGCAGCCGAAAAACTCATCGGCGCGCGACGATAACTGCCGAATACCGGGATTGGTGGCAATGCGCGCACCCGCTGCACTTGCCCTGGCAATCACGTCGGGAAAACAGTCGGCGGACTCGTTGGATAATCCCGAGATGAACACCAGGTCGCGCTCGAATGCCGCCTCGGCAAGGTCGCCTCTCACCAGCGCCGTATTGGCACCCCGCGCAGTGAAAATCCCGGCATTGTGCGCGTGCGACGACAACAGCACCGATGATCCGGTTGCCAGGCTTGCATCGGCAACCACGAACTCGCGTGACACATTCTCCTGCTCCAGCCGCTCTGCAATATCCTCGGCATTGCGATCACTGCCGGTCTTCACAAGGCTTGCAGTGTCAAACCCCAGGCGTGACAGGGACACGGCAGTGTTGACGCCGCCACCGCCAATATGGCGGGTCACGGATTCCGCATCCACCTTGCGGCCTTCCTCGACCAGCAGGTACGACGCCTCGGCATTGCGCATGCGCATGTGCTCGATGCGTTCAGGCGCAATGGTGACGATGATATCTATTACGGCAGAACCGAGAGTGAGCGCCTTGAGTGTCATGTGGTTTACTTCTAAACAGTGAGCCGGATCGAACGACCGGAGTCGCCTCCTGCAACATGGCGGCATGACGCCGGGCAAGCAAGAGGGCGGCCACGACATGAGCATTGCACTGGGATGTATCGCCGACGATTTTACCGGCGCCAGCGACCTTGCAGCCATACTCGCCAGGTCAGGTCACAAGGTCGGCTTGCGCATCGGTGTGCCGGCTGACGATGATGACAGCACCCCATCAGCTTTTGAGGTCATCGCCCTCAAATGCCGGACAGAACCGGTCGACGAAGCCATCGGGCTGACCGGCAAGGCGGCCGAGTGGCTGCTGGCGCGCGGCGCAAGCCAACTCTACTGGAAATATTGTTCCACGTTTGATTCTACGCCGGCCGGCAATATCGGACCGGTATCGGAAGCCCTGATGGCACGGTTGGGGGCTCAGCAGACGATCTATTGCCCGGCGTTTCCCGAGAACGGCCGCTCGATCTATATGGGCAACCTGTTCGTGGGCGATGTGCCGCTTGATGAAAGTCCGATGCGCGATCATCCGCTCACCCCCATGCGCGATGCCAACCTGATGCGCCTGCTGGCCCCGCAGGTTGCAGGAAAAGTCGGACATATCGCCTGGCCGGACATTGCCAAGGGCGGCGCTCATATTGCCGGCCGGTTGCAGGTGCTGGCTGGCAACGGCATTGCGCACGTCGTGCCGGATGCGATTTCGCAGGCAGACCTGTCCGCAATCTGTGAAGCGGTACAGGATTTCGCGCTGATCACAGGCGGCAGCGCCCTGGCACTGGACCTGCCGCGCCTGCTGGCCGCGAAGGGCTGTATCGAGCCGGGCGGCGCAGATATCACTGCGCCAGCCACGTCTGGCGGCAATATCGTGCTTTCCGGATCCTGCTCCGCCATGACACGAGCACAAGTCGCTGCATACAGCACCAGCGCCGCCAGCCACCGGCTTGATCCACTGGCGCTGGCCGACGGTCCTGATGCGCTGGCAACAGCGCGGCAATGGCTGGCGTCACGGGACCCGGATGCGGCCAAGATCATCTATGCCACGGCAGAACCGGCTGATGTCGCCGCAGCACAGCAAAAACTGGGACGCGAAACAGCCGGACAACTGGTAGAAGACGCGCTTGCGGTATTGGCGGGCGATGCATTTGATCTCGGCATCCGGCGGTTTGTCGTCGCCGGCGGCGAGACTTCTGGCGCGGTAACCCAGGCACTGGCAACAGACCGTTTGAGCGTTGGCCGCGAGATAGCCCCGGGCGTTCCGTGGTGCTTTGCCGCGCGCAAGGGCGAGACCTTTGCCATTGCGCTCAAATCAGGCAATTTCGGCACGGAGGACTTTTTCAGCCGGGCCCTGGCAATGCTCTGACACTTTGGAATAGCGCACCCTTTTCCGATCAAAAGATGCTCTAGCTGCCGACTATGATCGCGCGGAAATCATTGACATTGGTCAGCGTCGGCCCGGTCATCACCAGGTCGCCGGTGGCTTCGAAAAACCCGTAGGCATCATTATTGGCCAGCATGGCCTGGGCATCCACGCCCTTGTCACGGGCACGGCTGAGCACATCGGGCAACACGCGCGCGCCGGCATTGTCTTGAGACCCGTCAATGCCATCGGTATCGATGGCCACCCCGGACACATTTTGCGCACCCGCAAGGCCGATCGCCAGCGCAAGTGCATATTCGGCATTGCGGCCGCCGCGGCCTTTGCCCTGCAGCGTGACCGTGGTTTCACCGCCCGACATGATGATGGCGGGGCCCGTGGTCTCCAGCGCGATCCTGGCGTGAGCGGCACCCACATCACGCGCCTCGCCTTCAAGGTCATCGCCCAGGTCAATCACCGTGTAGCCGTGCTCGCGGGCGATTGCGGCTGCGGCGTCAATGGACATGCGCGGCGTCGCAATCATGCGGGTATCGGTTGTCGCCAGACGGGAATCACCCGGCTTGGGGGTTTCGGCTGCCGGCGTTGCAAGGAACGCGCGTACCGACGGGGCAACGTCCAGATTGTACTTGTCGAGAATGGCCAGGGCATCGGCGCGCGTGGTCGGGTCGGCCACGGTCGGACCGGACGCCACTGTGGAAGGGTCATCACCGGGCACATCGGATATCAGCAGCGACACCACTTTTGCCGGATAGGCGCTGGCTGCCAGCCTGCCGCCCTTGATCGCCGAGAGATGCTTGCGCAGGCAGTTCATCTCGCCAATGGGCGCGCCACATGCCAGCAGTGCCTTGTTGACGGCCTGCTTTTCCGCCAGCGTGATGCCGGCAGCAGGTGCGGTCAGCAATGCAGAACCGCCACCGGAGATCAGGCACAGCACCAGATCATCGGGAGTCAGGCCCTGCACCATGGCATGAATGCGCGCAGCCGCATCAAAGCCGGCCAGGTCGGGCACCGGGTGGGCGGCCTCGACAATTTCAATGTGCTCGCAGGCACAGCCATGACCATAGCGCGTCAGCACCAGGCCTTCGAGCGGGCCGCGCCAGTTGGCTTCAACCGCAGCGGCCATGGCGGCAGACGCCTTGCCCGCACCGACCACGATGGTCCGGCCCTTCGGGGGTGGCGGCAAATGCGCGGGCAGGCACAGCGCCGGTTGCGCAGCCGCAATCGCTGCATCACACAAGGCGCCCAGCAAATCCATGTCCGGCATCAGGCAGCCTGGGCTTTTGCAACCGGCATTACCCGGCGGCGGCGCTGCGCCCACCAGACAAGGCCCAGCAGCAGCACCGCGGGAATGTAGAAGATTTCCTTTGGCATCCGGTCTGCCGGCATTTCGGCCCGCAGGATCTGTACCGGCTTGTCAGCGTAAAAATCAAACATCTGCAATCTTGTAAAGAACGGGGTGCCGGCTATTGGTTCTTCCAGCTTGGCGACATCACCTTCCGGCACGACCAGGAGGCCTGCCTGTTCCATGCGCTTTGTGCCGTCGCCCGGTGCACCAAGGTCTGCCATCAGTGTCGTCTTGACGGTCTTGTCGGCATGGTCGAAATCAGGGCCTTGAATGACCAGGCGCATCAACCCGCCTTCAGGTTGCTTGGCGGCCAGTTCCACTGCTTCAATGCCGGTTTTCTCATCGTATGGCGGCTGCACATAATCCAGCCAGAAACCGGGGCGGAACAGGGTGAAGGCAATCAGCAGCAGTGCAACGGTTTCCCATATTCGGCTCTTCACCAGCCAGAATCCCTGTGTCGCGGCGGCAAACAGCATCATGGCGGCAGTGGCGACGATGGCGACGAAGATTGCCTTCAGGGGGCCCACATCGATCAGCAGCAACTCGGTATTGAAGATGAACAGGAACGGCAGCAGGGCGGTGCGAATATCATAGGTAAAGCCCTGGATACCGGTCTTGATGGGATCCCCGCCGGAAATCGCTGCCGCCGCAAATGCGGCCAGCCCCACGGGCGGCGTATCATCCGCCAGAATACCGAAGTAAAACACGAACAGATGCACTGCAACCAGCGGAACGACAAGGCCGGATTGCGCGCCGACGGCAACGATCACCGGTGCCATCAGGGACGACACGACGATGTAGTTGGCGGTGGTCGGCAACCCCATGCCAAGGATCAGGCTCATGACGGCTACCAGCAGCAGCATGACGATAAGATTGCCGCCGGACAGGTATTCGATGAACTCGCCAATGACCTGATGCAGGCCGGTCAGCGACACGGTGCCGATGATGATACCGGCAACACCGGTTGCAACGGCAATAGCGATCATGTTGCGCGAACCGGCGATCATGCCGTCCCAGAAGTCGACCAGGCCCTGCCTGATGTCCTCGACCAGGTATGGCGCGCCCCGGAAGGCGGACTTGAGTGCATGCTGGGTTACCACGACGAATGTCATGGCCATGGTGGCCCAGAATGCCGACAGCGCAGGCGACAGACGCTCCACCAGGATGCACCACAGCAGAATGACGATGGGCAGTATGAAATGCAGTCCGGTCAGGGCAACCTCGCCGGGTTTCGGCAATACCAGCATCGGCGCGTTGGGGTCGTCCACCTCGAGATCAGGGCGTTTGGCCGCAATGCCGACAAGGATGATATAGGCGACCAGGAACAGCCCCGATCCTGCCCAGATGGTCATGCCGGGAAACGCTGTCTTGACCCAGCCAAGGCCGTAGTAAACCGCAACGGCCAGTGCCGACATGGCCAGGAAACCGAACAGCACGCCGATGAGTTTCTGAATCAGGGTGATATGTGATGGCGGCCGCTTGAGACCTTCCAGGCCAAGCTTCATGGCCTCGAGATGCACGATGTAGACCAGCGCGATATATGAAATCGCTGCCGGCAGAACCGCGTTCATCATCAACTCCGGATAGGAGATGCCGACAAACTCGGTGATCAGGAACGCGGCGGCGCCCATCACAGGTGGTGTGAGCTGGCCATTGGTAGACGAGGCAACCTCAACGGCACCGGCTTTTTCGGCTGAAAACCCGGTGCGCTTCATCAACGGGATGGTGAACGTGCCGGTTGTGACAACATTGGAAATAGATGATCCGGAGTACAGCCCCGACATGGCAGATGCGACAACAGCGGCCTTGGCCGGTCCGCCGCGCATGTGGCCCAGAAGCCCGAAAGCCAGCTTGATGAAATAGTTGCCGGCACCTGCCTTTTCCAGCAGTGACCCGAACAACACGAACAGGAAGATGATCGAGGCAGACACCCCGAGGGCAACGCCAAACACACCTTCCGTCTGCATCCAGAAATGCCACAGCGCCTTGCTGAACGAGGCCCCCTTCCACTGGATTGAATCCGGCAGGTAAGAGCTGTGGCCGAAGAACACATAGGAGACAAACACGCTGGCAACGATCAGCAGGGGCAGACCCAGCGCGCGGTAAACAGCGATGCCCAGCGATGCCAGCCCAAGGGTCGAGGCAACCAGGTCGGCGGTTGTCGGCAAGCCGGCCCGGTTTGCAATATCATCCTTGAACACCAGCAGGTAGAGACAGCAGGACGCGCCGACAATGGCCAGAATCCAGTCATACCAGGGGATGGTGAAACGTGCTGATCCCTTGAACAGAGGGAACGAGAAACTGGCAAGCGCTATGGCGAAAGCCAGATGCACGATGCGGGACTGGCCCTCATTGAACACCACGTTGACGCCGGTGAGCTGGGTCAGCCAGAACGGCACGCCGGAGGCGATATAAAGCTGAAAACACGCCCAGACAAACGCCAGCAGAGCAACGAAAAAACCCAGGGACCCGGTGAGACTGCGCCCGCCGGTATCCGACGCCGCCGCGATATCGGTAGCCGATTCGGCAACCTTGGTGTCCGTTGTACTCATGTCGAAATCCCCTCGTGCCCCTTGGTGTGCGCCATTGATTGCGCACCTGCCCCGGCTTGATCACCGGATTTAAAAATTCACAAATAAATAAATAAACAAATCGGCAAATGGCTGCGGGAAAACCAGTCCCCGCAGCGCGTCATTGCGAAAGTCGAAGCGGATTACATCCAGCCGCGTTCCTTGTAGTATTTCACGGCACCGTCATGCAGCGGAGCAGACAGACCATCCTTGATCATCTCTTCTTCCTTCAGGTGAGCGAAGGCAGGATGCAGCTTCTTGAAGTCGTCGAAGTTGTCAAACACTGCCTTGACCAGCGTGTAGACCACATCGTCCGGCACATCTGCGGATGAAATGAAGGTGGCACCGACACCGAAGGTTGGCGTGTCGTCGGGGTTACCCTTGTACAGGCCACCCGGCACGCGGGCCTTGCGGTAGAACGGATTGTCGGCAACAAGCTTGTCGATAGCAGGACCGTCAACCGGGATCATTTCAATGTCGCAGGTCGTGGCAGCTTCGGTGATGGCAGCAGCCGGATGGCCAACCGTGTACATCATCACGTCGATCTTGCCGTCACACAGTGCCTGCGCCATTTCCGAGCCTTTCAGCTCGGCAGCCAGGGCAAGGTCACTCATCGTGATGCCCGACGCAGCCATGACAACTTCCATGGTGGCGCGCTGGCCGGACCCGGGATTGCCGACATTGACGCGCTTGCCCTTGATGTCTGCGAATGACTTGACGCCGCCACCGGCCTTGCCGATCAGCGTGAACGGCTCAGGATGGACAGAAAACACTGCCCGCAGTTTGTCGAACTTGCCGGCATCTGCGAATTTCGAGGTGCCGTTGTAGGCGTGGTACTGCCAGTCGGACTGGGCAACACCAAACTCAAGCTCGCCTGCGCGAACAGTGTTGATGTTGTAAACTGAACCGCCGGTGGACTCGACTGAACACCGGATGCCGTGTTCCTTGCGGGTCTTGTTCATCAAACGGCAAATGGCGCCGCCAGTCGGGTAGTAGACACCTGTCACACCCCCGGTCCCAATCGAGACAAACCGCTGGTCAGCCGCGCTGGCTGAGGCGGCAAATCCTGCAATCGCAACTGCTGCGAGTGTATATTTCACTATGGATTTCATTATTTAAATGCTCCCTTTTTCACAAATAATGTGTCGGGAGCCTATGTCGGTTCTGCGCGCGAGTCCACATTTTGGTGACACAGCGAAACAAAACGGCAATCTACCTGATGGAAACACTTGAACGAGATGGTACAGGCGGATGGGTTTGAACCAACGGCCTCCGGATCCACAATCCGGCGCTCTAACCAACTGAGCTACGCCTGCATAAAATTCGTTCAGCGGGGCGCAAACTATGCCGAAGGCCAGCGTTTTGCAAGTCACAAAGGGCAAGACCGAAAAGGTCGCATCACGGGCGCTGCAAGACCGGGGCAAAACGAGGGTCAGGACCTATTAACCATATCCTTACAACAACAGTTATTAATTCGTTAACAAGGCATGGACGGGGCTCACAAAACCGGATTAGACTGTGGCTGGATGCGGCAATTGACGATGCCGGGCAAATAGCACTGTCATCTGGATATTGGGACGACGAGTTAGACAGGGCGCGAAATCCTGTCTTTGTGTTGTGGGAAACGCAAGTTGGCCTGGGGGATTGTTTTGACTGTAGAAACCGCGCCATCGCTGGATGAGCTGAACATTGCTGCTGTGCCTGCATGGCTGTGGGACGGTGCGCGTCTGCGAATTGTCTGGGCCAATGCCGCCGGCGTTGCATTTTTTGGCTGCGAGAACCTGTTCGACCTCATCGACATGCCGTTCGATGAAGCCGACCCCGGCGCAAGCAGGGTATCCGAACTGTCCAGAACCGCCGCACGCGGCGAAAGCTGGCAGGAAGTGGTGAGTTTTGCGTCAGCCGACAATGATGGGCCGTTCAGCGTTAACGTGCATGTGCACACACTGGCCGACGGGCGCAACGGGCTGCTGATGGTTGCCGAAAGCCCGCTTGCAGGAGCAGCGCCTGGCACGGCAGACGCAGGACATGCAAACTCGATACTGGAAACCCTGCCCGTTGCCACGGTGATCTGTGATGATGACGGTGCAATCAGCTATGCAAATGCGATGGCTCGAAGCCTGTTCGGCGGGCACACGCCGGCCACGCTTGCCGAGCTTTCCGCTGACGAGGGGTCGGCCAGGTTGCTTGAGCGTGCAGGACGGGCCGGCATTGCCAGTGCGATTGTCAGGATGACAACGGGATTTGGCGCCCGCGAAGTCAGGGTGACCGCCAAGCCGATCACCTTGCCGGACGCTGCCGACACCAGGTTTTCGCTGGTACTGGAGGATGTTACCGACCGGCGGGCGCTTGAACGTGCATTGCCGGCAATCGGGGCTGCAGCCCCGGCTGCACCAGCCGACAAGCACGCCCCGCAGGAAGATGCGCTGACGCACCTGCGCAAGGCGATTGAGGCCGCAACCACCCAGGCTGGCGACAAAAAACCGCCGGAGAGCGCGGCACGCGATGTTCCGCCGACCCAGGGCACGGCACCGGCCGCAGCCGCGACACCATCGCACGCAGGCCCGGCAGCAAAACCCGCACCAGTGGCAAAGACTGCCAGTTTCGGTGTGCCTGACATCATACGCGACGCATTGTCGAGCATTCCCAAGGCGATCGTTCTCTATCGGGCCGGCAAGATCGTCTATGCCAACCAGGCGGTCGCCACAGCGTTGGGTTACGCCAGCGAAAATGATCTGACCAACCGTCATGACATTGCCGCAGCGCTCGGCTCCGTGTCGAACAGAGGCGGCTCCGTCACCGTCAAGCGGCGCGACGGCGAGGAGATCGGATTTTCCGTCGATAAATCGACATTCCCGTGGAATGACGGCGTCATGCCCATGGCAGTCTTGGCGAAAACAGATGGCAATTTGCCGAAAACGGCAATTGATGCTCCCGTTTCGCGCAGCGATGGTCCAACCCAATCGACCACGCCGTCCCAGGACCAGGGCGCAACCAGGGGCCTGTCAACCCAACAGCCTGCCCCGCAGGCACCCGAAGCCGTCGCAGTGCCGCCCGCCAAGGACAATGCGGCTTCAAAGCCGTCGCTGCCGAAGTCACCGGACGGTCCACATCCAGTCGTCAGCACAGCCGAGCTGATGTCAATTCTGGACACGGCCACGGACGGCATCGTGTTCCTGTCTGATGACGGCAGCATCACCTATATGAGCGCCGGCGCCGAAGCCCTGTTCGGTGTTCGCGCCGCCAGCGTCATCGACAAACCGCTTGCCAGCCTGATGGACAAGGCCAGCGCCAAGGTGGTGCGCGATTACCTGGCCGCACTCGGTGACAGCGGACTGTCCATGCTGTTCAATGGCGGCCGCGAGATCATAGCCAGTGTCAATGACGGCGGCGATGTGCCGATTTTCATTACCATGCGCAAGATCGCCGCGCGCATGCCCGACATACCCGCATCAGCCTACTGTGCCGTGATGCGCGACATCACCCAGTGGAAGAAAACCGAAACGGAACTGCGCGAGGCCCGCGACACGGCTGAACATACCAGCCGGCAGAAATCCGAGTTCCTGGCGCGCATCAGCCACGAATTGCGCACACCGCTGAATGCCATTCTCGGCTTTTCGGACATCATGCGCACCGCCCAGTTCGGCAAACTGGGCTCTGAACGCTATGAAGGCTATGCCAACGATATTCACACGTCGGGCGAGTACCTGCTGTCGCTGGTCAACGATCTGCTGGACCTGTCGAAGGTGGAAGCCGGCAAGCTGGAGCTGAACTTCATCTCGGTTGACCTGGGCCAGGCGATTGATAGCTGCATAAAACTGATGCAGGACGAGGCAACCGGGGCCCGCGTCGTGTTGCGCAAGTCGGTCGCACCAAACCTGCCCCAGGTGGTTGCCGACATGCGCTCGATCAAGCAGGTGTTGCTGAACCTGACCTCCAACGCCATCAAGTTCACCGACCCTGGCGGGCAGGTGATCATTACCGCCAAGGCAATTGCCACCGGAGAGCTGCTGCTGTCCGTGACCGACACCGGTGTCGGCATGAATGAAGACCAGCTGAGCAAGGCGCTTGAGCCGTTTCGCCGTGTCGAGGTTGCAGGCCGACCGGAGGTTCAGGGAACCGGGCTCGGGCTGCCCCTCACCAAGGCGCTGGTCGAGGCAAACCGGGCAACATTCGAAATTTCCAGCGAGGCCCGCAAGGGCACCCGCATCGACATCACATTTCCCACCACCCGCGTACTGGCAAGTTGAACCTGGCAATGGCGGGAAGCGTGACCTGCCTGCGTCCATAAAAATGGTCCAGGAATTCTATCCGTGTCGGAACTGTCCAGCGTAAAGATCTGTTATTTCAAATTGGGCGAAACGACCGCTCTGAGCCGGAGGTAGACATTCACTTGGAAGGGTTGAAAGTCTGCTATGCGCCAGAAAGCGGCATGTATGATCAGTCAAACACCGAGCGACAAGCTTCCGAGCACTCTCGTTACCATGCTTTTGCTCGGCGAGGCATCGCACCTGTGCCCGATTTGATCTCGCCACACCGCTGCGCTATCCATTGCAAGACCGGCAGCACCGGTTCAGTGCCGGGGACCTGGGGGCGAAGCAATGGAAAATCTTAAGAAGACGATCGACCTGCTGTATACGGGCACCAGCAAGAAGGCGGCGATGTTTCGCTACCTTCTGATGGGCTTCGACATCTCTACCATAGTGTTCTTCATCGCCACCGTGCCGCTTGATCCGACGCCGGGAATCCTCGCCGCTGACCTCGCGATCGGCGCACTGATCTTGGCCGACGTTCTCTCCCGCCTGTGGATTGCCCCCAACCGAGCGCGGATGCTGCGCCAGATCTATACGCTGACGGACGTTGTGGTCATCCTGTCGCTTTTGCTGGCACCCCTGGTATCCCAGAGCTTCGGCTTTCTGAGGGTACTGCGGACCCTGCGCCTGCTGCATTCCTACCACGTACTACGCGACCTGCGCCGCGACACGCCGTTCTTCCGCCGCAACGAGGACGTCATCGTTAGTTCAGTGAACCTGTGCGTCTTCATCTTCTTCATGAGTACCCTGGTTTTCGTGCTGCGGGTCGATCATAATCCCGACATCGTCGGCTATGTCGATGCGCTCTACTTCACCGTGGCGACGCTGACCACCACAGGCTTCGGCGACATCGTGCTGACCGGCACCACCGGACGGCTCTTGGCAGTGGTCATCATGGTCGCCGGAGTCGCCCTGTTCCTGCGCCTGGCGCAAACTGTTTTCCGGCCCGGCAAGCTGAGCCACAAGTGTCCCGAGTGCGGCCTCAACCGGCACGACCCTGACGCGGTCCACTGCAAGCATTGCGGCCACCTGATCAAGATCGAGACGGAAGGCGCCTCCTGAAGCAGACACTAATCGGACTGCGCTCTATGCTCATTTTGTCCGCCGGGCCGGCCTTGACCTTCAGCTTGATTCAAGGGGTTCTGATGCTAGCTTTGCAAAGCAGGCAGGTCCTTGAACAGGTCGAGCGCTTCGGCGTTGGCCAGTGCTTCGACGTTCTTGACCGGGCGGCCATGCACCACATCGCGCACGGCAAGCTCGGTTATCTTGCCGGACTTGGTGCGCGGAATATCTGCCACGGCAACAATCTTTTCCGGCACATGACGCGGTGATGCGCCGGTGCGGATCTGGGTGCGGATTTTCTTTTCGAGCGCTGCATCCAGCACAACGCCGTCTGCGAGGCGTACAAACAGCACGACACGGACATCATTGTCCCAGTCCTGACCAATTGCCAGGCCCTCGATCACTTCCGGTATCTGCTCGACCTGGGCATAGATTTCCGCCGTGCCGATGCGCACACCCCCCGGGTTCAAGGTGGCATCGGAGCGGCCATGAATGATCATGCCGCCATTGTCGGTCCACTCGGCAAAGTCGCCCTGGCACCAGACATTCTCGAACCGCGCATAATAGGCATTGTGATAGCGCTCGCCCGTGTGGTCGTTGAGGAAGCCCAACGGCATGGAGGGGAATGAATTGGTGTTGACCAGTTCACCCTTGCCGCGCTGCATCGGTTTGCCGTCATCATCGAACACCTGAATATCATGACCCAGACCCGGCGCCTGGATTTCGCCTGACCAGACAGACCCGAACGGGTTTATGCCGACCAGGCATCCGCACAGATCGGTGCCGCCGGACATGGACGCCAGATGCACATCTCGCTTGATTGCATCATAGACGAACGAGAAGCTTTCCGGGACCAGCGTCGAGCCGGTCGACATGATGGTGCGAACCGATGCCAGCGAATGGGTGTCCATCGGGCGCCAGCCGGTCTTCTTCACGGCGTCGATGAACTTGGCGGACGTGCCGAACACGGTGAACTGTTCCTCATCCGCATAGTCGAACAGCACGGTTTCAGATGGCGCAAACGGCGACCCGTCATACAGCATCAGGGTTGCTTCGGATGCCAGCGCCGTCACCAGCCAGTTCCACATCATCCAGCCGCAGGTTGTGAAATAGAACAACCGGTCGCCGGGATTGATCCCGCCATGCAACTGGTGTTCGCAGACATGTTTCAGCAGTACGCCGCCGGTGCTGTGAACGATGCATTTCGGCACGCCCGTGGTGCCTGACGAAAACAATATGTAAAGCGGATGATCGAACGGCAGCATCCGGTAATCGATCGCGGCAGGTGAATAGCCGTCAATAAACTCATCCAGCGTGACCGCATTGGGCAGTCTTGCAGCGCTTTCCCGGGCATGCCCGGTATAGTCGACGACAATGATCTTTTTCAGCGTCGGCAGGCCTTTTGCCACCTGGGCTATCTTGTCGGTAATATCGAAGGTCTTGCCATTGTAGTAATAGCCGTCACACACAATAAGGACACCTGGTTCAATCTGGCCAAAGCGATCCAGAATGCCGCGCTCACCAAAGTCTGGCGAACACGATGACCACACGGCGCCAAGCGAGTTTGCGCCGGCAAACGCCATGATGGTTTCCGGCATGTTCGGCATCACCGCGCAGACTCGATCACCCGGTTGCATGCCGAAATCGCGAAACGCCTGGTGCAGCCTGGAGACCTGATCGTTCAGGCGGCGCCAGCTGACAGTGTAGCCAACCTTGTCTTCGCCGCGAAAAATCATCGCCGGGGTGTCGTCATTGCGGCGCAGCAGGTTCTGGGTGAAGTTCAGCTTCGCATCGGGGAAAAACTGCGCGCCCGGCATCTTGTCGCGGTCGACAAGCACGCGATCGCCGCGGGTCTGCGCCCTGATATCGCCGAAATCCCAGACATCGGACCAGAAATTGTCCGGTTCACCCACTGAATAACCGTGCACATCGGCAAAGGTTTTCATATCCGTGTTTCTGGAGGAATTCACCGAGCGCATGAAACTTGTCAGGCGATGAGCGTCGATCCGGGCAGCATCAGGAGACCAAAGTGGTTCAGAAGACATGAAAACTCTCAAAAGTCAGGATGGAAGTTGCACGTGATGTTGGCCATATTATCCCCTCGATTGGCAAGCCAAAACCGTTTTCTGTCACTATTGCCGCCTTGATTGACTACCATGCTCAAATGAGACTCTCTCGCAACCCGGCCTGATCTGCTAGAATTGAACCCATGAAACGAATCATTATTCCCGTCCTGATTGTCGCGCTGGTCGTGACCATCGCCATCGTGAGCGTTCCGTTGCTGGTCAGCGGTGAGTTTGCCACGGCACAACTCAGCACCGCCGTCGAACGGGCAACCGGTCGCAAACTTACCTTGCTGAAGCCGCCCCGGTTGAAACTGTGGCCGGACCTGAAGCTGGAAGTTGAAGGCGTGACCCTGTCCAATCCGCCCGGCATGTTCGATGGAACAACCATATCCGCGAAAACACTGCGGCTGCAGGTGTCCGTGTCGGAACTGCTGTCCCGGCAGATCAGTTTTGACGAGATGACGCTGGTGGGCCCGCGTGTAAACCTGGTCGTGGACAAGCAGGGCAACGCCAACTGGAACTTCAGCAAGGATGGCAAGGTCGCCGGACCAGGCAGCGATGCCGGTGCTGAGACCCCTGCAGGTGTCCGGCTGGCGCCGATCAGGATCGAAGACGGCGAAATCGTCTATGCGGATGAGCGCACCGGCTCCGTGTTCAAGGCGACCGGGGTCAATGTCACTGTCAGCATGGCCAATGCGCAGGCCCCGATAGACGTCAAGGGATCCGTGGTCTGGAACGGCCAGCGCATGGACCTGCAGGTGTTTGTCAAATCTCCGACGCAGCTTGCCAGCGGAGGGTCGCCACTTGACATGGCAATCCAGTCAGCCCACCTCAACGCAGCCGTTTCGGGCCTGGCCCGGCTGGACGATGGTCTGAACCTGGCGGGCAACCTGGATGTATCATCACCTGATTTGCGAAAGCTGGCGCAATGGGCGGGTGTGCAGATCGCGGGTGAAGCCGGGCTGAAGCAGTTTTCCGCCAGGGCCGGGATCGATCTTGCCGGGCAAAACCTGAAGCTTAACAAGGCCACAATAGCCATGGACGGCATGAATGCGCAGGGCAATGTGGTGCTGGCGCTCGACGGCCAACGGCCGAAGATTACCGCCGGCCTCGGCCTGGATCGCCTGGACACCAATATCTACACCGGCAAGCAATCATCGGGCGCCGGCAATGCGCAAAATGACTGGAATGATGCCGCCCTGGATTTCAGCAGTCTGAAGTCGCTCGATGCCAAGCTGAGACTGCGTACCGCAGGTATTGTATACGGTGATGTGAAATTCGGTGAAACCCTGCTTGATATCGACCTGGTTTCGGGAAAACTGCAGGCCAACCTGAAAAAGATAACACTGTACGGCAGTACGGCCACCGGCAAGCTTAACGTTGACGGCGCGGCCCGCATGCCGGCACTGACAGGTGCGTTTTCGGCAAGCGGTCTGGACGGACTTGCATTGCTCAAGGATTTTGCCGGCACGTCCCGCTTCGAAGGCAAGCTTGCCACCACGTTAAACTTGTCCGCCAGCGGCAGGTCACAGCGCGAGATGGTGTCGACGCTGGCAGGTACAGCCCAGTTCAGTCTCACCGACGGCACCATCCGCGGTATCGACATGGCCGGGATGGTCAAGGGCGTGCAAAACGCCGTGCTGGGCGGATGGGAGAAGACCGACAATGCCGGCACCGAGTTTTCAAGTCTTTCGGCCGGGTTTCAGATTGCCGACGGCATAGGAACCAATAGCGATCTGAACCTGACGGGACCGCTTGTGCGGGTAACCGGCACAGGCACCGTCGACCTGCTGCGCAAACGGCTCAACTTCAAGGTGACACCGAGTGCGGCGTCAGGCCCGGGCGGTGAATTTACCGGCCTTGCAGTGCCTGTTATCGTGAAAGGCCCGTGGGCCAGTCCGCAAGTCTACCCGGATGTGCAAGGCATTCTGGAAAATCCGCAAGCCGCACTCGATGCGCTGAACAGGCTGGGGGTGCCGACCGGGGCCGTCAATGTCGAAGCGGTCGGCAACGACCTGAAAGCGCGGGCCAAAAGCGAAGCGGCAAAGGTGCTTGGAGACCAGGGCGCTGAACAGGTCGAGAAACTCGGCGGCTCCCTGTTGAAGAACCTGCTCGGCAAGCCGCAGGACCAGGAGCCGGACTAGGACATGTCTGCAAGATGATACGGGTACAGCAAGAGCCGTTTGACATCAGCGCGGAACTGCGCGCATTGCGCAACGGCAACCATGCGATTGGCGGCACGGCGCTGTTTGCCGGTTCGGTGCGCGATCTCAACCTGGGCGAGCAGGTCTCGGCCATGACACTGGAACATTATCCCGGCATGACCGAAAAGGCGCTGGCGGGAATCGAGGCGGAGGCCAATGCACGCTGGCCGCTGGATGCCAGCCTGATCGTGCATCGCTATGGCCGCATGCTGCCGGGCGAAGACATCGTGCTGGTGATCACCTGTTCGTCACACCGCGAAGCTGCCTTTGAAGCCTGCCAGTTTCTGATGGACTGGTTGAAGACCAGGGCGCCGTTCTGGAAGCTCGAAGAAGGCAGTGAGGCTGGCAAGGCCAAGTGGGTCGACGCGCGCGACAGTGATGACAGCGCTGCAGTGCGCTGGAACAAGCCGGCAAGATGAGCCGCCGGCCGCGCCCCTTGTGGCGCACGGCTCTGGACGCCCTCGCGGTCATTGCCCTGACCCTGCTGGCACTGGGCGTGATGGAACTGCTGCCGGGAAACAACATTGCCGGAAACATGCGGGTGATCGATGGCGACAGCCTGCGCCCGGTGGGTCAGGACAATGCCAATGGCCATGATATTCGGCTGCAGGGCATTGATGCGCCCGAACTGGGCCAGCGCTGCGACAGGCAGGGGCGCAATTATGCCTGTGGGCGCGACGCCAAGGCGCATCTGAAGTCTCTTATCGCGGGCCGCGATGTCAACTGCCGCACCATGGATATTGACCGCTACCAGCGTTCGGTTTCCGTCTGCCATGCCGGCGACAGTGAACTGAACCGGCAGATGGTGGCCGACGGCTGGGCGGTGGCCTACCGGTTACCGGTGTACTTTCACCTGGAGCGCAGCGCGAAACAGGCGCGCAAGGGCATATGGCAGGGCGACTTCGATC
>Ga0316187_10002204_pt1 | contig 16993 bp, 16 predicted proteins | sample CroRivburrow1_MG_FD_204927 | JGI IMG/M metagenome (GOLD analysis project Ga0316187, IMG submission 204927) | Coastal sediment microbial communities from Maine, United States - Cross River worm burrow 1 | ecosystem: Environmental > Aquatic > Marine > Coastal > Sediment | place: USA: Maine... | reverse complement strand
AGAGCGGCATCGTCTTCTCGAGGTTGATAATGTGGATCTTGCCACGCTCACCGAAGATATAGGGGGCCATCTTCGGGTTCCAGTAACGGGTCTGGTGGCCAAAGTGCACGCCAGCTTCCAGCATCTGACGCATAGTGACGTCTGTCATCTTGTAGTACTCCGATTTTCAGGGTTAGGCTTCCATGTACCCCAAAACAACAACCCGGTTGCCTGCGCGGTAATGACCTGCAGCCAACCAGGCACCCTGTTGCCTGTGCCGGTACATGTGTGAATTTTGCCAAGCGCAAACAGTGAAGTGCACTTAACAAGCCCGCCTTTATACCATACACTCCCTGCTCCGACAATCTGGCGGAGGTCGCCAGGGCTTGAACAGCTACGCCCCTCTTTTAGAATCAGGACCTTAGATGGCAGTCACCATAAAAACACCCGATGAAATCGAGAAAATGCGCATTGCCGGGCGGCTGGCAGGCGAAGTCCTGCAGATGATCCGGCCGCATGTCATAGCCGGCATCAGCACCAATGAACTGGACCGCATCTGTCACGATTACATCGTCAACGTGCAACAGGCGATACCGGCACCGCTGAATTACCGTGGCTTTCCGAAGTCGATCTGCACCTCGGTCAACCACGTCATCTGCCATGGCATTCCGGGTGACAAGGTGCTGAAGAAAGGCGATCTCGTGAATATCGATATCACCGTCATCAAGGACGGCTTCCATGGTGATACCAGCAAGATGTTCTTTGTCGGCGAAGCCAGCGTGGCCGGCGCGCGTCTGGCACGCATCAGCCATGAATGCATGAAAATCGGCATTGACCTGGTCAGGCCCGGCGCCCGGCTCGGGGATATCGGTTACGCTATCCAGCAACATGCCGAGTCGCAGCATTGTTCCATTGTGCGCGAATACTGCGGTCACGGTATCGGCCGTGAATTTCATGAAGACCCGCAGGTACTGCACTATGGCAAGGCGGGTACCGGCATGGAACTGGAACCCGGCATGACCTTCACCATCGAACCCATGGTCAATGCAGGCAAGCGCCACACCAAACTGCTCCCCGACGGCTGGACCGTGGTCACCAAGGACCACAGTCTGTCGACACAATGGGAGCACACCATTCTGGTCACGGACAGCGGTCACGAGGTACTGACGTGCTTGCCCGGCGATGACGTCTAGCAATCCCTCTTCCAGCATACCCGCGGCCACCGACGAGGTGACGGACGCTGCTACCTTTGAGTCCTGGTTCAGGCTGCACAGCCTCGACGAAGCCCGTGACAGCAACAATGCACCACTGACGCTGTACAAGGATTGCCTGCTGCATGGCAATCAGCAACTCGCGGAAAAATTCACCCGGGGTACCAGCGTACCGGTACTGATCCATGCCCGCTCATGGCTGGTTGACCAGGTGCTGCGGCGGGCCTGGCCGCATTTCATGGGAAGCGCAGAGGACAGCCTGGCACTGGTTGCCGTTGGAGGATACGGCCGCGGCGAACTGATGCCCGGCTCTGATATTGATCTGCTGGTGTTGCTCCCTGATGCTGACAACCAGCAGTATGACCACAACATCACGCAGCTGCTGACCTTTCTCTGGGATATTGGCCTTGAAGTCGGACACAGCGTGCGCAGCATCGAAGAGTGCGTCGAACAATCGCTGGCTGATATCACCGTGGTCACCAACCTCATGGAGGCACGCCTGCTGGCCGGTTCGGCACGCCTGTTCCAGCGCATGCAGCAGCGCACCGGGCCCTCCGAGATCTGGAGCAGCCGCGATTTTTTCGAGGTAAAACACCAGGAGCAGCGCGCCCGTTACAGGCGTTTTCACAATACCGCCTACAACCTGGAACCCAATATCAAGGAGGGTCCGGGCGGCTTGCGTGACATTCAGATGATCGCCTGGGTCGCCAACCGCCATTTCGGTACCGCCTCGCTTGATGAACTGGTAGAGCGTGAGTTTCTGACCCGTGAGGAATATCAAACCCTGATCAAGGGACGCGAGCTGTTGTGGAGTATACGCTTTGCCCTGCACGCACTCACAGGCCGCGGCGAAGACCGCCTGTTATTCGACTACCAGCGTACACTGGCCAACACCTTTGACTTTCATGACGACGCAAGCCGTCTCGGTGTTGAAGCCTTTATGAAGCAATACTATCGCACCATCATGGAATTGAGCCGCCTCAATGAAATGCTGCTGCAACTGTTCCAGGAAAACATCCTGCACCCTGAAGGTCCGGGCGAGCCGATTGCCATCAACAAGCGTTTTCAGAGCCGTAACGGTTACATCGAGGCAGTTAATGATCAGGTGTTCCGGCGCCAGCCGTTTGCACTGCTGGAGATTTTCCTGCTGCTGGAACAACACCCGGAACTAAAGGGCGTACGTGCCGGAACCATTCGTGCCATACGCGAAAACCGGCATCTTATCGACGCCGACTTTCGCAAGGACATCCGGGCTCGCAGCCTGTTCATGGAAATCATTCGCCAGCCTCGCGGCATTACCCACGAACTGCGCCGCATGAACAGCTACGGCATTCTCGCCGCCTATTTACCGGCATTCGAAAATATTGTCGGACTGATGCAATATGACCTGTTTCATATCTACACAGTCGACGAGCACATACTGACGCTGGTGCGCAACCTGCGCCGCTTTACCGTGCATGAATTTGCACTTGAATTTCCGTTGTGCAGCCACATTGTTGCCACCCTTCCGAAACCGGAACTGCTCTACCTGGCCGGTCTGTTTCATGACATCGCCAAGGGGCGCAACGGCGATCATTCGGAACTCGGTGGCGTGGATGCCCGTGCTTTCTGCCTGCAGCATGATCTCAGCGACTACGATACCGGGCTGGTAACATGGCTGGTGGAAAACCATTTACTGATGTCCTCGACGTCACAGCGGCAAGATATCAGTGACCCGGTGGTCGTCAACCGCTTTGCCAGGCGCATGAAGGATACGGTGCACCTCGACTACCTTTATGTATTGACGGTGGCGGATGTACGCGCCACCAACCCGGAGCTGTGGAACAACTGGAAAGATGCCCTGCTGAAACAGCTGTACTACAACACGCGGCGTGCCCTGCAACGCGGCCTGCAGGATCCCATGGAACGCGCCGAGCATATCCAGCAGGTACAACAGGACACCGTGAAACAACTGGGTGAGCTGACACCGACCATAGCGGCTCTCTGGGACACACTCGGGGATGACTATTTTCTGCGCCATGCGCCCGAACAGGTCGCGCATCACAGCCGCCTGCTGCTGGACAATACAGACAACAACACGCTGGTCGATATTCAACCGGAGAATGCGCACGGCGGCACTGAAATATTGATCGTTGCACCCGCCAGGGACGACCAGTTCAACCGCATCACCGCGGTACTCGACCGGCTCGGGCTGAACGTGGTCGATGCCGGTATCGTCACTACCCAGGACAACAGGATGCTGGACACCTTTCATGTGCTGGAGGACTCCGGCAACCCCGTCAGCGGCGTGCAGCGGCTCGATGAAATAAAAGACGCCCTGCTGGCAGCGCTTAATGACGGCAATCACCCCACCTGGAAAGTGTCGCGCCATGCGCCGCGCCAGTACCGGCATTTCCCCATCAAGACACACCTTGATTTCAAGCTGGACACATATGACCAGCGAACGGTAATGGAACTCGTCACCGCCGACCGCCCGGGTCTGCTCTCGCGTATCGGGCGGGCGTTCGCCGATTGCAAGATCAGGCTGTTGAACGCAAAAATCGTCACCCTGGGTTCACGTGCGGAAGATGTGTATTACATTACCGATCAGCATAACCAGCCGCTGTCCGACGCTTCGAAAATTGCCTGCCTCGAGGAGGCGATTCACAAATATCTTGATACGGAAGACGATCATCGCTAGGGAACTGCCGGGCCCGGGACCCGTCCACTGCCCCGTGCAGATGTCGCCCGGGTAACTCGCGACAATTATTGACTGGCTTGCGGCATCTCTACCAGTTCGACCGCATTGCCGTCCGGGTCACGGCAAAACAAGGCGCGCCGTCCCGAGCGACTCAGCGTATAGGCAATACCAGCCGTCTCCAGTGCCGTCACCACGCCATCGAGGCCAGACACGCTCAGTGCCACATGCCGGTCACGGCCACCATGTTCCGGCAACTTCATGCCGCGCAGTACATCCGGCAACTCCAGCAGGTGTATCTGGGCTGCGCCCACCTGTAACCAGGCGCCTGGAAAACTCATAACGGGCCGTGACTCGTCGACTTCCAGACCCAGCACGCCCTGGTAGAACAGCAGCGCACGCCTGGTATCACTGACCAGCAAGCTGACATGATGAATGGCCACGATGTCAGCCATCTTCATCACCTGCATGAATCCGTGCGGCCATGTAAGCCGCCGTTACAATCATGAATCCGCCCAGCCATTCCCTTAACAACACCACCTCATCCGTCAGTAACAGAGACGACACTGCACCAATTACCAGTTCGAACAGCAGGATAACAGCAGAGCGGTGCACCGGCATACGGGTTACGCCATACAGCACACTCAGGGTCATAACCAGAAAACCGCACAGCCCCAGTGCCACCGCGGCAAGTATTACCGGACTGCTGACCGCGGGCAGGCCGGTACCAGACAGCACAATCCAGAGTGCTGCGATCACCACGACACCCGACCAGCTGGCGGTTGATTTCAGCAACACGCTGGCACCCTGGGTGCGGCGCACAAAGACATTACTCAGCGCGAAGGCAAAACCGGATGACACCGCCAGCCAGTCCGCATGATCACGCGGCCAGGGGATGCCGACAGCCTCGTTCCATAACATAATAATCGCGCCCGTTACCGCAATGGCAAACACCAGCAGGGAGCGACTGTCGAGCCGTTCGCCCAGCATGAACCAGCCGAGACACACCGCCCAGAATGGCGACAGATAGAATAACAGCAGTACCCGCAGTACGTGTCCATCCAGCACCGCCATGATGAAGGCAACATTGCACCAGCCCGCGGACAGTCCCATGAGAACAAGTGGCAGCAGATTCGTTGCCAGCGACTGACGCTCACGGACCAGCACCCATGAAAATACGCACAGGATGGCGCCATAGCTGACAAGCGCACTCCACACTCCTGCCAGACCCTGCCCTTCCAGCAGTCGCAACGGGTACCAGACGACACCCCACAGGGTTGCTGAAAACAGCAGGCTGATGACCGGCAGCAGGCGATTATCCTGTTTGGACGTATTCATGGCTTCCCTTATACTTTCACGACACACTCAGTGAAGTAAGACAATTCTGTTGGCCGCATAAAAGGCAACTATTGTAGCCACGGAAGCACACGGAAGGATAAAAGCATTAGTAGAAATATTTCCGTGTAATTCCGTGACCATTGAATAACAACTGGCTGCAAGCAATCACAACAACCAATATAACGAATGAATCCGAATCTAGCACAACTGCAACCCTACCCGTTCGAACGACTCGCCAAACTGTTTGATGGCGTGACAGCACCCGCTGCACTGCGGCCGCTATCGTTATCCATTGGCGAGCCACAACATGCCACGCCGGGCTTTATCACGGAGGAAGTCATTACCCATTTACACGGCCTGTCGCGTTATCCGGTGACACGTGGCATGCCGGAGCTGCGTGCCGCCATTGCAGACTGGCTGGTACAGCGTTTCTCGTTGCCGGAAAACTCGCTGGACCCGGAACGACAGGTGCTGCCGGTGAATGGCACGCGCGAGGCACTGTTTGCCTTTGCCCAGTGCATCGTCAGCCCTGGCAGTGACGCCCTGGTGCTGATGCCCAATCCCTTCTACCAGATCTATGAAGGCGCTGCCTTGCTGGCCGGTGCCAGGCCCTGGTTTATGAATACCACCCGCGAAAGCGGCCTGCTACCGGATCTTGATGCCGTACCCGACAGCGTCTGGAGGCGTTGCCAGCTGCTCTACATCTGCACCCCGGGCAATCCGACCGGTGCCGTCATGCCGGCAACCGCATTGCAACAGTTAATAGAACTGGCAGACAGGCATGATTTTGTGATTGCCTCGGACGAGTGTTACTCGGAGATCTACCGGGACGGCAACACGCCACCCGCCGGATTATTGCAGGCCGCCGCAGAGCTTGGCCGGAATGACTATCGTCGCTGTGTTGTGTTTCACAGCCTCTCGAAACGCTCGAATGCACCCGGCCTGCGCTCGGGCTTTGTAGCCGGCGATGCCAGTATCATGAAAGACTTCCTGCGCTATCGTACCTACCATGGCTGCGCCATGCCACCGGCCACCCAGGCTGCCAGTATCAGGGCCTGGCAGGACGAAGCACATGTTGCCCGAAACCGGGCCCTGTACACAGAGAAATTTGATGCCGTGCTGGATATCCTTGGGCCGCTGCTCGATGTGCGGTCACCGGATGCCGGCTTCTATCTCTGGGCACGCACACCGCTGGATGACACGGCCTTTGCCAGGGAACTGCTGGAACAACAAAATGTCATCGTCCTGCCAGGCAGTTTCCTGTCGCGCCCGGTTGAAGACCACAACCCCGGCAAGGATTATGTGCGCATGGCGCTGGTGGCGCCTCTCGAAGACTGCATCGAGGCGGCAGAGCGTATTAAATCGTATATTGTCAGCCGGTAGGCAGTTATCATTAGCGCATCCTGTCATGAACAAATCATTTACCTACCTGGAGATCTGCTCATATGAGTGACATGCAGTCAACAATCGAAGTCGCCTTTGAACACCGCGCGGACATCACACCACGCAGTGTCGACACCCATGTCAAGGAGGCCACGCTGGAGGCCATTGACATGCTCGACCGGGGAGTTGCACGGGTTGCCGAAAAGAAAGATGGCCAGTGGGTCGTCAACGACTGGCTGAAAAAAGCCGTATTACTCTCGTTCCGCATCGAGGACAACGCATTTATCAAAGGCGGTTTCACCAACTACTATGACAAGGTGACTTCCAAGTATGCCGATACCAACTCGCGTGAATTCCGTGATGGTGGCGTACGCGTGGTACCACCGGCAACCGCACGCAAGGGTGCCTATATCGCCTCTGGTGTCGTGCTGATGCCCTCCTACGTCAATATCGGTGCCTATGTCGACAGCGGCACCATGGTCGATACCTGGGCCACTGTCGGGTCCTGTGCACAGATTGGCAAGAACGTGCACCTCTCGGGGGGTGTCGGTATCGGTGGCGTGCTTGAACCCGTGCAGGCCAGCCCGACCATTATCGAAGACAACTGTTTTATCGGTGCCCGCTCGGAAGTCGTCGAGGGTGTCATCGTTGAGGAAGGCTCAGTCATTTCCATGGGCGTCTATATCGGACAGAGCACCCGCATCTATGACCGCAGCAGCGGCGAGATCATGTATGGCCGCGTGCCCGCCGGTTCCGTGGTGGTATCCGGCAACCTGCCCTCCAAGGACGGCAGCTATAGCCTGTACTGCGCCGTCATCGTGAAGACCGTTGATGAAAAAACGCGCTCCAAGGTGGGCATCAACGAGCTGTTGCGCGACATCTAGCCAGCAGCACCATGACAACGCTGTATGGCATCAAGAACTGCGACACCATCAGAAAGGCCAGGCGCTGGCTGAAGGGGCATGACATCGACTACCGGTTTCAAGATGTCCGCGAAGATGGCATCAACAAAGCCCTGCTCAACAGCTGGATCAAGGTACTGGGCTGGGAACAGTTATTGAACCGGCGCGGCACCACGTGGCGGCAGCTGCCGCCAGACCTGCGTGAGGGTATCGATCGCGCATCGGCAACGAGCGTCATGCTGGGTCAGCCTGCGATAATCAAGCGCCCGCTTCTGGAACACGACAAGCAGCTCTATCTTGGCTTTAGCGACGCACGCTATGCCGAAATCTTTCTGCCGGACGTGCACACATGAGCGCTACTCTTGATCTCTCGCGGTCGCTGATCGAACGACCCTCGGTCACTCCGGACGACCAGGGCTGCCAGCAACTGCTGGCCGAGCGTCTGCAGGCCATCGGCTTCCGCACAGAGCATCTGCGCTTCGACGATGTCGACAACCTGTGGGCACGCCACGGTGAGGCTACACCGTTGTTTGTGTTTGCCGGTCATACCGATGTGGTACCCCCCGGGCCGCTGCATGAATGGAGCAGTGCTCCCTTTGAGCCGGTCATCAGGGACGGCTACCTGTATGGACGCGGCGCTGCAGACATGAAGGGCAGCATCGCCGCCATGGTCACGGCCTGTGAACGCTTCATTGCGAAGCATGCCGACCACAAGGGCTCCATTGCCTTTCTCATCACCAGCGACGAGGAAGGCCCGTCGGTGAATGGCACCATCAAGGTTGTCGAGGTGCTGCAGTCGCGTGACGAGCACATTGACTGGTGTCTGGTCGGCGAACCGTCAAGCAGGGAGCACGTCGGTGATACCATCAAGAACGGGCGCCGCGGTTCCCTGAACGGCATTCTCGAGATACTCGGCAAGCAGGGCCACGTGGCCTACCCGCAACTGGCAGACAACCCGATTCACCGGGCAGCACCGGCACTCGCCGAGTTGTGCACGGCAGAATGGGATGCCGGCAATGAATTCTTTCCGCCGACGACCTTCCAGATATCCAATATCAGGGCCGGCAGCGGTACCGAAAATGTCATCCCCGGCTCACTGCAGGCGATGTTCAACCTGCGTTTTTCAACCGAATCGACCGTCGATTCGATACGCGCGCGAGTGGATGAAATCCTCACCCGCCACGGGCTGGATTACGTCATTACCTGGAAAGTCTCCGGGGAACCCTTCCTCACACCGGCCGGCGAACTGGTGGATGCCGCGCGCACTGCCATCAAATCAACCGTCGGCATAGAGACGCTGCTTTCAACCAGCGGTGGCACATCGGATGGTCGCTTCATCGCGCCCACAGGCGCCCAGGTTGTCGAACTGGGCCCGTTGAATGATACTATTCACAAAATAAATGAATGCGTAAAGGCTGAAGAACTTGATAAACTTTCTGATATCTATGAAGAGATATTAAAACAATTATTAACTTGATACCTTATCTAATTAAATAATCTAACTAAATCAAGAATCGTTCATCAGGAACAATCATAATGAAAATGCAACACATCCCTCACCCGACGACGTCGCTGCACCGTGTTGCCTGTTTTATCGGCGCTCTGCTGTTACTGGCGGGCTGCTCCACCGGAAAGATGGTGGTGCGTGGCTCGCAAACCATCATGGACAGCGGCATAGAGGCCATGAACAGCGAGACGGACCTGCAGCTTGCGCGCGCCGCAATGCCAGCCAACCTGAAATTAATGGAAGGTATGCTGCTGGAAGACCCCGAAAATATCGACCTGCTGCTGTACACCGCGCAGGGATTCTACGGCTACAGCTACGGCTTCATCGAGACGGAAGACACGGCTCGCGCCAGCGCCCTGTACCGGCGTTGCTATGACTATGCCCGGCGCACATTTTCGCTGCGCGGCTTCAATGTCGACCCGGAAACGGCCATGGCTGACGATCTGCAAGCAGCGGTTGCCGGTGCCGGCAAGGATGACGTACCCGCGATCTTCTGGACCGGCACCTGCCTGGGAAAATGGGCTGACATGAACCGCGACAATGTTGCCGGCGTCGCCGGCCTCGGTAATGTGGCCATCCTCATGCAGCGTGTCATCGAACTGGATGACAGCTATTACTATGGCGCCGCCCACCTGTTCTTCGGTGTCTATTACGGCGGGCTGTCACCCATATTTGGTGGTGACTTTGCCCTTTCAGAACAGCATTTCCAGCGCGCCGCTGAAATCAATGATGACAAACTGTTGCTGGTCGATCTGCTGCATGCGGAATACCTGGACCGCCAGCAGCTCGACCAGGATGGTTTTCACCAGAGACTGACCGGCATCCTGGCGGCCCCGGATGACCTCTATCCGCAGATGGCACTGGTAAACGCCATCAGCAAGCATAAAGCCGCCTTGTTGCTGGAACACGAGGGTGACTGGTTTTGAACAATGCACCCGGCCCCGGCAGGAAACTACTTACTGCACTGATACTGTGTATCTTCACCCTGCTGAGCGCACCCTCGCAGGCTGAAAAGACTTATGTCCTCAAGTTCGCGACACTGGCACCGGCAGGCACCACCTGGGTCAACCTGTTGCATGAATGGGCTAACGAGGTCGAAAGGGAAAGCCGCGGACGGCTGGTATTCAAGATCTATCCCGGCGGTGTCCAGGGTGACGAGCCGGACGTCCTGAAGAAGATACGCTTCGGACAGTTACAGGGTGGCGCCTTTACCGGCTATGGAATCGGGCAGATCTATTCACCAACGCGCGTCCTGGAACTGCCGTTCCTGTTTAACAGTATCGAGGAGATCGACTACGTCCGTGAACAGTTCATGCCGGATATCGAGCAGGGTTATCGTGATAACGGTTATGAACTGGTTGGCTGGATGGAAGTCGGATTTGTCTACTTCTTCTCGCAACACCCGATTCAAACCCTGGACGATCTGAAGAAACGGCGCATCTGGAACTGGCAGGGCGACGCGATGGGCAAGGCCTTCTTCGATGCCAGCGGACTGTCGCCGGTGCCGCTGTCGATTATTGATGTCTACACCAGCCTCTCGACCGGGCTGATCGATACCGTCTATGCACCGCCGCTCGGCGCTATCGCGATGCAATGGTTCACGAAAACAAGGTACATCACCGATATCCCGATGGCCAACGGTATCGGTTCACTGGTTGTGTCACGGCGTTTTTACCAGAATCTGCCGCAGGACCTGCAGAAGCTGTTGAAACGCACCGGCGCGGAGACCGGCGAGAAGTTGATCACGGCCACCCGCAGGGACAACGCCGAGGGGCTGGTGGTGCTGCAGCAAAGAGGCATGCAGATCGTCGCCGGTCATGAGGACCTGAAATCCGGCGAGGTGGAAAACATCAGTACCCGTGCCGCAGCAAGCCTGATGAACAACGGCTATATACCCAGGACGGTTATCGACAGGGTAAATGGCTGGCTGGCAGATTATCGCGCCGGGAAAGAACAAGCCCCCATCGATGTTGCCGAGTGAGCCGCACTGGGTAACAGGCTTCCGCCATGCGCTCATTCGCATGGAAGTCTTCATGGCTGGCGCGTCCCTGCTACTACTGCTGTCGCTGGTTTTCGGGCAGGTGCTGGCACGTAATTTCTTCAGTTCCGGCATACCCAACGCCGACATCCTGTCACGCTACATGGTGTTGTATGTGGCATTCTTCGGCGCCGCGCTGGCGGTTGAATGGCACAAGCACATCCGTATCGATGTCGTCGCTTCCTGCCTGGATCCGGCCCGCATGAAAAAGCTGCGTGCGCCGCTGTATCTCATTTCAGCAGTACTGTGCGGCATCATGACGTGGGCCGCCATTCGATTCTGGTACGATGACTGGCAGTATGTTGCCGAACATGAGCGCTGGTCCTCGGTACTCGCGCTCATCACCCCGTTTGGTTTTTTCCTGCTGTCGCTGCACTTCCTGCTTGGTGGCCTGTTTATTCAGCCCCCGGAACCCGGAAACGATTCATGACGTTTGCGTTGATCGGGCTGCTGATACTGCTGGCTCTGCTGGGCCTGCCATTGTTTGTCGCACTGGCTGGTGGCAGTTTGCTGGCCACCTACAATGCGGGCCTCGATCCGGCGCTGCTCGCGGTTGAACTCAACCGGCTGGCCTCCTCGCCTTACCTCGCGGCCATCCCGTTGTTTACCCTCGCCGGCGTGGTGCTTGCGGCAGGCGGCGCCCCGCAACGCATGATCCAGCTGTTCAACGCCACGGTTGGCTGGTTGCCCGGTGGCATGGCAGGCGTTGCCATCGCCTCGTGCGCTTTTTTTACCGCCTTCTCCGGCGCATCCGGCGTGACTATCCTCGCACTCGGGGGGTTGATGTTCCCCATGCTGGTGCATGCCGGCTACAAGGAGCGCTTCACGCTGGGGCTGTTAACGACCTCCGGCTCGCTGGGTCTGATGTTTGCGCCGAGTCTCGCCATTCTGCTCTATGGCATTGTTGCCGGCGTCAGTATTGACCAGATGTTCCTTGCCGGTATTTTTCCGGGTGTACTGCTGATGGTAATGCTGGGTCTGTACGCGATGTTTAACGGCCGCTCGACAGATGTTCCCCGCCACCGCTTTTCATTTGCAACACTGGGCAAGGCACTCAGAGAAGGATTCTGGGACCTGCTATTACCGGTTGGGGTACTCGTCGGCATCTTCGGTGGTTATGTCACCATCAGCGAGGCGTCCGCCTGCACCGCCGTCTATGTCATCCTGATGGAGAGCGTCATCCACCGTGAGATACACCTGCTCAAACACATGCCTGAAATACTCAGGGACACCGCCATTCTGGTAGGCAGTATCCTGATCATCCTGAGCGTCGCCATGGGACTGACCAACCTGTTGATCGACGAACAGGTACCCATGAAGATACTCGGCTGGATGAGCACCAATGTCGATTCGCAGTTGAAGTTCCTGCTGTTGCTGAACGCATTCCTGCTGATCGTCGGCTGCATGATGGATATTTTCTCGGCCATCGTTGTGGTGGTCCCGCTGATCCTGCCGATTGCCGAAAGCTATGGCATCCATCCTGTACATCTTGGCATTATATTTCTTGCCAACCTTGAGATCGGCTACAGTACTCCGCCCGTCGGCATCAACCTGTTTATTGCCAGCCAGCGTTTTGGACGCCCGATCCTGTCCCTGTTTCGTGCCGCCATTCCGTTCCTGGTGCTGATGATTGGCTGGCTTGCAATGGTGACCTACATTCCCTTCATTTCACTATGGTGGCAACCCTAGCCAGCCCTTTGTTCTGAGCAGTACTCTGGACACAGCATGATACGACTCAGACCCGGAATCACCGTCTCGCTGCTGGCGTGCAGCCTGCTGCTCTCGGCCTGTAGCGACAGCACACCGCGCCTGCCACAGTTAGCGGAGAATACCGTCATTCTGGCATTCGGCGACAGCCTGACCTATGGAACCGGTGCGAATGAAAACCAGAGTTACCCGGCCGTGTTATCGAAACTGACCGGTCGCACCGTGATCAATGCGGGCATACCGGGTGAAGTGTCCGCACAGGGCCGTGAGCGCTTGCCTGCCCTGCTTGACCGGCACCGTCCTGAACTGCTGTTACTCTGCCATGGAGGAAATGACCTGCTGCGCCGTATCAACGCGGCTATCACGCGCTCGAATATCGAGTCCATGATCGAGGCGGCAACACAACGCAACATCCCGGTGTTACTGATTGGCGTCCCGAAGCCCGGGCTGATGTTTCTGGACACTGCGGAAATCTACAGCGAGATCGCCGAGAAATATAAACTTGTGTATGAAGGTGACATACTGCCGGATGTTGAATCCGACAGTGCGCTGAAGTCGGATCAGATTCACCCCAATGCTGACGGTTACCAGCGTATCGCCGCGGCCATCTACCGCTTGATGACAAACAGTGGTGCCCTGCCCTGATCCTGGTTCAAGAGGAGAGAATTCATTAGCCACGGAAGTACACGGAATTACACTGAAGAATAAACACCTTAACAGCAATGATTCCGTGTGCTTCCGTGGCTATGTAATCTGGTTCAGGACTCGCTGTTAGCAGAGAGACATGATTATCAGCTGCGTTTCACCACTGCTACATTGTTGCGTAAATACACGGGCACGGCCTCGTCCGCACTGAGCCTTACACCTTGATTAAATTCATGCAGACCCAGCCGTGCCACATCGGCGGCGCGCGGCTCAAGATCAGGCAGAAGCCGGACAACCTGCTGCCCGAGACGCTGCATTAATTGCTCACCGTAAGCGCCCCAGCCACTGCCGACACCGACCCAGTCCTGCTGGCCGGACTCCGGCACGCTATCCGGGCTGCAGACACACTCACTGCCCTGCAAGGTAATGACATCAGCGTCGGTCTGTGTGTAGCAGCCCCAGTAAACTTCGGACTTGCGCGCATCCATTGCCGCCATCACACGCGTCATACTGGATTCACGCATCCCTCCCAGCGCCAGAGCAGCCAGTGTTGACACCGGCACAACCGGCAGTTCAGCGGCAAAGGCGATACCCTGCACCATGCTGGCGGCAATACGCACACCGGTAAAGGAGCCGGGTCCACGACCAAAGGCAATCGCATCCAGTTGCCTCACCGTCAGCCCTGCCTCCAGTAACAGTGACTCAATCATCGGCAACATCAGGGCCGCATGTTGACGCGGTGCCAGCGCATAACGCTCTATCACCTCACCGTCCACGGACAACGCCGCTGAACAGGCGGGGGTTGAGGTCTCAATAGCCAGGAGTGTGGATGACATGTTGGAGACAGTTTATACAGGGTTAGGCAACGGGTGCCACATGTGATGGGGCAACCGCCGCAAAGAATTCATGAACCTGGCCACTGTCACTGGTGCACGGCATCTGCGGCAAACTTTTCAGGAACACACGGCCGTACGCCTTGCTGCGCAGGCGCGGGTCGCACAACACCAGCACACCGCGATCGCTGCGATCACGAATCAGCCGCCCGACTCCCTGCTTCAGACTGATGACCGCGTAGGGTAGTTGATAGGCCATAAACGGGTTGATGCCCTGCTCCCGCAAGGCCTCTATACGTGCCTGCAGGATCGGATCGCCGGGCGAACTGAATGGCAGTTTATCGATAATGACGCAGGACAGCGCTGCGCCACGTACGTCGACCCCTTCCCAGAAACTGCCGGTACCCAGCAACACGGCATTGCCCAGTTCTCTGAAACGTTCCAGCAACTCCCGCCGCGGTGCGGTCCCCTGCACCAGTAGCGGATAGTCAAGCGTATCGGCCAGTTGCGCCGCGGCGGCCTGTAATGCGGAATGACTGGTAAACAGAATAAACGCCCGGCCGGCACTGGCCTGCAACACGTCGCGTGCGCAGGCGACCACCGCATCAACATAAAAACGTTCATTCGGTGCCGGCATGTTATCCGGCAAATACAGCAGGGCATTGTTACGGTAGTCAAATGGACTATCCAGTTTCAGTTGCCGGGCACTCTCAAGTCCCAATTGAGCGGCAAAATGATCAAAACTGTCACCCACCGCGAGCGTTGCCGAGGTAAATACCCAGGCGCTGGACAGGTTTTCCATGCAGTTCCTGAATATGGGAGCAACGTTCAGCGGTGTCAGGTTGAGGCGAAACGAGGTGCGAAATGTCTCGAACCAGTGAATGTATTCGCTGGACGAATGTTTCATCAGCAGTGCCAGTCGATCGTTCAGCATCACGGCGCGCGCCCGGCAACTCTCCAGGCCCTTGCCCCGCTCTGCCGCGACCACCAGCCAGTCCAGCAGCCGCTGCAAACAAGCGGATAATTGCAGCAAGCTATCCTGCAATGCCGGATCGGCCGACACCTCTGACCAGGCCGCACGCCGGTCTGCCTGACCCAGTGCCAGCCGCAATTGATGGGTCACGGCCTCGAGCCGATCCGCGGATTCCGGCAAATCCTGCATATCCCCGGCCTCGCGCACATGCTCCAGCCGCGTATCGCGTACCAGGTCACGTAGCTGGTGACTGCTGAGTGTGGCACCGAAAAACAGTGAGGCAACTTCAGGCAACTGGTGCGCCTCGTCAATAATAAAGGCATCGGCACCGGGCAACAGCTCACCAAAGCCCTCTTCCTTTAGCACCATGTCAGCAAATAACAGGTGATGATTGATGACAACGATATCCGCTTCCAGCGCCAGCCGCCTGGCCTTCACCACAAAGCAATCCTGGAAGTACTCACATTCCTGTCCGAGGCAATTTTCAACCGTGGAAGTTACCCGCGGCCAGATGATGGAATCCTCCGGGACCGCGCCCAGCTCTGCGATATCACCGCTCGTGGTGCGTGCTGACCAGCTGCGGATATCTTCCAGCTCGTGCAACTGTCTGCCGGATAACTGCCGACCGTCGCTGGCCGCGGTCCCCATGCGATGCCAGCACAGGTAATTGGCGCGTCCCTTGAGCAGCGCAGCCCGCACCGGCGCATGCAGCGCAGCGCGAACGACGGGGAGGTCTTTACCAAAGAGCTGGTCCTGAAGATGGCGCGTGCCGGTCGATATGATGATTTTCTTTCCAGACTGCAGCGCCGGCATCAGGTAGGCAAAGGTTTTTCCGGTGCCGGTGCCTGCTTCAACAATCAGTATTTCATTTGCAGCGATGGTATCGGCGGTTGCCTGCGCCATCAGTTGCTGTTCCTTGCGCGGAGAAAAGCCCGGCACGCTGGCAGCCAGCGGCCCGTCATCCCCCAACAGCTCAGCTATCACGGACACAGGAACACGGCCACTGCCTAACGGGCGCCCAGTTCCCGTGCACGCCGCTCAGCGGCAGCGGCACCTGAAGCGTTATTCAACTGCCGCCTCGCCTGTGCAATCAGCAACCAGTTGCGCGACTGCTGGGCATAATTGCCGGGCGCCAGACTGTTTGACTTGCTCGCCAGTTGCTCTGCCTGCATTGGCTCACCCTGGGAGAGACGCACCGTCGCAAGGTGATGCCAGAGCACGGCATTGCGTGGATCGATACGTATCGCACGCTCCAGCGACGCCGCGGCGGATTCCAGATCACCGGCATTGGCCTGTTGCTCGGCCTGCTGCAGCAAGGCGACAACGGCAGGCGCTTGCGTGCTGGCCGTCACCACGGTTGCCGCCCCCGGTGCGGGTTGGTATCCAGGCGCCTGATAGTTTATCGATGGCTGTCCCTGCTCGACGACAGGCGACGGGGCTTGTTGTGACGGCGCCGTGCTGCAGCCATGGATGGATAACGGCAACTGCACAGCGACCAACACGCGAAACAAAGATGCCAACTTCACTGAAACAACTCCTTGAACCAGTCAACCGGGTCAGGCAGTGCCTTTTTCTCCTTCACACAGGGTGCCTGTTTCACCGGTCCACTGCCGGTTATAAAGGGTAATTGTACGGCATCCTGACAGCCGGCATCTGCCAGTGACCCGCTTTTGGGATCAATCCAGTGATACTCGACCCCCTCGACGGCCGGTTGTACCCAGCCGGGGTTGTTGAACTGCGTGAACAGGTCACGCCAGACGCGCAGGGCACCGGAGGAACCCGTCAGCCCGGTTGACTTGT
>Ga0316187_10002203_pt1 | contig 16995 bp, 12 predicted proteins | sample CroRivburrow1_MG_FD_204927 | JGI IMG/M metagenome (GOLD analysis project Ga0316187, IMG submission 204927) | Coastal sediment microbial communities from Maine, United States - Cross River worm burrow 1 | ecosystem: Environmental > Aquatic > Marine > Coastal > Sediment | place: USA: Maine... | reverse complement strand
ATTTAATAACTAGGATGATGGAAATTAAACAGAACAAAATCGGAGTCATATTAATACTTATGTTGGCTATTATAACTTTTGATTGCAACACATCAAAACAACCTCTATCCAAGCATTCAAAAATAGCCGAAACCTCTCTAAAGGATATTGTCCCCATTTATATGGATACAACGTATTCATTTGAAGAAAGAGCAACAGATTTGGTATCTCGCATGACGCTGGAAGAAAAGCAATCACAGTTAATCAATACAATGCCAGCCATACCAAGATTGGGAATAAATGCGTATCAGGTTTGGGGAGAGGCGCTACATGGCATTACGAGTTTTTTTAAGCCAATATCTGCAACCTCCTTTCCAAATAGTGTTGCCCTGGGTGCAGCCTGGGATCCAGAGCTGGCCCAAAAAGAAACCAGCGCTATATCCGATGAGGCCAGAGGCAGCAATTATGGAACAATTTCAGGATTAACATACTGGTCGCCTGTGGTAGAACCGGCACGAGACCCAAGGTGGGGAAGAAATGGAGAATCTTTTAGTGAAGATCCATTCTTAGTTTCAAAAATAGCCTCTGGTTTTGTGAAAGGATTTATGGGAGATGATCCGAAATATTACAAATCAGTCCCAACAGCAAAGCACTTTACAGCCAACAATTCAGAATTTAATCGTCATGATGGTGATTCAAAGATGGATGATCGTGACCTGCATGAATACTATCTTGATCCCTATAGGAATCTAATCTTAAAGGACAAGATTCCCAGTATTATGACTGCCTACAATAGAGTAAATGGAATTCCCGTCACAGCCAATACTTATTTGGTGGATCAGATTGTGAGAAAAAACTGGGGGATGGATGGATACATCACAAGTGATTGTGGTGGTGTGAACGATCTTTATGCAGAGCATAAGTATGTGAAATCTCCGGCAGAGGCTACAGCAGCAGGATTGATTGCTGGTGTTGATTGTAATTGCGGATCGGTCTATAGCGAAAACGCAATAGAAGCGATCAAAGAAAACCTGATGACGGAAGCTCATATCGACAAAGCTCTAGTTCATCTTTTTACCATAAGAATGAAGACCGGTGAGTTTGATCCTCTGTCAGCTGTGCCTTATTCTAATATCAATTCATCCGTTATTGAATCGAAAAAGCATATAGATCTGGCTTTGGAAATCGCGGAGAAAACGCCTGTTTTATTAAAGAACGAGGACAATATACTTCCACTAAATAGCACCAATCTAAACCAAATTGCATTAATAGGTCCAAAAGCCAATGTGGTGGAACTAGGTCCATATTCCGGTCAACCGAACGAATCAAATAAAATTACCCCATTAGCTGGTATTCAAAACTATATTAAAAATATTGGAGCTGATATAGAAGTCCTTCATAGTGTTGGGGCCGGCACAGCAAGTTCAAGTAATTTATGTCAATTCACTTCATTTACAATAGAAAAGGAAGATGGCACTTCTCAAACATACACAGCTGAAGAATTTGCTGAAGGCTCTAGCACACTAATGCTAAACACAGCCAGCGTTGGCCCATTCGCTGTTACTTCAATAAAGAATGTGAATAACAATGATTGGGCGGCTTTTGAAAATATTGACCTTACCGAAGCGAAAAACATACAAGCTTATATCAATGTTCCGGGTGATGGAGGATTAATTGAAATAAGAACAGGTTCTGTAAGCGGGAATTTGCTCGCAACACTGGACTTCACAGGTATGCATACAGGCATTGTCCGTGGAACAAATATTTCATCTGGAATTAATCAAATTGGCGTTTCTGGACATCAAAAATTATTCTTCATTTTTAAAGCGCCATTATTCCAACCAATTGATGAAGAAACAATCAGCATGGCAAAATCTGCAGATGTAGCCCTGGTATTTATTGGCACTGATGACAGGACCTCATCTGAGGAAGCAGATAGGGGATCCCTGGCAATTCCCGGCAATCAGTTGGAATTGATAAAAGCAGTTGCAAAGGTAAATCCTAATACAGTTGTGGTAATGCAAACAGTCGGTATGGTAGAGATAGAATCCTTCAAAGACCAGACAAACATTCCGGGAATTATTTGGTATGGGTATAACGGACAGGCTCAGGGAACAGCAATCGCGAATATACTTTTTGGTGAGGTAAACCCAGGAGGAAAGTTGCATTTCACCTGGTATGAAACTGATGATAATTTGGCTCCGATCACTGAATATCATCTACGAGGGCAAAAAGGGAATAAGAAACGCACGTACTGGTACTATGATGGTCCGGTGACTTATGAGTTTGGATTTGGAATGTCCTATACGTCTTTTGAGTATAGTAACTTTAAGATCGACAAAGATCAAATTACTCCAAATGATAAAGTAGTAATTAGTGTGGATGTAGAAAATACTGGAGACTTAGAAGGAGACGAAATTGTGCAGGTATATGTTTCCATACCGGAGAGTCTCCCAGAATTGGAAAGGCCGATTAAAAGATTAAAGGGATTTCAAAGAGTGACATTAGAATCTGGAAAGAAGAAGACTGTAACCATAGAAATAGATATTGCTGATTTGTGGTTCTGGGATTCAGAAAATAAAAGAATCACATTTGATCAGGGTAAATATGTTTTTGAAATAGGGGCCTCTTCCAAGGCAATTAAAGGAACTGTGCATGCCAGATTACATGGTGAGTTTAAGCCGGAATTAAGAACAGTTGTAGCTGAAAGGTCTGATATAATGCTTGAGATTGGTGAACAAACGCAAACAAATGTCACTGCTGCATTGACGGACGATAGTTTTTATGAAATACAGGAATCGCAAATCTCATATGAAAGTAGTAATATAGGTGTTGCCTCTATTGATGACAATGGATTGGTAACTGCAGTTGGTTCAGGGACCACCATTGTAATGACCAGTGTGACCATTGATGGTATCACAAAATCTGATACCTACCCAATAAAGGTAATACCGAACCTAAACTTGAAAAGCATTGCCTTAGATAATATTCCATTAGAAAATTTCTCTGCACACCAGCACGGATATAGTTTTCTTTACTCAAGCAATCAAACAGCCATTCCAGCAACTAAGGCAGAGCCGGAAGGCGAAGATATTGTCATTTCAATTGAGCAGGCGGAAGCTGTTCCAGGAACAACCTTAATCAATTTAGCAGACAGCAGAACAGGAGAAACAGCCAATTATGCTATCTATTTTGGCACGAAAGGAATAAATGATGATTTTAGTAGTAATAGTTTGGGTACACACTGGCAGTGGAAAAATCATCAGCAGGAAGCTGTTAATTTGGATGCTGATAAAAAAGTATTAACAATAGATACCGAGTCAGGTGATATTGAAGGCGGTGATAATGATGCGAAGAATATATTGTACCAAAATGCCAATACAGACTGGACTATTGAAACAAAAATTACCTTGTCCAGGGCACCCGCTATCTTAGGGGAACAAGCTGGAATAGTTGCATTTTCTGATGAGGACAATTTTGTAAAAGTAGTTTGTAAATACTCCATGGGTGGATTTATGGGGATGACTCAAATCCCTAGGCTTGAAATAATTTCAGAAGTAGATGGTTCAGGAAGCACCATTGCAAGTATACCTGTTGCGTTTGAGTTGGGAGATAATAGTCCTTTTATCCTAAAGGTAGAAAAAGAAGGAAGCCTCTATACAACCTACTATTCAACAGATGGAGAAAATTATAGCATTCTTGGAACTGTAGATCTAGTTTTAAAGGATGTTAATGTTGGATTATTGGCAGTAAAAGGACAAAAACCAAGTCGTCTGAGAAGGTCTTCGACATCAGGGAATGAACCTGAGCCATCATTTGCTTGTAGTTTTGATTATTTCAATATAGAGAGCAGATAATACATAATCAAAGCTAAAAGTTATTAGACGATTATTGGTTAAATATGGATGATGTGGTTAGTTACCCATCCAACCCTCTCTATCCAAACTTCGATATTGAATTGCTTCGGCGATGTGTTCGAACTTGATATCTTCTGTGCCAGCAAGATCGGCAATGGTTCGGGATACTTTTAAGATTCGGTCATAAGCTCTAGCCGAAAGGCCTAGTTTTCCACGGCTGTTTTTAAAAGCGTCATTCCCGCTTCATTGATTTTACATATTTTTTTCACCATCTGAGATGGCATCATTGCATTGGAGTACACATCGGTCAAATCATTGAAACGATCTGATTGGATTTCCCTAGCTTTTATCACGCGCTCCCGGATTACGCTGCTTGTCTCTGCTTTACGGTCTGCAGTCATTTGATCAAAGGATACCGGAGTAACTTCGATATGCAGATCAACACGATCCAACAAGAGGCCACTGATCTTGCGTAAATACCTTCGTACATCCATCGGTGAATCCGGATGATTGCCATCATCAGTATAGAACTCACCGGATGGGCTTGGATTCATGCTCGCCACCAACATAAAATTGGCAGGAAACTGTACCGATGCTTTGGTTCTTGAAATATTTACCATACGTTCCTCCAGTGGTTGTCGCATGACTTCCAGAGCCGTTCGTTTAAATTCCGGAAGCTCATCAAGAAAAAGCACTCCATTGTGCGCAAGCGAAATTTCTCCAGGCTGTGGATTTCCCCCACCGCCGACCAACGCCACATCTTAAATTGTGGGATGAGGACTACGATAAGGTTGTTTTGAAATTAGATTTGCCTCTGGTCCAAGCTTTCCGGCGACAGAATGAATCTTCGTGGTTTCTAATGCCTCTTGTAAGGTCAGTGGAGGCAAAATACCAGGAAGTCGTTTGGCGAGTATCGTTTTCCCGGAACCCGGAGGACCTATCATAATAATATTATGACCTCCTGCTGCCGCAATCACAAGTGCACGCTTGATATTTTCCTGGCCCTGTACATCCGAAAAATCAAGATCAAATTCATTAATCTCATGATAGAAAAAATCCCGAGTATCTACTTTGGTAGGTTGGATACTTGAAGGATCTTCAAAAAACTTGATTGCCTCCTTAAAAGTTTCTACGCCGATGATGTCCAGGTTATTGACTATAGCGGCTTCTACAGCATTTTCTTTTGGCAGAATAGAATCCTTTGAAACCTTGCTTCAATTACAAGCGCTCCTTTAATCGGACGTACGATGCCATCAAGAGATAATTCTCCCGCAATCACATATTGCTCCAGGGTTTCTGCAAGTATCTGATTTGAAGCTTTCAATACGCAAAGGCCAATAGGAAGGTCATAGGCGGAGCCGTCCTTTCGGATATCTGCCGGGGCAAGATTGACTACCACTTTTTGCCTTGGCATGGAAAACCCAAAATGCTTAATTGAGGATTCAACTCTTTGTTCACTTTCCTTCACAGCACTATCCGGTAATCCGACTAAAAAAAATTTGTGCCCTGCAACACATTTACTTCTACAGTAATGGTTGTTGCATCAATACCATAAACTGCACTTCCAAAAGTTTTGGAAAGCATTATTTTACCACTTTTTGTTCGATGAGAAGAATAATAATATGAATTATTTTAATATGTATTTCCTGTATTCGATCTGAAAACCCAAAATGGGGCACTCTAATTTCAATGTCGGCTAACTCTGCCAGTTTTCCTCCGCTTTTGCCAGTTAGTGCTATGACAGTGATACCCTTTTTCTTTGCTGCAAGAGCTGCATTAATGATATTTGTTGAATTACCACTGGTACTAATTCCAAGTAATGTATCCTCGGATTTCCCTAAGCCATCCACATACCTGGAAAATATATAGTCAAATCCAAAATCATTGGCAACACAGGTTATGTGTGAAGGATCCACCATTGCAAAGGCAGGAAGCGCTCCTCGCTCACCACGGAATTTACCAGTAAGCTCTTCAGCAAAGTGCATTGCATCGCAAAGAGATCCGCCGTTTCCACAAGTCATTATTTTACCACCGCTTAAAATTGAATTGGCCATCAGGTTGGCAGCAGATTCTATCTTTTTTATCGATTGATCGTCGGCTAAAAAATTATTTAACACATTTGCAGATTCATGCAATTGCTCAATTATCGTTTCTTTCACGAGCTGTTTCTTCTTTTTCCTCTTTCAATTCGTTTAGTTGTCGTCTTAAATCATTCACCCGTATGATTAAATCCTCACGTTCATTTTCTGCATATTTTGCACGTCGCTTTAAAAACCAAATATGAATATTTTCAGTAATTAACAACAAGACAAAGAACAGATTTCCGTAGGTAAGCCAATTTTGGAAGAATGAGAAAAAACTCAACAATCCAAATCGGCTGATCATTTTATCAACATTTAGCCCCATATAGAGAGTAATGCCCATATATGACAAAAACACGATATAAAGGACTATTCTGATTTTTTTCATTCTAGGTTATCTGCAGAAAAATCAAAGACGGTTTTCAAGATATGAAAATAATCGTGATTTACGATTCCTAAATTTAAAAACTAATCTACAAACCTTGCATGGCTGTTAATTTCTGATATATACCATCCAACTTCATGAGCTCGGTGTGTTTACCGCGTTCAACTATCTTACCTTCATTGATCACTAAAATCTCATCCGCATTCTGTATTGTACTCAATCGATGTGCTATTACTACGGAAGTTCTGCTCTTCATTAAGCTATTTATTGCATCCTGTACAAGCATTTCTGATTCTGAATCCAATGCTGATGTCGCTTCATCTAAAATTAATATCGATGGATTTTTCAGTAAGGCCCGGGCAATGGTTAAACGTTGCTTCTGTCCACCGGAAAGCTTCGATCCTCGGTCACCGATTGTTTGCTGATATCCCTCAGAATCCTGGATAATGAATTCATGAGCATGCGCAATTTCAGCAGCTTTATGTACGTCTTCTTCATTAAAAGCCTCAAGACCAAAGGCAATGTTATTGACAACTGAATCATTAAATAGTATTGATTCCTGGGTAACAATCCCCATATGGTTCCTGATGGATTTATAATCGTAATCTTTCAAAGAAATACCATCAATTAATAATTCTCCTTCATTTGGATCATAGAACCGGGGGATTAAATTGGCAAGGGTACTTTTCCCTCCTCCAGAAGGCCCAACTAGAGCCACTGTTTTTCCCTTACCCACGGTAAAACTGATATTATCCAATATTTTTTTAGTTCCATAAGAAAAAGAAACGTTTTTGAATTCAATTTCACGATCGAAACTTTCTAATATTATTGGGTTGGGTTTGTTTACGATGGTTGGTTTTGTATCAATAATCTCAAAAACCCGTTCACCTGAAGCTATACCTCTTTGAAAATGCGTGATTGCTCCTGCAATAGCTTTGGTTGGCTGAAGTATTTGTGTAAACACTGCCATAAACATGATGAATGCACTCGCATCTAAAGTACCTTTATTAAGCACCAAATCTCCACCATAAATTAAAATCCCAGCAATCGATACTGCTCCAAGGATTTCTGAAATAGGACTTGAAAGCTCATATCTTTTAGAAAACCCATAATCGATATTGGCATATTTTTTTACCTCCCTGGAAAAGATTCGGTTAATATACTCAACTGCGTTGAATGCCTTGATCACGCGCATACCCCCAATTGTTTCATCGAGAATGTTTAATTGTCTACCCAGGGATTCCTGGCTTTGAGTTGCTCTTTTCTTTAATCTTTTGGCGATTTCAGAAATAATGCCGCCAGCTACAGGTAGTAGAATCAGGGTAAATAATGTAAGACTGGGAGAAGTAACAATCAGCAGCCAAAAATACACAATAACAGTCAATGGCTCGCGGAATACTATTTTAAGATTATGCGTAATCGAACTTTCTATCTGCTGAATATCATTGGTAATTCTTGAAATTATATCTCCCTTTCTCTGTTCAGTAAAATATCCGATGTGTAGGTGGCTTACACTTTTGTAAATATCAATTCTCATGTTTTCAATAGTTACTGCTTTTGCTTTTGCCATGATTATTGCTGACAGGTATTTAAAAACGTTGGACATCAAAAATGAAAAAATGATAACTATACAGACATATATGAGTGCCCCAAATTTCCCATATTTTTCAACCGTTTGAAGCATGTAATAATTGAATGTACCTACAAAGTAATCCTTTGAAAAAGCGAATTCTGGTTTACTCGTGAATTGAGATAACTCATCAATATTTTTCTGGTCAAAAATTACGTCCAGTAAAGGTGCTAAAAGGGCAAGGTTCATTAATCCAAATCCAACTGCAAGCAGAGAGAAGGTTAGGTAGGATGGAATAAATCTTCGCCAAGGCTTGGCATATGAAAGTATTCGTAAATAGGTATTCATCTGATTGATTTCAAAAACATCGGCTAAAAACGGAAGATTAATCCAGATTAAAAAATAGTCTTAATCTCATAAGCTAAAAGTCATGGATTTTTTTGCCAATATTCCATCGCATGCTACCGGAGAAATATGTTGTATTACTATCTCTGTCATCAAGTTCACTATTGAGTTTTCGATACACCCCCCGTAAATCAAAAAATAGATTATGTTTCCACATATATGTAATTGTCAAATCTCCATACAGCAATTTAGTTGCAACACCCTGTCCAATCGTATTTCCATATTCTTGTTCACGTGTATTATAGCTTTTCATAACATTTTTCCCCCAATTGGTATCTTCTGTTTCGTCATCGCCATAATTTGAAATATTTAGTTGCCCGGTGATAAATATCCGGTTCATTGGTTGATACCGCAAAATGCCTACAACTTCATTAAAGTTTCCTCCTAACGTGTGCCCAAGCGGTTGTCTATAATGAGCGTAGTTGGTATAAATATCTTGATGTGCGTGCATATACGGCCTGGCAACGTTGTATTCGAGTTGTAAATCCAGGTTGTCGATCCCCAGAGCATTAATATATTTCATTCCCAATTGTCCTGCATATTTATTGGCCCACCATCCATCTCCTGCCCGAACCTCTTTCAGATAAAACTCATCCAAAGCTAATTGCCCGTACAACGAGATTGAATGACCAATAATCCATTTAAAATCCATCCCCACGATTACATTTTCACTACTGCCACCCTGGTGTTCAAGAGCGCGGTAAAAAATTATTGGATTAAGGTAGCTGATGTTGAATCTTTCAGTTGAATCACCAATTATTACTGACTCAAATAAGCCAAGATTAAAATTTTTAGTAATATTTATACTTAAATGATGTGATGCGATAAACTTTTTTGGGTATTTGGTGGCAATGCTTCCTGTAGGATTAAATGATTGATCAGCTATTGCTTGGGCAAAAAGGTTTGAATAATTGATTCTCCAAATTTTGGTATTGAATCTTAAATAGGTGTATCCTGGACTAAAATCTGAGAGGACAAGTGATCTGTGCCCTGATCCTGTAAATGATTTGTCATACCCGAATTGGGCATTGACATAATTCTTTACTAGCTCAAAAGAAATGTAGCCACTTGCAGTAAAGTAATCTACCCCATTCTCTTTAAAATCTTTCCAAAAACCTTCATTGGGTACCACACCATTATCCAAAGTCCATTGTCTAACATAGTTTGGATAGACAGCCTGAGTTGTTGATAAAAATGAATAAAAACCCAATCGCTTTGAAATCGATCCTCTCATATCTATACCCCTGGTATTTATATACGTGGTTACATCACTATCTGACTCCTTCCCTGCACTGAAATATAAAACAGGATTTATGTGAAGATCAAAGTCACCTTCATCAACATTCAGAAAATCTGATTTTTTTCTATATATGTATTTAAGAAAAGGTTTCTTGCTATTACTGGTATCACTTTTAGCCCATTCCCAATTATCATTGGCTAGGTATTGCAGGTTAAATCGGTCTCTTTCGTTGAGATCCTTTGTGAGAGATTCATTAGCATACAAACTATCAACAAAAGCAGCTACATATAGTCGCTGAAGAGGTTTTACATGGCTATGATACGTTTCGGAAAATTTACCATTTAAAATTTCATATCGATCAAGTATATGGTAATAATCTCTGTTTATTGGAATATTTGCACTTTGCGGATATACTTTGAAAGGAAGAATTAAAAGGAAAAAAAGTAAAATTTTATTCATAAAAAAGTGATTGATTTGGAGGGCTTAATATATCCCACAGAATTTACGGTAGTAATTTAATCCTTTTTTAACTCCTAAATTATGGGCTTGTAGAAAATCACGACAAGCCTGGGCATTATTTCCCATCAGGTTTAGGCAATGACCTCGAAGAAGGTAAGTTTCTCCTAGTGTGCTTTTTATTAAATCTTTATCAGAAGAACTGCCTAGTTGTATACTCAATAGATCAATGGATTTTGAAAAGTCCTTAAAAGCGTCGCTATGGTTATCCAGATTATTATAACACAATCCCCGATATCGATAATTTCGTTCATCAGTAGGGTTTATAATTATTGATTTTGTAAAGTCCAGCGCTGCACTTCTATAATCGTAATTATTCATTTTTATCACACCGCGCTCAGTATATGCTTCTTCTTTTTTTGGGGATAATTTTATCACAGTATTATAATCACTAAGTGCAGCTTCAACTTCTCCCATGGAATTCAAAAAATTACTTCTGATTAAATAATACTCATGACTGTCAGGTGACAATGCAATTGCAACATTTATATCACCAAGAATGCTTTGATAATCTTCTGAAGTGGGGACAGGATTGGTAAAATGAATTTTAATTTTTGCTCTTAAGGCATAGTAATCAGGGTTGTCAGCCTCATAATTAATGGCAATATCGATGGCCTCAATAGCCTCTTTATAGTTTAGTGTTGCAAACCCTAAAAGTGCTTTATAATAATGAACTGCAGAATTATCATTTAGTAACGTAAGTGATTTTTCAAAATCAATTGACGCATTAGAGAAATCATCTAAAGCTAAAAATGATTTTCCTCTTGTCAGGTAGTAATATCCATCATATGGCGAGGGAGATTTTTCAGTTTTAAAAATTTTATTAATATCTAGGATAGAATTATAAAACTGTCCTATTTCATAAAAAGTCTGGGCTCTAAGATAATAGGCATTAATGTATAATGAATCTTTTTCGATCGCTTGATTTAAAAATCCTACTGCTTCTGTATATTCCTGATTATCAAAATTAAACTTGCCAAACTTAAAGAGTTCTTGAGCATCTTGAGCCTGCAAAGTGCAGCTGAGGCAGACTGATAAAATTATTGCGATTGAAACTCTTCTCATCGATATTGGAATAACACAATTTTTAGAAATGAACTTCAAATTTATCAATTAATACTTTAAAAACCATAACGAAAAACTACAGGCACAATTTTGTGGAAAATTAAAAACTTAAATTTTATTTATATAAGATTTTTTAAATCCGTACATCTATGTAATTTTGGCCGGCAAATAAGATTAGAAATTTATTTGCCATGTCTATAGATAATAAAAGATTCAATTCGGAGGCGTTAACATACGATGACGTTTTACTTGTTCCGGGTTATTCAGAAGTTCTTCCAAGAGATACTCAAACCAAAACTTTACTCACCAAAAATATTTCTCTTAATATTCCATTGATATCCGCTGCAATGGATACGGTTACAGAAGCAGATTTGGCTATAGCCATGGCGCTGGAGGGGGGTCTTGGGTTTATTCACAAAAATATGTCAATCGAACGTCAGGCAATACAGGTAAGAAAGGTTAAACGATCCCAAAGCGGGTTGATTTTGGATCCCATTACTCTAGATATTGCTTCAACTGCAGGAGACGCGGTTAAAATAATGAGAGACTACAAAATTGGTGGGATACCAGTTGTAGATTCGGGAGGCAGGCTCCTGGGAATTATTACCAATAGAGACTTGAGATTTCAAAAAGACTTATCTATTCCTGTAGAAGAGATGATGACTAAGGATAATCTGATCACCGCAATTGATGAAGTATCTCTGGATGAAGCAGAGGAAATCCTGCAGATACACCGCATTGAAAAGCTACCAATTGTAGATAAAAACGAAAAGCTAATAGGCCTAATTACCTATAAAGATATTCTCAAAAATAAGGATCGCCCAAATGCTTGCAAAGATGAATTTGGAAGATTACGGGTTGGTGCAGCGGTTGGTGTGACTAATGATATAATTGATCGCATATCAGCATTGGTAAAGGCTGGGGTTGATGTAATAAGTATCGATACTGCTCATGGTCATTCAAAAGGAGTCATTGATGCACTTATAATGGTAAAGAAAGAGTTTCCAAACCTGGATGTGATTGTTGGAAATATTGCTACTTATGAGGCGGCAATTGACTTGGCAAATGCAGGTGCTGATGCTTTGAAGGTAGGAGTAGGTCCTGGAAGTATCTGTACGACCAGAGTTATTGCTGGAGTTGGTGTACCTCAATTAACCGCAGTATCAGAAGTTTGCAGGGCTGTGAAGAATAAAGGTGTTCCTGTCATAGCAGATGGTGGGATTCGTTTTTCTGGAGATATCGTGAAAGCCATTGCAGGAGGAGCAGATAGTGTGATGATAGGTTCCTTATTAGCCGGTACAGATGAAGCTCCTGGTGAAATGATCATTTACGAAGGAAGAAAGTTTAAGACATATCGAGGTATGGGTTCTGTAGAGGCCATGGAAGATGGATCAAAAGATCGATATTTTCAGGATACAGAAGATGATGTTAAAAAATTAGTACCAGAAGGAATAAGTGGTAGGGTTCCTTATAAAGGGCTGGTTTCGGAAGTGCTTTATCAATTAGTGGGCGGATTGAAAGCAGGAATGGGATATTGTGGAGCAAAGACAATAGCTGACATGAAAACTGCCAAATTTGTAAGAATTACTGCTGCAGGTGTCAGAGAAAGCCATCCTCATGATGTATATATTACGAGAGAAGCCCCAAATTATAGCAGGTAGTAAAATTACCGTTCATGTAGGAATTTCTTGTCATTAAAATTCGGCTGTTTTGATAGTCGGTAATTTGCCTTATATTCGTTTTAATAACAAAAATGAAGCTGGATGTCCTCCAAAAATTATATCCTCAGACTAATTACACTGCTAGCAATTGTCTTGTGGCTTGTCATGTTGGGCGCGGGATATTTAGATCGTTTTGGCCAGTTACATAATACTTCTTCGGATACCTATTTATTCTTATCAAAAATAGTATTAATAGCTTTTATAGTTACTATTTATTACTTCTATAGAAGAAATATTGGAAGTCAGGAAGGATTTAATATCATCGATTTGTTATGGAAAGTATTTGTTACAGGACTTATTGCTACAGTTGTTTCCTTATCTTCAAATTTTTTGTTAACAGCGCTTAAAGATCAAGAGCATGGTAGAAATCCCTATTTTCTTGATACACTCTACCTAATAAACGTTGGGCTTATAATCACTTTTTTGGTAGCCACTTTTACAGTGTGGAAGAGGCTAATACTTTATCAAAAAAGCAAGTGGCTAATTAGAACGTGGAATATCTTTGAATATACCTTACTTGGAAGTGCTGTTCTTTTTTTTACAAATCTTGATATTTTCTCTGGCTTAGGAATAGTAGTTCAAGGTTTGCTCGCTATTTTGGCTATTGTTCTTGGAGTTAATTTAAAATGGGTTGCCTATCTTAACTTTAAGCAAAAGTGGAAGAGTATTTTATTAATTATTTTAATAGGACTCTACATTGTATACTTCTATATTACTTTCGACAGATTCGCTCTGAATAATGGATTTGAAACAGTTTTTAAAGCACGTGATGTTATCACAATATATGCTTTATATTTTTTCACTTTGATCTATTGTTTATTTTCTGTCTTGGTTCTATTGTTTAACCTGCCGACCTCATCTGTGTTTGAGCAGAAATTAGTGGAAGCAATTAATTTTCAAAAATTAAGTCAATCCAGAAATACAGGTCAAAATGAAGATCAGGTCTATGAGATTTTGTTAGATAGCGCAGCCAGTGTTGCCATTGCTAATGTGGCTTGGATTGATATTATGGATGAAAATGAGGCTATAAAAAAGACGATTTATTTCAAAACAAATACAATTGAAAAAGAAGAAATACTCAAAGGCATAAAAAATAATAAAATTAAAAACCTTCAAAGTTCAATCCCTTCAAGAAATAATAGTCAAAATAGATTTACCGCGGAGCTAAAACATGAAATATATAAATCAATTTTTGTTATTCCATTATTCATTCAAGACAAGCAAATAGCCAAAATAGTTTTGGTAAAGGATGTAAATGAAGGATTTAGTAAAGAAATGATTGAGATTATCCGGACTTTCATAAATCAGGCAAGTATTTCTATTGAGAATTTTCGATTGATGGAAGAAGCGATTATCAATGAACGGTACAAAGAGGAGCTCAAAATTGCCAAGCGCGTACAGGATAGTCTATTACCTAAACATTTGTGTTCCAATGAGGATTTGGAAATAAGTGCTTTTTCTAAAGCAGCAGCTGAAGTTGGTGGCGATTATTTTGATACGTATAAAATGAATGATGATCGAATTGCGATTATTGTTGGGGATGTCTCAGGCAAAGGAACTTCTGCAGCTTTTCATATGTCGCAAATGAAAGGAATTTTCCAAAGTCTTGTGCAGATGGATTTATCAGCAAGAGATTTTATTATTAAGGCCAATAATGCTTTGAGTGGTTGTCTTGATAGAACCTCGTTTATTACTACCACTTATTTCATAATTGATAGTAAAAAGAAAAAATTTGAGTTTTCAAGGGCTGGTCATTGCCCAACCTTGTATTATTCGGCAAAAGACAAAAAAGTAAGTTTTTTAGAAGATAATGGATTAGGATTAGGTATTTTACGCGATGATCAATTTGATAATTTTGTCGATGTAAATGATCTGGATTATAACAAAGGCGATGTTTTGTTTTTATATACAGATGGGATCACAGAGGCCAAGAATAACAAGAATGAAGAATTTGGATACGAACGCTTAAAGCACTTTTTAGAAAAACACGCTTTTTATAGTGCAGAATATATAAAAGAAGAAATTTTAAAAACCTTATACAATTTTTGTGAATCCTCTAATTTGGATGATGATATTACGACGCTGATTGTAAAAGTTAAATAGAAAAGAAAAACTAATATACCTTAAACACGTAATTACATTATGGTTGAGATTAAAAATTCTCTCGAAAATGACGTATTCACCATCTATGTGATTGGTGAAGTTGATGCCAGTTCGTCAATTCACTTGGATGAATCAATAAGTGAGGCGACCAATAAGTACAAAAAAATAATGGTCAATTGTGAGCAGTTGGAATATATTTCTTCAGCTGGTCTTGGTGTTTTTATGTCGTATATCAATGATTTGGAAGAGAGTGGCATAAAACTGGTGATTTATGGACTCAGTGACAAAGTAAAGCATGTATTTCAAATTTTAGGGCTAGATCAACTTTTAAAAATTACCGAAAACGAAGAAGAGGCAAAGGGAATTGTTAATGGAGTATAAGTTTAAGGTACCTTGTAGTAAAAATAAACTGGGTGAGATTCGAGAATTTCTACAGCGTGTATTAAGCGAGAATTCTATTCCAGAAGTAACTGTCAACACGTTAATTTTGGCAGTTGATGAGGTATGTGCTAATCTTATTATCCATTCACACAAATGTAATCCGGAAGAGCATCTTGAGTTAAAGGTCAAAGTTGACCGAAGTTCTGAAATTACTTTTGATATTATCGATCGTGGCGATGGATTTAATATCGGGGATTATAAAGAACCACTAATCTCAGATATTGTAAAGCAAAAAAGAAAAGGAGGAATTGGCTTGATGCTTGTAAGACGGATCATGGATGAAATTGAGCTAATTGAGGGGGAAAAGAAAAATGTATATCGTCTTCATAAAAAAATCTGATTTTATCCCCCTTTCAATATTTCTCTTCAATATCTATTCATTCTTATTTTTTCACTAAACTTGCACTTCATTTTTAAACATATGAGTGAAATTTCATGAGGAAGACTGCGTATTTTTTTTTATCAATTATTCAAATAGCATCTTGCACCATACTCTCTAAATCTGACACTGCAGACAAAGTATTACTTTCAATAAATGGTGAATCAATTCTGGCAGATGAATTCTTGTATGTTTATGAAAAGAACAATTTTAATAATGATAGTATTTATATAGAAAGTGATGTGGATGATTACTTTGAGCTATTTGTAAACTTTAAGCTCAAAGTTTCTGAAGCAAAGGCCAATGGAATTGATACGACTGATGCATTTCTTAGTGAATTTGAAACATATAAGGACCAACTTATAAAGCCATATTTATCAGAAGCTAAGGAACAAGAAAGACTGGTTAAGGAAGCATATGAAAGGATGAAATATGAAATCGATGCTTCTCATATTTTAGTTACAGTTGATCCACAAGCATTACCGGAAGATACGTTAAAATCATATCAGAAAATTTCGGAAGTGTATGAAAAGGCGAAATCAGGTGAAGATTTCGGGGCATTGGCTGTTATTTATTCTGAAGATCCTTCTGCAAAAACAAATAAAGGGGGATTGGGATATTTTTCAGCATTTCAAATGGTATATCCATTTGAAGAGGCTGCCTACACAACACCAATAGATTCTATCTCCGATATTTTAAGATCAAGATTTGGATATCATATCATAAAGGTTCATGATAAAAGGCCTTATAGTGGTAAAGTAAAGGTTTCACATATTATGTTACGTATTGATGTTAATCAACCCGATACAATATCAGTTAGAAATAAAATATTTGAAATTCACGATCAAATAATTGGAGGAGCTGATTGGAATGAGTTATGTCAGCGATATTCCGATGATCAACGAACTAAAAATAGTGGTGGAACATTACCATTAATTGGACTGCGACAGATAAACGACACTTCTTTTGAAAACGCAGCTTTCAACCTTGAAACACCAGGTGAAATAAGTGATCCGGTAAGATCAAAGTTTGGGTGGCATATAATTAAACTTGAAGAAAGAATAGGCCTTGAGCCATTCGAGGAAATCAGGGAAGATCTTGAACAAAGAGTATCTAAGGATGATCGGTCAAGGATGAGCAGACAAGTAGTAATTTCTACTTTAAAAGTACAAAACAACTTTCGAGAAGTTCCTTCGGCTCGAGATCTACTACTAAATCTTGCTGATTCCTCTCTTGTTAATGGTAAATGGGAT
>Ga0316187_10002197_pt1 | contig 17015 bp, 17 predicted proteins | sample CroRivburrow1_MG_FD_204927 | JGI IMG/M metagenome (GOLD analysis project Ga0316187, IMG submission 204927) | Coastal sediment microbial communities from Maine, United States - Cross River worm burrow 1 | ecosystem: Environmental > Aquatic > Marine > Coastal > Sediment | place: USA: Maine... | reverse complement strand
ACCGCGACGCGCTTGCCCTCGAGGAGGCTTTGGACCGGGTGTAGCTTGAGACGGACGCCGAAATGGCGAATTGATTGAGCCGGCTCGATGAAGGTGCGGCCGACGTAGTGGCTTCGGATCAGCCCGAGCTCGAAAGGGAGCTTGGCGGCCTCGGCGTATCCAAGAGCTGCGGCGACGCCACTGTCCGGCACCGGAACCACGATGTCAGCTTCGACGGGCTGGTCCTCGAAAAGGGCGCGGCCCATGCGCTTTCGGGCGTCGTAGACGCTGATCCCGTCGAACGAAGCGTCGGGCCGGGCGAAGTAGACGTACTCGAAGATGCACATGTATCGGCGCTCTGCATCGACGCGAAACGGGCGGAGGCTTTGCAGCCCGGACTCGTTGATGACGACCATCTCTCCGGGCTTGATGTCACGGATGAACTTCGCGCCGATCAACTGAAAGGCTGGTGGCTCTGAGGCGATGACGTATGCGCCGTCGAGCTTGCCCAAGCACAAAGGCCGGAACCCATACGGGTCACGCACGGCGACCAACTCGTCCGGCGAAAGAAAGACCAGCGAGTAGGCGCCCTCGACCTGATGCAGCGCGTCCGCGACGCGGTCGACCATGGTCTCGGCTTTCGAGCGCGCGATCAAGTGAACGAGCACTTCGGTATCGCTGTCCGACGAGAAGATCGAGCCGTCCTTTTCGAGCTGATGTCGCAGCGCGAGGCCGTTGGTTAGATTTCCATTGTGCGCGACGGCGATCGAGCCGTGGCCGCAGTCGACGGCAAGCGGCTGCGCGTTCTTGATGTGGCTGCCACCGGCCGTGGTGTACCGAACGTGACCAATGGCGCTACTACCCGGCAGCTTGTCGATCTGATCGGCGGTAAAGACGTCTTGCACCAGGCCCATTCCGCGATGGACGAAGAGCTGCTCGCCGTTGCTCGACACGATGCCCGCGGCTTCTTGCCCTCGATGCTGCAAGGAGTGGAGGCCGAGGTACGCCAAATTCGAAGCCTCATCCGCCCCAAACACCCCAAACACGCCGCATTGATCATGAAAATGATCGTCGTCTATTACCGACACCGCGCGTACATAGCGCTGGCGCCACCTTCCGTCCATGACCCCCGCATGCCCTCCGCCCAAGCGTGCGCTAGAACCGGACGGTTGGAATGCCCCGGGTACTGAAGCGAATCGAATCGGTCGTTCCTCGAAGGGCGTCCGGCTATGGCGGCAAGGCTCGCAGTCTGGCTGCACTCGCCCGGGCAGGGTTTCCTGTCCCGGCCGCCTACGCGATGCCCGGCTGGGTCGGGGATTCGTTCTTTTCGAGCGTACTCGAGATCGAGGACCGCCCGAGGGCGCTTCTGCGCACCCCGCACGTCTCCGATGCGCGCCTTGAGTCGATCGCAGAGCGCGTCCGCGAAGCGACGCTTCCGCAGGACGTCGTTCGCAGCGTGAGCGACGCGCTACTCGCGATGACGGATGAGGGTGCTACCGGCTTCGCGGTTCGTTCGTCCGCCATGCACGAAGATCAAGAGGGCGCTTCGGCCGCGGGGATGCACTCGACTCTGCTCAATCTGATGCGCGAAGACGAAGTTTTCGAGGCGATCAAAGCCTGTTGGGCGAGCCTCTTCCGTCCCCGCGTGCTTTCGTACTTGCGCGCGCTTGGTGAAGACGTCCCGGTCTCGGTCGGCGTCGTGATCCAGGCGATGGTTCCGTCCGAGGTGTCCGGTGTTCTTTTCACGGCCAATCCGCTCACCGGTGATGCCGGGGAGGTCGTCATCAACGCCGCATACGGACTGGGTTCCTCGGTCGTCGACGGTCGTGTGACGCCCGACACCTATCGCGTCGACAAGGCGACCGGTCAGCTACGCGACCAGATCATCGGCGACAAAGCCCAGCAAACCGTGCTCGAACCCTCAGGCGGTGTGCGCGAGGTGGCCGTCTCCGCGGCACAGCGCGAATGCCCGGCGCTGAGCGAGCAGCAGCTCCTGCACTTGAGCGACCTGGCGACTCGAGTCGAAAACCACTTTGGAGATGCCCGCGACGTCGAGTGGGGCATCACTGAGCAGCAGGTGTACGTCCTTCAAGCGCGTCCCGTCGTGGTTCCGAGTACGCGCAACCGCCGCGGCTCGCGGCGCGACCGGCCATGGGATCGCAGAAAGATAGTCTGGAGCAACGCGAACGTTGGAGAGGCGCTGCCCGGGGTCGCCACGCCGTTCACCTGGTCTGTCCTCAGCCAGTTCAGCGACCTCGGGTTTCGGCGAGCATTCGGCGCCATGGGCTGCACGGTTCCGCGCGACGCGGAGCTCGTGGGGGACTTTCGCGGACGCATCTACATCAATCTCACCGAGTTCAGCTCGATCATGTCGCAGGTTCCGTGGATTCATCCGTCGACGCTGGTGCGGCTCGGCGGGGGTCAGTACGCGTCCGAGCTCGACGAGGTCGTGGCTGAGCGCAGTTCGACCGGTTTCTTTCTGCGCTTGCCACAAACGGTTTCCCGATACGCGAGGGAGAACTTCCGGCTGCAATCCCGAATCGACGAGTTCGAAACTTATTTCTCGGACGAGCGGCTGCGGATCCATGGCATCGACCCCCGGCTTCTCGAGCCGAGCGGCCTCGACCGAATGCTCGGCGACGTCGAGCACCTGTTGGACGAGACCGGCTCGATTCTTCTGACCGCGTACGCGAACCTGCTCACCGCGGTGCTCGCGCTGACCGGCGTGTTGCGCACCTTCGCCCAAGGCGAGGGCTCAGGCTTCTACCGCGAGCTCCTGTCAGGGCTACAAGACGTGGCCAGCGCGCGCCCTGGCTTCGTGCTGCGACAGATCGCTCGAACCGCCCGCGAAGAGCCCGAGGTGGCGGAGCAACTCCGCGTTGCAGAGCTTTCGGAGCTCACGGTGGCCGGCCTGCCTGCCGGCCGCACGCGGGAAGCATTGCGCCGCTTCCTCGAGGACTATGGCTATCGTGGCATTCGTGAGGCCGAGATTGCGGCGCCGCGGTGGTCCGAAGACCCGACGCTCATGTTTGCCGCACTGCGCTCGCACCTCGGTAGCACGACCGATGTCGACGATCGCGATCGGGATTTACGGCGGGCGCGCCAAGAGGCCGAGGACAAACTGAGGAAGAGCGTTCCGTTTCCGCTTCGTCCTTCCGTCACGAAGCTGCTCGAAGTGGTACAGCGCTTCACTCGGATGCGCGAGCACCTGCGCGGTCACGTGGTCGAGGTGCTTGGTATGTTTCGTCGCATCGCGCTCGAGGCCTCGCGCCGGATTGAAGCGCGCGAGCCGGAGGCAGGCCCGGACGCGGCGTTCTTCCTGACGCTCACGGAGGTTCGTCGCGTTCTGTATGACGACAACGAGCGAGTCGCGATTCGGGTGCAGCGCCGCCGCCTGGAGTACGAACGCAATCAGGCGCTCCCCGAGCCGCCCACTACTTTCGTCGGGTTTCCGCCAGTCGATGCCGGCGTCGCGTCCACCTCGAAACGCCTGCGGGGTCTGGCCGCGAGTCGCGGGGTAGCGGAGGGCAGGGTGCGCATCCTTCGCGATTCCTCTCAAGCCGCGAACTTCGTGCCGGGCGAGGTGCTCGTGGTTGCGGCCGCGGACACCGGCTGGGCTCCATTGTTCCTGGCCGCGTCGGGCGTCGTGACCGAGCTCGGCGGTCCTCTTTCTCACGCAGCGATCATCTTGAGAGAGTACGGGGTGCCTGCAGTGGTCAACGTGATGAACGTCACCCGCTCTCTTCGTGACGGCGACCTGGTTCGCATCGACGGCGATGCCGGCACGGTGGAGATCCTGGGTGCCTGAGGCCGAAGACCTCGAACCGGAGGTCATCCATCACGACGAGCACCTGCTCATCATCCACAAACCACCGGGCTTACCCACGACGGCGCCGACGCGGACTGAGCCCTGCCTTGCCAATTGGGTTCGTGAGCGCTTTCCCGACCTTCGAGCACACGCGACATCCCGGCTCGACTCCCAAGTCAGCGGCCTGGTGACGTTCGCGCTCAGTGGCGACGCCAATCGGAACCTCCTCGACGCGCGGCGTGCCGGGACATACGACCGTGTGTACATGGGCATTACGATTCGCGAGGTGTCCCAGGATCAAGGGGAGTGGGCTTGGCCAATTTCAATTGATCCTCAAGACCCCAAGCGCCGGGTGGCCGGGCCGGGGCGCGGCGAGCGCGAAGCCGTGACGCGGTATGAAGTGGTCGCGCGCACGGCGGCTGCGACCCTTCTTCGGCTCTGGCCACAAACCGGCCGGACGCACCAACTCCGCGTGCACGCGGCCAAGGCTGGCGTACCACTCTTCGGCGACCTCCTGTATCACGGCGAGCGCCGTAAAGTGCTGCCGCAGGGCAGTGTCGTCACGGCGCGCCGCGTGATGCTTCACTGTGCCCGAGTGAGCTTCCCGTCGCTGTCGGTGTCGCGCTCGCCGGGGAGCGCTCCAGCCCAGCGCATACGCCTCGAGGCTCCGGCGCGGCCAGACATGATCCGGGTTTGGCAGGCGCTCGGCGGGGAGCTTTCAGACCTTCAGCCCTGACGCTTGGGCGAGAACTTCGTACCAGCGGACTCGTCCTTTGGCCTGTTGAAATGCGCCTCGAGCTCTCGATTTAGAATTTCGAGCACGTCCTCTTGCAGCCCAAGCGGGTGGCGAATGAGGCGCTCGATGTTTCGCTGGTACACGAACAGGCGTCGTTGTTCTTCGCCGCCTGCGGTGGTGGCCATCTCGTCCAGCAAGAGCGGGGTGCGCGGGTCCACACCCTCGGCCACAACTTCGAGACCGGGTAGGTCGCTCACCATGATCAGATTGCCTTCGAGCCGCTGCGCCAGCTCGGGCGGCAACTCACGCAGCGCACTCTGCACGATCTTTTCGAACCGCTCGTGCGATGGCGACCAGGGAGGCCGGGGCAGAAGGCCGTCGAGATGCCGGGTCTTGAGGAACGCGAGCGGCGCTTCATCGGTGCGCCCCTGCCGATCACGCAACAGGCCGAGGTAGTACAAGACGTCTGAGGATGCGTCGGGGCTAGCAGCCGCGCGCTCGATCAAATCGGTTGCAGCCTCGATCTGGTCGAGCTCGAAGTGGGCCCGCCCGATCAGGAAGTCGAGCTGCTGGTTCTCGAAGGGCCCCTCGGGGAGTCCCATCAGCAGCTCCGCAGCCGCGGCGCGGTCGCCCTGCTGGAGCAGTGCATCCACCTTGAGCACCGAGGCATCGGCGATGTCGTCCGCTGTCTGGCAGCTCTCGAGTGCCTGATCGAGGACCCGAATCGCCTCGGCAAAGCTTCCAAGCGGGTGGATCAGGAGCTCAGCTGCGTTGAGCATCGCCTCGAGGTAGTGTTCGTCGAGGTCGACGGCCTGCCGGTAGTGCTCGAGGGCCATGTCGAGGTTCCCATTGGCGGCATGGATGTACCCAATGAGGTTGTGCGCATCCGGCGAATCGCCATCGAGCTCGAGGGTTTGCTCGGCCGACGCCATCGCGCCGTTCAAGTCCCCCTGCGTGACCAGCTCCCAGCCGCGGTCGAGATGCGCGCTCACACGGTCCATGAATCCTTCGTTTTGCTCGGACATCACTTAGCCCCCAAACTTACGTGGCGGGTTTAGGACGTCAAGCCGAACCGTGCGCTATCATGCATTTGGAATGGTTAGGGTTTTCGCCGCAGTCGCAATCATGGCGATCTGCTCCTGTGTGACAGGGCCGTTGCCGCCGGGGCAGACGATCTCGGTCGGCACCACCGATCACGGATATCTCCATGACCCGGTTCGCCTGGCAGATCGGGGCGCCGGCTATCGGCGGCTGCGCCCCGGAGAGGGAACTCGATTCGGAACCCCCACCTTGGTGGGTGCGATCGAGCGTGCGGCCCGGCAAGTAGCCGAGGCTTTTCCGGGGAGCTACCCGCTTCGTGTCGGTGACCTATCGACCCCGCACGGAGGCGCACAGTCCCGGCATCGCACCCACCGCACCGGGCGTGACGCAGATCTGTTGTTTTTCGCGCGCGACGCCGGAGGCCTGGCCGGCCACGGTGATGGCTGGCTTCGCTTCGACCGTCTTGGCCTCGCGACTCTGGGCGATCGAATTTTCCGTTTCGACGAAGCGCGGAATTGGCACCTCGTGCGTACCTTGATCATGGACCCTCAGGCGCGGGTGAAGTGGCTGTTCTGCTCAAACGAGCTCAAGGCGCGCCTCCTCCGATATGCGGCCCGCTATGAGCGTTCGCCGCAAGCGGTGGTTCGGGCCACCTGGGTGCTTCATCAACCGGCGGGTGGTAACACACACGATGATCACTTCCACCTGCGCGTTGGGTGCGGGGCGACCGAGCGAAGCCTCGGATGTCGCGAGCAGGCGCCACACTGGCCATGGTTGAGCGACACGGCGCGGAAAGAAGACCCCAGCGCAGGCGCTGCGGCGAGCGATAGGCACCTCGTGCGCTGGCTACTTGCCCAGGAGCATGTGGATCAGCGACGCGACGTCGCTGGGCGTCGCCTCGACACCGCAACTCAACCAGCCTCGATCGCGGGTCGCTAAATCAGTCAGATCCCGGTGCTGCTCGGTCGCGCCCCAAACCAATACCCCCGAGTGCCTCGGGAGCTCATGCGCCAAGGTGGCGATCGTCGACGGCTGGATCGACGCCGCGACGCAATCGATGACGACCAATGGGCTCAGCGAGGCGGTAGCCTTGAGGTTGTCGAGAAACGCGACGACGTCTTCGATTTGCTGAACCGCAGCGGCGTCACCGACCTGCTCGGCGATCCCCTCGCATCGTTTGCGATCGCGGGTGGCGACGAAGACCATCGGTAGCGCGGACCCGAGCGGCTGCACGGTCGGGTACTTCGAGGTGTCGGTCTCTGGTGCGTTGGCCGGTTCTTTGCGCGTGACACCCGAGTGCTGTCGGTCACGACCGAGTTTCCGTGTTTCATCCGGACGCACCGTCTTGCGCGGAGGCTGTGAGTTAATGCGGTCTGCGAGCGTGAGCATGGGCGCCAAGTTTTGCATCACCGCTTCGCTAGCTTCGTCGCCCAAGAAGAAGGCCATCGCCGTTCGAAGGTGCTTGTCAGCGAACTGACGCAGTGGCTCTCCCGCCTCGGGGATCTGGTGTTCTCGCGCCATGTGGAGGGCGCGATGGAGGATCTGAACGCGCACCTCGGGCGTAGCGACCGTTTCGATCGCCTCTCGCACCATTCGGGCGACGGGGGCTTCCCTCTGCATCCGTTCCTCGTCCTCAGAGGCAGCATGTGTTCGAGCTACCACAACACCATAATATTACCGTGGATTGGCCATTTGGCCAACCCGACCTTGCTGGTGCCAGCGCCGGACCCCGTGGTACATGGCGGAGATGCTCGTGATGGGGGTCGACGAGAACGGTTTGGGACCGCGGCTAGGGCCCCTGCTTGCCACCTCGGTGGCCCTGCAAACGCCCCGGTATGCCCGCGCGACCCTATGCGAACGGGGCCTCGCCCTCGGGCTCACCGACAGCAAGGAGACCGGCGGATTCGGCCGAATGGGGTTTACAGAGTCAGTGGCCCTGGCCTTGGTGAAGCGGGCGGGTGGGGGGCTGCCCGCCTCCGCCGACGAGCTTCTCGACTGTGTCTCCCCCGAGTCCCGTCCGCGCCTTCGTGCCTGCTGCCCCGATGAGCCAACGGCTGGCCAATGCTGGGCCGTCGATCTTCGGCTGCCGGTCTTTGGCGGGGATGCGTCGTACGGCGAAGAGCTTCTCGATCGGCTGGTCGGTCGCTCCAGCCTTCGCATCGTCGACGTGCAAAGCCGGGTCGCCTGCGCGGGGGTGCTCAACGCAAAGCTCGATGCGGGCAAGAACAAGCTTGCCGTCGACCTCGAGCTCTTCGAGGATTTGATCTCATCGGTGCAGACCCGTCACGGTTCACCGTTGCTCGCGGTTTGCGGGATGATCGGCGGCATTCGCGACTACGCGCCACGTCTCTCTCGCTTCGAGCCCCATCGGGTCGAGTCGCTCGCCGGACGCCGTGGCCAACGCAGGTACAAGGTCGACGGTGTCGGTGAGGTTCGTTTCGAGGTCGATGCCGACGCACGTCACCTCCCGGTCGCGCTGGCTTCGATCGTCGGGAAGTACGTGCGGGAGGTCTGCATGCGCCGCATCGGGGAGTTCTACAGGCAAGGGAATCCGGAGTTGAAGCTGGCGAGCGGGTACCACGACCCGGTGACGACCCGCTTCATCGACGCGACCGAGGCATCACGCCGCCGGCTCGGTATCGCAACTGCTTGCTTCAGGCGGCAAGTATGATGGCTGTGGTAGAACGCTCGTATGTCCGACCGTGACAAGGTCCCACGTTGGATTCTCTGGCTTGGCGTTTCAATCGCCATGGGTTGGCTGCTCTACACCTTGCGCGGAGTTCTGGCGCCGGTGTTTTTTGCGTTCCTCATCGCCTACATGCTCGACCCGCTGGTCGATCGCATCGAAGGGAGCCGCCTGCTCCGCGGCAAGCCGATCGCGCGTGCCGTCGGCATCGCGGTGCTCTTGGTAGGGGTCTTCGCCGTTGCTGCCGTTCTCATCCTGGTCATCCTGCCGATGGTCTACGGCGAGATCGCCAACTTTGTGAAGCGGTTACCTGGCCTCGTGGCGCGGAGCAGGGCCGAGTGGGAGCCGCTCCTGGCCGAGTACGGCTTGAACGTTCCGACCTCGGTGGGCCAAGCCCTCGAAGAGCTCCACCTCGATGTTCAATCGGTCCTCACCAAGGGCTACACCCCGGCCACCGCGGTGGTGAAATGGCTCCTCGGCGGAACGGTTTCGGCGGTTGGCGCCATCGTAGCGGCGCTGATCGTGCCGGTGTTCGCATTCTATCTGCTGTACGACTTCGATGTACTCGTCGCGAAGGCAGGCGAGCTGATCCCCCCGCGCCATCGGCCGGAGGCGCACGACTTCTTTCGCGAGGTCGACGCCGTGCTTGGGCAGTTCTTCCGGGGTCAGTTCACGGTCATGGCGATCCTCTCAGTGCTATATTCGGTGGGCTACGGCGTGATAGGTGTCCCCCTTGCGCTGCCGATTGGGATCATGGCGGGCTTGCTTTCCTTCATTCCGTACGTCGGTAGCACCCTTGCCTTGGCGACCGCGCTGCTGATGACGGCGCTCGACTGGCAAGGTTGGGCGCAGATTCTATGGGTGCTCGGCGTTCACGCAGTGATCCAGGGCTTGGAGGGTTTCGTGATCACTCCGAAGATCATGGGCGACACCGTCGGGATCTCTGCGATCGCCGTCTTGTTTGCCCTCTTGGTCGGCGCCGAGCTCCTGGGATTCACCGGCGTGCTTCTCGCGGTGCCGGCGGCCGCGGTCACCAAGATCCTGCTACAGCGCATCGACGAGCGGTACCGCAAGTCCGAGTTCTTCGGCAGCGACGCTGCGGATGGGCGCCGCGCTACCGAGCCCCCGAAAGACTAGACAGGTCGAGCGTCACCTCGATGGTGCTGCCACGAACTTGCACCCGTGCCGACTGCAGTACCGCCGCCCATGGCGGTTCCACGGAGTCCGGTGGCGATTCGGCCCAAGCCCCGATGAGGGCTGCGTCTTGGGCGGCCAGCTGCGGGTTGGCCACCTCGATATAGACGTCGACCGTTTGCGCGCTCCCCGCCTCAACCGACAAGCCGATGCTCTGCAGCCCCTTCATGGCGGAGGCGCCGTCGCCGAGCTTGGCCACGCGTTCGAGGGCCGACTTCCAGTGTTCCGGAGGATCCAACACCGCAGCAACGCTCGCTCCTGTGTTCACACGTGGCCAAAGTGTCGCGATGCGGGACCGTTCGAGGAGAGTCGGCGCCGCACCGCGCCGGACCGCCAGAAACTCCGCGACAGTTCTGACAGACCCCGTGACGATGGTCCGATCATCGAGCAGCGCGATCGCGCTTCGGCGATCACGGCTCGCCAGAACCCGCCCTGCGGGCCCTTCGAGGCGAACGATCGAGCCTCCTCGAGTTTCGACCAGCAAGCGGTGGCACTCGGCCAGCGTTGCAGCGTCCGCGGCGCGTCCTCGTAACATCAGGCCGATTGATTGAAACGGCTGGTCTTCGGGTCCGCGCACCCAAACCGTGGCTTCGCTCAGGGCCCCAAGCGGGTCCAGTCCGCATATCGCTTCGATCTCGCTGAGTTGTTCCTTGCCGACGAACGCACCGATGAGCATCTTGGCCGCCGCCGTGCGTTCGAGCGCCCGGGTATCGATTCGCAACACGGCTCGCGCCGTGCCAGGGAGCTCGCGAAGAGCTTGGCTCGCCCGAAGCGTGCGACCGTGTTTCATCGCCGCGAAGAGCAGGCCGGCCATCGCAATCGAGACCACGACGGCCACCTTGAGCGAGCGAGACACCGGTCGAGGGTAGGAAGTTCTTTTCACGGAGCAAGCCCTCGTGCTAGGGCGTGCCCCATGCCGTGGCGCCGAATGCGGTTGCGCAATGCAGATGTGCTCGCCCGTTGTGATGCGAGTGGGGAGCTCGTTTCGAGGGAGGGCAGGGTCGAGGTGCGCTATAAGCCTAACGACGGGAGGGCGTATTTCGCGAGCACCTCGAACCTCAAGCCGCCCGCCGGCGCGCCGAAGGTCGAGCCGGACTCGTTTTGCGGCCCCGGCGAAGTGGTCAAAAAGCCCTCCAAGCCCAAGAAGAAATCGGCTTCGGCGACCGCGCCGGAAAAACCCGAAGGCGACGAGATCCTCGTTTATGCGGATGGTGCGTGCAGCGGGAACCCCGGCCCGGCCGGAGTGGGCGCGATCGCCATCTGGGCGGACCAAACCCGCGAGCTCAGCGAGTACATCGGCGAGGCCACGAACAACATTGCCGAGCTCACCGGCATTCTTCGCGGCGTGGAGCTCGCGAAGGAGCTCGGCAGGCCGCTACGGCTCTACACCGATTCGACGTACTCGATCGGCGTACTGACCCAGGGTTGGAAGGTCAAAGCCAACAAAGAGCTCGTCGCCAAAGTGCGGAAGGCGATGGATGCGCATCCCGACACCCAGCTTTTCCACGTGCGTGGCCATCAGGGCGTGCGGCTCAACGAGCATGCCGACGAGCTCGCGGTTCGCGCAGTGCAAAGCCGAGAGTCTACCGGCTGGGTTGGGAACTGAATCGGCTCGCTGCCTCCTCGAGGGTGACTAGCTCGTAACCCGCGTCACGAATCACCCGAACCGCCGTGCGAAGTGAGCGAAGCTTGTCTGCGGCCGTCCGTTTCAAGTCTGCTCGCCGCGGGGCGAGTGCTTCCAGTCCGTCCTCTACTGCGTCGGCCACATCGAATCCATGAAGCTCGAGGTTGATCAGCTCCCTTCCGAGCATCTGCTTGCTGAGTCCTTCGGCGATTCGCTCACCCCCCAGCACCAGTGACGTGCCGATGTACGGGAGCTGCAGTGGGGTGACCCCGATCGGGAGCTCTAATAGACCGTCACCCGTTCGCCAGTACGGCCGCCCGACTCGGTACGGCTCCCTAGGCGCCCGCAGCACTGCCGGACTATCCAAGATGCTTGCGCTCTTCCGGCCTCGAATCTTGATCGCGGCGAGCGCTGCAGCCTTGGCGGCGTAGTAGCTTGGACACGGAAAGACGCTCGAGTCGTACTCGACCCCTGATGCTTCGAGCGCGCTGAACAGCGGGTCGCTGACCGTGTACCCGGGCGCGCGAAAACCGATCGGCCGCTTCCCGCAGGCCTCTGCGATCGCCTCTGCGGCTCGCTCGATGTCATCCCGGATGTCCGCGACGGCGCGGCGCGTGAGATCGTAATGATGATGATACGAGTGATTTCCGATCTCGTGTCCGGCACGGTGGAGCGCCGAGATGGTCTTGCGGTTCTCTTCGCGCTCGAGGTCTTCCCCGATCGCAAAGAAGGTCGCCCGAATCGATTCGTCGTCGAGCCAAGCACTCAGTCGCGGGACGCAGCGGTCGTACACCGCATGCGCTCTCTGCCCGCGTGGAGCCCCGAAGCCATGGATCGCCGCGTAACGAGCCACCTCGTCCAAATCGATCGAAATCGATGCCAGTCTGAGACTCACCGTTTGATCCGGATCGCGATGAAGAGCTTCGCCAGGTTTTTCAAGACATTGGGCACCCGTCTTGCCAGGCCGACCGTTGGGGGCCGTTTCTCCAAGACCCGAACCGGGATCTCCTGGAGGCCGAGACCGGCTCGCTCCGCTCGAATGACGAGCTCGGATGCGAAGAGGTCGCGATCGACCAGGCAGCCGTGCGCGATCGCTTGAACAGGCTCCCGCCGAAAGGCCTTGAGCCCGTGGGTGTCGGTCCCCTTGAATCCCAGCGTGACCCTCAACATACCGTTGATCACGACCGTGCCGAGGTGCCGAAGAAGGGGGCGCTCGTCCATGGCGCCCTCCATCACCTTCGAACCGACGACGAAGTCCACCGATGAATCTTGCAACAGGGCGACGGCGCGCTCGTAGAAGTCGGTATCGCAAAGATCAATCTCGTCGCAGATGACGATGTCGCCTCTCGCGTCAAGGATGCCCTCCCGAAGTGCCTTGCCGTAGTTGGGCTCCTCGGTGTGTCGCCACCCGAGCTGGTCGAATCGCTCCGCAAGCTCTGCCGCCACCTCGACGGTTCGGTCCGTGGAGCCGTTCTCTGCGAGCACGAGCTCATACGACCAGGGAAAGGCGCTCAGCCGGTCGACGAGGTCCACCACGGCTGCGCGCAGGATCGCCTCCTCGTTGTAAACGGGGATCACGATCGAGATGAATGGCCCTGTGCCGGTGGTGTCGAAGCTCGTCAACGCGCGGCACTGTCTAACGCGGGCATGGCGCCGTCAAGTCAATGTGCAGAGCACCGCGTGAGCCACATCCAACTCGACGCGCAGCGGTCCGAGGCACGCGGGAAGGGCTGCGGTCTGACCGCGCCCGAGCTCCAACGCGGTGTCACCATCGTGAAGCGTAACGCCACCGTCCAAGACGGTAAGCGAGCGCAAGCGGTCATCGGCAGGAAGCGCCAAGTCGCCCGAGCCGGCCAGGCGTTGCAGGAAAAAAACCTCGGACCCGATCGGAGCACGGTCGCCAACGAGAGTCTCGAGGCTCGCGGTCCCGTCCGTCGCAGCTGGCCCCGCTCTATGGCGCACCCGCTCGAGAAGCGCGTCGCCCCGGGGACCGTCCCAGCTCGTCACACTGAGAGCACGCTCCCGGTGAATCGCACGAGGTTGCCCGCCGGGGTCGAGTCGTCCTGTAGCGTCGTATCTGCGGTTCCAGTCCCAGTACCGGTACGTGATGCCGCGCTTCCCCGGAGAGACACGTTGCGGCTCGAGCAGAAGGACGCCTTTTCCGATCGCATGAGGCGTTCCAGGTTCGATCAGGAACACGTCCCCCGGAGACACCGGAACGAACGACATCAGTGCGTCGACCGCTGCCTCTCGGTCGATCGCCATCTCGATGTCTTGCCGCGACACGCCGTCGCGAAACCCGAGGTACAGGCCCGATCCGGGTTCCGCGCCGATGATGTACCAGGCCTCTGGTTTTCCGCTTTCCTCCGCGGCGAGAGCCGGGTCGGTATCGCTGGGATGGATCTGGACCGACAGATCGTCTGCCGCGTCGACGAGCTTCACCAGCAAGGCCGTCGAACCGAGAGGGGCCTCCCTTCCGAGGAGAGCGGGGTCGGCGCGGAGCACTTCGTCGAGCGTCGGGCCATCGACGATTCGGCTCGGAAAATCAGGCTCTACGGAGAGTTCCCATGCCTCTCCCACAACGCCGCGCAGCTCTAAACCTGCGTTCAGCTTCAGCCCGCCAGCGATCCGGTGGCCCCCCCACGGGGTTCGCTCGGGCGGCGTGAAGTTGTCCGGCTGCAGAAGGAGCGGCCGTCGCCAGTTTCTTGGTCCTACTTTATCCCACATGTAAGGTGGCTCGGAATCCTATTGGTAGCGTCCGGGAGGTTTCTTGATGGGCTATTTGGGCAAAGAACGCCGAATTCATCGTATTTTCGTGACTCGTAACAGTGAATACCACGTGCGCCGCAACGTGTGTGTGGGCGTCCGCGATCGTCGGAGTGGGGAGTGGCTCGCCGGCCATCTCGCGCTGCGCAGCACGGTCTCGGGCGGCCTCAAGTTCCATGACAACGGCGCCATCAGCGCCTCGGAGGGGCTGCCCACCGTCGGTGAGTCGCTCTTCTTCATCGCGGCTGGCCGGGACCTGATCACCAGCCCGGTTCTGAATGTCGAGCGGCCTCCGCGCGAGATCGTTCACCACTACCCAATGTAAACACCTTGGGGTGGGGATGCTATATCCCTCATCGTGCCGTCGGAAATGAAGACCATTCGCGTGGTGGCAGCCCTCGTAGAACGTGATGGGCGGTATCTAATCACCCAGCGCCGCGAGACCGCCGTACTGCCGTTCCTCTGGGACTTCCCGGGGGGGCGAGTTGAACGAGGCGAGAGCGACGAGGCGGCGTTGGCGCGCGAAGTGGACGAACGCCTCGGCGCCAGCGTCGAGGTGGGCCAGCTCATTTCGTTCGTGAACCATCCGTACGAAAAGTACGCCGTCGATTTATATCTGTACGAGTGCACGCTTCTCAGCGACGAGCTCCATTGCCGTGCGGTCAAAGAGTACGCGTGGGTCACGTCCAAGGAAATGGAATCGTACTCCTTCACGCCGGTCGATGAAGCCTCGATGAGCAAGCTCCTCGGCGAAGGCTGATCACCCCGCCGGAAACTAAAGTGTGATCCAGCGCCTAGTCTGCGAGAGATTTTTCCTTGTGGTCGAGCGCGCCCGCAGGAGCGGATTGAGAGGCGCTCATGTGCCTCGCAGCGGAGCGACGAGGACATAAGCCGACCACAAGGAAAAACATCCTCACACTAGACGTCGTAGAAGATTGGTGGGCGTTTGCGGATGAACCGCAGCACCAAATCCCGGGCCTCGTCGGATAGTCCTTCGAACTGGATGCCCATGCCAGGCTCGGACTCCGACATGAAATCCATTGGGTCGCGCACGAAGCGAACGTAGCCGTCGCATTCGAACTCGAAGCCACCGGGCAAGGTCACCAACATGCTGACCGACGTGTCTTTCGGGAGTGCTTCGTAGGTAGCGAGGAACACCCCTCCGTGCGCGATTTCGCCGCTGAAGCCCACGTAGAAGTTGGACTGCGTCGTCGCGCCGAGGTTTGCCTCGACCGGCTGGCGTCCGCCGGTTGGAATCGGTGCGGGCGGCGGCAGCAGCGAAGTTGGGATGGGCGCCGGCGGCCCCGAAACCGGCCTGCTGGACAGTGGCCGAGTGGAAGGTCGATTGGAGGGCACAAGAGGTTGCGGAGCCGGAGGTGCGCTCGCCGGAGGTGCGCTCGCCGGAGAGCGCTGTGCCGGAGAGCGCTGTGCCGGAGGTGCGCTCGCCGGAGAGCGCTGTGCCGGAGGTGCGCTCGCCGGAGAGCGCTGTGCCGGAGGTGCGCTCGCCGGAGAGCGCTGTGCCGGAGGTGCGCTCGCCGGTGGTGCGCTCGCCGGAGAGCGCTGTGACGGAGAGCGCTGTGCCGGTGGTGCGCTTGCCGGTGGTGCGCTCGCCGGAGAGCGCTGTGACGGAGAGCGCTGTAACGGCGGTGTGCTCCCCGGGCGCTGAGAGGCGGGGCGCTGAGATCCTGCGCCTGGCCTGCCGCTCGGCTTGTTCGTCAGCGGAAAGAGGATGGTAACGACGTCGGCGATGCGCTCGGTTGCGCTTTGCACCCCGGAGTGCTCACTCTTCACATCCTGAAGCAGTGCGAGCGTTTGGCTGAGCGTACCGAGCGCACTCTTCACACAGGCTTTGCCGTCCGGCTCGGTCGAAGCGTATTCCGCTTCGAAAAGCGCCCCAACCGATTTCGCGACGTTTTGGATGATGCCGAGCACCTCCTTCGGAACGTCCTCGTCTTGCTGAAGTGCCTCGAGTGCTTTGCCGAGCGCTTCGCGACCTTGTCGCGCTTCGGCCGCCGATGAGTAGCCCATGCCTGCTTGTCCCCCCGCTTGCCCGCCTCTGAGGATACCGGGAGTCGACACTAGGTCAAAGCCCCTTGACGAATACGACGCGCGAACGGCCCGGGCCCGCATAGTCGGGGACCTCGGTGCTCTCGAATCCCATCGCTTCGTGGAACTTCACGGGGCCTTCATGCCCGGCGGCGCCCAAGCACTTGATCTGCTTCATTCCAGCAGCGCGGCATCGCTCCGTAAACTGCCCATAGAGTCGTTTTCCGACCCCTCGCCGACGGTGGTCCGGGTGAATTCCGACGAGGTGCACGTACCCTGTCGCCGACGGCGCAGGCACGAGTACGGCTAGCAGGAAGCCGATCACCTGACCATCGAGCTCCGCCACCAGTGCATGCTCGCCGAACTCGTAGAAAAACATCGGATCGGCACGCCTACCAGCAGGCCCGCCCCACCACTGATCGAGCACTGAAATGATATAGTCGTAGTCGACTTTTGTGAGGCCCCGGATTTCCATCACCCGGGACAGCGGATAACACGAACGCGGGAAAGACGCACGGCGACCGGGATCCAAGCATGCCTCCGTCCGAAGACTCATCCGAAGGCTCGAGAATACTGTTCTGCCCCTTCTGTCGTGATGCGTTCGAGGGGTGCGCCGAATGCCCGGAGCACGAGCTCACCCTGGTGGCTATCGACCAGCTCCCCCGGACACCGGAGAGGGCGCTCGATAGCGTGACGTTCTTTGTTGACCCGCGCTTGGGCCGGGGCCTGGTGTTGCTCGGGGCGACGCTCATTCTACTCGGCTTCGTGGCGCCGTTCGTCAGCGCACTTGCCGTTTCGGCGTCGGCGCTCGAGGTGGCCATCGACGGCGCCGTTAATCTATGGTTGATCCCCGGCGCTGCGCTCGCGCTGCTCTGGATTCTTTGGCGCCGCCGCAGCCGTGACACGATGCGGACGGCACGGTTCGCCGTGCTCGGGCTGGCGTTGGGCGGTGCGCTGCCTTTGATCTACACGACCTGGCGGATCGGAATGGTGGCCGACGCCAACACCGCGGATGTCGAGTGGCTGTGGGGGCTGTGGCTCATGGTCGCCGGTCTCCTGGTCGCCGCGCTCGGCAGCCGCAGCATAGGCCGGCGGCGCGCTCGCCGCAGAGCGCTGTAACGGCGGCGCGCTCGCC
>Ga0316187_10002194_pt1 | contig 17020 bp, 21 predicted proteins | sample CroRivburrow1_MG_FD_204927 | JGI IMG/M metagenome (GOLD analysis project Ga0316187, IMG submission 204927) | Coastal sediment microbial communities from Maine, United States - Cross River worm burrow 1 | ecosystem: Environmental > Aquatic > Marine > Coastal > Sediment | place: USA: Maine... | reverse complement strand
CAGTCTTGAAAAGCGCATTCGCAAGGAACTGGGCCAGAAAAAAACATCCTGGACCCTGCAGGAACTGTTGATAGGCGAGGAGTCCGGTCAAGCGACCGCGGCCAGTCAGCCATCGCTGCGCGGGCGTTCGGGTATGCGACTCAGTGATCGCTTTAGCCAGTACTACAAGCTGGTGGCGCGCTCCGGTGGCAAGACCAATTCATCACTGGCAGTCATTGCTTCGGATATCTATCTCGATATGCAGGAGACCTCCAGTCTGATTGCGCGTACCCGGGAAGAGATTGCTCGCGCAACCCTGATGGAACAGCTTAACCAGTCATTCGGAACCATTACCCCGGAGATGCAGGAAGTGGTGGCCGGCGTCAAGGCCATTCTGTTTGGCGAGGAACTGGATGTCATTCCGATGGCAATTCCACCTGCCGGACCGGTCGACTATGGCTATGAAAGTGCCCTGCAAATGTGACAGTAATTGAACTGGAGAACCCTCATGAATGCATCAATGAAAATCAAACTGACCGGCCTCGTCACCGTGGTGGCCATTACCCTGTCACTGGCGGCCTGCAGCAGCAATCCCGCGCAGAAAACAGCCTGCAGTCTGCCGGAGGGGACGAACCTGGAGCGTGCCATCAGTGCGGCACGCTTCGATCTGGAAACCGGTTGTGAATACGAGTTCGATGCCTACTTCCAGCGCCTGCTGACGATCGCGGAAGGCGATCCGAAAAAGGAAAACAAGGCCAGCTTCAGCGACTTCCTGTTGTGGGCAAATGATGCCGGCCTGTTGAGCAAGCGTCAGGCGCGGGAAACCTATAACCGTTATTTCGGTATCAAGTACGTATCCCTGATCAGTGATTACAGTGTCTGTGCACAGACCTGCCCGCAGCAGTCCGATGTCATGCGTGACATGAACCGGGAACTGGGCGACAAGGAGCAGGGGCTGCTGAAGATCAGCGCAGACCGGCTTAACTACACACGCGCCAGCAACCTTTACCAGGAGACTGAACTGGTACTTGAGGCCACCTGCGAGGCCTGTGGGCCGATTGAGTAAGTGATGATGAAACGGCTGAAGGATGGCGGCTTTTTCAATGGCGTGTTGCTGGGCATGACACTCAGTCTTGTCACCGGCCTGGTGGTGGTGTACCTGCTGACAGTACTGGAAGTTATTTCGGTATCCATTCTCGAGGTGCCCCAGGTTCAAGTATTGTTTGAGTGGAGTCGCCGCAACCTGGGATTATCAGTACTGCCTTTTGGCATTACCCTGGGCTTGTATATCCACAGTCTGCGGATGTTACAGCAACGACTCGACGAGAACCGTTCCCTGGATGAGATCAGCCAACTCGAGCATCTGAACGATGTGTGGACCAGTCTGTTCTTTGGTATTGGCGTAATCTGGACCGCGATCGGCATGCGCAGTGCCCTGTTGTTTGCCCTCGGTGATCCAGGGGGGGCTACGCAAGCGGGGGCCACTGCCGTCCTGCAACGCCTTGTGGAAGGCGGCATCCTGACTGCGCTGACGACCACCATTGTGGGCGGCGTTGGTGGTTACGTGATGCGGGTGACCAAGAGTTCACTGCTGGGTACCCGGCTGAGTCGATATTACGAGGAGCAGGACCAGCACCATGCCCATCGGGTTGAAGCGTTGCTGAGTGATATACGCGAGTCTATTGACTGTGTTAGTGCACACGGAAGCACGGCCTGTGGTTTACAGGAAGAGCAATGATCCGGCGCCGTCGACAGGCACGGTTTTCCGCTGCATCCGCTGCTACAGGCAGTGATACCGATGCCCTGCAAACGGATGTCATGCGCTTTATGGCCATTATCGGTCTGTGTCTGATGGCCGTATTTGCACTGGTGCAAGGTACTTCAATGCAGGAGCCGGGTAAACCGGCGCAGGCGGTGCAGGCGGCAAGGATACGGCAGGACATCAGGGTGCAGCAGCAACTGCTGCTGGAACTACAGTCCGAGTTGCATGCACTGAAATCAGAAAAGGACCGCACGCAGCAGGTGTTGACTGTTGCCCACCACCACCTGGAACAGCTTGCCGGGCAAACACAACAGGCACGCGAGGAACGCGACCGCCTCGAATCCCGGTTGGAAACCCTTGAGCAGCAGCTTGAGCAGGGACATCAGGAACTGGCTGACATCGAACAGGCCACAATGCAGAAAAAACAAAATCTTGCCGAACTGCGTGGACGATTGCTGAACATGCAGGTGCAGCTGGACCACAGACGCGAGGAAATCGAGGCACTAAAGAACCCGCCGCAGAAGATAAAAGCAAAACCCGTCACCAGGAAACGAGTACCAGCAGTGCCTGAAGAAAAACCGGTACCCGCCAGACAGGGATTTAGCTTGCGGTTTGCATCCGCTGCCGCGCTGGACCGGTTAGTCGCGGCGGGCAGCGTTACTCTGTACGGCATGGTCGATCAACAGGCGTGGCGTCTGTCGATGGCTGCGGGCAGGCCAGCTGTTGCGCAGGTCTCATTGCCGGGATGGTTCCACGAGATGTCGGCGGCGACCGTCCCGGCACACTATATTCACAGTCTGGAAAATGTAGCAGACGGCCCCGGGCAATCAACCGTTGTGTGGGGAGTGCAATTGCCCGCTGCAACAAAAGCGGCCATCGCATCACTGACACGGGGGCAGCAGGGCGGTGCGTTGGTGATCCGGGACGATGGCCAGGTGTCACGGGAGGAATGAAGCCGTGATCAGCAGATGCCCCACGTTGTTTGCAATTCTGGGCCTGTTACTGCTAGCCGGCTGCAGTCAGAATCCATTGCGTCCCGACCATGACAGGCAGTCATCACTGCAGGGATGGGTGGACACTGAACTCGCACCTTACGTGTCACAACAATTTGGCCAGCACCCGCGCTTCAAGGGTGAGCCGGTGATTGTCGTGCGCCTTTCTGGCGATGATATACAGCCGGATATTGACGGTTTGACACGCAATATTCGAGATCAGCTCATGGACAGCCTGTTGAAAACACCGGGTGTACACGTGCCCTGGCAACCGCAACAACAGCAGGCGCAGCATCATCGCCGGCTGGACCAGGTGCAGTGTGGCAGACGTCGTGATGCCAGTTATTATATTGGTATCGAAATAACGCGCACGGCAACGGCGCAGTATCGGTTGTCGGTGCGTGTCCTGGATGTAAAAGCGGGTGAATGGGTCAGTGGATTCAGCCATCACTGGTCGGGGCATCTGACGGCTAGCGAGCTACGCGCCCTGCAAGTGCGGCGGACCGATGAGTCACTGCGGGGTCTCAGAGTATTACCCTTCAGTGCCGGCCAGCCGGACCTGGCCGCTTCCTATCTGGCCAACAATCTTAGCTGTCTGTTGCGTCATCAGGATGTGGAAGATCTGAAAATCAAGGTAGAACCGCTTGCCTCCGAACAGTCGCAGCTACGCACCCTGCTGGGCCTGGTCGGCAACAACCTGTCACGTTATCGCGAGGTGCAGGTGACCGATGTGGGCCGGCAAGCGAACTTTGTGCTGCGTGGCGAGACCCACATGATTCAACAGGGTCTCTACCAGATATGGGTCGTACTGCATCCCCGGGAATCCGGTGACCACCTTGCCGGCATGGACACGGCGACCTACATTCGACTACCGCCGTCCGGCAATAGTCCCAGTAGTCCCAAGGCGCCCAGGGTGGCACAGGAAAACAGCGGAATGACGCCGACCATCACCCGTATGGAACTGGTGCGGCATGTAAACCGCACTGATTATCGGGACAATTGCGGTGACAAGCAAAACGGTTGCCCGGTACTGGAAGTGGATGTTGAACAGGCCGATCAGGTATTTGTTATTGCACACGGTACCAAAGACGGTATCAGTCAATTATCCGGGGCCTGCGACTCGACAGCTCTCGCACAGGCACACTCGGGTAGACATGTGTTCCGCTTTCCCGAATCACGTTTCACACCGGCCGATTGGCCAACAGCCTATGCCATTGCCGTCAGTGGCGCTGAACCGGGACGGCAATTCCAGCAACTGCTGCAGGACGTTCCCGATGCCTGCAGCAGTGTTGATGGCCTGCACACAGTCACTGAGAGCCGCGACCAATGGCTGGACAGGCTTGACCGCTTGATCGCGGCAAACCGTGACCATGCGGTGTGGACGGCGAGGCGACTGCCATGATGCGGGCAAGCGGAATTCTGGTGGGTACCTTGCTGATGCTGGCCGTCTTCCTGCTGGCCCTGAGTGCCGGCATTTCTCCACCACCGCTGCAGAGGGTCGTCAGCAGTGAGGCGGAGACACCACCCCGGGTCATCGGGCCGCAACCGGCAGAGGAGGTACCCGTCAAGGATGCCGTCGACAGCGTGGTGCCCCAGGCCTCAGAGTCAGCCAGCCAAGATGATGAGCCGCAGCTGGATGCTCGCGGTGACAGCCTCGAGGTAAATCCACAGTCATGGAATCAATCCATGGAAAGCTTCGCAACCACCTACCGCAAGGAGGCCACGAATGTGTCCCGTTACCTGGTTTGGAGCCCCTTCCGGAGCGAGTGGGCTGCACAGGGGTTTGCACGACGTCTGACACTGGCCACCGGGGTGCCCGTGACAGTGATCAGTGAAGGACCGGACTACTACCAGGTGGTCTTCAGTTACCGGGATGACGGGGAGCGGCAGGCGATGGTCTCGCAGATTGAAACCGTGACCGGGCTCGAACTGGAGTAGTGATGATGCGGCACTCCTGGATAGTGATACTCTGCGCGGGTTTGTTATGGGTCACCACGGTTGCCGCAAAAACAGATCCGTCGATTGATAGTCAGGCACTGGAGAGTCGCTGGCAGAACTATGCAGCGAGTGCACTGCAAACCAGACCGGCACTGGATTTTCCCTATGCACATTGTTTCAGACGCGCGGCCACTGCCCACGACCTGCCGGAAACCCTGTTACTGGCCGTTGCCAGGGGTGAGAGTGATTTCAAACCGCAGGCCCGTTCAAAGGCAAATGCCTACGGGCTGATGCAGATACTCTGGCCCGGTACGGCAAGACACCTGGGACTGGAGCAGTTGTCCGAGGTGCTGGATCCCTGCACCAATGTGGATGCCGGTGCACGCTACCTGAAGGAGTTGCAGCAACGCTATGACGGTAATCTGTACCGTACCCTGGCGGCCTATAACTACGGTCCTGCACGGATTCCCGTGACCGGGGGGCGCTTGCCGGATGGCGCAGTCTGGTATAGCGCCTACATCATGCGGCATCTTGACTATGTCCTGGAGGGCAGCAACAAGGCGGGCAGCGGTGCGGCAAGGCAGCATTATTCGGGGCAGGACCGTCTGTTCATTATTCATTTTTCCCGACCCTACCGTGCAGCCGCTTTTGTTAACAGATTGCAGCCCGGGTTTGGCACATTACGCCTGGACTGGTTTCGTCGGGCGGATGGTGGTTTCGACGTGGTGATGCTGTATGCCAACGAGGCCGAGCGGAGCAGGGGACAGCAATTGCTTGACAAGCTGGGGTTTGGATAGATGTATAAATCGAAGAAAATTAATTTGTCATTCCCACGAAAGCGGGAATGACAAAAGGGGATGAATTAGATGAATATTGGAATGAAGATACGGATCCTCTTCTTTGCCTGTTTCATGAGCGGCTCTGCAAACGCCGTTGATTACCAGGCTTTTGCCCCGGTGCTGAACGTGGAGCCGATTATTGAAACACGCTATGAGCCGGTCACGCGCAGGGTATGCACTGAACCGGATGGCTCGGCACGGGAGTTTAATGAGATTGCGGCGACCATCGGTGAGGATATCCGGCATCAGGCCGGCCTGTGGCAGCAACAGCGCCGTTGCAGAAGCGTGGCGGAACAACACGCCCGTGAATACATTGCCGGTTACCGGGTAACGTACAGCTATGGAGGGGAGATAGAAACCACCCGAATGTCTTACGATCCCGGTAAGCAGATGCCGGTGAATGTCAGCCTGTCACCGCTGCATTAACTCGCATATCTCGCAACCCCGTGAGAAACGCGGATTCATAGACTAATCGTGGAAACTTACCCGCAACAGGGTGCCGCCCAGGGGGCTGGCAGAAAATGTCAGTTGCCCGCCATATACCGCAATAATCTCACTGGCCATGCTCAGGCCGATGCCCTGGCCGGGAATTGATTCGTCCATGCGTTTGCCGCGTTGCAAGAGGGTATCGACCTGTTCCGCTGCAATGCCCGGGCCATCGTCTTCGATGCTGATCTCGACGCCGTCGGCTTGTTGATCCGTGCTCACGCGTGCCCGGATTGCTCGGTTACAGTATTTGTAAGCATTCTCCAGCAGGTTGCCCAGGATCTCCGTCAGGTCGGCCTCGTCTCCGGTGAAGGTGGCCGACGGGTCCAGTTCCAGATCAACTGTCACCTGTTTCTCCCTGTACACCTTGTCGAGGCTGCGTACCAGCCGTTCCATGACCCTGCCGACCGGCACCGGTTTGGCCAGTGTGGTCCGGCCTGATACAGCGGCACGCTGTAATTGATGGCTGATGATTGCATCCATGCGTTCCACCTGTTCCCTGACCAGTGAGTGATTGGCATCAGGGTCACTGCTGCTGTCCGAATCACTGGATTGCAAAATCGCCAACGGTGTTTTCAGGCTGTGGGCGAGGTCATCGAGGCTGTTGCGGTAACGGATCTGTACCGCCTTGCTGTGCTCGATCAGGGAATTCAGGCTGGAAGTCAAACCGGTGAGCTCTTTGGGATAGTGCCCGTCGAGACGGTCAGCGCGGCCCTTTTCGATCTGCTGCAGGTCGGCGGTGACGATCCGCAGTGGCCGCAGGCCCCAGCGCAGGATGATCCCCTGCGCGAGCAGTAACACCACTGCCATGCCGCCGAGCCAGCGCCACAAGGTGGAACGGAAGCTGTCAATCTTCGTCTGGAACACGTTGGTATCTTCAGCCACGGTGAACGTATACAGCGACTCCGTGCCGGCATAGTCTTCCCAGGCGACGCCAAACGCGAGGGCGTACAGTTGCAAGCCTGAACGGGCAAGCAGACTAAAGCTGCGCTCGCCGGGTTGTTGCTGCACGGTGACTCCCATGTCACGCCCGGTCAGTGAGCCGGAATTCCACAGCAATTGACCGTCGTGGCGGGTGATGATCGCATAGAGACCTGAATCCGGTTTCGAAAAACGCGGTTCCGGTAGCTCCTGTGCCGGGATCATGCGGCCGTCCTCATCTTCATCCGCGGCGGCGAGCAGGGCGTAGATATGTGACTGCAGGCGGTCCTGCATGGCGGCCTCGGCACTGACACGAAAGGCCTTGTCGAGTGCCAGACCGGTTGCGCCAAGGAAGCCGGCAAGTACCAGGGATGCAGCCAGCAGCAGGCGACTGTGCAGGGAATGCATCAGCCGAGCCGGAATCGATAGCCGCGGCCACGCAGTGTTTCTATGGGACTGATGGTGTTATCCGGATCCAGTTTGCGACGCAGGCGTCCAATGAACACTTCCAGCACGTTACTGTCCCGGTCGTAATCCTGCTCGTAAATGTTGTCTGTCAGTTCGGTCTTGGAGATGACTTCACCGGCATGCAGCATCAGGTACTCCAGTACCCGGTACTCAAAGGCAGTCAGTTCCACGGGGTTGCCCGAGACCTTGATGGACTGTTTCCCGGTATCCAGTGATATGGGTCCGCAGTCCAGCACCGGCTTCGACCAGCCGGATGCGCGCCGCAACAGGGCATTCAAACGCGCCTCGAGTTCTTCGAAGCGAAATGGTTTGACCAGGTAATCATCGGCGCCGCTTTCCAGACCTTCCACCTTGTCCTGCCAGTTACCCCTGGCCGTCAGTATCAGGATAGGGAAATGCTTGTCACCTGAGCGCAGGTGGCGGATCAGCTCGATACCGGACAACTTCGGCAGCCCGATGTCAATAATTGCCAGGTCGAGTGGATATTCTTCACCGTAGTACAGACCCTCTTCGCCATCGGCCGCTACATCGACGACGTAACCACTGTCACGCAGCCGGTCCCTGAGTTGTTCCCGCAGGCGGGTTTCGTCCTCGACAACCAGGATATGCATGGCTCAATGTCCGCGTGACAGTGTTTGCCCGGTACGGGCATCGATCTGCGTGCGCTTGACCCGTCCGTCCTTTGTCAGGATCTTGATGCGGTAGGCCTTGCGACCGTCGACGCGGATGGTTTCCGCAGACAGGACCTTGCCCTTGTTTCGCTGCCGTGCCTGCGCGACTGCCTGGTCCAGGCTGATGCCGCCGCTGCCGCTATTATCACGTTGCGCGATCAGCAGGGGAGGGGGATGAAACGGAGCGGCGATTACCGGGCCAGCGGCCAGTAACAGGATCAACCAGGCGGTAACGAGCCGTCCGCTAGTCATCAGGTTCGTATGGAATGCGGTATCATATGCCGTTAGCCGGAGATACCCTGACACGTACCGGTATATGTTTGCCCGGATGCTCAGCGGTCTCTGTGTAGTAAGTTTGTCCCTCATAGCGGTATTTTACACGATAGCCCACGAGTTGTTGCTGCTGTTCATATTGATCAACGGACTCACAGCGTTCCACGTATTCAACCGTGGACCGTGGCCGGTGGTGCGAGGTACTGTAGCCGTGCCCGAGAGAGGCGCCCAGCAGTGTCCCGGCGACGGTCAGCGCTGTTTTCCCACGCCCCTTGCCAAACTGGTTGCCGACCACGCCGCCGACAATCCCACCGGCAATCGGTGCGATATAGGAACCATGTCTGTGGTTGTTGCGGGTGACCCTTTCCGTCCAGCACTCCGTGACCGGGCGCGCCACTTCAACGGTTTCATACAGTGGTGTCGCCTCGACGACCCTGGCCTTGCCAATGAAGCCATGCCCGGAGATGGCCGCCCCGGAAAATGCCAGTGCCGAGATGCCGAATGTCAGTACAGTCATTATGCGTTTCATTGTCTTTCTCCTGTTTTCCATGATTCACAGACAGGATAGGCAATGTTCGCTGAATGCAGGCTGAACAGGGTTCGCGTTAGTAAGTAATCAAAAACAGGCTTAATTGTGGCCAGTAGGTGATGATCAGCACCGCACCGAGCAACAGGAAGAAGAAAGGCAGTGTGGCTTTGTACAATTCCAGGATCGGGCGATTGAAGCGATAGCTGGCGATGAACAGGTTCAGACCTACCGGTGGGGTAAAGTAGCCCAGCTGCATATTGGCCAGGAACAGGATACCCAGGTGCACGGGGTGGATGCCGTAGCTCAGGGCTACCGGCACCAGCAACGGCACCAGGATGACCAGCGCCGAAAAGATATCCAGCATCATGCCGACGCCAAGAAGAAAGATGTTCAGCAACAGCAGGAATGCCCAGCGGCTGTCGATGTTCTCGCGGATGGTTTCGAATAGCTGTGCAGGCAGTTCGATATCAATAATATAGTTGGTCGAGGCCAGTGATACACCCAGTATGATCAGTATCCCGCCGACCATGACCATGGACTCCCGCGTGATACGTGCCAGATTGCGCAGCGGGATCTCGCGATAGATCAGTACTTCGACGACGAACACATAGACCACGGTCAGTGCGGCAGCCTCGGATACGGCCAGCAGCCCGCTATAAATACTGCCCAGCAACAGGAACGGGAAGGGGATTTCCCATATCGCCTCCCGCAGTGCCAGAACACATTCCCCGGCAGTGAAAGACGTGGTGGCCGCTTTGCCGCCACTGCGTTTGCGAACAAATACGGCCCAGGCCGATAGCACCGTGAGCATCAACAGGCCGGGGAAAATGCCCGCAAGAAACAGGTCGTCGATACTGATTGGCTGGTCGAGTGATAGTTGTTGTGCCACGACAGCGTAGAGAATGAGTGGCAGTGAGGGCGCAAACAGAATGCCGAGGCTGCCGGAGGTCGTGATGAGGCCGAGATTGAAATTAGTCGGGTAATGGGCCTCTTTCAGGGCCGGGTAGAGCAGTGCCCCCAGTGCGACAATGGTCACCCCGGACGCACCGGTAAAGGCGGTAAACATGGCGCATGCCATGATGGCCACCACAGCCAGCCCGCCGGGGAACCAGCCCAGAAATGCATGGGTTATGCGTACCAGACGTTTGGGTGCATTGCTTTCACCCAGCAGGTAGCCGGCAAAGGTAAACAGTGGAATAGCCAGCAACACGGGGATGGTTGCCAGCCGGTTGATTTCGATGGCGACGACGGCCAGGTCAATTTCCTCGGTGTGGAAACCGTATAACGCTCCGGCTGCAATGACCGCAAACAGCGGCATGCCCAGCAGTGCCAGACCGATCAGGATGAGGCTGGAGAAAATCATGTGTGCCCCCTGAACAGCGTAATCGCCTGCAGCACGAGTCGTAGCGTCATGACTGCAAAGGCGATGGGCAGGATCAGATCGCCGACCCAGGCCGGTACAGCGCCAATCACCAGGCTCTGGAATTCATAGTCGATAGCGACCAGGCGCGCCGAATAGTAGGCCAGCAGCCCACACACCATGGCCGTTGCCAGTTTTGTCAGTATGCGGGCGATGCGTTGCGGGCCGGGAGTGAGCACGCGCAACAGTGCATCCACCGTGATGTGCCGGTCCAGCCGGGTGGCAACCATGGCACCCATTAATCCCAGCCACAGCACCAGCAGCCGTAACAGGGGGTCGCCCCAGGAGAAACCGCTGTCAAAGACATTACGCATGATGACCTGGCTGCTTGCCAGGACGACCATGGTGAAAAGGATCAGGCCCAGCAGGCCATCTTCTATGTTATGCAGCCACCGAAGCCACCGCGGTTCTGGTGGTGATGCCGTTTTCTCTTCTTCACTCACCGTGCTGTGTGCGATATTCCTGTATATAGCCGAGCATTTCATCGACCAGTGCCGGTGTATATTTTGCGCGGCCGATCATTTTCTCACGTCCGTTTCTGGCAATTGATTCCCAGTTGTCCCGTTCATCCGTATTAGGGTGAACAAATTCTATGCCCTGGCTCTGTAACGCCGCTCTGGCCGATTCATTATCGGCCCGGTTTACCTCATCGAGATCCTTGAAGATACGACCCATGACCTCCCTGACAATTTTCTGGTCGTCTGGCTTGACGCGTTTGAAGGCCTTGCTGTCAACGGCAAACATGCCGGTGAGGAACATCAGGGGGACATCGGTCAAGTGGGTGACGCTGGTATACCACTGGAAGGCAACAATGCCGGTCGGGACGCCGGCCACCGTGTCCAGCAGCCCGGTTTGCAGCCCTGTATAGACATCTGCAACTGGCAGCGGTATCGCTGTGATGCCTGCCGATTCAAACATCATCTCGGTCAGGACGTCACCCTCGGGCATCCACACCTTTTGTCCCTTCAGGTCGTCAAGCCGGCGTAATGGTTTCTTGCACATGATGTAGGCAAAACCGCCGTCACTGATTCCAAGTACGACCATCCCCTTGTCTGCCAGACCCTTTATCAGCGTGTCATCCATCCGCTGGCGCACATAGGCAACCTCCTCATAGGAGCTAAACACCAGGGGCATGCTATATAACTGGGCATCGGGATATACCTGTGACAGGTCTGACCCGGTAAAGGCACCACCCTGCAACTGGCCGATGCGCATTTTTTGCAATACGGTGCTGGTGTTACCCATGACCCCGCCGGGGTAGAGTTTTATTTTCACACGGCCGTCAGTTTGCTTGCTGATTTCTGCAGCCCCCTTGCGTATCTGTTTCATCCACGAGGTGCCATCCGGTGCCAGCGTGGCAATCTTCAGTGTGACTGCGTTGGCTGTTGATGACAGCAGCATCAGCAGCAGTGCGGCACTGAGAGTGAATATCAATCCTGAATGGCCACGCAGGCGCTTAGAAAAAATCATTACTGCCCTCCAGTAGTTCCCTTGCTTGTTGTTGCGCCAGTACATTACTCAGTGTCAACTCCGGCACTTCCGTATTGCTGGCAAGTACCTCATTCAGGAGCCTGTCGTGCAAATCCTGGTTGAATACCAGCCGTGCATAGTACTTGGCAAACAGCACATTCACCATCAAGTTGTGTCCCGCAGACAATTCGTTGGCACGTTCGAAATGCTGCCTTCCGACCTCCGGCTTGCCGCCATATTCCGGTGGCAGTTGCGTGGTCAGAACGCCCATGTACAAGTGGGCATTGCCATGATTGTAGGTCTCGTCGAGCTCAATAACACGGTTCATTAGTGCGGTAACCTTGGGTAACTGGATGGTGGCATTCCAGTCATCACTGTTCACCTCGATCCAGGTCGCCCAGGCAGATGCAAAACCGAACAGCAAGGGGACGTCACCCGTGTTGAAATCATTTAACTGTTCGTTGAAGGTGACAAGAGGCTTGTCGATGACGGCACAAAAATCATTATGTGAAATACAGACCGCGCGACGGCCATAGTCAAGGGCCTTGTCCGCCAAACGACGTTGACGTTCCTTGTCGGCAACAAATGCAGAAGCATAGGCTCCATACAATCGGGAGCCGGATAATAACAGTGCCTGGTTGTCCGGGTCGTCACTGATAAAACCGTCGAGCATTAGCAGAAACGTCGGTGCACCCTGACGAACGGTCTCCGGGTCATTCTGGTTCAGTACCGCCCGGGACAGACTGTCCGAGAGATTGCCGGTTGCCCGGGTGACCATGCTGGAACAACCGGAAGTCAGCACCAGGGCAAGCAGTAACGGTATCAGGGTGAAACGGGTGATTGCAGGAACTTGCTGTCGGTTCACGGGACGCGGCTCTTGTTGTTGCTGGATTGCTTGGGGTGCGTAGTATAGGTAATCACCCGGTGTTAGGGGAAGATATGCACAAATATATGCTTCTATGAGACAGATCTGGCAGTGAATTGTTTACATAATCGTTACTTGATGTTACCAGGCCGGTTTTCATTCTTCCTGATGTAAGCCATGGCACTCAGGAACCAGAGAGAGCTGAACATGACTTCCAGCAAACCCAGGGGACGGGTCAGGTCATCACTGTAGGCCTCCATGACCCCGTGGGTGAAATAGAGCAGGGCGAGGAAGCAACTCCAGGCGAAGGTGTACTTGTGGCCGTGCAACAGGCCGCGCAGTGGAAGCAGCAAGGGTACAAGCAATACTATTAATACCAGTGCTGTGGGGAACAGGGTGGCAGGTGCCAGCCAGCTGTACCATGCCGTCAGCAGCGTCAGCGTACCGAAGTAACCGAACAGGGTCAGTGCGTACAGGAAGCGGCTACCGGGCATGGGGATTCGTGCGAGGCCTGGCGGTTCAGGACAGGCGGCTGGTCGTGTCGGCAATACGTTTGCCCAGTGCTGTACACAAATGTTTTTCTTCATCGCTCAGTGGTCGTTTGCTGTCACTGCCCGCCGTGTGGCTGGGACCGTAGGGTGTGCCACCACTGACCGTGGTTAATAATTCACTTTCTGTGTAGGGCAGGCCCATGATGAGCATGCCATGATGCATGAGTGGCAGCATCATGGAGAGCAGGGTGGCTTCCTGGCCACCGTGCAGACTTGATGTCGAGGTGAAGGCGGCCGCCGGTTTGCCGACCAGTTCGCCCGCCAGCCACAGGCCGCTGGTGGAATCGATAAAGTGCTTGAGCGGTGCTGCCATGTTGCCGAAACGGGTCGGGCTGCCCAGTACCAGGCCGGCGCATTCACGCAAGTCATCCAGTGTGGCATAGATCGGCCCCTCTGCCGGTATGTCATCCGCTGTCGCTGCGCAGACAGTGGACACCGGTGGTACGGTACGGATGCGTGCCTGGCAGTCCGGGTGGGTTTCGATGCCGCGTGCAATGATTTCTGCCATTGCGGCCGTGGCGCCGTAGCGGCTGTAGTAGAGGACAAGTATTTCATTCATGGTTTTATAGAATATCCAGTATTTTTTCCGGTGGTCTGCCAATGATTGCCTTGCCGTTTTTGATAACAATGGGCCGTTCCATCAGTCGCGGGTGTTCGATCATGGCATTGATCAGTTGTTTGCGTGTCAGATCAGGGTTATCCAGTCCTGCCTCAGTGTATTCTTTTTCATGCTTGCGCATCAGCTCCCGCGGTTCCATACCCAGCATGCCGAGGATGGATTCCAGTGTTCCGGTATCCGGTGGCGTGTTGAGGTATTCAATGACCCTGGCGAGTTGCCCTTCTTTTTCCAGTATCTCGATGCTCAGACGGCACTTGCTGCATTTTGGATTGAAATAAATAGTTACGTCAGTTGTCATGATTGTTCTCTATTTTGTTACCACGGGTATATTGCCGATACGCATTTTCCATTGCCGTGGGCCGATCTCGTGGATGGAGTTACCCCGGGTATCGACGGCCACAGTGACTGGCATGTCCTCGACTTCAAATTCATACACGGCCTCCATGCCGAGTTCCGGAAAAGCGACCACACGCGCAGCTCGAATGGCCCTGGAGACGAGGTAGGCGGCACCGCCGGTGGCGATCAGGTACACGGCCTTGTGCCGGGCAATGGACTCGATGGCCGCAGGGCCGCGTTCTGCCTTGCCGATCATGCCAAGCAGTCCGGTTTTTTCAAGCAATTCATCGGTGAACTTGTCCATGCGTGTTGCTGTGGTCGGGCCGGCAGGGCCGACGACCTCCTCGCCGACCGGGTCCACCGGACCCACGTAATAGATGAAGCGTCCTCTGAAATCCAGCCCATTGGGCAACGGTTCACCGCGATTGAGAGAATCGATAATGCGCTTGTGTGCGGCATCGCGCCCGGTGAGCAGCTTGCCGCTGATGAGCAGTGTATCACCGGGTTGCCAGTCCAGTTCAACGGATGGATCGATGTCATCCAGTCGTACCCGGCGGGTGCTGGCGCTGGCCTCGCGGGTGATCACCGGCCAGTCCTCCAGCCGTGGTGGCACCAGGTCAGCCGGGCCACTGCCATCCAGGGTGAAATGCACATGCCGGGTGGCGGCACAGTTGGGTATCAGGGCGACTGGCTTGGAGGCGGCGTGGGTCGGGTAGTCCTTGAGTTTTACATCCAGCACAGTGGTCAGGCCGCCGAGTCCCTGGGCGCCTATACCCAGCGCATTCACCTTTTCAAAAATCTCCAGGCGCAGTTCTTCCAGCCGGTTTTGCGCCCCGCGTGCCTGTAGCTCATGGATGGTGATGGGTTCCAGGATCGCTTCCTTGGCCAGCAGCATGGCTTTCTCCGCGGTACCGCCTATCCCGATGCCAAGGATGCCGGGCGGACACCAGCCCGCGCCCATGGTGGGGACCTGCTGCAGCACCCACTCGACGATGTCATCACTGGGATTCAGGATGGCGAAGCGGGATTTGTTTTCGGAGCCGCCACCCTTGGCGGCAACGATAATCTCGACCTTGTCACCGGTGACGATGTCCTTGTGAATGACCGCCGGGGTGTTGTCACCGGTGTTAATGCGTTTACCGGCCGGGTCACTGACGATAGAGCCGCGCAGCGGGTTATCCGGATCCTGGTAGGCGCGACGGACCGCCTCGTTGACCATGTCATCGATGCCGGTAGCAGAGGCCCAGTGAACACCCATACCCACCTTGAGGAATATATTGACAATACCGGTATCCTGGCAGATGGGGCGGTGGCCTTCGGCACACATGCGCGAGTTAATCAGTATCTGTGCCATGGCATCACGCGCGGCCGGCGATTCCTCGCGCTGGTAGGCTTCATGCAGTGCCTGGATGAAGTCTGGCGGGTGATAATAGGATATGTACTGCAGTGCGTTGCAGATACTGGTGATGAAATCGTCCTGGCTTATGGTGCTCATGTATGCCTTGTGGGGAACTGAAAATCCTGTTTACAGTCATAATTGTAACTTAATTTGACTGCGCAGGCCGGTGAGGGGGGTATAATCCCCCTAACCTTATCAAGGAGTCACACATGCAATTACTGGTCTTCATTATGGCACTGTTTGCCGTCGCACCGTCAGTTGCGGAAGAAGTGGATTTCACGGCGCGGGATATTGAGGGCAAGTTTGTCTCACTCTCGGACTTTCGTGGTAAATGGGTCATTGTCAATTACTGGGCTACCTGGTGTCCGCCCTGCCTTGAGGAGATTCCAGAACTGGTGTCCCTGCATGAAGAAAACAGCGACAAGCTGGTAGTGCTTGGTGTGGACTATGAAGAGGTCAGCGAGGATTTTCTGAAGGAGTTTGTGGACAGTCATTTTATGTCTTACCCGGTTGTCCGTATGGATCCGGTACCTGTGACCAGTCTCGGTCCGGTGATGGGACTGCCCACAACCTATATTATTTCCCCGCAGGGTGTACGCATGGCGCGCCAGGAGGGGCCGGTAACGCAGCAGGCGATCGAGGATTACATCGCACGCAAGGAGCAGTCCTCCGATGCGGTCGACCCGGTGTCTGCCATGAAAGCAACTGCAGCAGCCGACCGCTGATTCACCTACCCGCATGGCCTGTATCCGCTGTCTTGTAGCAGGCCATGTGCAGGGCGTTTTCTTCCGTGTTTCAACGCGCGACCAGGCCCAGGCACTGGGTCTGACCGGACAGGTGTCTAATCTGCCGGACGGGCGGGTTGCGGTCACGGCCTGTGGACCGCAGCCGGCACTCGAGTTATTGCAACAGTGGTTACGGGAAGGGCCGCGGCTGGCGGCGGTGAGTGATGTGCAGTGCGAGGATTGCCCGGAGGAGTCCAGCTTTAGCCGCTTCGAGATTGGCTGATTAAAGATAAAAGCATTTGCCACGGAATCCACGGAAAAATAAAATCCTCATTGGAAATATTTTCGTGTCCTTCCGTGGGTTTCGTGGCCATTAAAGAAATCTGCTACCTGGCTTGAAAGTTCCCTTGATCGCCACCTACATGGCAAGGTCAATATCCTGAGATTGCTCCGGGGTGAGTATGGTGTCGGTTGGCGGTTTGCTGTCGTCCGTTTCCGGGTAATCGAGGGTGAAATGCAGGCCGCGGCTTTCCTTGCGCAGCTGTGCGGAACGAATGATCAGCGCAGCTACCTGGGCGAGGTTTCGCAGTTCCAGTAAATCATTGGATACGGTGAAATGACTGTAGTATTCCTGGATTTCCTGCTGCAGCAAATCGACCCGCCGCCAGGCACGCTGCAGGCGTTTGTCAGTCCGCACAATGCCCACGTAGTTCCACATGCAGCGTCGCAGTTCGTCCCAGTTGTGACTGACCACCACCTCTTCATCCGAGTCACGCA